>Ga0208125_100069_pt1 | contig 108107 bp, 99 predicted proteins | sample LakWasM128_HOW14_2_FD_183938 | JGI IMG/M metagenome (GOLD analysis project Ga0208125, IMG submission 183938) | Freshwater sediment methanotrophic microbial communities from Lake Washington under simulated oxygen tension - Sediment Metagenome... | ecosystem: Environmental > Aquatic > Freshwater >...
CTTACGCAATGATCTTGGCAACCACACCTGCGCCCACGGTACGACCGCCTTCGCGAATCGCGAAACGCAGGCCTTCTTCCATGGCGATGGGGTTGATCAGCTTGACCGTGATGGAGACGTTGTCACCCGGCATGACCATTTCCTTGCCTTCTGGCAACTCGATCGCACCGGTCACGTCCGTGGTACGGAAGTAGAACTGGGGACGGTAGTTGTTGAAGAATGGGGTGTGGCGGCCGCCCTCGTCCTTGGACAAGACATAGATCTCGCCCGTGAAGTGGGTGTGGGGCTTGATGGAGCCGGGCTTGCACAGCACTTGGCCGCGCTGCACGTCTTCACGCTTGGTGCCACGCAACAGGATACCGACGTTGTCGCCGGCTTGACCCTGGTCGAGCAGCTTGCGGAACATTTCCACGCCGGTGCAGGTTGTCTTTTGGGTGTCGGCAATACCGACGATTTCGATTTCTTCGCCGACTTTAACCACACCACGCTCGATACGACCGGTCACCACCGTGCCACGACCAGAGATGGAGAACACGTCTTCCACAGGCATCAGGAATGCACCGTCGACTGCACGCTCAGGCATGGGGATGTAGGTGTCCAGGGCTTCAGCGAGCTTCATGATGGAGCCTTCGCCGAGCTCGCCCTTGTCGCCTTCCAGGGCGAGCTTGGCGCTGCCATGGATGATGGGGGTGGAGTCACCGGGGAAATCGTATTTGTCGAGCAGCTCGCGCACTTCCATTTCAACGAGTTCGAGCAGCTCGGCGTCGTCAACCATGTCGCACTTGTTCAGGTACACGATGATGTAAGGAACACCGACCTGGCGAGCCAACAGGATGTGCTCGCGGGTCTGGGGCATGGGGCCGTCAGCAGCGGAGCAGACCAGGATGGCGCCGTCCATTTGGGCAGCGCCAGTGATCATGTTCTTCACATAGTCGGCGTGTCCGGGGCAGTCCACGTGGGCATAGTGGCGGTTCGCCGTTTCGTATTCGACGTGAGCCGTGTTGATCGTGATGCCGCGCGCTTTTTCTTCGGGAGCCGCGTCGATCTGGTCATAGGCCCGGGCTGTACCACCGAACTTGGACGCCAGCACCGAGGTGATGGCCGCCGTCAGCGTCGTCTTGCCGTGGTCAACGTGGCCAATCGTGCCCACGTTCACGTGGGGCTTGGTACGTGTGAATTTTTCTTTTCCCATTTTTCAAATCTCCAAAGAGCTAATTCCCGTGTATTGGTTTAATGTTTGCACGGTGTTGCTGATTCGCCCCGCACGGGAACAGGGCGGCACACCGTCGCAGACAGGGTGAAATTACTTGGCGCGTGCTGCCATGATGGCTTCAGACACATTACGCGGAGCTTCCGAGTAATGCTTGAATTCCATCGTGTAGGTTGCACGGCCTTGCGACATCGAACGCAGGGTGGTGGAGTAGCCGAACATCTCAGACAAAGGCACTTCTGCCTTGATGGCCTTGCCGCCACCAACCATGTCGTCCATGCCCTGAACCATACCGCGGCGTGAGGACAAGTCGCCCATCACATTACCGGCATAGTCTTCTGGTGTTTCCACTTCCACGGCCATCATGGGCTCCAGGATCACGGGGTTGGCCTTGCGGCAACCTTCCTTGAAACCGAAGATGGCAGCCATTTTGAATGCCAACTCATTCGAATCGACATCGTGGTACGAGCCGAAATGCAGCGTGACCTTCACGTCGACCACCGGGTAGCCTGCGAGTACGCCTTGCGAGACAGCCTCGTGAATACCTTTTTCCACCGCGGGGATGTACTCGCGAGGAACCACGCCGCCCTTGATGGCGTCAACGAACTCGATGCCCTTGCCGGCTTCATTGGGTTCAATCTTGAGCACAACGTGCCCGTACTGCCCCTTACCACCGGATTGGCGTACGAACTTGCCCTCGGCATCTTCGATCGTCTTGCGGATGGTTTCGCGGTACGCAACCTGTGGCTTGCCGACGTTGGCCTCAACGCCGAACTCGCGCTTCATGCGGTCAACAATGATTTCCAAATGCAACTCGCCCATACCGGCGATCAGCGTTTGACCCGACTCTTCGTCGGTCTTCACGCGGAACGATGGATCTTCCTGGGCCAGACGCTGCAATGCGATGCCCATCTTTTCCTGGTCAACCTTGGTCTTGGGTTCCACGGCCTGGGTAATCACCGGCTCGGGGAAAATCATGCGTTCCAGCAAAACGATCGCCGAGGGATCACACAGGGTTTCACCCGTGGTGACATCCTTCAGACCAATACAGGCAGCAATGTCACCCGCGACAATTTCGCTGACTTCTTCGCGCTTGTTGGCGTGCATTTGCACGATACGACCAATACGCTCTTTCTTGCCGCGGATCGGGTTGTAGACCGTATCACCCTTTTGCAACACGCCGGAGTAGACGCGGACAAAAGTCAACTGACCCACAAACGGATCGGTCATCAACTTGAACGCCAAGGCCGAGAACTTCTCGGTGTCGCTAGCCTGACGAACGATGGGGTTTTCATCTTCGTCCATGCCCTTGACCGGAGGAATATCCACCGGCGAAGGCATGAATTCGATCACGGCATCCAGCATCCGCTGCACGCCCTTGTTCTTGAACGCGGAGCCGCAATACATGGGCTGGATTTCGCTGGCGATGGTACGCGTGCGGATGCCAAACTTGATTTCTTCTTCAGACAGGTCGCCTTCTTCAAGGTACTTGTTCATCAGCTCTTCAGACGCTTCGGCGGCCGCTTCGACCATCTTTTCACGCCATTCCTTGGCCAACTCGACCAATTCAGCTGGAATTTCCTTGTAGTCGAACAGCATGCCTTGCGAAGCCTCATCCCAGATGATGGCTTTCATCTTGATCAGGTCGACCACACCGGTGAAGTTTTCTTCCGCGCCGATTGGGATCACCATGGGCACCGGGCTGGCCTTCAGGCGCAGTTTCATCTGGTCCACGACCTTGAAGAAGTTGGCACCGGTACGGTCCATCTTGTTGACAAAGGCCAAACGCGGCACTTTGTACTTGTTGGCCTGACGCCAGACGGTTTCCGACTGGGGCTGTACACCGCCCACGGCGCAATACACCATGCAGGCACCGTCCAGCACGCGCATGGAACGCTCGACTTCAATCGTGAAGTCCACGTGTCCAGGGGTGTCAATGATGTTGATGCGGTGCTCGGGCAAGGACTTGTCCATACCCTTCCAGAAACAGGTAGTAGCCGCAGAGGTGATCGTAATGCCACGCTCCTGCTCTTGCTCCATCCAGTCCATGGTGGCAGCGCCGTCGTGCACTTCACCAATTTTGTGGTTCACGCCGGTGTAAAAAAGTACGCGCTCGGTCGTAGTGGTTTTACCGGCGTCAATGTGAGCCGAGATACCGATATTGCGGTAGCGCTCAATGGGGGTATGGCGAGCCATGATGGATCCTTGGTTGATCTGTAAATTTCAAACTGCGACGCCGCGGAGGCTTGTGACCCCAGCGGCGTAGCGAGCAGTGTTTAGGCTAGGCGCATGGGCGCTGACAGTGCTATTAGCACGGCAAGCCCATGCAACGACGCATAAACAATGCGCAGTAGCCGCTTAGAAGCGGAAGTGAGAGAAAGCCTTGTTGGCTTCAGCCATGCGGTGAACTTCGTCACGTTTTTTCATGGCGCCGCCACGGCCTTCAGTAGCCTCCAGCAACTCGTTGGCCAGGCGCTGGGCCATGGACTTCTCACCGCGCTTGCGGGCGGCTTCCTTGATCCAGCGCATGGACAAAGCCAGGCGACGGACCGGACGCACTTCAACTGGCACCTGGTAGTTGGCACCACCGACGCGGCGGGACTTCACTTCGACCATGGGCTTGACGTTGTTGATGGCAACGGTAAACGCCTCGACCGGGTCTTTATCAGGATGCTTCTTCTCGATCAGTTCCAGCGCGCCGTAAATGATGCGCTCTGCAACTGCTTTTTTGCCGCCTTCCATGATCACGTTCATGAATTTGGACAGCTCTACATTGCCGAACTTAGGATCCGGCAGAATTTCACGTTTAGGGACTTCGCGACGACGTGGCATTTTTTCACCTCTTTGCTTCAGTTGGCGTTCTTGCGAACACCGCGAGAGTTAATTAATAAGACTCTCACTTACTCGACCCAAACAGCGGGTCACTTCGTTCATTCACCGCGCCACGCAGCAAACAAACACCTTTTTACTTTCGAATCCAGGGCCTCTCAGCCGCGGGCTCAGGTCAATTTACTTGGCCTTTGGCTTCTTCGCACCGTACTTGGAGCGCGACTGCTTGCGGTCTTTCACGCCTTGCAAGTCGAGTGATCCGCGGACGATGTGGTAACGCACACCGGGCAAGTCCTTGACACGACCGCCACGAACCAGCACCACGCTGTGTTCCTGAAGGTTGTGGCCTTCACCGCCGATGTAGGAGATCACCTCAAAACCGTTGGTCAAGCGCACTTTGGCAACTTTACGCAGAGCGGAGTTAGGTTTTTTAGGCGTTGTTGTGTATACACGGGTGCACACACCGCGACGCTGCGGAGAGTTCTGCATCGCAGGACTCTTCGACTTGATGGTCTCGACCTCACGGCCTTGACGCACGAGTTGATTGATTGTTGGCATTGAAAAACGTCCCTAAACGTTTGAAACTATATGAAAACGTGAACCCCTTCGGAATTTCCGAAAAGCCTTCTAATGTATCAGATCAAGGGTTTCCCCGCAAGAGATATGTGGCCCCCACGCTCCGCCGCTGCGCGGGTCGCTGCCCCCCGAGGGGGCTAATTCGCCTTGGGAGCGGCCCTGCGGCGAATTGCCTTGCTCGCCGACTCAATGTCGTTGCTTAGCGAATCCACAAGCGCATGGAATCCCAGGCCCGCCCCAGAATGCCAGCCTGCTCCACCGCCTCCAGTGCCAGCAGAGGCACTTCGGCCACGGTTTGCTCACCGGAAAGAACCTTCAGAACGCCCAGCTGCTGACCTTTGGCAATGGGCGCCACCAGCGGATCGGTGCGCACAACCTGGGTTTTGAGCTTGGCCGCACTGCCATTGGGCACCGCCACCACAATGGCCTGCGGGCGTCCGAGCTTGGCGCTGGACTGGGCGCCTTTCCAGACATTGGCGCTCACCACCGCCTGATCAGCCTCAAACAGCTTGACTGCCTCAAACGCGGTGTAGCCCCAGTTCAGCAATTTTTGCGACTCGTTGGCGCGGGCATTCTCATTGGCTGTACCAAGCACAATGGAAAGTAAGCGCCGGCTTCCCGTCGTGGCAGGTGAGCCGGCGGGCGCGCCCGGATTGGCCAGATTGGTGAAATCGCGCCGCGCCGTGGCCACCATGCAATAGCCAGCCGCCTCGGTGTAGCCGGTTTTCAGGCCATCGACCGTGGGGTCTCTAAATAGCAGCAGGTTGCGGTTGCTGTCGTTGGCGGCTGGCGTGCCGGGATAGCGGTATTTCTTGATCGCGTAAAAGCCCACGTAGTCGGGAAAGTCCGCCATCAGGCGGGTCGCCAGAATGCTCAGATCCCGCGCCGTCGTGATATGGCCGGCTTCCGTCAGGCCCTCGGGGTTCTTGTAGCCCGTGGATTTCATGCCCAGCACCCGGGCCTGGTCATTCATCATCTGCACAAAGCGCTCGGCGGAGCCGCCCACGCCCTCGGCCAGGGCCATGGTGGCGTCATTGCCGGACTGAACAATCATGCCCTTGACCAGATCTTCGACTGGAACCTGCATCTTGGGGTCAATGAACATGCGCGAACCCGGCATCTTCCAGGCGCGCTCGCTCACCGGCAGGGTTTGCTTGAGGTCCAGCTTCTTGGTGCGCAAGGCATCAAACACCAAATAGGCGGACATCAGCTTGGTCAGCGATGCCGGCTCCACCGGCATGTCCATATCCTTGGAAGCCAATATCTGGTTGGCGGTGACATCCAGCAGCAGGTAAGCGCGGGCGGCCACTTCGGGTGGCTGGGGCGTTTGGGCAGCCACCGAGAAGCAGACGGTGGCCACGAGGGCAGCAAAAAGTGATTTCATGGGAATGGGGTCTTTGCCAGTCCACGGAGAAGGGCCGGCAAAGGATAAAAAAGGGATTGGCTAGAAGGAGTGCGATTCGGCATGCAGGTGGCGCACCACCAGACTGCGCAAAAGAGGCAATTGTCCATGAAAGAAGTGCGAGCCCCCCGGAATCACGGTCACGGGCAGGGTTTGCGGGCGCGCCCAGTTCATCACATCGGCCAGGGGCACCGTGTCGTCCTGCTCGCCGTGCAGCACCAGGGTGCGCGCATGCAAGGCCTGTGGCACCGGTGCCACATTAAAACGCGTGGCGGCCGTTCCCACCAGCACCAGTTGCCGCGGCGTCTGTTGCGGACCCAGCGCCTCAATGGCATGGCTGACCACAAAGGACCCGAACGAAAAGCCGGCCAGGGCCAATGGAACGGGCGCATGCGCAGCATCTGGCGCCCCGGGGGCCACGGTCGTCACCGTGTTACCGCCCTGGGTTGCATGGGCGATGACCGCCAGCAGATCCTGCAACTCACCGCGCCCGGCATCGTGCGCGCCCTCGGTGGCACCGACACCCCGAAAATTGAAGCGCACCGCACGCCAGCCACACTGCACAAAGGCACGGGCCAGGGTCTGGACCACCTTGTTGTCCATGGTCCCGGCAAACAGGGGGTGTGGGTGGGCAATGACGGCAACGCCGCGCGGCGCCTCGCCAGGATGCAAGGCGGGCAGGTCTTCCAGGCACTCAATGACGCCCACGGGACCTTGCAGCATGAATCGACGGGTTTGGGAGTTCACAGGAACACTATCAATTTAGTAGCTGCTTGCGCACATTCCACGAGGGCTGCGGCACTGTTTCACATGCGAACATCTGGAAAAATCTTACCGTCCCAAATGGGCGGGCGTTAGCAAGCGCTCCACGGGCTTGCCGTTCTTCAGGTGGGACTCGACAATTTCATCAATGTCCTGCTCGTCCACGTAGCTGTACCACACACCCTCGGGGTAGACCACGGCCACCGGGCCCGCCGCGCAGCGGTCCAGGCACCCGGCCTTGTTGACACGCACTTGGCCCGGGCCGGCCAAACCGGCTTCCTTGACGCGCTGTTTGCAGTGGTCAAAGGCCTCCTGCGCGCGGTGCTGGGCGCAGCAGGCTTCTCCGTTCTTGCGCTCATTGAGGCAGAAAAAAATATGCCGTGCGTAGTACGGCGTTGATGGGATGGTTGGCTCGGTCATGGATGGATTCTAATTTTTCGTATCGCGCGAGCCGATCAGCGACAGCACATAGACCAGTGTGGCGTAGGGCCACAACCAGCCCAGCCACTGTGCCAAACCATGAAAACGGATGAAACGTCCCTGCTCCCAGGCGTGCAGGGTCTGGGCGAAATAGGCGCTCTCGGGGGCCTGGTTCAGCAAACTCAGGTAGATTCCCAGGCACAACAACAGCAAGGCTGCGCTGGCCCGCCACGGCACTAAGACCAGCACCAGGGACAGCACCACCGCCAGCCCCATGCCGACCTGAACCGGCAAACTCAACCAGGCCCAGGCATGCGCCGGCCCCCAACTCAGGGCCGCCGACAGGGCCGTCACGGCGAGGCCGGCGGCCACAGTCATCAATACAAAAACCGCCCGCCGGGCCCGGGCGCGAACCACGCAGAAACCCAGCAGACAGGGAATCAACAGGCCCAGCAAGACGCACACCATCTCGCCTCCGGGAACCAGCGGTTGCAGTTCCGTTTCGCGCACCGGGAGCCAATCCAGAAACGGGGTGTCGCCCAACTGGGCACCCAGGGCCTCTTCAACGCGCTCCAGCACCTGCCCCAGGCCAAACGGCACGGCCGGCGGAAACAACAGCGCCAGAGGCCACAGCGCCAGCAAGACGATGCCGCCGCGCGACTGGGGCACGAACCAGCGGGCACGGATCTGGCTCCAGCGGTCAATCGCGCCCAGCCTGGCCAGCGCCACGGTCGTGATGGCACCAAACGTGGCGCCCAGCGTGTCCAGCAACCAGTCCTCACGGGACGGAACACGGGCCGGCAGGTAGCTTTGCAGGATTTCCATGGCCAACGCAAGCACAGCGGCAGCGATGACAGGCACCAGCACCGGATGCCGAAAGCGCCCGGTGCGCAAAGCACTCAGTGCCAGCAAGCCACCCAGCGGGGCGTAGCCCACCACATTGATGGCGACATCGAAGCCCGTCCAGTAACGCGGCAGGGGCGCTGCCAGAAAGGACCAGGGCACGATGCCCTGGTCCCGCCAATCCGCAAAGGGGTACAGGCTGGCATACACAATCAGCCCCATGTACACCAGGGCAAGCGGCCAGGCCGCCGACTTGTGCATAACGCCCCTTTCTTAAAAAGGCTTGAGCACCACCAGAATCACCGCCGCCACCAGCATCAGCACCGGCATTTCGTTGAACCAGCGAAACCAGACGTGGCTGCGTGCCATGGCGTTCGCTTCGAATTTTTTCAGAATCCGGCCACAGGCATGGTGGTAGCCCATGGCCAACAGCACCACCGCCAGCTTGGCGTGCATCCAGCCATTGCCAGGCCCCCAGCCAATGCCGTAACCCGCCCACAACCAGATGCCCAGACCCAAAGCCGGTACGGCAATGAGCGTCATGAAGCGCAACAGCTTGCGCGCCATCAGCAGCAGCCGCGCGCGCTCGGCGATGGAACCTTCCGGCACCATGGCCAGATTCACGAAGATGCGCGGCAGATAAAAAAGGCCAGCAAACCAGCTGGCAACGAACACGATGTGGAAGGATTTGACAAGCAGCATGGGCGCAGTTTAGGCCAAAAAAAACCCCAGCACGTGGGCTGGGGTTGCAAGCCTATTTGCTGTCACACATCAAGGCCCCGCTCAGGGAGGAAAAGCGGGAGGTAGCAAGCTACCCGTAAGTAATTTAGCAAAGTTGGCCACTGTTTGCAAGTGCCTTTACGAATAAACCACACATCGCACGGGGCAAACCCGGGGTTGCCAGTGCGTCCGTCGGGCCTGGCGCCGCGATGCCGGCGCAGCCTTTTCAGAATCAGGCACAATTTTCCCCATGACTCCATACGCCCCCTACCCCCTTGGCCGCCCGCGTCGTCTGCGCCGCGATGTCTTCACCCGCAACCTGGTGCGCGAAAACACGCTCACCGCGCACGACCTGATCTACCCGGTGTTCGTGGTGGACGGCAAGAACCAGCGCTTCGCCGTTGCCTCCATGCCCGGCGTGGAGCGCCTCAGCCTGGACCTGCTGCTGCCGGTGGCCGAAGAGTGCGTGCGGTTGCAGATTCCGGTGATGGCGCTGTTCCCGGTGATTGACCAGTCGCTGAAAAACTACGAAGGGTCTGAAGCGCTGAACCCCGACGGCCTGATTCCCCGTGTGGTGCGGGCCCTGAAAAAGGAATTTCCCCAACTTGGCGTCATGACCGACGTGGCGCTGGACCCCTATACCGACCACGGCCAGGACGGCCTGCCCGACCAGCGGCCCGAGAACGAGGGCTACATCCTGAACGACGAAACCGTGGCCATGCTGGTGCAGCAGGCCATGACCCAGGCCGACGCCGGCGTCGACATCGTCGCCCCCAGCGACATGATGGACGGGCGCATCGGTGCCATCCGCGCCGCGCTGGAAGCCAAGGGCCACATCCACACCCGCATCATGGCCTACAGCGCCAAGTACGCCAGCGCCTTCTACGGCCCGTTCCGCGACGCCGTCGGCTCGGCCAGCAACCTGGGCAAGAGCAACAAGAAGGTCTACCAGATGGACCCGGCCAACACCGACGAAGCCCTGCGCGAAGTGGCCATGGACATTGCCGAAGGTGCCGACATGGTGATGGTCAAGCCCGGCATGCCCTACCTGGACGTGGTGCGCCGCGTCAAGGACGAATTCAAGATCCCCACCTTCGCCTACCAGGTGTCCGGTGAATACGCCATGCTGAAGGCCGCCGCGCAGAACGGCTGGCTGGACCACGACGCCGTGATGCTGGAAAGCCTGCTGGCCTTCAAGCGCGCCGGGGCCGATGGCGTGCTGACCTACTTTGCCCGCGACGCCGCCAGACTGCTACTGAAACAATAGCTGCTTGCGCACATTCTGCGGGGGCTACGACCCTTTTTAACCACCAACAACGGTCAAAAACCCGATGCGCATCTTCCACATCCACAGTACCAGCATCACCGAAACCGACGACCTGGCTGCGCTCGCGGCGGCCGGCCTGCCCGCCCAGGGCCTGGTATGGGTGGCGTGTGCGCGGCGCGAATTTGAGGTGATGCAAGGCCAGGTGCAAGCCATGCTGCAGGCCCTGTGCGGCCAGCAGCTGGTGGATCTGCACGTCTCGGACCTGATCAACAACCAGTTGCCCTCGCACTACGACTACACCTCGCAATACGACGTGCTGGTGTTCCGGCGCCTGGCAGCGGGCAACCGGCCTACCGACCTGGAAAATCCTGGCCAACCCCTGACGCAGGTACCCCAGCGCGGCGGCCCGCCCATCCTGCGGCGCATTGACACCAGTCCGGTCGGATTTGCGGTGTTCGACCGGGTACTGCTGACGGTGCACCCCACCGACTGCACGGTGCGCGATGTCTACGCGGCCAAACTGCTGCTGGCCGCCAGCGTCGAATCGCGCGCGGCGGGCGCACGCCTGCCCACCAGCCCGGCCGACCTGATGCTGCGCATCATCAACCAGATGGTGGACGGCTTTCTGGAGCTGCGCCGCGAACTGACCCACCAGCTGGACCATTGGCAAACCGAACTGCTCAACCCAAAAACCCGCTTCAACAACTGGGGCTCCTTGCTGGAGGCTCGGCTGTCACTGCACTACCTCGACGAAATCTGCGAGGACCAGCGCGCCGCGTTGCAGGACTGGATTGAAGCCCTGAAAACCTGGCCCGACGCCGACACGCCCGCCAGCCTGCGTGAACGCGACCTGCTGCACGTGCGCAGTCGCGACGTCCTCGAACACATCGAGCGCGTGGTGCACCACGTGCGCCGCTTGGAGCAAAGCGCCGAGACCGCGGTGCAGATGCACTTCAGCGTGCAGGGCAGCCGCACCAATGACATCATGCGCACGCTGACCGTGCTGACCGCCATCTTTTTGCCACTGAACCTGGTCACCGGATTCTTCGGCATGAACTTCGACGCGCTGCCACTGATTCACAAGGAAAGCGGCATCTGGATGGCCGTAGGCTTCATGGTGGTGATTGCGCTGGGCCTGGCCTGGCTGTTCTGGAACAAGCGCTACCTGGCGCGCACCAGTCGGTAGAAAACCCCCGGCGCCAAAACCTGGCGGCGCTTACACAAACGGCGCGCTCAACTGCTCGGTGCGCATCACCCACTGGGTGGCGGGCCGCTCCAGCACGCGCTGCAGGTAGGGGCCCAGGTGCGCATAGGTGCGCGCCGCGCCGCTGCTGAAGTTGCGCGTCCAGCGGCACAGCGTGAACACATAGGGGTCCAGCGCGGTAAACGCCTCGCCCATGAACCACGGGCCGCCGTGGCGGGCCAGTTCGGCGTCGAGTTGCGCCAGCAGGCCGGCAATCCTGGCCTGGGCATGGGCCTTGACTTCGGCCACCCCGGCGGCGTTGCCCTCGTTCACCCAGCGTTCGGGATAAAAGTAGACGATCAGCGTGCTCTGCAGCGTGTTGGTCAGCCACATCAGCCATTTGTAGAAGTGTGCCCGCGCTACCGAACCCAACGCGGGCGCCAGGCCGGCCTTGGCATGGGTATCGCACAGGTGCAGGCAAATGGCCGCGGTTTCGTACAGCACCAGATCGCCGTCGGTCAGCGCGGGCAGCAGGCCGTTGGGGTTGAGGCGCAGGTAGTCGGGGGCCTTGTGGGCGTCGGCGGCGCGGTCCACCAGCACCAGTTCAAACGGAACCCCCATTTCCTGCAGCAGCAGGTGCGGGATCATGCTGGCGGTGCTGGGGTAGTAGTGCAGTTGGATCATTTTTAGTCAGTTGAGGACAGAGCGAAAGATCTGTCCCGCAAAGTTTCAGGGTGGGGTTTCAGGGTGGGGTTAGGGGCAAATCAAACAGGCGCGCACCATTGTTCCAGGCAATGGCGCGTGCCACGGCGGGTGGCAGTTCGCCCAGCCAGTGGCGGTAGCCCTGCATCAATGCATCGTAGTACAGCCAGCGCTGGTTGATCCAGGTGTCGGAGCCAATCAGAAAGCGGGTCGGGTACTTCAGCAGCAGCGCACGCCACTCGGGGCACAGGCCCTCCTGGCCCTGCGCGTCGGCGCAGGTCAGCCCCGGGCGGTACGACAGTTCACCCATCAGCAAGGGATACCGGGCCAGCAGCGCATCCACCCGCGCCACGGGCACGCCACCAATGCCGGTGTGCGCCCAGATGAGCCGGGCCTTCTGCCCCCGCGACGGCGTGTTGGCCATCAGCAGGTCAATGGCGACGTCGTCCACATGGGCCAGCACGGCCAGGTTTTTCTCCTCGGCAAAGGCCATCAGTTTCTTCGCCACCGGCCCATTGGCATTGGCGCTGTCGTACAGATGGAATTCGCCAATGCCCCGGTACGCGCCGCTGGCCGTGCCCTTGGCGTATTCGGCCTGCACCATGTCGTAAATCGTCTCGTCCCGGAACCAGCTGTCGTAGTCGGCACGGTTGCGGTACAGGCGGATGAAGGGCACCACCGTGACGCCGGCCTGGCGCGTCTGCGCACTGGATGCGAGCAGCCGGGTGCCATCGTTGGGCCGCGAGTTGGCGACGATGGCCCGCACGCCGCTCTGCTGCATGCGCGCCAGCACGTCGGCGACCGGGTGCGGGCCGACCTGACCGTTCCAGGCCTCCTGGTTGTAGTGCAGGTGGGCATCCAGCAACGGCCCCGCATAGTCCGCGGCCTGTGCCGGCACGCAAAATGCTATCAAAACAAGAGCTGCTTGCGCACAGTACACGGGGGCTAGCGCCACAAATCGCATCAAATCCCTGAAGAAAACCATGGTGCCGGCCTCCAGCCCGGTTCAGCGCAGATGCTGCGCAAAAAAGGCCAGCGTGCGCTCCAGCGCCAGCGCCGCAGCGGCCGCGTTGTAGGCGCCACGGTGGTCGCAGTTGAAGCCGTGCTGGGCGCTGTAGATTTCGACCTGCACGCCGGGCTGTGCCTTCTGAAACGCCAGCACGCTGTCCAGTGCAATGGCGTGGTCCTGGTCGCCAAAGTGGGCCAGCACCGGGCAGCGCGTCTGGCGCACGGCCTCCAGGGGCATGGTCATGCCGCCACCGTAGTACGGCACCGCCGCCGCAATGCCGTCCAGTGTGCAGGCGGATCGCCAGGCCAGCAGGCCGCCCCAGCAGTAACCCACCACGCCCACCTTGCCAGACTGCGCGGCATAGGCCACGGCGGCGGCAATGTCCTGCAGCACGCCAGGCGCTGGCAAGGCCTCCACCGCCGCCTTCAGGGCCACACCGGCGCTGATGTCATCGGGCGTGTAGCCCAGATCCACAGCCGCCTGCACCCGGTGGAAGGTGCTGGGTGCAAGGGCCAGATAGCCCTGGGCGGCATAGCCGTCTGCCACGGCACGAATATGCGCATTGACACCAAAGATCTCCTGCAGCACCACGATGGCACCACGGGGCTCGGCCACGGGCCGCGCCACATAGACAGGAAACGCGAAGCCGTCGGCGGCTGTGAGTTGCAGTTCAGCGGTCATGGCAGGCCTTTGGCAAATCTAAACATTATGGGGTTTCGCGGATAAACTGGCACCACTGCGGTGCGCTTGCCCATCGCGCAAACCCTTACTCCCTGACTGCTTCCAACGGGACCTCGTTATGCATTGGCCACGTCGACATGTTCTCCTGCTTGCAGTGACCCTGGGCCTCGCCTTGCCCCTGGCCGCACAGGCGGCGTGTTCGCGTGTGATCAACGTACCCATCTCGGCCACCGGCCACAGTGTCATCATCGACGGCGACGCCATCAGCGGCATTTATCCGGATCTGTTGCGCGGCCTGGCCGACAAGGAGGGCTGTACCGTTGCCCTGTCGGCCGTGCCACGGGCGCGGCTGGAAGTGCTGTTTGAAACCGGACGTGCCGACCTGCTGATACCGGCCAGCAAAACCCCCAGGCGCGACGCCAGCGGCACGTTTGTGGCCCTGATTCACAACCGCGCCACGCTCATTTCGCTGCAGTCCAAACGAGCGGCCATGACATCGGCGCGCGAGTTGCTGGACCAGCCCGCGCTCAAGGTAGCCCTGGTGCGCGGATTCGACTATGGGCCGGCCTACCAGGAGCTGGTGACCGCGCTGGGCCAACAGGGTCGCCTGATCCTGGAAGTGGACGCCCTGTCGGTGGCCCGGCTGCTCAAGTCCGGCGTTGCAGACGTCACCATCATGGCGCCGTCCATCCTGGCAGGAGCCCTGCCCGGTGACGAGCGCGTGCGCGATCTGCTGGACAAACTGCGGTTTGAGGCGATTGATGAACTGCCCTGGGGCGATAGCGGCGTCTACCTCTCCAACACCGCACTCAGCCCGCCAGACAAGGCTGCGCTGCAGGAAGCGCTGGAGCGTGCCGCCAAATCCGGCACCGTCTGGAAGGCCTTTCAGCGCTACTACGCACCGTCGGTTCTGAAGGCCAGCATCCGACCCCTGTCACACACCAACACGCCATGAACCCCATTGTCCTGATCACCGGCGGCTCGCGCGGCATTGGCGCGGCCACGGCCCTGCTGGCCGCACAGCGCGGCTACGCCGTGGCCGTCAACTACACCCGCAACTCGCTCGCCGCCGATGAAGTGGTGCGCCAGATTCGCGCCGGCGGCGGCAGCGCCATCACGGTGCAGGCCGACGTGGCCATCGAGTCGCAGGTAATGGCCATGTTCGACAAGGTCGACGCCAAGCTGGGCACCCTGTCCTGCCTGGTCAACAACGCCGGCGTGGTGGACGTGGCCAGCCGCGTCGACGCCATGGACGTGGCGCGCCTGCAGCGCATGTTTACCACCAACGTGCTGGGCTCCTTTGTCTGCGCCCGCGAAGCGGTCAAGCGCATGAGCACGCGCTACGGCGGCGCCGGCGGCAGCATCGTCAACGTGTCCAGCGCAGCGGCGCGCGGGGGCGGTGCCGGACAGTATGTGGACTACGCCGCGAGCAAGGGCGCGATTGAGACCTTCACCATCGGGCTGGCCAAGGAAGTGGCGCTGGAGGGCATTCGCGTCAACGCGGTGCGCCCCGGCATCATCGAGACCGACATCCACGCCAGCGGCGGCCAGCCGGATCGCGCCCGCCAGCTGGCACCCCAGGTTCCGATGCAGCGCCCCGGCACCGCACTGGAAGTGGCCCAGGCCATTGTGTGGCTGATGGGCACAGAATCAAGCTACACCACCGGCTCCATGCTCGACGTGAGCGGCGGGCGCTAACCAGGCAACCGGACACACCCATGGATTTCAAGCCCCTCATCACCCTGCTGGCGATCGTGAATCCGCTGGCCATCGTGCCGTTCTTCATCCACTACACGCAAGGCTTCTCGCGCGAGCAGCGGCGGCGCACCATTGCCATCTCGTCCTTCAGCGCTTTTGTGGTGATTGCCGTCAGCGCCCTGGCGGGTCTGCACATTCTGGATTTTTTTGGCATTTCGCTGGCCAGCTTCCAGGTCGGCGGGGGCATGCTGCTGCTGACCTCGGCGCTCAACATGCTCAATGCCCAGCCCGCCGAAGCCAAGACCACATCCCACGAACTGGAAGACGGCGCCGAGAAGGCCGCCATGGGCGCCAGCATTGCCGTGGTGCCGCTCACCATTCCGCTGCTCACCGGCCCGGCCACCATATCCACCGTCGTGATTTATGCCGAGAAGGCAAAAACCCTTCTGCAGCTGGGCACGCTGGTGGGCTATGGCGTGGTGATCGGCCTGGCCACCGCGGCCTGCTTTGCACTGGCCCAGCCAATTGCGCGGGTGCTGGGCAAGACTGGCATCAACGTGATGACCCGGCTGATGGGCCTGATTCTGGCGGCGTTGGCGGTGGAGGTGATGTCCGACGGACTGGTCAAGCTGTTTCCGGCACTGGGGCGTTGACGCGCGCAGGTCATTTTTAACGCTTAAATTGATATTTTCGATATAATCGATATAAACAGACTATCACCCTTGCCATGAATGAAGCTTTGAAAACCAAGCCCTACCTCACGCCCAACGAAGTGGCACAGTGGATGATGGTGTCTCCCGTAACGGTTCGCGGTTGGGCTCAAAAAGGCCTTTTGCAGGCAGAAGTGACACCCGGCGGACATCGCCGGTTCCGCCAGGATGAGGTCGAGCGGTTTGCGCGCCAATGGAATCCGGCTGGCAACAAGGGGCCTCTGCGGATATTGATCGTGGACGACGACAAGGGCGTTGTTGGATTTCTCAAGGAATTGCTCGAAGGCGGCGAACATCAAACCGTAGTGGAAACCGCCTTTGACGGCTTCGATGCGGGTCGCAAGGTCCATGCTTTTGCGCCCGATATCGTCCTGCTCGACCTCATGATGCCCGGGATTATGGGGACCGAGGTCTGTCGCCAGATCAAGCAAATGCCCGGGCACGCGGACGTGCGCGTGATTGCGATGAGCGGCTACCTGAGCCCGGAGAGTGAAGCCGAACTGCTGGCCGCCGGTGCCGAATGCTGTTTGACCAAGCCCATTGACACCGTTCGGCTGCTTAAACAGATCGGTCTTGGGGGTTAGCACCGTGCAAGCCAACCCTGGGGACGGGGGCCTGCTGCGCCAGCAGGTTCGGTTGGTTGCGGTATTTGCCGCCCTGGCGTTTCTTGCCATGTTGCTGCCCCTGCAAAGCGTACACATCCCGCCTCAGCATTACCTGCCGCTCCATACGGTTCTGGAGTTCCTCGCCATGGTTGCGGCTTTTCTTGTTTTTGCAACGGTATGGCACACGCCAGCCAAGGAGGTTTCTGCCTCCTTGATACTGATCGCCACCTCCCTCTTTGCGGCAGGCTGGCTTGATTTTGCACACGCCATGTCCTTCCTGGGCATGCCCGACTTGATTACGCCGGCCTCCATTGAAAAGAGTATCGCCTTCTGGCTCATGGCGCGACTCCTGGTCGCCGTTACGCTGGCCGGCGTCAGCTTGTATCCCCAACTGTCTGCACCATCAACCCCGAAGCGTTACGGCATCCTTGCCGTCTACACGCTGGCCAATGTGCTGGCGATCTGGGTTGTGATCTTTCATGAAGCGGAATTGCCAGACACCTTCATTGCCAGCAGCGGCTTGACACCGTTCAAGGTCTGGTTCGAGGGACTCATCACCGCACTGCTGGCGCTTGCGGCCTGGCGTTACTTTCGTATGGCACGCCAGTCGGCTGATCCGTTTTTCCCCATGATTTTCAGTGCGGCCGCCGTGGCCGCCTTGAGTGGACTCTTCCTGACGCAGTATGAAAACGTCAGTGATGTCCTGAACCTGCTGGGGCATTTGTACAAGTTTGCGAGCTACAGCCTCATTTACCAGGCCATGTTTGTTGTCAGTGTGAACCGGCCCTACCAGCAACTCGCTGCGCAGACACAACGATTGCAGACAGCCAACGAGACATTGCGCACCCAGTCACTGGCGCTGGAGTCGACCGCCACACCGGTTCTTGTGGCGGATCTGGAAGGCAAGGTGCACTGGAGAAATGCAGCGGCCCGACTCCTGACGCCCGTGCTGTTTCCCGGCCACGAGACCCGTCTTTCCCTCTTTGCTCCACCGCTCACGCCGGATCCGAAGCTGGCCCATGCCATGCGCACGGCCGTCCAGGCGGGCCATATCTGGCGTGGGTTGGTGGATATTGCGGATGCGCGGGGCGGAAAGGTCATCTTTGATCGGACCGTGGCCCCACTGCGTAATGAAAAAGGGCTGGTCGAAGGCTACGTGGCAGTCGCAGAGAACGTGACCGAGAGAACACAAGCCCAATTGCGCCACAAACGGGTGCTGGATACCGCCATTGACGGCTTTTGGATCACCGACGTGCAAGGCAATTTCCTGGAGGTCAATGACGCCTACGCCAGGATGTCCGGGTACAGCATTGAAGAACTGCTCACGATGAACATCAGCCAGTTGGAAGCTGCTGAGCAGATGACGGATGTACAAACCCACCTGGCAAACATCATGCGCCAGGGACGCGATCAATTCGAAACCCGGCACCGCCACAAATCGGGGCAAGAGTTTGCCGTTGATATTTCCGCGACCTACGATCCTGAATCCCGGCATTTTTTTGTTTTCTCGCGGGATCGCTCCGAGCATGTGCAATCTGCGGCGGTCAAGAAGGACCTGGAGCGCCAACTGCAGCAATCGCAGAAGGTGCAGGCACTGGGGCAAATGACAGGCGGCATCGCACACGATTTCAACAACATCCTGGCAGCCATCCTGGGCTACTCCAATTTGGCGCTGGACCGGTTCGTACCCGACAAGCAAAGCAAGTTGGCCATCTACTTGAGGGAAGTCATTTCTGCCAGCGAGCGTGCGCGCGACCTGATCGCCAAAATGTTGACATTTACCCGCACGCAGCCCAGTGCCGGGACCAGCGTGATTTCGCCCGCAGCCGTTATCAACGAAGTGGTGGCCATGATGCGGCCCTCCATCCCGTCCAGCATCCAGCTCAAGACCCGCATCGACGATGACCTGACCATTCGCATGGATGCGGGGGAGTTGAATCAGGTCCTGGTCAATCTCATCATCAATGCACGCGATGCCATTGGTACCCAGGGCGCCATCGATATCCGCCTGCGCCGGGTTGAGATGCAGGGCCAGATCTGCGCGGCCAGTCACCAGCGACTGTCGGGCGCCTATCTGGCGCTGGAGGTTTCAGACAATGGCAGCGGCATTGCGCCAGAACACATGTCGCGCCTGTTCGACCCCTTCTTCACCACAAAAGACGTAGGCAAAGGCACCGGCCTTGGCTTGTCCATGGTGCAGGGTATCTTGCGCCGCTCCAGCGGGCATGTCGTGGTGGAGTCCTGGCCAGGACGGGGCAGCCAGTTTCAATTGCTGTTTCCAACAGCGAGCGCCTCGGAAGACATCGCTGATGGGGCGCAAGAGGCCCCCAAAGCCCGCAGGGGTCAGGGTCAGCGCATTTGGGTGCTGGATGACGAGCCCGCGGTGGCCCGTTTTTTTGGAGAACTGCTGGAGGACTGGGGCTACCAGGTCAGGCTCTTCAATGAACCAACCGGGGTACTGCGGGCTTTTGAGGCCGACAAGAATGGCGTCGATTTGCTGATCAGCGACCAAACAATGCCGGGGATGGCCGGCGTTGCACTGGCTCAGCAGTTACACACCTTGCGGCCCGATCTACCGATCATCCTGTGCACCGGGTACATCAATGACCTTGACCAGGCCGCATTGCTGCGCAAGGGCATACGTCGCTGTTTCAGTAAACCCGTGTTGACCGATGCGTTGCTCAGGGCACTGGCAGAGGAGCTGGCGCCCCAAAAACCGTGATTTGGCAATTTTAAATCATCTTAAACGCCAAATAAGCATTTATCGACCAATTCGATTAAATCGATTGACACGCTGCTTCCGATCCGATATTCTTCCATCCGTGGAATATCACTAACCATCGGAAAGCGCAGCGATCATGAATTTGTCATCTGCACCGCAAGGTGCCTCCAACGCACCCCAAACCGCCACTTCCAACGCCAAAGAAGCGGCTACTGCATCCATTTCTGAGTTTCTGGCTTTCAAACTCGGGGACGAGGAATACGGCATCGACATCCTGCGGGTGCAGGAAATCCGTTCCTATGAAGCGCCCACCCGCATGGCCAACGCACCGGCTTTCATCAAGGGTGTCATCAACTTGCGCGGTGTCATTGTTCCCATCATTGACATGCGGATGAAGTTCAACCTGGAGCAGGTCAACTACGACAGCTTCACGGTGGTGATCGTGCTCAACATCGGCAAACAGGTGGTGGGCATGGTGGTCGATGGCGTATCGGACGTGATCACACTCACCCCCGAACAACTGCGCCCGGTCCCGGAGTTTTCGTCAGCCGTCGACAGCGACCACGTGCTGGCCATTGGCTCGATTGATATGCGCATGCTGATCCTGCTGGATATCGAAAAACTGATGACCAGCGCTGCCATGGGACTGGTCGCACCCACTGTTCAATAAACCGCATCGACAAGGAAAAATCATGAACTTCGCCAACATGAAGGTCGGTGCCCGCCTGGGCCTGGGCTTTGCGCTCATTATTCTGGTCAGCCTGGTCGTTGCCATCTTCGGCAGCGTGCAGTTGGGTGCCGTCAACAGGGAAGTCACGAAGATCGTCGACGACCGCATGGTCAAGGTTGAACAGCTCGCCCATATCAAGGACAACGTCAACCTGATCGCCCGCAGTGTACGCAATCTTGTGCTGCTCTCGGATGAAAAAGACATGCAGGCCGAAAAGCAGCGCATGGAAGAAGCCCGCACCCATAACGGCGAATTGCTGAAAAAAATCGGAGCGTCGATCAAGAGCGAAAAAGGCCGCGCGCTGCTGCAGAAGGTCACCGAGTTTCGCGCACCGTACAGCGCAGTCACCGACAAGGTTATTGCACTGGGCCTGGCCGGCAAAGACGACGAGGCACGCGACGTGCTGTTGAAAGAAACCCGGCCACTGCAGGCAGCCTACTTCAAGGCGATTGACGAGTTGAGTGATTATCAGCAAAGCATGACGCAGGACGCAGCGAAAGAAGTACAACAAATATCCGGATCCACCAGTGTTCTGATGCTCGCCATCGCTGGCGTCGCAGCCGTGATGGGGGGCCTGATTGCCTGGGCCCTGACCCGCTCCCTCACCCGCCAGCTGGGTGGCGAACCTGACTACGCGTCCAATGTGGTCCGTGAAATCGCCGCCGGCAATCTGGCCGTAGAGGTGCAGGTGGGTTCCGGCGACACCACCAGCCTGCTCGCTGCCATGAAGGCCATGCGCGACAGTCTGGCCCAGGTTGTAACCCGTGTGCGCCAGGGGTCCGAATCGGTGGCCTCGGCCAGCACACAGATCGCCCAGGGCAACCAGGACCTCAGTGCCCGCACCGAAAGCCAGGCCAGCGCACTGGAAGAAACCGCTGCGTCGATGGAAGAGCTGGGCTCGGCCGTCAAACAAAACGCCGACAACGCCCGCCAGGCCAACCAGCTGGCGCAAAGCGCGTCCACCGTGGCCATCCAGGGCGGATCCGTGGTGGCGCAGGTGGTAGACACCATGAAGGGCATCAATGCGTCGAGCCGCAAGATTGCCGACATCATCAGCGTCATTGACGGCATTGCCTTCCAGACCAATATCCTGGCCCTCAATGCCGCCGTGGAAGCGGCCAGAGCCGGCGAGCAGGGGCGCGGGTTTGCGGTGGTCGCCAGTGAAGTGCGCTCCCTGGCCGGGCGCAGCGCCGAAGCCGCCAAGGAAATCAAGACGCTCATCAACGCCAGCGTGGAGCGCGTTGAACAAGGCACCACGCTCGTGGACCAGGCCGGAACCACCATGACGGAGGTAGTGACCAGCATCAAGCGCGTCACCGACATCATGGGGGAGATCAGTGCGGCCAGCTCCGAGCAAAGTGCCGGGGTCGCCCAAGTGGGTGAAGCGGTTACCCAGATGGACCAGGCCACGCAACAGAACGCGGCACTGGTCGAAGAGATGGCGGCAGCCGCTTCCAGCCTCAATTCGCAGGCGCAGGAACTGGTCGGCACCGTGGCGGCCTTCAAGCTGGGCCACCAAGTCGCAGCGAAGAACGCATCACCGTTGACATCAGCCGCCACGCGCGCGGCCACACCGGGTCAGGCCAGCTTTGCGGGTGCGGATCGGCGCAGCGGAACGCGTCCAGCCAACGTGACGCGCATGAAAGCGGATCGTGTCGTTGCGCACGCGCCGACACCGCTTGTAGCGCACGAAAAAACGGGGACCGACGACTGGGAAAACTTCTAGACCGCCGCTGGGCGGACCGGGTCTGCCTGAACCCCATCACAAAACTCAACTTCAACCTAGCCATGAACAATCTATTCAACACCGCTCTTGTGGGCCAGGTCGGCCTCTCGTGGAACGAGAACCCGGACGACCAGCCCGCGCAATCTGGCGCGTACCAAACACGGGATGACAAACACCAAATATGGATCAAATACTTTGATGCCAACTATGGGCTCTGGTACATGAGCTGGGCCGAGCTCAGAACACATGCAGACCGTCAAACGGCCCGCATCTGCGGCTCCGATATTGCAAAGTTTGTTACCGCATGGGTACCTCGAAACACGAATGGCCGATTCACCTATGCCGTTACCCGCATCAGGAAAAAGCCATGAACCAATTCAAAATCTCGACCCGCCTGGTGACCCTCAGCGGAATTCTTTCCGCGCTGATGGTGCTGATGGGTGTATGGGGTCTGATTGGCATCGCTCAATCCAACGAAGCGCTGAGAACGGTGTACGAAGACCGTACCGTCGCCATCGGACAACTGGGTGACATCCAGCGCCTGCTCTTGCGCAATCGCCTGCGGCTTGATGCGGCGTTGATCAACCCGACGCCGGACGTCATCCAGAAAAGCATTGCGGAGATCCAGACCGATGGGGGAGAAATCGGCAAGGTATGGGCCGCTTACATGGCCACCTATCTGACGCCGGATGAGGCGAAACTCGCGAAATCCTTTGCCGAGAATCGCGAAAAATTCATGAAGGAAGGACTGATGCCCGCGGTTGCCGCCATGAAGGCCGGCAATATGGAAGAGGCCAGACAACTGGAAATTGGCGTGATCTTCCAACTGTACGTACCGGTGCGCCAGAGCATCGATGCGCTGATCAAACTGCAACTCGATGTCGCCAAGCAGGAGTACGACACGGCCATCGTCCGATACGACCGGACCCGACTCATTGCCATGGCCTTCATCATTGCAGGTTTGGCGTTTGCGGTGCTCTTCAGCCTGTTCCTGATCCGCGGCATCTCGCGCTCCCTCAAGCATGCCATTGATGTGTCTGATGCGGTGGCCCATGGGAACCTGACGTATGCCATAGACAGCCATGGAAAAGATGAAGTTGCGCAATTGATGCAGTCGCTGTCCTCCATGCAGGACAACCTGGCCAGAATGGTCATCCGTGTGCGCCGGGGATCCGAATCGGTGGCGTCGGCCAGCACGCAGATCGCCCAGGGCAACCAGGACCTCAGTGCCCGCACCGAAAGCCAGGCCAGTGCACTGGAGGAAACCGCTGCATCGATGGAAGAGCTGGGCTCGGCCGTCAAACAAAACGCCGACAACGCCCGCCAGGCCAACCAGCTGGCGCAAAGCGCGTCCACCGTGGCCATCCAGGGCGGATCCGTGGTGGCTCAGGTGGTAGACACCATGAAGGGCATCAATGCGTCGAGCCGCAAGATTGCCGACATCATCAGCGTCATTGACGGCATTGCCTTCCAGACCAATATCCTGGCCCTCAATGCCGCCGTGGAAGCGGCCAGAGCCGGCGAGCAGGGGCGCGGGTTTGCGGTGGTCGCCAGTGAAGTACGCTCCCTGGCCGGGCGCAGCGCCGAAGCCGCCAAGGAAATCAAGACGCTCATCAACGCCAGCGTGGAGCGCGTTGAACAGGGCACCACGCTCGTGGACCAGGCCGGCACCACCATGACGGAGGTAGTGACCAGCATCAAGCGCGTCACCGACATCATGGGGGAGATCAGTGCGGCCAGCTCCGAGCAAAGTGCCGGGGTCGCCCAGGTGGGTGAAGCGGTTACCCAGATGGACCAGGCCACGCAACAGAACGCGGCACTGGTCGAAGAGATGGCGGCAGCCGCTTCCAGCCTCCATTCGCAGGCGCAGGAACTGGTCGGTACCGTGGCGGTATTCAAGCTGGAAGCGGCGTAGTTGCTTGGTTACCCGCTGGACCCTTAGTGCACCAGAGTTCGAGCACATCGCCCTCTTGCGCTGGCACAGCGGGAGGGGTGCCGTTCATCCCGATGACTTTGTAAAAGAATGTTCAAAATGCAGCATTCCAATGGCTATAAATGGAGAATCGTTGAACTGCATGGGTATTCACTTTGACCGCATACATCCTCGTTGCAATTGCAGTCTGCCTGGGAGCAGCGGCATTGATTTTGACAATCAAGCTGCGGCGCGCACTCGACGATAAAAAACAGCTACAACGGTATGTTGCCAAGCTGCAGAGCGCCGAGCGGTCGCTCAAGAAACATGCGTTCTACGACCCTTTGACCGGGTTGGCGAATCGGGCATTGTTGATCGATCGCTTTCAATTGGCCATGAAGCAATCCAGGCGAAGTCTCAAGCAATTCGCTGTTCTGATGGTGGACCTGAACAAATTCAAGAACATCAACGACACCTATGGTCACGCGGCCGGCGATACGGTGCTGATCACGGTGGCCCAGCGACTGGTGTCGGTCGTTCGCTCGTCCGATACCGTTGCACGACTGGGTGGCGACGAGTTCGTCCTGATCATTGAGTCCATTACCGAACGGGAACAGGTGGTTGCGCTGGGTCAGAAATTGATTGACATACTGGCCGAGAAAGTCACCCTGGATTCCGGTGAAGTGGTCAGTTCCGGGGGCAGCGTTGGCTTCGCCTGGTATCCAACGGACGGGGAGAATCTGAAAGACATACTGGAAGTCGCCGATCAGGCCATGTATTTCTGCAAAACATCCGGACTCATGCCGTTTCAATAGCGGGCCCAAAAGGCGCCCCTACCCCATCCATGCGGCCAACTGCTCACGCAGCTTGCCGTTCTCTGCTTCCAGTTCAGTGATACGTGATTTCAGAGCATCCATGGTGTCTTGCACCGGGTCGGTGGGTTCGTCGGTCTTCGCCCGCTTCCTGGTCTCACGCACACGTTTTGCGGCCTGTAGAAGGTGTTCTTTTCCGCCCATGGCGGCGGCAACTTGTTCCTCCTCTGGCAGTGTCGACACTGCCGCAGCGGCATTGATCGAGATCGCACCGGACTTCACCGCGGCCACGACTTCCGGCGTCGCCTGTTTTTGAATTTTTTCGATCAAGACGACCTGGTTGCTGCTCAAGCGCGCAACCTTGGCTATGCCTTCCCTGCTTTTCAGGGGGTCGATCGGTGCCGCACCAGCCGTCGCTGACGGGCTGGTGGTTTCAGCAGCAATCAGCTTTCTGCCGCTCAAGATTTCGCGCTTGCGAAGTGCCAGTACACCGCGCTGGAAGTCCGACACACTGCGACGCCCAAGGTGTTGATCAATCATCCAGAGATGGACATCGTCGACCGTCTTGAAGAATGTGCTTTGCAGGGTTTGAAACGGAATGTTGTGCTGTTGACAAATGCCGTATCGGTTGTGGCCGTCCACCAGAACGTCCCCCCAGAGCACCAGGGCATCCCTGCACCCTTCTGCCAACAGACTGCGCTCCAGGGCGTCATGCTCCTCGGGTGTTAACGGATCGATATAGGCTTTGAGGTCTTCATTGACGACGATGTTCATGTCAGGAGGCTGGGTGCAGGCAAAGGGCGTGATTGTAGGAGCCGGATTTAGTTGATGGCCTTGACCGCCAGGACCGGACAGGGAACGGACAGCAACAACTCCTGCGCAACACTGCCCATCAGGAGCTTTCCAACGGGAGACCTTTTGCGCAGTCCAATGACCAGCAAGGAAACCGGCAAGGTCTCTACCAGGGCTTCAATTTCCTCGACCGTGCTCTTGCCACGGCCGAACTGTTTGAACTCGGCACTCAGGCCGTGTTCTGCCAACAGCTTCTCAATGCGTTCAACGTCCTGGGCACCGGCCATCGATTCATCATCGCCGCTTCCAGGGGTCGCATTGACCACCAGCAGATGCTCGTTGCGGCGTTTGGCGATCTCGATTCCTTTGTCCAGGGCGGCTTGGCCTTCGGGACGTGGTGCATAGGCTACGACGATTGTCATGGGTTCTCCTTCGTTAACGTTAAAGCGGATGGTGCCCCATTTTCCATGCGAACCAGGAGCCGCACGGGACACCAGACGCGTTTCATGTCCAACAGCCCTAGTGGACGGCCTGCGCCTTCTCCACCTGCTCCAGCCACTGGTCAATGTCGGCAATCACGGCATCGGTCGCCTGGGTCAGCGCCCGCACGCCGCCGGCCGCGTCGGCCGTGCTGGCCGGGCGCTGCACCACAAAGCTGCGCTGGGCCAGCAGCCGCTCCACGCCCTCGCCACCCTGCCCCAGCGTGGCACGCAGGCGCACCAGGCCACTGCTGCGCTCCGCGCTCTCAAACAGCTGGCTGAACTCATCGAGTTCCAGGTGCAGGTTCATGGCCGGCTTGCCCGCCACCACACCCTGCGCCGCGTTCAGCACGGCGCGGCGCACGCCCAGTTGCTCGCGCAGGCGCTGGCGCAGCAGCTGGGCCGGTGCCATGCTCCAGCGCGTCTGCGCGTAGGGGCGCAGTTGCTGGGCGTCGCTGTAGGCCAGGCGGTACAGCACGGCCGTGCTGTCCAGCGCCGCGCTCGCATCCACCTCGGCCAGCACCAGCGCGGGCAGCGGGGCCATGCGGTTGGAGGCCGCCGCCGACACCGCTCCGGGACCAAAGTCATACACCGTGGCCTTGGGCTGCGGCTGCAGCGGTGCACAGGCACACATTCCCGCAGTTATCAAGCAAAACAAGGCCCTAGCCCCCGTGGAATGTGCGTAAGCAGCTACTGATTTCATAGCATTCTTTCTATCCAGCATGGATGACCTCATCGGGGTTTTGGCGCAGCAAAGCCGGGTTCACCGGGGCCGGGCGCGGCGGCTCCGTTACCCAGTAGCAGCGACTGCGGGTTGTCGTTCACCGTCTCCACCGCGCGGCCGATGTGGCGCACCGTGCGGGCCGTGTCATCCACGGTGCGGTTCAGGCGCGGGACCAGCGTGACATTGAGCGTTTGCCCGGTGGCCAGCAAGGCTTCGGTGCCCTGCGCAATCTTGTCCAGCGTGCCGCCGGGCTCGTTCATGCGGTCGGACATCACCTTGAAGGCATCGGCCGACAGCCCGACCGAATCGCCGCTGTGCCCCAGCCGCTCGGACGTTTCACGCAGGCTCTTCAGGGTGACGGTGGCATCCTGCGCGAGCGCAGGCCAATTGGCCTGGTCGGCGTGCAGGGACAACTGGCTGATGGCGGCCGCGGCCTGGCCCATGTTGCCAATGGCATCCATCAGCTTTTTCTGGTTGGGTGCGGCCAGCAGCAGATTGACCTTCTGGCTCGCTTCATCCAGTTGGCTCAACAGGCCGGCGCCCTGGTCGGACAGGCGCGACATCAGGCTCGGACGCATGGGAATGCGGGCCAGCTTGTCGTCCGTGCTGACCAGCGACACCTGGGATTGCCCGGTGTCGTCCAGTTGGATAAAGGCCAGGCCCGTGACGCCCTGAAAACCCAGCGTGGCATAGGTGGATTGGGTGATGGGTGCGCTGCTGTCCACGGCGATGCGCACGCGCACATTGCCGGGTGCATCCGGGTCCAGTGCGATCGACTGGACGCGTCCCACCGTGACGCCCTTGTAGCGCACGCTGGCCTGCTCCTGCAGACCGGTCACGCCCTCGCGGCTGGAGATTTCGAACAGGCGGTGCTCGCCGGTGTCGCGCGTCAGCCAGGCGGCCAGCGCCACCAGCAGGGCGGCCACCACCAGCACAAAGGTGCCGGCGGCGATGGCGTGTGATTTGTTTTCCATAAGGCTCTCTTTTTTACTGCGCGTGCGGGTGCAAACGCAACAGCTCCTGGGCACGCAGTCCGCGCCCCCCCAGAAAAAACTCGCGCACAAAGGGGTGGTCAAACGCAATGACCTCCTTGGGCGGTGCATCCACAATCACATGCCGGTCCGCCACCACCGCCACCCGGGTGCTGATCTCGTAAATGGTGTCGAGGTCGTGGGTCACCATCACCACGGTCAGGCCCAACTCGTGGTGCAGGGAGCGCACCAGGGTACAAAAGGCGTCCGAACGGTCCGGGTCCAGCCCGGCAGTGGGCTCGTCGAGCAGCAGCAGGGGCGGGTCCATGATCAGCGCGCGCGCCAGGGCCACGCGCTTGATCATGCCGCCCGACAGGTCGGCCGGCATCTTGTGGGCGTGCGCCGGGTCCAGCCCCACCATCTGCAACTTGACCATGACGGCATCGCGCACCAGGTCTTCCGGCAGGGTATTGAGTTCGCGCAGCGGAAAGGCAATGTTCTCCAGCACGGTAAAGGCCGAATACAGCGCGCCATGCTGGAACAGCATGCCGACCCGGCTGGCGGCGCCATCGTGGGTAAGCTCAGACGCTGGGCGCCCCAGCACCGTGATGCTGCCGCGCAGGGGCGTCTCCAGCCCCAATATCTGGCGCAACAGCACGGTCTTGCCACTGCCCGAGCCGCCCACGATGGAGAGCAGCTCGCCCTGTTGAATGGTGAGATTCAGATCCTTGTGGATCAGCGCATCAACACCGCCGTTGCGAAACACCGTCCACAGGTTGCGGATCTCCACCACCGGCGCGGCGCTCATGCGACCTGCCGCCGGGCCGCCCCAAGGCAGGTCAGCCCCCTCGGGGGGCAGCGACCCGTGTAACGGCGAAGCAGGGGGGCTCATATGCCGACGTCCTTGAAGACCACGGCGAACAGCGCGTCCACCAGGATGACCATGGTGATGGAGGTGACCACCGACGCCGTGGTGCCCTCACCCAGGCTCTGGGTATTGGGCTGGATGCGCAGCCCGTAGTGGCAGCCGATCAGCGCAATCATCAGCCCGAACACGGTGGACTTGCCCACCGCCAGCCACAAATTGGAAACCAGCACCGCCTTGGACAGGGCCGTCACGAAGTAGGCCGGCGTCAGCCCCATGACCAGGTCCGACGCCAGCATGCCGCCCAGCAAGGCGGCCAGCGTGGTCCACACCGACAGCAGCGGCATGGCCACCGCCATGGCCATGGCGCGCGGCAGCACCAGCCTGAAGCCTTGCTGAATACCCATCACCTTCATCGCGTCCAACTCCTCGGTCACCCGCATCACGCCAATCTGCGCGGTGATGGCCGAGCCCGAGCGCCCGGCAATCAGGATGGCGGCCAACACCGGCCCCAACTCGCGGATCAGCGAAATGCCCAGAATGTTGACGATAAAGGCGTCCGCGCCAAACTGGCGCAGCTGCTGCGCCATCAAATAGGCCAGCACCACACCAATCAAAAAACCCACCAGCGCGGTAATCGGCAGCGCCGTGGCGCCAATGCGGTACAGGTTGCCCGAGACATCGCGCCACGGACCAGAGCGGGGAGCGCGCGCCAGTTGCACCGCGTCCAGCAGCAGTTGACCGATCAGGCGCACCGCGCCCACCACGTGTTCCTCGATGCGAACCACCACGGCGCCCAGGCGCAAAAACAGGTCCCAGGCGGTCTGGCGCCGGCGCGGCGGCAGCACCGACGAAAAGCGCGCCACGCGCTCCAGCATGGCGCGCTGGGCGGGCAACGCCTCCAGCCGGTCCGGCCACTGGCGGTACCAGCTGTTCCACAGCAGTTGCGCGCCGGTGTGGTCCAGGCGCTGCAGTTGGCGCAAGTCCCATTGGCAGCGTCGCCACTCCTGCTGTACGGTATGCAGCGCCGCGTGCACGCCCTCCCAGTGCTCCGGCTGGGCCAGGGCCTCGGCCGTCCAGCGCCCCAGCAGCCGCGCGCAAGGGCCGTCGGGCGCCTGCTCGAATGCAATGCGGGGTTGGGAATCCTCCATGGCGGCCTGTCGTTTTTTGGGGGTTGGGGTGCGCGTTGACCGGATGGTACAGGCTGGCGGGCACAATGACCACCAGACTCCCACCAGGAAGCACCCATGCCCTCCCACGCCACACTCTCCCGCCGTGCGCCCCGCCGTTTCTGGGGCTGGGGGCAGGCCGATGCCACGCTGGACGCCCGCGAGCAGGCCACGGTCAAGGCCATGGTCGAGCAGCTCGACGTGCCGTATGCCGAACGCGCCGTGCCGCAAGTACACGAGTTTGCGCTGGGCGCACCGCGCATCCAGCCGCCCCCCGCCCTGGCCGGGCAGTTTTCCGCGACGCCGCTGGACCGCCTCAACCACTGCGTGGGCAAGAGCTACGCCGATCTGGCCCGCATGTGGTTGCGCACCGCCCCCACACCGCCCGACTGGGTCGCCTTCCCCAACGATGAGCAGGCGGTGGTGGACATCCTGGACTGGGCGCAGACCCACAACGTGGCGGTCATTCCCTATGGCGGCGGCAGCAGCGTGTGCGGTGGTGTGGAAGCCGCGGTAGGCGCCAGCTATGCCGGCGTGGTGTCGCTGGACCTGGAGCGCCTGAACCGCGTGCTGGAGGTGGACCCCACCAGCCGGGCGGCGCGCATCCAGGCCGGCGCACTGGGGCCCGAGCTGCAGGCCCAGCTCAAGCCCCACGGACTGACGCTGCGCCACTTTCCGCAGAGCTTTGAGTTCTCCACGCTGGGCGGCTGGATCGTCACCCGGGCCGGCGGCCACTACGCCACGCAGCACACGCACATCGATGACTTTGTGGAGTCCACCCGCCTGGTCACACCGGCCGGTGTGCTGCAGACGCGCCGCCTGCCGGGCTCGGGTGCCGGCCCGGCGCCCGACCGGCTGGTGCTGGGGTCGGAAGGCACGCTGGGCGTGCTCACCGAGGCCTGGGTGCGCCTGCAGCAGCCACCGCGTTTTCGCGCCTCGGCCTCCATCCGCTTTACCGACACCTTTGCCGCCGCGCGCTGCGTGCGCGCGCTGGCACAGTCGGGGCTGAACCCGGCCAACTGCCGGCTGCTGGACCCGCTGGAAACCGTGTTCTCCGGCGTGGGCGACGGCCGCTTTGCCATTTTGGTGCTGGGCTTTGAATCCGCCGATCACCCGCTGCAGGCCTGGATGGAGCGCGCGCTGGAGCTGGTGCGCGAGCATGGCGGCACCTATGACGCCGATGCCGTGGCGCGCTCGCTGGCGGCACAGGATGGAACGGAGCACCGCAGCGGTGCCGCCGGTGCCTGGCGCGACGCCTTTCTGCGCATGCCCTACTGGCGCGACCCGGCGGTGGGCCTGGGCCTGATCATGGACACCTTTGAGACCGCCATCACCTGGGACCGTTTTGAGGCGTTTTACGACAACGTCAAGGCCGATGTGGGCGCGGCAATAGCACGCGCCACCGGCCAGGAGGCCCTGCTGTCCTGCCGCCTCACGCATGTGTACCCGGACGGCCCGGCGCCCTACTTCACCTTCGCCGCACGCGGCGGTGCGGATGGTAGCGTGGCCAGTGCGCTGGCCGCCTGGCGCGACATCAAGCAGGCGGCGAACGCGGCCGTCATTGCCCACGGCGGCACCAGCACCCACCACCACGCGGTGGGACGCGACCACCGCAGCGGCTACGAACGCGAGGTGCCGCCGCTGTTCCGTGCCATGCTGATTGCTTCCAAGCAGGTGGCCGACCCGCACGGCATCATGAACCCCGGTGTGCTGATAGACCCCAACGGCCGCAGCGTCGGCATCCGTGGCGCATTGGAGTAACGAGGCCCCCATTTTTCCTCCCAATATTTGCGGCAAAATAGGGCCCCAGCCCCCGCAGAATGTGCGCAAGCAGCTATCAAATTCATAGCAATTCAGGAGACACCATGTCGCAACCCACCAGCCCCTTCATCTCCACCCCCGAACTGTCGGCAGAACAACGCGGCCCGGTGCTGTGGCTGACCATCACGCGCGAGGAGCGGCGCAACGCCATGAGCCACGGCGTGCTGGCCGGCATGGCGCAGGCGATTGGCGCAGCGCAAACCAACCGCGCCATCCGCGCCATCGTCATCACCGGTGCCGGCAGCAAGGCGTTTTGCGCCGGTGCCGATTTGCAGTCGGCCAATGCCTTCACCACCGACTACTCCGAACCCCACGGCCACCTGGCGCAGTTGCTGCGCGTAGCAAAAGCCAGCACGATCCCGCTGGTTGCGCGCGTCAACGGCGCCTGCATGGCCGGCGGCATGGGCCTGATGAGCATGTGCGACATGGCAGTCGCGGCCAGCCATGCCGTCTTCGGTTTGCCCGAGGTCAAGGTGGGTGTGTTTCCGGCCCAGGTGCTCAGCGTGCTGCAGCATTTGATCCCCCGGCGCAAGCTGGCCGAGATGTGCCTCACCGGCGAGCCCATCACCTCTGCCCAGGCGCTGGAATACAACCTGGTCAACTACGTGAGCGATGAGGGCAGCGATGTGGACGCCAAGCTGCAGTGGCTGCTGGACCGCCTGCTGGACAAGTCCCCCGCCGCTATCCGCCGCGGCCTCTACACCATGAAGAAGGTCGAGGCCATGGCTTTTGAAGAAAGCATGTCCTTCACCGAAAGCCAGATTGCACTGTTCACGCTGACCGAAGACGCCAAGGAAGGCCAGAAGGCGTTTCAGGAAAAACGCAAGCCGGTGTGGCAGGGGCAGTAAGGTTTTATCGAACAGGTCTGAAGTGCAACCAATCATCCCCATCCGCTATGTGAGCCCGGTCTTTCGGCCACCCAGTGAGGCGCAATCCCTGATTCTTCCGGTGACCAACGGCTGCTCCTGGAACCAGTGCACGTATTGCGAGATGTATACCGCGCCACAAAAGAAGTTTCAGGTGCGTGACGAGCAGGAAACACTGGACTCCATTCGGCGCTGCGGGCAACAGTTTCCCAATCAGGTTCAGAGGGTCTTCCTGGGCGACGGCGACGCGATGGTTCTTTCAACCCGCCGAATCATGGCCGTGCTGGCATCCATCAGGGAGCACCTGCCCGCGGTACGCCGGATATCGAGCTACTGTCTGCCGCGCAACGTGCGCAACAAATCCGTGGAGGAGTTGTGCGAGCTCCGCGAAGCAGGGCTGTCGCTTGTGTACATTGGCGCGGAGTCCGGCGATGACGAGGTTCTGCAGAAGGTCAACAAGGGGGAATCCTTTGAATCCACCCGCGACGCATTGGACAGATTAGGCGCGGCCGGCATTACGCGCTCGGTGATGCTGCTCAATGGTTTGGGAGGGCGGCTCCTGTCGCAGCAGCATGCAGAGAACTCTGCCCGCCTGGCCAATGTGACGCAGCCGGAGTTTCTGGCAACCCTGGTGGTCAGCTTTCCGCAGGGTGAGGAACGGTTCCGGCAGAACTTCCCGAACTGGGAGCCACTCGATCAGCAGGGGATGTTTCTGGAGATCGAACACCTGCTGCAGACACTGGAGCTCAAGCGAACTGTTTTTCGCAGCGACCATGCATCCAACTGGCTGGCGCTCAAGGGAACTTTGGGTGCCGAGAAGAGCCGACTGCTGGCGCAAGTGCGAACAGCCATTGAAACCCCGCAGTCAGCCCAATTGCGCAACGATTGGGAGCGCGGTTTGTGACACGCCATGGGTGCGACGCTCCATAACTGACAACCCTGGTTTCTGCTGCCCAGACTCTTAGTGGATGGGTCTATGCACAGGACAGGATGCGCCGGTGATTCAGCAACACCCTCACGCGGCCTGGCTCCACGCCGCGCTTCACCGCAAAGCCCATTCGCAGGGTGTCCCGGCGCACGGGCTGCATCAGCAGGCCACCATCCTTGCGCCGCATGCTGGCAACAATGGGGGTGTGCGCCTTGGCACCGCGCACGATGACCACGGCAGATTCGCCATTCGCCAGCTCCACAAACGTACCCGGCGGATACAGTCCGACGACCCTCAACAGGGTTGCGCCAATGCTGTCCGGATGCCCGCTGGCGTCCAGACAGGCATCCCGTGCGGCCATCGCTGGCGTCACCGATTGCCGCGAACCGCGCCGACTCAGTTTGGCGGAGTAGATATCCACCCGCCGCAACAGTTCGGCGAGACGGGGGCCGGCGTCTGATTCCAGTATCGCGTCAGCCGTTGCGACCGTGTGGTGGTGTCGGACCACGTGCAGCCACAGTGGATCGGTGACACCTGCCTGCACCAGCATGTCCGCACTGGATGCGGCATGCGAGCCCACGCGTTCCCGTTGACCATCGGACAACGACGCGCTTTGTTTGGCCAGGGAATCCTGCAAGACCGTGATGCTCAGGTTCATACTCAGCGCGGCCAACGCCAACACCTGTCTTTCCTCTTGCGGCCATTCCATCCACTCGGCGGCCAATTCCGCAATCACCATGCAGGTCATGGCATGCTGGGCGCTGTAGTGGTCCATGTTGCTGCCATTGGCCTCTATCAGCACATACAGGGCGACATCGGGGTCCCGCGCGGCCAGCTGGCGAATGGCCATTTCCAGTTCGGCAAATCGCGTGATCCAGGCGGCGTCGATGGTTTCCTCCCGCAACAGGCGATGCGCACGGGTCATCACCTGATCCCATGCGTCCAAGGCCTGGGAGACCGGCAAAGGCTTGCTGGCGGCTTCAGCGGGGACAGGCACGGAAGCCGTCTCTTGCACCACGGGGGTAACGGCTGCCTGCGCCTCTGGGTTTTGTTGCATATGCCTCTATTTCCGGCTTGCGGATGTTGATTGTCCCTTGAAGTATTCGATACTACTGTGGAAGACTGACTGGCACATTGCATGAACCCCCATTTTTGTTTTGGCGCAAGACGGTCGCCAGTGACCGTTTACACCCCGAACCGGGTACCCGTCACGGCGGGCATCCGCACGACCCGGTGCATTCGATCCATATCAAACAGCCGGCACCACGCGAACATGGGCCTGCTGCAGCGCCTTGTAAATACGAATGCGCCGCACCAGCGGCCACCAGTCGTATAAAAATATCTGCAATGGGCGCCACATCGCGACCCAGCCGACGATGGTCAGGCTCTCGCGCGCAATCGTGGCGGCAGTACCGGAGCCGGGGCGCCCAATGGCATCTGCCGCAATCAGGCACAACGTGACAAAGGCCAGACCGATCAGCAGGCTGTAGCGCCCGCGCTTGAGCAACTGCTTCAGCTCGCCGCGCACCAGACCGGCCTTGTACTGAAAGTAGTTGTGAATGGCCTCCGCCACCAGTGCGCCGGGGTCGCCCTCGGCGGGCTGCAGCGCCAGATGAACCGTGATGTGCAGGCGGCTGTCAGGCGAGTAGCCCATGGCCCAGGACTCGATGAAGGCCTCGGCCTCGCGGTCCAGGTCCTTGTTGAGAAAGGGCGACGGGTCCATCGAATTGAACAGCTGACCCAGCTCGCGCACGCGCAGCTCCAAGTGGTGGATGGGGGTCGAACGACTTTTTTTCATACGGCATCCATGGCAACGTGATCATCGGGCCGGCGCCGCGCGCGCCGCCAGGTTTTCTCCAACTCGGTGACCACCCACACCACGGTGGCGGCGACCAGGCACACGGACAGCTCCAGCAGGCTCAGCGGCTGCGTCTTGAAAATGGGGTTGAGCAGCGGCACATAAATGGTGGCCATTTGCAGCGCAAACGTCAGCAGCACGGCGCCCAGCAGCGGACGGTTGCTGGCCAGGCCGATGCGCCACAGCGGTTCCTGCTCCGAACGTATGCCCATCACGTGGGCCATTTGCCCCAGTGTCAGCACCGTGAACACCATGGTTTGCCAACTAGTGTGGCCGGTCGAGATGGCCCAGGCCTGCACCCCCAGGCACAGACCGGCCAGCAGCAGGCCGATGCCCAGAATATGCTGCCACATGCCATGCGCAAACAGACTCTCGGTGGGCGGCCTGGGCGGGCGCTGCATGATGCCGCGCTCGGCGGGTTCGGTCGCCAGGGCCAGGCCGGGCAGGCCATCGGTCACCAGGTTGACCCACAGGATGTGGATGGGCAACAGGGGAATCGGCAACAGCAGCAGCGGCGCCAGAAAAATGGTCCAGACCTCACCCGAGTTGCCGGTCATGGCATAGCGCACAAACTTGCGGATATTGTCGTAAATGCGCCGGCCTTCGCGCACGGCCGCGACGATCGTGGCAAAGTTGTCGTCCAGCAGCACCAGGCTGGAGGCTTCGCGTGCCACGTCGGTGCCGCCCAAGCCCATGGCCACACCGATGTCGGCGCGCTTGAGGGCCGGTGCGTCGTTGACGCCATCACCGGTCATGGCCACAAATTCGCCGCGCGCCTGCAGGGCCTGCACGATGCGGATTTTCTGCGCCGGGTCGACACGGGCATAGACCCGCACCTGGTGCACACGCTCCATCAGCGCTTCGTCGTCCAGAGTCGCCAGGTCGTCACCGGTGAGTACGGGGGCCTGCGCGTCGGCCACCAGCCCCAAACGATGCGCAATCGCGCGTGCCGTGGCCGGGTGATCGCCCGTGATCATGACCGGTGTGATGCCGGCCGCCATGCAATCGCGCACCGCGGCCGCGGCTTCGGCGCGCGGTGGATCCATCAGGCCCACCAGGCCCAGGAAGCACAGGTCTTGTTCTGCCGCTGCAACGCCGCTTGCGGCCTCGGGCAGGTGGTCGTGGCTGCGCCGGGCCATGGCCAGCACGCGCAACCCCTGCCCCGCCAACTGCTCGGCCCGCGCCATCCAGGCATCCGTATCGAGGGGCGCCGGCGCGCCGTGCTGCCAGCCGCTGGTGCACAGCGGCAAGACGGACTCGGGCGCACCCTTGGTGTAGGCGACATAGCCCCGCACCGCGCCATGGAAGGTGGTCATGCGCTTGCGCACCGCGTCAAACGGCAACTCGTGGACACGGGGCCATTGGGCGTCCAGTGCCACTTTATCCAGCCCGGCGCGACCGGCCACGTCCGCCAGCGCGGCTTCGGTGGGGTCGGCCAGCCAGGCCCCCTCCGGCGATGGGGTGGCGTCGTTGCACAGTGCGGCGGCTCGCAGCAGTTCCAGGTGATCCGCATCCGGCGGCCCGCTGCCGGCATCACCCGGATCGCCCGCCAGCACGCACTCGGCCTGCATGCGATTCTGGGTCAGGGTGCCCGTTTTATCGGAGCAGATATAGGTGACCGAGCCCAGTGTCTCCACCGACGGCAGACGCCGGATCAGCGCGTTGAACGACACCATCTTGCGCGCGCCCAGCGCCAGCAACACGGTCACCACCGCCGGCAGCGCCTCGGGAATGGCCGCCACCGCCAGGCTGATCGCCACCAGCACCATCTGCAGCGGCGATTCGCCACGCAGCACGCCCACCACGAAGATCACCGCACAAATCCCCATCACGGCCAGCGCCACCCGCTTGCCGAATGCGGCCAGGCGCAGTTGCAGCGGCGTGCTGCGGTTGGTGTCCTGGTCCAGCAGACTGGCCACCTTGCCCAGCTCGGTGGCCACGCCCGTGGCCACCACCAGTCCACGCCCGCGGCCATGGGTCGCCGTGGTGCCCTTGAAGGCCATGTTGAGCCGATCGCCCAGTGCATGCACGGCCCCCGAGAGCACCCCCGCGTGCTTGTCCACCGTGACCGATTCGCCGGTGAGTACGGATTCGTCCACCTTAAGCTGGGCAATCTGCAGCAGGCGCAAGTCGGCCGGGACCTGGTTACCGGCCTCCAGCAGCACGATATCCCCCGGCACCAGGCCCTGCGCCGCAACCTGTTGGATCTGGCCGCCCCGCAGCACGGTGGCCTGCGACGCCGCCAGGCGCTGCAAGGCGGCCAGCGCCTGGTCGGCACGCCAGGCCTGCACCAGACCGACGCCGGCGTTGAGCAGCACAATGGTCACGATCACCAGCGCGTCAACCCGGTCCCCCACAACCCCGGAAATCACCGCGGCCGCCAGCAGCACCAGAATCATGAAGTCGCTGAACTGCTCCAGCAACATCGCCCACAGGCTGCGACGGCCCTGGCTGGGCAACTCATTGGGGCCATGCTGCAAGGCGCGCTGTGCGACCTCGTGCTCGGGCAAGCCGTGCTCCGGGTTGACGCCGTGTTCACGGGCGAGCGCCAACGCGTCGCGCAGGTGCCAGTGGGAACCTGGCGCAGGGGAGCCCGGCGGATGGGGGGCTAAAGGGTGATCGTTCGGCATGGCAACCCTATTGTCAACATTCTGCGGACCGTGCGCACCCATGCCGTCAGGTTTCTGGAGTGGTCTTTGGTTTACGATTGGGCATGAGCGAAACCACGTTTGACTACATCATCATTGGCGGCGGCACAGCCGGCTGCCTGCTGGCCAACCGACTCTCGACGGACGCATCCAAACGGGTGTTGCTGATTGAAGCGGGCCGCAAGGACGACTACCACTGGATTCACATTCCCGTGGGCTACCTGTATTGCATCGGCAACCCGCGCACCGACTGGCTCTACAACACCGAGCCCGATGCGGGCCTGAACGGCCGCTCGCTGCGCTACCCGCGCGGCAAGACGCTGGGCGGCTGCAGCAGCATCAACGGCATGATCTACATGCGCGGCCAGGCGCGCGACTACGACCAATGGGGGCAACTGGTGGGCGACGCCACCTGGGGCTGGGACCACTGCCTGCCCTACTTCATGCTGCACGAAGACCATTACAAGGGTGCCAGCGCCGTGCACGGCGCGCGCGGCGTGGCGCCGGCGCTGATGCAAAAAAATGACAGCATGTACCGGACCCTGCTGCGCCACCACAATGCCGGCGGCGAATGGCGGGTCGAAAAGCAGCGCCTGCGCTGGGACGTGCTGGATGCCTTTGCGCAGGCCGCCGTGCAAGCCGGCATTCCCGCCACCGACGACTTCAACCGCGGCAACAACGAGGGGGTAGGCTATTTCGAGGTGAACCAGAAAGCCGGCTGGCGCTGGAACACGGCCAAGGCGTTCTTGCGCCCCGCCTGTTACGCCCGGCCCAACTTCGAACTGTGGAACAGCGCCCAGGTGAGCAAGCTGCTGCTGGCACCCGCCAGCGCCACCGGTCCCCTGCGTTGCACGGGCGTGCAGGTGTGGGACGGCCACAGCATGGTCAACGCCACAGCCACCAGGGAAGTGATTCTGTGCGCCGGCGCCATCGGGTCGCCGCAAATTCTGCAGCTGTCCGGTCTGGGTGCGGCCCCCAGACTGCAGGCGCTGGGCATCCAGGTCGAAAAGGACATGCCCGGCGTCGGCGAAAATCTGCAGGACCACCTGCAAATTCGCGCCGTCTTCAAGGTGCAGAACACCACCACGCTGAACACCCAGGCCAACTCACTGTGGGGCAAGGCAAAAATCGGCCTCGAATACGCGTTCAAGCGCAGCGGTCCCATGAGCATGGCGCCCAGCCAACTGGGTGCTTTTACCCGCAGCGACCCGGCCCAGCCCTACCCCAATCTGGAGTACCACGTGCAGCCGCTGAGCCTGGAAGCATTTGGCCAGCCCCTGCACACCTTCAACGCCATCACCGCCAGCGTGTGCAACCTCAACCCCACCAGCCGGGGCACGGTGCACATCCGATCGGCCAAGTTTGAAGACGCGCCCGCCATCGCCCCCAACTACCTGAGCACCGACATCGACCGCAAAATCGCCGCCGACTCGCTGCGCCTGACGCGCAACATCGTGGCGCAACCGGCCCTGCAAAAATACCAACCGCAGGAATACAAGCCCGGCACGCAATTCCAGAGCGATGCCGAACTGGCCAAGCTGGCCGGCGACATTGCGACCACCATCTTCCATCCCGTAGGCACGACCAAGATGGGCCGCGAGGACGACCCCATGGCGGTGGTGGATGCGCGCCTCAAGGTGCACGGTGTGGCGGGTCTGCGCGTGGTCGATGCGGGCGTCATGCCGCTCATCACCAGCGGCAACACCAACTCGCCCACGCTGATGATTGCCGAGAAAGCGGCGCAGTGGATCATGGAAGACGCTTTGCTGGCAATGAAGGGTTAATCCCAATGCATAAGCGTCCATCCGACAGTACAGTTGCGGCACTCAAAGGTTAGACGGCAGCTGCAAAGCGACAGATGGAAGAAGAGGCCGAGGAGACGGCAAGCAACAATCAATAATTTCTGCATCCACATTGAGATGCAGCTCACAAAAGCACTGACTTGGTCAGTGCTTTTTTTTGCCCCGCCACCCCGGTCGCTGGTCGCTGACACAATGTCTGCATCCGCGCTCAAGCCCGAAGGAGCACTCCATGCCGGCCAACCGTTCCGCAATGAAACCCCTGCCATCCCTGCGCGCCGGCCTGCTGGGCCTGGTCGTTGCACTGGCCATGGCAGCGTGTGCCTACCACCCCATCCAGAGCGGCATGACCCGCGAGGCCGTCATCGCACGCATGGGAAGCCCCAGCCGGATCGTCGCCCTGCCCACCGGCACGCGGCTGCAGTACTCGCGGCAACCGGCCGGGCAGCAGGCCATCATGGTGGATCTGGACGCCAGCGACCAGGTGGTACAGGCGCGCCAGGTGCTGGTGGCCGAGGAATTTGCCCGCATTGAAGTCGGCACGTGGACGCGCGACGATGTGGAGCGCGCCTTCGGCCGACCAGCATCGGTGGACCATGTGGCCAACTGGCCGTCCGACATCCTGACCTACCGCTGGTATGACATGCAAGACATGTTCTACTGGATTTATCTGGACCAGAACAACGTGGTGCGCCGCACGGAACAAGGCGTCGAGTACCACCACGACGACATGAACTGACCGCGCATTGAGAATGAAATGACCCTGTAGCTCCCGCGGAATGTGCGCAGGCAGCTCTGTTTTTCATAGCACTCGGCTAATCCGCCGCAATGCGAGAATCCGTGCATGGAATTGATCATTGTGTCTTTGGCCTCGCTGCTGGCCGGTTTTGTGGATTCGATTGTGGGCGGCGGCGGGCTGATCCTGGTGCCGGCGCTGTTCGCCACCTTCCCCAACACCCACCCGGCCACGCTGTTTGGTACCAACAAGGGCGCCTCGGTGTGGGGCACCGCCATTGCCACCGTGCAGTACAGCCGCCGGGTGCAGATGCGCTGGCATGCGCTGGCGCCTGCGGCAGCGGTGTGCTTTGCGGCGTCCCTGGGGGGTGCCTGGCTGGTGACCGTGGTGTCGCCCCAGTATTTGCGCAAGGCGCTGCCCCTGGTGCTGCTGATCGTGCTGGCCTACACGCTGGCCAAAAAACAATTGGGCCGCCACCACGCACCGCGCTTTGACGGCCAGCGGGAAGCCTGGGTTGCCTGCGGCATCGGTGCGGTGATCGGGTTCTACGATGGGTTTTTTGGCCCGGGTACCGGCAGCTTCTTCGTGTTCCTGCTGGTGCGGGTGCTGGGCTACGACTTCCTGAGCGCGTCGGCCGGTGCCAAGCTGCTCAACACGGCATCCAACCTGGCGGCCATTGTGCTGTTCGCCGTCAAGGGCCATGTGTGGTGGCACTTTGTGCTGGCCATGGCCATTGCCAATGTGCTGGGCAGCCTGGCGGGCACCCACCTGGCGCTGAAACACGGCACGGGCTTCGTGCGCGGGGTTTTCATCGCGGTGGTGTCGGCCCTGATTCTGAAGACCGGTTACGACGCGTTCTTGCGCTAGGGCGCGGCCTTGGCGGCACTAGCAGGTGCCACAGGCGCACTGCTGGCTGCGCTGCCGCGTGGCCAGGGGACCGTTGCCGCAGCCAAGGGTTTGCCCATCGGTGCCGTGGCCGTTCCCTTGCTCACCGCTGCCATGTCTTCCGCATTGGGGTATTGGCCCAGCAGCCAGTAGTCAAAGGCGCGGCGCGCAATGGGCGCGGCGGCGGTCGAGCCAAAACCGGCGTTTTCGACAATCACGGCCAGTGCAATCTTGGGGTCGTCGGCCGGTGCGAACGCAATGTAGAGGGAATGGTCCCGCTGGCGCTCTTCCATGCGGGCAGCGTTGTATTTTTCTTTCTGCCCCAGCGACACGGCCTGCGCCGTGCCGGTCTTGCCACCACTGAGGTAGGCCGCACCGGCAAACACCCGGGCGGAGGTACCGCCCTGTGTCACACCCACCATGGCGTTGCGGATGATCTCCACGTTTTCCGGCTTGAAGCCCAGTGACTGCGCGGGCTCCGGTGGCACCGGCACGCGCACGTGCGTGGTCGCGTCCTGCGTGGCCATCACCAGCTGGGGCTTGTGCTTGACGCCCCCGTTGGCCAGGGTAGAAACCGCCTGGGCGAGTTGCAGCATGGTGAAGCTGTTGTAGCCCTGTCCGATGCCCAGCGAGATGGTTTCGCCGGCGTACCACTTCTTTTGCTCCGGACGTTTGTAGTAGTTGCGCTTCCACTCCTGGCTGGGCAAGACGCCGCGCACTTCGCCCTGGATATCGATGCCGGTGATCTGGCCAAAGCCCAGCGGCTTCATGAAGTCGTGCATGGTGTCCACACCGAGCTCATTGGCCAACGAATAGAAGTACGCGTTGCTGGACTCGACGATGGCGCGACGCATATCCATGATGCCGCCACGCTCGTTCTCCGGGCTGCCAAAGCGGTGTCCGCCAAACATGAAAAAACCGGGGTCATTGATGAGCGCGGTGGGTGAGCGTTTACCCGTCTCCAGTGCGGCCATGGCCATGAAGGGCTTGTAGGTGGAGCCCGGCGGATAGGTGCCGCGCAAGGCCCGGTTCAGCAGCGGCTTGTCCAGCGATTCGTTGAGCATGGCCCAGTTTTCCTGGTCAATGCCTTCCACAAACAGATTGGAATCAAAGGTGGGCTTGCTGACAAAGGCCAGCACTTCGCCGGTCTTGGGGTCCAGCGCCACCAGCGCGCCCCGGCGCTCGCCAAACATGTCCTCGATCAGCTTTTGCAGCTTGATGTCGATCGACAGCATGACCATGTTGCCGGGTGTGGACGGGTTGCTGGCCAGCTTGCGCATGGCGCGCCCGCCGGCCGACGTTTCAACGCGCTCCACGCCGGTGGTGCCGTGCAACTGGCTCTCGAAACTCTGCTCGACGCCGAGCTTGCCGATGTATTCCGTGCCCCGGTAGTTGGCCTGGTTGTCGTCGTCTTCAATCTTGGCCTTCTCGGTCTGGTTGATGCGCCCGATGTAGCCAATCACATGGCTGGCGAGCTCGCCATAGGGGTAGCTGCGAAACAGCCGGGCCTTGATCTCGACGCCGGGAAAGCGAAAGCGCTGCGCGGCAAAGCGCGCCACTTCGGTGTCGGTCAGGCGGGTGCGGATGGGCAGGGACTCGAAACTCTTGGATTCCTCCATGAGCTTCTTGAAGCGCCTGCGGTCGCGTGTGGTCACGTCGAGCACCTTGGCCAACTCATCAATGGTCTGCTCCAGACCGTTGGTTTTGGATGGCGTAATTTCCAGCGTGTAGGCCGAGTAATTGCTCGCCAGCACAATGCCATTGCGGTCCACAATCAGCCCCCGGTTCGGCACGATGGGGACGATGGAGGTGCGGTTGCTTTCGGCCTGCGCGCGCAGGTCGTCGTGGCGCACGATTTGCAGATACACCAGGCGCATGATCAGCAGGAGGAAACACACCACCACCAGCACGCTCACCGCAAACACGCGGGTGCGAAAGCGCGCCAGATCCGCTTCGACGTTGCGTAGCTCTGTCATGCGCAGCGAAATATCTTGAACGCCGCCGAGCCGCCCCAAGGCGTGAGGGCCCCCTCGGGGGGCAGCGCAGCACACGAAGTGGCAAGCGTGGGGGCCATGTCTATAGCGGTCGGTTGGCGTCTGGATTGGGCGCGCGCAACTGGGGTGCCAGCAGCACAATGCTGGCCACCGGCCACAGAGCCGCCTCGGCCACCGGCGCCAACAGCATCAGCAGGCCCGGAAACGTACCCCCACTGATCATCCGCACGGCCAGTTCCACCGCGTGCGCGGCGGCAAACAGCGGAAACACCTGGGCGGCCTGCGAGGGCACCGAGAACCACAGCAGGCGGCGATGGATGGTGATGGCAAAGAAACTCAACACGGTATAGGCCATGGCATGCTGGCCCAGCAAGCCGCCCTGATGGACATCCATGAGCAGGCCAAAGACAAAAGCGCCACCAATGCTGATGCGCAGGGGCTGGTGCACCGTCCAGAACACCAGCACCACCGCCAGCAGATCCGGGGTCCACGCCGCGCGCCCCCACAGGCCCATGTTCTGCAGCATGTTGAGCAGCATGGCGGCAATCAGGCTACCCCAGATGAAGAAGGGGTTGGCGGGCAGCAGCAACTGCTGGCCGGGGCGCATGATCATGGCTGTGGCTCCTTGGCGTTGGGGCGAATGCGCAGGAGGTTTTTCATTTGCCTGCTCCGCGCCGCGACACGGCAGTCGGCAGGTCGGGTGCCGGACGCGGCGGGATCTGGGTGGTCGCCGCATCGAGTACCACCACGTGCCCCGCACCGGAGACCATGGCCAGGGGAACACAGTAAATGCGGGCAAACACGGCGTCGACGCGGCGCTCGATGGTCTCGACACGCGCGACCGGCAAACCGGGGGGATACACGCCATCCACGCCACTGGTGGTCAGCAGATCACCCGCAGCGACATCGGCATTGGCGGCCATGAAACGCAGCTCCATGGCATCCGCATGCAGGGACACGTCCCCATAGGCCACGCCCCGGGCACCGGTGCGGGTGTTCAACACAGGAATGGCATGGTCGCGGTCGGTGATCAGGGTCACTTCGCTCACCAGCGGATAGACGCGTGTGACCTGGCCCAGAACGCCCAATTCATCCAGCACCGGGGAGCCCAGCTCCACGTGGTCGGCCATGCCTTTGTCGATGATGACCTTGCGGCTGTAGGGGTCGGCGGCGTCGTAGAGGACCTGTGCCGCCTTGGCCGGCGACTGCAGACGCTCGCGCAAGCCCAGCAATTTGCGCAGGCGCGCATTTTCCAGCGACAGCTGTTCCACCTGATTGGCGCGTTGGGACTGCAGGCTGTGCTTCTTGATGACATCCTCTTGCGCGGACTGTGCCGCCGACAGGGAAGAGAAATACTGACTGGCACCCTGGTACAGCAAGACGGGGCGCAGGGCCAGCCACTGTGCCGGGTATAGCACGGTCGCCAGCGCAACGCGCAGGGGCTGCATGACCTTGAACCGGGCATCCGCCACCATCAAAAAGAAGGCCAGCGCACTGCACACGGCCAGCTTGGACAGGGCCGACGGGCCCTGCCGAAAGAAAGGAGGAGGATCTCTGTCCAGCGTACCAAGTGGCATCGCTGTATCCGGCGCTTATTCGCTGGTGAAAATGGAGCCCAGACGCTCCATCTGCTCCAGCGCGATGCCGCAACCGCGCACCACGCAGGTCAGCGGATCTTCGGCCACCAGAACGGGCAGGCCCGTCTCTTCGGCCAGCAGGCGGTCCAGGTCGCGCAGGAGCGCGCCACCACCGGTCAGCATCATGCCGCGGTCGGCAATGTCGGCACCCAGTTCAGGCGGCGTTTGCTCCAGCGCGTTCTTGACGGCAGACACGATGTTGTTCAGCGGGTCAGTCAGGGCTTCCAGAATTTCGTTGCTGGAAATGGTGAAGCTGCGTGGCACGCCCTCGGACAGGTTACGTCCGCGCACTTCCATTTCCTTGACCTCGGAGCCGGGGAAGGCCGAGCCGATTTTCTTCTTGATGGACTCGGCTGTGGGCTCACCGATCAGCATGCCGTAGTTGCGGCGGATGTAGTTGATGATGGCTTCGTCAAACTTGTCACCACCGACGCGCACCGAGCCTTTGTAGACCATGCCGCCCAGGCTGATGACGCCGACTTCGGTGGTACCGCCACCGATGTCCACCACCATGGAGCCGCTGGCCTCACTCACCGGCAGACCGGCGCCGATGGCCGCAGCCATGGGCTCTTCAATCAGGTACACGTCGCTGGCACCGGCACCCAGGGCCGACTCGCGAATGGCACGGCGCTCGACCTGCGTAGAGCCGCAGGGTACGCAGATGATGATGCGCGGGCTGGGGCGGAAAATGCCGCGCGGATGCACCATCTTGATGAACTGCTTGAGCATCTGCTCGGTCACCGTGAAGTCGGCAATCACGCCGTCCTTCATGGGGCGGATGGCTTCGATATTGCCGGGCACCTTGCCCAGCATGGCCTTGGCTTCCTTGCCCACGGCCTGGATGGTTTTTTTGCCCTGGGGACCGCCTTCATGGCGGATGGCGACCACCGAAGGTTCGTCCAGAACAATACCCTGTCCGCGTACAAAAATCAGGGTGTTGGCCGTACCCAAGTCAATGGCCAGGTCGGTGGAAAAGTACCGACGGAAAGATCCAAACATCACACATCCTCTCGGGCATGGGAAGCGCTTCGGCCCCCATCACCACGGTTTTGTCGTTAAAAAATCGTCAGTTTGGCGTCAAGATGAGCGGTTTTGCAGGACTCGCGCCAAAGGCAGGATAATAACCGATTGCCTTTGAACAGCCCTCTCTAAAGGACCCCATTGGGTCCGAATTACCTTTGCTTTCAACTCAATACGCACCATGTCACTGACATCTACCGATATCGCCCGCATCGCCAACTTGGCGCGCCTGGAGCTGGCGCCCGATGAGAGTGAGCGCATGCTCACTCAAATGAACAGTTTTTTCAACGTTGTGGAACAGATGCGCGCAGTGGACACCACGGGTATTGAGCCGCTGGCCCATCCGGTGGTCATCCTGTCGGATATGGCCCTGCGCCTGCGTGAAGACGTGGTGAGTGAGCCCAACCAGCGCGAAGCGAACCAGCGCAGCGCGCCAGCCGTGGAGCATGGGCTCTTCCTGGTGCCCAAGGTGATTGAGTAATTATTAGAGCAGACGATGACGCAAACCCAATCTCCCTCTACCCACGCGCTGCACGACCTCAGCGTGCACGCCTTGACCCAGGCCCTGGCAGCCAGGCAGGTATCCGCCGTCGAAGTCGCCCAGCATTTCCTGGACCGCGCCAACGCCCATGCCGATCTGGGCGCCTATGTCGCCATCCAGCCGGAAACCACGCTGGCCCAGGCCCGCGCCGCCGATGCCCGCATCGCCCAAGGCACGGCGGGCGCGCTGGAAGGCGTGCCCATTGCGCACAAAGATATTTTTGTGACCAAAGATTTTGTCACCACCGCCGGCTCGCGCATGCTCAAGGACTACCGCTCGCCCTTTGACGCCACCGTGGTGGCCAAACTGGCGGCGCAAGGCGTGGTGACGCTGGGCAAGCTCAATTGCGATGAATTCGCCATGGGCTCCAGCAACGAAAACACGGCCATCTGCGCCGTGGGCCAAAACAGTGTGGTGCCGGTGCGCAACCCCTGGGACACCACGCGCATTCCGGGTGGCTCCTCGGGCGGTAGCGCAACCGCCGTAGCGGCGCGTCTGGCGCCCGCGGCGACTGGCACGGATACTGGCGGCTCGATTCGCCAGCCCGCATCGTTTTGCGGCATCACCGGCATCAAACCCACCTATGGCCGCGCCTCCCGCTACGGCATGGTGGCGTTTGCCTCCAGCCTCGACCAGGCCGGCCCCATGGCCCGATCGGCGCAGGACTGCGCCCTGCTGCTGTCCGCCATGTGCGGCCCCGATCCCGATCGCGACTCCACCTCGCTGGATGTGCCAGAAGAAGACTTCTCGCTCAAGCTGAACGACTCCATCGACGGATTGCGCATCGGCATTCCGAAGGAGTTCTTTGGCGACGGCCTGGCCGCCGATGTGCGCAGCGCCATTGATGCCGCGCTGAAGGAATACGAGAAGTTGGGTGCCAAGCTGGTGCCCATCAGCCTGCCACGCACCGAGCTGTCGATTCCCGTGTACTACATCATCGCGCCGGCCGAAGCCAGCTCGAATCTCTCGCGCTTCGACGGCGTGAAGTTTGGCCACCGCGCCAAGAACTACACCGACCTGTCCGACATGTACAAGAAGACCCGCGCCGAGGGCTTTGGCGACGAGGTGAAGCGCCGCATCATGATCGGCGCCTATGTGCTGTCGCACGGCTACTACGACGCCTACTACCTGCAGGCGCAAAAGATCCGCCGCATGATTGCCGACGATTTCCAGAACGCGTTCAAGGACTGCGATGTGATTGCCGGCCCGGTGGCCCCGACCGTGGCGTGGAAGATCGGCGCCCACAAGGACCCGCTGGCCGACTACCTGGCCGACATCTTCACGCTGCCCGGCTCGCTGGCGGGCCTGCCCGGCATGAGCGTGCCGGTGGGATTTGGCGACGGCGGCATGCCGGTGGGTATGCAGTTGCTGGGCAACTATTTCCAGGAAGCGCGCCTGCTCAATGCGGCGCACAGCTTCCAGCAAGCCACCGACTGGCACGCACGCACGCCGGAGGGCTTCTGACATGAGCGAGACCGTGAACACATTTGAAGCACAACAACAGGGCCGCCCGACCGGCCCGCTGGTGTCCGGCTATGAAGTCATCATCGGCTTCGAGACGCACGCCCAGCTGTCGACCGCGAGCAAGATCTTCAGCCGCGCCTCCACCGCCTTCGGCGCAGAACCCAATACCCAGGCCTGTGCCGTGGACCTGGCCTTGCCCGGCACGCTGCCGGTCATGAACAAGGGTGCCGTGGAACGCGCCATCGAGTTCGGCCTGGCGGTAGGCTCCCACATTGCGCCCAAAAGCATCTTTGCCCGCAAGAATTACTTCTACCCGGACCTGCCCAAGGGCTACCAGATCAGCCAGTTCGAGATTCCGGTCGTACAAGGCGGTGCGGTGGAATTCTTCATGCCCGAAGTGAAGGGCGTGGCCGAGAAAAAGTCGGTGCGCCTGGTGCGCGCCCACTTGGAAGAAGACGCCGGCAAATCCCTGCACGAAGACTTCATTGGCCAGACCGGCATTGACCTGAACCGCGCCGGCACGCCACTGCTGGAGATCGTGACCGAGCCCGACATGCGCTCCAGCACCGAGGCCGTGGCCTACGCCAAGGAGCTGCACAAGATCGTGACCTGGATCGGCATCTGCGACGGCAATATGCAGGAGGGGTCGTTCCGCTGCGATGCCAACGTCTCGGTGCGCAAGCCGGGCCAGCCCCTGGGCACGCGCCGGGAGATCAAGAACCTGAACAGCTTCAAGTTCATGCAGCAGGCCATCGACTACGAGGTGCGCTGGCAGATCGAACAGATTGAGGACGGCCACGCCATCGAGCAGGCCACCGTGCTGTTCAACCCCGACACCGGCGAGACGCGTGCGATGCGCACCAAGGAAGATGCCGCCGACTACCGCTACTTCCCCGACCCGGACTTGCCGCCGCTATGCATTTCGGAGCAATGGATTCAGCAGGTACGGGGGCTGATGGCCGAATTGCCACGGGTCATGGCGGAGCGCTTTGTGCGTGACTACGGCCTGCCGGAGTACGACGCTACCCAGCTTACACAGAGCAAAGCGATGGCCGCTTACTTTGAAGAAGCAGCCAAGGCCAGTGGTCAGGCCAAGCTGGCCAGCAACTGGATCATGGGCGAGGTGTCGCGACGTCTGAATGCCGAAGAAGGTTCGTTCGACAGAGTTAAGGTACATCCGCTTGAGTTGGCGGCCCTATTGTCTCGAATTTCCGGTGGCATCATTTCTAACAACGCCGCCAAGCAGGTGTTTGACGAGATGTGGTCCAGCGTTGAATGGAACGCAGCTGGCGGTCGCAATATAAGCGTCACGATAAACGAATCGTTGAGCGTGTCCGATAAGGTGGACGCCATCATCGAAGCCAAGGGCCTCAAGCAGATGAACGACACCGGCGCCCTGGAAGCCATCGTCGACGACGTCATCACCGCGAATGCGAAAAACGTGGCCGAATTCAAGGCCGGCAACGAGAAGGCGCTGAACGCCCTGGTCGGCCAGATCATGAAGGCCAGCAAGGGCAAGGCCAACCCGCAACAGGTCAATGACCTGCTGCGCGGCAAGCTCGTCTAGTTTCACCGCCGGGCCGCCCCAAGGTGAAATGCCACCCCCCTAGGGGGGCAGCGATCCACACGCAGTGGAGAAACCTGGGGCAGCTATTTGCCCGGCGCCGGGGCTATCAGGGTCCATAGCTGGCGCAAACGGACCAGTTCGTCATCAAAGCGCGCATTCACGCGTTTGATTTCGGCTTCCTGCTCGCTGATGAAGCGGCGTTGCACCGCCTGGCTCTGGATGTTTTCTTCCTGCTGGCGGCGCACATAGGCAGGGGCCTTGCTGGGGTCCTTTTTGTAGAACTCCATTTCTTCGTCAATGGCGATCCGCTGCTTGGTCAGCTCATCCAGCCGGTTTTTTGCAGCCTGAATGACCACCCCGATCTGGGCCAGTGCCTCCTTGCGTTCCTGGTCGTGCACCGCCTTGTTCGGGTAGCGCGTCAGCAAGGCACGGTCGCGCCGTTTTTCATCCGCCGTGCGGCTGCGCTCTTCAAGCTCCCGCTTCTCTTTCACCTCCAGATCAGCGCGCTCCTGGGCGGTCAGCGTGGGGCCCACCTTGGCCTTGACGGTGCCGCTGGGGTTCAAGACCTTCTGCTCACGGTCCGTACATTCGGGAATCGGGCGGTCGGCCGTCAGCTTGCGGCCCTTGGCATCCACGCAGGTGTAGACCCCTCCAATGATTGGCGAAGTCTGCGCCCAGGAACTGGCACCCGCACTGGTCAGGAACACCAAGCCTGTAACCAGAAACCCCTTGCATATCGTCATGTTCACCCTTCATCGACACCATATCGCGCCCGATAGGCCAGCACCTTTTGATGCTCCTGTGCCAAACCTGCGCCGCTGTGACCAGCCAGATACTGCATCAAATCGCCCAATTTCGCAATCGCGCACACCTGAAGTCCCAACTGACGCTGCACAAATTGCACCGCGCTGTAGGGTACGTCCTGCCCATTCTCAGTGGCCTTCTCCTGGCGGTCCAGCGCAATCAGCACGGCATGGGGCGTGGCACCGGCCGCCTGGATGATGGCAATCGACTCGCGGGTTGCGGTGCCGGCCGAGATCACGTCATCCACGATCAGCACGCGCCCCTTGAGTGGCGCCCCGACCAGGGTACCGCCCTCGCCATGGTCCTTGGCTTCCTTGCGGTTGTAGGCAAACGGCACATTGCGGCCGCGCCGGGCCAGTTCCACGGCCAGCGCGGCACCCAGCGGAATGCCCTTGTAGGCAGGGCCAAAAACCATGTCGAATTCGATGCCACTGTCCAGCAGACGCTGCGCATAGAATTCTGCCAAACGCCCCAGTTTGGCGCCATCGTCAAACAGGCCCGCGTTGAAAAAGTACGGGCTCATGCGCCCCGCCTTGGTCTTGAATTCACCAAAGCGCAGCACCCCGCACTCCACCGCAAACTGCACAAAATCCAGTGCCAACGGGTCATGATTTGCCATGAAAAATTCCTTGTTTAAGTTAACCAGTCTCAACCTCAATGGCATTCGCTCGGCCACCAGCAAAGGGCTGGAAGCCTGGCTGCAGCAAGCATCGCCCGATTGTATTTGTGTGCAGGAAGTCAAAGCCCAGGCGGCGGATGTGGCCGGCAAGTTTGAAGCCCTGGCCGGGCTGAAGGGTTACTTCCACTTCGCCGAGAAGAAGGGCTACTCCGGGGTGGGCGCCTACACCCGGCTGGAGCCCAGTAACGTGGTGGTGGGCTTTGACGGCGGCGAGTTCGACGGAGAGGGGCGCTATGTGGAACTGCGCTTTGACACACCGGCACGCAAGCACTCCATCATCAGCGCCTACTTTCCCAGTGGCTCATCGGGCGAACACCGCCAGCTGGCCAAGTTCCGCTTCCTGGACGCCATGTATGCGCACCTGCAGACGCTCAAATCCCAGCGCGACTTCATTTTGTGCGGCGACATCAACATCGCCCACCGCGAAGCGGATCTGAAAAACTGGAAAGGCAATCAGAAGAACAGCGGCTTCACGCCCGAAGAACGGGCCTGGATGACGCGACTCACCGGCGAGGGCGGCATCGTGGACGTCTACCGCCAGCTGGAACCCGACACGACCGACGCTTGCTATACCTGGTGGAGCAACCGCGGCGAGGCCTATGCGAAGAACGTGGGCTGGCGGCTGGACTACCACCTGGCAACACCCGCGCTGGCTGCGGGCGCCCAATCGGTGTCGATCTACAAGAGCGAGAAGTTTTCGGATCACGCCCCCATTACCATTGCGTACGACTGGTCGCTGTGAGCCTTGCCCACCTGCTGGTACGCCAGGCACAGCACACCCCCGAGCGCGCGGCCATCTACAACGGCACGGGCCTGCATGCCACCTACGGCCAGTGGGCCGCACGCAGCGCCGCGCTGGCGCAGCGCATGCAAGCCGCAGGCCTGGCACCGGGAGACCGGATGGTGCTGTTCATGCGCAACCACCCGCGCTACCTGGAGATCTTGTGGGCCTGCTGGTGGGCTGGCCTGGTGGTGGTGCCCATCAACGCCAAACTGCACGCGCGGGAAGTGGAATGGATCATTGACAACGCCCAGGCCCGCTGGGGTTTTGTCACCCACGATGTGGCCCCCGAATCACTGGCCGGGCTGGAGCGCCAGATTGACGTCGAAACACCCGGGGCCGACGCCTTGCTGGAGCCCCTGGCCAGCGCCACCGCATGCCCGATAACACAGCGCGACCCGAACGATCTGGCCTGGCTGTTCTACACCAGCGGCACCACGGGACGGCCCAAGGGCGTGATGCTTACCCACCGCAACCTGCTGACCATGGGCCTGACCTATTTTGTGGATGTGGACGCCGTGTCGCCCGTGGACGCCATCGCCTACGCAGCACCGATGTCACACGGCGCGGGCCTGTACGCCATTCCCCACCTGATGGCCGGCGCCCGCCACGTGGTGCCCGCCTCGGGCGGGGTGGACCCGGCTGAGCTGTTTGCGCTGGGCCGCGCCCTGGGGCCGCTATCGACCTTTGCGGCACCCACCATCGTCAAACGCCTGGTGGACTACACCGAGGAAGCCGGCCTGAGCCAGCAGGATGCCGCACAGTCATTCAAGACCATTGTTTACGGGGGCGCCCCCATGTATGGGGCCGACATCCAGCGGGCGCTGCGGGTGATGGGACCGCGCTTCGTCCAGATCTACGGGCAAGGCGAAACGCCCATGGTGGGCACGGCCCTGGCGCGCGCCCATCTGGCCGACTCCGCACACCCGCGCTACCTGCAACGCATCGCCTCGGTCGGTATCGCACAAACACCGGTACAGGTGCGCGTCAGCGATGCGCAGGGCCATGATCTGCCGTTGGGCGATGTCGGCGAAGTGCTGGTCAAGGGCGACAGCGTGATGGCGGGCTACTGGCGCAACCCGCAGGCCACGGAAGCGGCCCTGCGCGATGGCTGGCTGTTCACCGGTGATGTCGGCTGTCTGGACGCGGACGGTTTTCTGACACTCAAGGACCGCAGCAAGGACCTGATCATCAGCGGCGGCTCCAACATCTACCCGCGCGAGGTGGAAGAGGTGCTGTTGACCGCCCCCGGCGTGCTGGAAGTGGCCGTGGTTGGCGCACCCGACTCCGAGTGGGGCGAAGTCGTGGTGGCCTTTGTGGTGGCAAAGGCCGATGCCGGTGTGAACGCGTACAGCCTGGACCAGCATTGCCTGGCGCACATTGCCCGCTTCAAACGCCCCAAGCGCTATGTGCTGGTGGACAGCCTGCCCAAGAACAACTACGGCAAGGTGCTCAAGACCGCGTTGCGCGGGCGGCTCTGACGGCGGCACCTGCCGACGCGATACGGGATAATCGAAGGCTCTGCCGCCATCGCGCGCGTCACCCTGCCGCATTCCCGCGCGGCAAGCACAGGAATACCCCATGCAATCTGAAAGTTTCATCGTCGGCAAGGATGCCTCGCTCGAAAGCTCCATCGCCACCATGCAGGCCAAGCTGGCCGCACTGGGTTTTCATGTTGAAGAACGCTCCTGGCTCAACCCGATTGACGGCATCTGGTCGGTGCACGTGCGCGACCGTGACTGCCCCCTGATGTTCACCAACGGCAAGGGTGCCTCCCGGCTGGCCTGCCTGGCCAGTGCGCTGGGCGAGTTTTTCGAACGCCTGTCGTGCAACTATTTCTGGAACCACTACTACCTGGGCCGCGAATACGCCGAAGGCGATGGCCGTGCCTTTGTGCACTACCCGCAGGAGCAGTGGTTTCAACCCGGCGAGGACGGAGCCTGGCCCCCGGAACTGCTGACGCCCGAACTGCAGGTGTTCTACAACCCGCGCGGCACGATTGACTCCAACACCCTGGTGGACTTCAACTCCGGCAACCTGGAGCGCGGCATCTGCACCATTCCCTATGTGCGCGAGCGCGATGGCAAGACCGTGTATTTCCCGGTCAACCTGATCGGCAACCTGTACGTCAGCAATGGCATGTCGGCCGGCAACACGGCGCCCGAGGCCCGCACACAGGCACTGTCCGAGATTTTTGAGCGCTACGCCAAGTTCCGCATCATCAGCGAAGGACTGTGCCTGCCCGATGTGCCACAGGCTGTCATCAACCGCTACCCACGCATTGCCGCGGGCATTCAGGGCCTGCGCGATGCCGGCTTTGGCATTCTGGTGAAAGATGCCTCGCTGGGCGGCCAATACCCGGTGATGAACGTGACCCTGCTGAACCACCACGATCAGGGCTGCTTTGCCAGCTTTGGCGCGCATCCGCGCTTCGAGGTGGCGCTGGAGCGTGCCCTGACCGAGCTGCTACAGGGCCGTGCGCTGGATGCGCTGGGTGGCTTCCCGGCGCCGGGCTTCGACCTGGAAGAGGTGGCCAGCTCACCCAATATTGAAATCCACTTTGTCGACTCCAGCGGCATCATCCACTGGAACTTCCTGGGTAGCCAGAGCGATTTTCCGTTCCACGACTGGAACTTCAGCAGCAGCACCGCCGAAGACTATGCCTGGCTGGTGAACGCCGTCCACAGCTCGGGCCACGACATCTACGTGGCCGACTTCCAGCACCTGAGCGTGTACGCCTGCCGGGTCATCGTGCCCGGCATGTCCGAGATCTACCCGGTCGACGAGCTGGAATGGGAGAACAACAGCATCGCCAATGCCATCCGCGAGGCCATTCTGAACCTGGGCGACCTCGACCACGACGAATGCAGCGACCTGCTGGACACCCTCAACGACAGCGGCCTGACCGACGACCGGCTGGTGGCCGCGCTGATTGGTCTGGCGCCCGGCGACAACGCGTTCTGGAAAGACCTGCGCGTGGGCGAGCTCAAGACCCTGCTGGCGCTGGCGATTGCCGATGCAGACGGCATTGCCGAGGGCTGCGAGTGGATCCGTCACTTTGGCCAGATCAACCCGACGCGGGGCCTGGTCTACTGCTGCATTGAAGCCCTGCAAAGGCTGGATGCCAGTTCGGACAGTGCGCACTTCGGCGACGCCTTGCACAGCCTCTACAGTGCCCAGACGCTGGAACAGGCCCGCGCACTGCTGAGCGGCGGGCTGCGCTTTTTTGGGGAAGCTTCACCGGGACTGGATCTGGCGGGCTGCGACATGCACCAGCGCCTGCTGAGCGCCTACGGCAAGCTGCATCCTCAATAGGCGGCGGCGCAGATTGCTATTAATTAGATAGCTGTTTACGCACATTCTGCGGGGGCTAGAGGCCTTTTTGTCCAACAAAATGCCGAAAAAAAGCCCCGCACAAGGGCCTAGCGCGTGCGGGCCCGTTCGTACAGGGGCATGACCTTGGGCAGGTTGGCCTCAATGTCGGCAATGCGCCGCGTGCCCGCCGGGTGGGTGGACAGCCACTGGGGCGGTGCACCCTTGCTGGCGGCGCCCATTTTTTGCCACAGCGTGACGCCCGAGCGCGGGTCATACCCGGCCCGCGCCGCCAGTTCCATGCCCACCAGGTCGGCTTCGGATTCGTCTTCACGGCTGAACTCCAGCGTGAGCAGGTTGGCAACGCCGCCGGCAGCCACGTCGGTCAGTCGCGAGTCAATGCCGAAGAAACTGGACACGAGCGCACCACCCAGCCGCGCAATGCCCTGCGTGGCCATGCCCTTGGCCATGCGCTCCCGCGCATGCTCGCGCAAGGCATGGGCAATCTCATGGCCCATCACCATGGCCACTTCGTCATCGCTCAACTGGAGCTTTTGCAGGATGCCGCTGTAAAACGCGATCTTGCCGCCGGGCATGCAAAAGGCATTGATCTGGCTGGAGCCGATGAGGTTGACCTCCCACTGCCAGCTGCGGGCACGCGGGTTCCAGTCCAGCGCAAACGGAATGATCTTGCGGGCGATGGCGCGCAGCCGCAGTAACTCGGCATTGTCTTTGGGCGCCAGGGCCTGCTTGCCATGGGCCTGGGACAGCATCTGGGCATATTGTTGTGCGGCCGAGCGCTCCACCTGCTCGGCAGGAACCAGTTGCGTCAGCACCGAGTTGCCGCCGACGTCCACGCCTTCGCGGGCGCTGGCGGGCTGCGCCAGGCCGCACAGCGCCAGCACCATGGCCAAAGCGGTCAGGCGTGAAACATACGGCAGCATGGTGCTGCCTTGACGGTGATCAGAACCCATTTTCATGACGGTATTATTCCTGTATGACCACACCAACGCCCGCCGCCCCTGTATTGGCTGACAAGCCCTCATGGCTTGACACCCTGAAGGTGTATCTGGAGCCGGCTTCGCTGCGTATGCTGTCGCTGGGGTTTTCGGCCGGATTGCCCCTGCTGCTGGTATTCGGCACCTTGAGCTTCTGGCTGCGCGAGGCGGGCATAGACCGTACCACGATCGGCTTTTTAAGCTGGGTCGGGCTGGCCTATGGCTTTAAATGGGTGTGGTCTCCGCTGGTGGACCGCATGCCTATTCCGGTGCTGACCCGCTTGCTGGGCCGGCGGCGCAGCTGGCTGCTGCTGGCACAGGGCGTGATCATGGTGGGTCTGGTGATGATGGCGCTGACCGACCCCACCAAGGCCCTGGCCCCCATGGTCTGGTGCGCGCTGGCCGTGGCCTTTGGTTCCGCCACGCAAGACATTGCGCTGGACGCCTTCCGCATCGAATCCGCCGCCACCGAGCGCCAGGCCGCCCTGTCGGCCACCTACCAGACCGGCTACCGTCTGGCCATGATCTGGGCCGGCGCCGGTGCCCTGTGGATTGCCGCCCGTGCCGAAGTGCCGGCTGCAGTGACCGGTGCCGCCACGGCGTACCAGCACAGCGCCTGGCAGACCGCCTACCTGGTCATGGCCGCCAGCATGCTGCCGGGCGTGCTGACCGTGTTGTTCTCGCCGGAACCCGTCCACCGCGCCATTCCACCCGCCAAGAACACCGCCGACTGGTTGCGCGGCGCGCTGGTGGAGCCCTTTGCTGATTTCGTCACCCGCTACCGCTGGCAGGCGGTGCTGATTCTGGCCCTGATCGCCACCTACCGCATCAGCGACGTGGTGATGGGCATCATGGCCAACCCGTTTTACGTGGACATGGGTTTCACCAAGGACGAAGTGGCCGCCGTGACCAAGATCTATGGCGTGGTGATGACCCTGGTGGGCGCCTTTGTGGGCGGCGCCATGGCCCTGCGCATGGGGGTGATGCGGGTGCTGATGCTGGGCGCGGCGCTGAGCGCACTCACCAACCTGCTGTTCGCCTGGCTGGCCGGTGTGGGGCATGACGTGCAAGCCCTGATCTTCGTGATCTCGGCCGACAACCTGGCCAGCGGCATTGCCTCCGCCGCGTTTATTGCGTACCTGTCGTCGCTGACCAACGTGAATTACTCGGCTACGCAGTACGCGATGTTCAGCTCCATGATGCTGCTGCTGCCGAAGTTTGTGGCGGGCTACTCGGGCGTCTACGTGGACCAGTTTGGCTACAACAGCTTCTTTACCGCGACCGCCCTGCTGGGCGTTCCGGTATTGGGCCTGGTGTGGCTGGCTTCCCGCATTCAATCGACCTCCAGCCCCCGTAAAACGGGCGCAAGAAGCTCCTAAAATAGTAGCAATAACCGCAACGAGCGTGGGAGCGACCGAACGCCGCGAAGGGCCGCCCCGAGCAAGTTCAGACCCCTCGGGGGGCAGTGCAGTACGCGCAGCGACAAGCGTGGGGGCGATTTACCAAACTTTACAGGGGCTTCAGATGGTACTCACACGCGACACAACACCCAGCGATAGACTGCACGCATGAGCCACCACCTGTTGATGATCGAGGACGATGCCCGCCTGGCCGCGATGGTGGCGCAGTATCTGGAGCAATCCGGTTTTACCGTCAGTTGCGCCGGTGATGGTCACGGTGGACTGAATCTGCTCAACAACCCCGCCAAGGGCGTACCCACGGATCTGGTGATTCTGGATTTGATGCTGCCCGACATGGACGGCCTGGAAGTGTGCCGCCGCATCCGTGCGCTGCCATCCGGCCTGGCTCAGGTTCCTGTGCTCATGCTCACGGCCAAGGGCGACGCCATGGACCGCATCATCGGCCTGGAAATTGGTGCCGACGACTACCTGCCCAAGCCTTTCGAGCCCCGCGAGTTGCTGGCCCGCATCCGCGCCGTGCTGCGCCGCCGCGGCGAAGCGCCGTCCACCGACCAGTTGACCCTGCGTTTTGGTGCCCTGGAGATTGACCGCGATGCCCGCAGCGTCAGCGTCCATGGCGCAGTCTGCGACCTGACCTCATACCAGTTTGACCTCTTGGTTGCGCTGGCCGAGCGGGCCGGGCGGGTGCTCACGCGCGACCAGATCATGGAGGCCGTGCGCGGCCGCGAGCTCGACGCCTTTGACCGCTCCATCGACGTACACATGGGCCGCATCCGTGCCGCCATCGAAGCCGACCCCAAAGCCCCCAAACGCATTCTCACGGTGCGTGGCGTAGGCTACGTGTTTGCCCGACAGCAGGACTGAAACCTGCCCCACTCCCCCCCGGCCCGCAATCATGAATCGTCTGTATATCCGAATCTGGCTGGCCGTGGTTCTGGCCGTCGCCGTGCTCACCCTGTTGGTGGGCTGGGCCTGGCGTATGGCCTCCGATGCACCGCTGCGCGAAGTGGTGGCACGCAACCAGGCCGGCGAAGTGATTGGCCATGGCCGCGCACGCCTGGGGCGCGCGCCGAGTACTCCGGGCTGGGCGATGCCACTCAAGGATCGGGAAGGTCAACGTCCGCCCCCTCCGCCAGATGGTGATCCTGGCGCCGAAAGACGCAATGAACCGGACGGCGCCAATGAACCACCCCCTGAAGTGCGTGGCCGCTTTGGCGCCGGTCCCGAATTTGACGTTCGCATGCAGGACGGCCAGACCATTCACATCCACCTGCCCCGGCCACCTCAGTCCAGCTGGCGCGCGCCCTTTGGCTTCTTCTGGACCCTGGGTCTGGTGGGTGTAGCGGTGGCGCTGGCAACCTACCCCATCGTGCGCCGCCTGACCCGCAGACTGGAGGCGCTGCAGCACAGCGTGCAACAGTGGGGCGATGGAAATCTGAGTGTGCGGGTGCCGGTGACGGGCGATGACGAAGTGGGTTTTCTGGCCACCCGCTTCAACCGCGCCGCAGAGCAGATCGAGACACTGGTGAAGGCCCGCGATGCGCTGCTGGCTTCCCAAAAATCGCTGTTGGCCAATGCATCCCACGAGTTGCGCTCGCCCTTGACCCGTATCCGCATGGGGCTGGAATTCATGCCCAAGCCGGCAGATGGGTTGGCAGACCCGGCAAAAGACGAGATCGCGCGAAACATCGGCGAACTGGACCAATTGATTGATGAGATCTTGTTGGCCAGCCGCCTCGACGCCAAGGAAGCCGACCTGGGCACCATTGAGCCCGTCGATTTGCTGGGACTGGCCGCCGAAGAATGTGCGCGCACCGAGGCTTCCCTGGAGGTGCAAGTCCCTGGCGGTGAACTCACCGTTCCCGGGGTGAGCAAATTGCTGCGTCGCGCCGTGCGCAATCTGCTTGAGAACGCGCGCCGCCATGCCACTGGCCATGCCACGCTGACCTTGGCCCAGGATGGGAGCATGGCACGCATACAGGTTTGTGACAGCGGCCCCGGCGTACCGGAGGCCTTTCAGGATCGCATTTTTGAGCCTTTCTACCGCTTGCCGGGTGCATCCGAGCGGGACGGAGGCGTGGGCCTGGGGCTAGCATTGGTCAAGTCCATTACCCTGCGCCACGGTGGCTCCGTGCGCTGCAGCAACCAGGCTTCAGGCGGCGCATGTTTTGAGATTCGGCTACCCATGGGCGCTGAACAGCCCTGAAAACCTGACGCATTGGTCAAAAAGTGTGATTTTTTACCGGGTTTTCAACAAATCGCCACAAAATCACACAAACAGGGGATACCGAAAATCGGGTAGCCACCCTACAGTTGGCTCCACTGCTGTCACAGTTCAAATGAATAGAAGCCAAGCCAGTCAACAGGGCGGCTTCAAAGGATCCAACGACGTCCCTTTCGGGGGACTTTTACAAAGCCACCTCCGGGTGGCTTTTTTTTTGCCCGCGTGCTGGACCGGGCAAAAAGAAAGCCCCTCAGGCTTACGCCTGAGGGGCTGCTCTAGCTAACTAATCCAGCAATCAGAATTTGTAGCGATATTCAGCGGAGAGCTTCACATACCGTGGATCTGTGTAAGAAATCACGCGCCCATAAGTAGAAATGATGGGGGTTCCGATTCCACCGGTGTTGTACGTCTCATCAATCACCTGCACCGACTGCTCGTTGAACAGGTTGAAGATGTCCATCTTCAGTGCCAATCCCTTGACAGCCTCTGGCCGGTAGCTGAAGTTGATATCAAGACGCTTGTCCGTTGGCAGGTTGCCGACTGAGCCACGGGGTGCTGCTACGCCATTGCAGAAGAACGTTGCAGATCCATAAGCCTGGGCAGGTGAGTCTGGATTGGGGTGTGACCCAATACAGTTCATGGGACGACCAGACGCAATCAGCAGGTTGGCACCGATGGCCCACTCTTTAGTCAGTTCATAAAAGCCATAGGCTTTCAACTGATGGGTACGGTCATTGGGCAATGGTCCGTAAGAGTTGGTCATCAGGTCGCCCATATCCCAAGACTGCGTGGCAGCCACATCGGTCTGGCCAATGTCAGATTTGGTCTGACCTTCGGTAGAGCCGTAGTTCTTGGAGTACGTGTAGTTGACCTTGCCGTACCAACCATTAGTCAGGGGATGCTCAAGGAACAAGTCCACCGCCATGTAGGTACGCTCTGCCGGGACCGTGTCAAACCCCATATCCTTGGCACTCAACGTGACCTGGGTATAGTTCTTGCCAGTTCCTGCGTAGTCCACATTGAAGGTATTGCTCAGCCCTGGATTGTGGTTTACACAGACAAAACTGTAATTGTCACGATTGATGCCATTCTTATCTGCATAGGCATTGAACGGAGTGTCATCACAGTAGTCATCAATCGTCGCCAGCAATTTGCGATACGTCACCTTGGCACCGTAGTTCAAAGACTTGGAGTAAGCCTTCTCAAATCCCAAAGTGATTTCATCCTGCTGATTGGGCTTCATGCCAAGTGCTGACAAGACGTTGGGGTCTTTGCGCTGGCCTTCTTCACCATCCGGCGAATACTGCTTGCTGATATTGGTACGTCCAATAGGCGAGCCGTCAGGATTGATACCGGTGTAGGTAAAGAACTGTTGCAGGTAGGTGGACGGACCTGCACCACGGACTGCCAAGTGGGTTGGAATTTGCACCGCATAACGGCCCAAGCTTCCAAATACTTTCGTGGAAGAGTCACCGTTCACATCCCAAGCCGCGCCGAAGCGTGGCGAGAGCACGTTCTTTTGCTCCAGGAATACTTCACCGAGGTTGTTCTTGTTCGAGAACGACTCGTTGCGCAAACCCAGCGTCAACAGCAAGTCCTTGGTCACTTGGTAACGGTCTTCTACGTACTGCGCCGACTGGTCGGAGAACGCATCGGTGTAGTCAAAGAAGATGCGTTCACGCGCGTAATAACCGTTTGCACCCAAGGTTCCTGCATACGACTTCACAGGGCCAAAAGTGGCACACGGTCCGGAGCACGGCTTGAAGGTGCCTGAACTGGTAAAACGGTAGCTGTAAACGCCGCCACCCGGGAAGAAATCACCTGCGTTGTAAGAAGACAGCTTGTTGTCATCCAGACCGGCGCGCAGCGTGTGCGCGCCAACCTTCCACTCCACATCCAGGCGCTTGGACGTCACACGATCCTCCGCACCCTCTGGAATCTGGTTTGTTCCCACACGAGCCTGAGGATTGCTGTATGTCACACCGGGCGCTGCGGCCGTTGGAGTCAGCAGGGAAGTCGCGAACATCGCGCCTCCAGTGGAGCCAGCCGCACTGAATGCATTGCTGTGAGGAGACCTGGACGTACCAATCAACGCTGACAGTGTCAAATCATCCGTCAGATTCCCGGTGTACTTCAGAATTTGGGCATCCATGCCAACCGGCGTATCACCGGCCAGATTGACGTAGTCGCCCGTAAAGTTTGTTCCCGTTGTTTTCCGCTGCGTGGCGTAGTCGTAGCCAGAGAGTTGCTCATTGCGTTTGGACTTGTCACCAATCAGGGTCAGCTCCAGACGATGGTCATCGGTCAGGTTCCAATCAAACTTGCCCAAGTAGCGCGTGGTGTTGTCCTTGCGGTCATACCAGCCCCATTTGCCGACGTCACCCGTAACGATGCCAGACGTGTTGCCCGTACCAGGAGTCACGCCAGCCGATGTGGTGTCGTCGGATTGAACCGCCATGAACATGAACAATTTGTCTTTGATCAGTGGTCCACCAATGTAGGCGCCCAGAGAGGTTCCCCCCTGCGTAGCGTTGTCACGCTGACGATACAAGCCACCATCTGTGGCCGCATTGGCCGGATCTCCGGTTTTTGCGTAGTAAATGTTCTGGGGCCGCGCACGCAAAGACTCTGGCGTAAAACTGGTGCTAACGCCAGCTTCCCATGTGTTGGTTCCGCTCTTGGTTTGAATGTTGACCACGCCACCGATGGAGCGCCCGAATTCCGCACCGAATCCACCAGTCAGAACCTGCGCCTGTGCAATTGCACCAAAAGGCAACTCGGAAGATCCCAGTTGGGTCAGCGGGTTGGTAACGGGGAAGCCGTTGATGTAGAAGGAATTTTCAGAAGGCGCACCACCGCCGAAGCTGGCTGCGCCGTTGTAGCGCGTATCGCCACGCGTTGTGTTGGGAGCCAACTGAATAATGGCTCCCACGTTGGTTTGAATTGGCAACGCCTCCAGCTGTTTCGCCGTAAAGCTCGCACCGTTATTGGAACTGGAGACGTCAATGGCACGACGAGTACCCACCACTTGTACGGCTGAAAGCTGCGCTGCTGAGGCAAAGACGACCTCAGTGCCCTGACCAATCAAAACTTCAACTTGTGATGTTCCAGCGACGGTAGCGCCGTTCATCAGTTGAACTTTGTATTGGCCCGCAGGCATTGAGGGAGCCTGGAATCGGCCCGTCGCGTCAGGCGTCAGAGTCCGTTTGGCACCGGTGCCAAGATTTTCAATAACGATGGAAGTTGAACCAGCGGCGGCTTTTCCATAAATGTTACCGGTCGTATTGGATTGCGCCACTGCACCAGTGGACACAGTCGCTGCAATAGCCAACAGCACTGCATGCGCGAACACGGTTCGCTTGAACGTAGTATTTCTACCCATAAAAGGTATCTCCAAAAAGTTTCGGGAGTCTCATTCCTCCCTGTCAATGGTTTGACGGCCCGCACACTCCGGTAATGGCAGCTTGGTAAAACCACCTACCCGAAATGGTGCAGACCCACTTACAGTTTCATCGGTTATCTATTGCTGATGGGAGCGCTTCAGCAAGAACCGCTCCCAAAAGAAAAATAACTTCCGTGAGACCATGGTAGAAAGCCTGTAAGGGTTTTGTAAATAAGGGATTTCAGTAAATGTTTCCATACTGTTACATAAGTACAACGAATACACATAAATACTGAGTAGCCCCCCGCGGAAACTTGAGCACTTGGTCAAGTTTCTGCCGACCCGCGCACCGCGAGGCACTGCGCAGCATGCACCCAACAACGGCGCACCAGATGCGGGCGCCGTCAGAACACCCTCAATCCAATATGCAGGCGCTTTGTGATTGAGGTGCTACCCGACGCAACGGGGGTATGTCCTGAGCACACTGTGCGACCGCTTTGGGACAGCGTGTACGGAACACGCAGCCCGAAGGTTGGTTGATCGGTGATGGCAAATCACCCTGCAGCAACTGCAAGGTCTTGCCGCGCTCAATCCGCGGATCGGGTACAGGAATGGCAGACAGCAACGCCTGGGTGTAGGGGTGATGGGGAGTGTCATACAGCGCATGCTTGTGAGCCACTTCCATCGCTCGCCCCAGATACATCACCATGACGCGCTGGCTGATGTGTTTGACCACCGCCAGATCGTGCGCAATGAACACCAGCGCCAGCCCCATTTCAGCCTGCAACTCTTTGAGCAAGTTGATGATCTGCGCCTGAATGGACACGTCCAGTGCGGACACCGGTTCGTCGCAAATCACCACCTGGGGCTTCAAAATCAAGGCGCGCGCGATGCCAATGCGCTGGCACTGGCCGCCCGAAAACTCATGCGGGTAGCGATTGATCTGTTGCGCGGTCAAACCGACGCGCAACATCATGGCCAGCACACGTTCATTGTGTTGGGCGGAGCTCAACTCCGGGCAGTGGGTGCGCAAGGGCTCGCCGATGATTTGTGCCACCGTCATGCGCGGATCCAGCGATGCCAGCGGATCCTGAAATATCATTTGCACCGCTTTGCGCTTGGCCTGCCAGGCTTGCGGACTGGCGCCGCGCATTTCATCGCCGTGCCAGGCAACGCTGCCATCAGAGAGTGGAACCAGATTGAGCAAGGCGCGGGCCAAGGTGGACTTACCGCAACCCGACTCGCCCACAATCCCCAAGGTTTCACCCGCATGCAGATCAAACGACACGCCGTCTACGGCCTTCAGAAACCGGGTGGGCGTCCATGGCCACGCACTTTCACCGCGAATCGGAAAATGGACCCTGAGGTTTTTGACCGACAGGAGCGGCTGGACAGAATGGGGGGCGCCGGTCATGCTGCGACTCCCTGTTGTGCTTTCAGACGCTGCAGATTCTGCGTCACGTCTTCGATGTTGAGGTGGCATGCGCGCAGCACATGGGCATCGTGGGCGGCCGGTGCGAACACGGGGCGTACGGTCCCGCACTGGGGCAGTGCCATCACACACCGTTCGGTGAATGGGCAACCAGCCGGAAGCCTGGCCATGTTGGGTGGCGCGCCGGGAATGGCCAGCATAGGGGCATCCCCGCCTTCCAGACGCGGCACAGCGGCCAGCAAACCTGCCGTGTAGGGGTGCGACGGTTTGTAAAAAATGGACTCTGCATCGCCCTGCTCCATGACTTGGCCGCCATACAGCACCATGACTTCGTCGCACAGACCCGCCACCACGCCCAGGTCGTGGGTGATCATGACAATGGCGGTGCCAAAATCGCGCTGCAACTCACGCATCAGGATCAGAATCTGCGCTTGCACCGTGACATCCAGCGCGGTGGTGGGTTCGTCGGCAATCAGGACATCGGGTTCGCACAGCAGCGACATGGCAATCATCACGCGCTGGCGCATGCCACCAGAAAATTCGTGCGGATACATCATGATGCGCTTGGCGGCCTCTGGCATCTTGACTGCGTCGAGCGCCTGCAGGGCTTTGGCGCGCGCATCCTTGCGACTCATACCCTTGTGAAACTCCAGCACCTCGGTCATCTGTCGCTCGACCGTCAGGTATGGATTGAGAGATGTCATCGGGTCCTGAAAAATCATGGCCACACGGTTGCCGCGAATGCGGTTCAGGTCCTGCGTCGGCATGCTGATCAGGTCCTGTCCCTGGTACAGCACCTGCCCCGTTGCACGGCCATTGGTGGCAAGCAAACCCATGATGGCCAGAACAGACTGACTTTTGCCAGAGCCGCTTTCTCCCACAATGCCCAACGTTTTACCCCGATCCAATGCGAAGCTGATGCCATTGACCGCACTGACCAAACCGTCGGGAGTCTGAAACTGCACTCCCAGTTGTTTTACTTCCATTAAATGCATGATTTGTTACCGTTCCTTGGGGTCCAGCGCATCACGCAAACCATCGCCAATGAAGTTAAAGCAGTACAGGGTGATCGACAGCAAAGCAGCAGGAAACAACAGAATCCAGGGAGTCACTTCCATGGCCTTCGCACCATCCTGAATCAACACACCCCAACTGGTCATGGGTTCCTGGATGCCCAGCCCCAAAAAGGACAGCACTGACTCGGTCAAGATCACACCCGGCACCGTCACGGTGGTGTAAATCACCACGACACCCAGCAAATTGGGCACGATGTGCCTGAAGATGATGCGCGGCGTTGATACACCCATGGCCCGGGCCGCTTCGACATACTCCATGGAACGCAGGGACAGTGTTTGTCCGCGCACCACGCGTGCCATGTCCATCCATGAAAAAACGGTGATCGTCAGCACCACCAGATAAAACTCGCGCCCCAAAATGGTCACCAACAAAATGGCGATCAAGAGATAGGGGATGGCGTACATCATGTCGACGATGCGCATCATGAACGCATCGACCTTGCCGCCGACAAAGCCCGCCGTGGCGCCCCACACGATGCCCAGGGTCACCGATGAAATGGTGGCCAGCAGCCCGACTGCGAGCGAGATTCGCCCCCCGATCAGACACCGCACCAGCAGATCACGCCCGGCGTCATCTGTGCCCCAGAAGTGAGAGTTTATAAAGCTCGGAGGAATGCTCATGGCCTCCCAGTCGGCGCTGTCGAAAGCGTGCGGCAGGACCCAGGGGCCAATCACACAGGCCAGGCAAATCAGCGCCAGCACACCCAGGCTGATGATTGCAGCCTTGTTGCGCAAAAAGCGCCGGCGCGCGTCTGACCACAGGCTGCGGCCGGCGGCAAGCGCAGTGTTTTGACGCGGGTCGGCGTCTGCTACCTTGGCCACGAGGCCAGAGATTTCTTCGGGAGTCAACATAGCGGATTCAGTAACGAATCTTGGGGTCCAGCCAGGCATAGGCCAAGTCCACCAGCAGATTCAGGGTTACGGTCAGCACCGTGATCAGCACCACCAGGCCCAACACCAGGGTGTAGTCGCGGTTGCCCGCGCCATTCACGATCAGCTTGCCCAGGCCGGGTAACGAAAATACGGTCTCCGTCACCAGGGCCGACGTAATCGAGGAGATGGCCAACGGACCCAGCAGGGAAACCACGGGCAGCAACGCCGGCTTGAGCGCGTGGCGCAACACGACCACACGCGTCGGCAGGCCCTTGGCCCGCGCAGTGCGAATGAAGTTGCTGTGCATCACCTCGATCAGGCTGCCACGCATCACGCGACCTATTGTTGACACGTTGATGATGGTCAACAGGGCAATCGGCAGGATCATGAAGCGCAGCTCGAAGTCATGCCAGCCGCCTGCGGGCAGCCACTTCAGCACAATAGCAAACACGATGATCATGACCGGACCCAGCACAAAACTGGGAACGGCGCTGCCCATATTGCCCAGCAGCATGACAAAGTAGTCAACCAGGCTGTTCTGCCGCAGCGCCGCCACAATGCCCAGCGCCACGCCAATCACGGCCGACAGCAACAGGGCGCTGCCGCCTATGGCCAGGGACACCGGCAGGGCGCTTGCAACCAGATCATTGACCGACCAGTCGGCATAGCGAAACGAAGCGCCGAGGTCGCCCTGCAGCAGGCCCTTGAGGTAGAGCAGGTACTGTTGCCACAGCGGCAGATCCAGGTGGTACTTGGCCTGAAGATTGGCCAGCACCGCCGCGGACACCTTGCGGTCGCTGTCAAACGGGCCACCCGGGGTGGCATGGAGCAACAAGTAGCAGACTGTAATGACCACCAGCATGGTCGGAATCGCCGACAGAATACGGCGCAAGGTGTAAGACCACATCGCTTGGGCCTCAGTGCTTGATGATGTAGAAGTCTTTGCTGCGGTAGTGATCCTGCGGATTCAGCTCGGAATAGCCCCCAACATAGGACTTGATCAGACGTGGCAGCGAGTACTGCACCAGAGGGATGATGGGGTAGTCATCCATGATCATTTTGGAAGCTTGGGTCAACAGCGTCTTGCGCTTGGCGGCATCTGTGGACTGGCTCCCCTTTTGAATCAGGGCCTCGGCTTCGCGGTTGCAGTAGAAGTTGGTATTCTGATCTGAGTCACAACGTACCAGGGCCAGGAAAGTGGTGGCGTCGTTGTAGTCTGCCAACCAGCCGTTGCGTGCCAGCTGGAAGGCACCATCGTGGCGCTTCTTGGCCAGCACCTTGAACTCCATGGTCTCGGTTTCCATGTTGATGCCAAGCTTTGTTTTCCATTCCGAGGCCACAAACACGGCCATTTTTTTATGGTATTCGCTGGTGTTGTAAGAGAAGCTGTATTTGGTACCCGGTTTGACACCGGCCTGTTCCAGCAGTTTTTTGGCCTCGGCCACGCGCTTCTCCATGGGCCAAGTGGCCCATTCGTACGGTGTTGGATCAGCCCCCACCACGCCGGTCACGATCAGGCTGTAGGCGGCAGGCTGGCCGTCGGCAGTGACGCGCTTGGACAGTATCTCGCGATCAATCACCATGGAAAGCGCCTTGCGCACGCGCACGTCCTTGAACACCGGATCCTTGGTCTGGTAGTCGTAATAACGCAAGCCGATGATGGCCTGGTTGCGCAACTCTTTGGGGTACTGCGCCTTGTACTTTTCAAACACGCCCGGTGGCATTTGGTAGACGTAGTCGGTCTCACCCGATTCCCACAGCTTGATGTCGGCAAACTGGTCTTCGATGGGTAGATAAGTGACCTTGGTGAGACGCGCGTTGGCCGCATCCCAATATTGGGGGTTCTTCTCCACCACGATGCGGTTGTTCACCTGCCAGTCCTTGAGCACATAGGCGCCGTTGCCAACCATGTTGCCGGGCTTGACCCAGTCCTTGCCCCATTTCTCAACCGTGGCTTTGTGGACCGGGCCCAACTGGGTGTTGGAGACCAACTCTGGCAGGAACGGGACCGGGTCCTGGGTCTTGATCTCCAGCGTCAATTTGTCCAGCGCCTTGACGCCCAAATCGCTACCGGGTTTCTTGCCCTGGGCCACCTCCAGCCCGTTGAGCAAAAAGACTCCAAACGTGGTGGCATAGGGCGATGCGGTCTTCGGGTCGACAAAGCGGCGAATGCCATAGACAAAATCTTCGGCAGTAATCGGGACGCCATTGGAAAACTTGGCATTGGAACGCAGCTTGAAGACCCACGTCGTCGGGTTGATTTGCTTCCAGCTCTCCGCGACGCCGGGCACGGTTTTACCGGCGGTGTCTGTGGCGGTCAGTCCCTCAAACAGATCGCGCAGAATCTGGTTGGCGGGTACGGTTTCGGCCACTGCCGGGTCCATGCTCTCGGGTTCCGAACCGTTAGAGCGGACAAAGGTTTGACTGGCGTGCAGTTGGGTACCAGGCGGAAGGTCAGTCGCCAAGGCAGCGCCGGTCAGGGCCAAGGTCAGGGCCGCGATGGCGGTCAGTTCGATGCGCAATTGCATGGTGTTCCTAATCATTTGAAGGCAGACTTGGTTCGTTGTGCGAACATCCGTCGGGCCTCCCGGGTTGCAGATAAGCATGTGAGGAAAGTGCAGCATTGTAGGGGCTGCGGCAACTTCCGTAAGCTTGAGCCAAGGGTGGGTAAACCCGCTATTGCTTGGGCAATTTGCTGGTATCAATGTCCACGTAGCGCCAGAACGCGCGTGACGTAGGATGACGCCGGTAGCCGATCAGCCACGGCTGTATCACGTCGGTGCGGATGCGGTGGGTGTTGAACTTGTAGGGCATATAGGCCACCAGAATCTTGACCATTTTCTGCATGATGGCCAGACGCTCGGGGCCGTCAGGCATCACGACTTGTTGTCGGTAGAGTTTGTCGTATTCATCGTTTTGAAAACCCGCCAGATTGCCCTCGAATTTTTGCGGTCCATAGCCAAAGTCCAGAAAACTGCCGCCGTCCGGCGAGGAGGCCGAGTTGCCCAATCCCCACATCATGAGCTTGCCGGTACGGGCCATCTTCAGGTTTTCGGGCCACTTGGCGTTTTTGAAGACGATCTGGATGCCCACCGCATTCATGCTTTTCTTCCAGACTTCGTTGAGCTCGCGATCCTTTGCAGATGGTGAAGTTGCATATTCCAGCACCAGCGGCTTGCCGTCCGGCATGTCGCGCCAACCATCGCCATCCTTGTCCACATAGCCAAACATGTCCAGCAGCGCCTTGGCACGAGCCGGGTTGTAGTCGCTCAGCTCGGACTTGAACTTGGGATCGTAGCCCCAGGTGTTGGGTGGAATAACACCCTGGGCCGCTATGGCCTGGTTGCGCCGGGGCAGGCGAATTTCCTCTTCCGTGTTGTAGGCCAGACCAATGGCACGGCGCAGTGCCACCTTGTCGGTGGAGTTGCCCCCTACCGTGGGGTTGTCCATGTTGAAGTAGGAATGGGTCAATTCGGGTGCCGTATAGCGTTCGATGCGTATCCCCCTCTTGACCAGATGGGGGGCCAGCTTGTTGTTGGGGATCACCTGGTTGGCAAAGGCTTCAGGCAGGTACATCAGAAAGTCATGCTCATTGCCCAGAAACGAGAGCCAGCGCGGCTGCACTTCATCGATGACGGAGATTTCCACCTTGTCCACAATGGGAATGCGCTTGCCCTTCATCTGGCGGTAGATTTCCTGCGACAGCGCGTCGTTGGCGGGCGGCTCGGCTTCGTAATACTCTTCGCGGAAATTGGGGTTCTTCACAAACGTGATCTTGGACGAGCGCGTCCACTGGTCCAGCTTGAAAGGCCCGGTGCCCACCGGGTGCTCCATGATCTTGTCGCCGTATTTCTCCACCACCTCGCGCGCCATGGCGCCCCAGATGCTGGCCTCCGTCAATCGGTAAATGAAGCGCGGCTGGGGATCGTGCAGCTTGAACTGGATGGTGTATCGGTCAAGTGTGCGCAAACCCTCAACCTCGGTGTCGTAGTTGAAGCTGGCACCGGGTTTCTCGGCATCGCGGCGCAAGGCATCCATGCCCAGCAGCTTGAGTTCCTCGAGATCGGAATAGGATTGACTCTTGGTCTTGGGGTCAAAAATCCGTTTGAAGGTGTAAACAAAATCCTGTGCGGTCAGCTCACGCTTCTGGCCGCCAAAGGCCGGGTCATCGGAAAAGTAGATGCCGGGCTTGACCTTGACCGTGAAGGTTTTGAAATCATCGGTGATGACCGGCAGGCCCTGCGCCACATTGGGAACCACCTTGGCGGGCCGCGCCAGGTAATCGTAGCGGTACAGCGCGTCAAACATGTTCTCCGTGGCGGTACGCGAGTAGTAGTCGGAAATCTGCGCCGGATCGAACCCGGTCTCAGCAATTTCAAACGCATAACGCAAAACCTTCTCGGCCTGAGTCTTGCTTGCAGTCTCCCCACTGGCGCCAAAGCCCCAGCACAGCACAGCCAAGGCCACCCCTATTTTTCCTAAACCCATAGTCACCCTCATACAAACACCAATGCCTAAAGCAAAACGTACAAGCATAATCCGCGCCTTGCCCCGTTGCATCAGCGTTTAACCCTAGTATCCCCAATATATGCTCTCCTACATCCTTCGACGCATCTGGCAAATGCTTCCCACCCTGCTCGGGGTGATTTTGCTGATCTTCTTCCTGTTCAAACTGTTTGGCGGCGATCCGGTTGAAATCATGGCTGGCATGAAGGCCTCGCCCGAACGACTGGCCTCGCTGCGGGCGCAGCTGGGTCTGGATAAATCGGTGCTGGAGCAGCTTTGGGTGTTTGTGCAGCAGGTCTTCACCTTTAACTGGGGCAAGAGCTGGACCACGAACGAGGCCATCTCCGACATCTTTGCCACGCGCCTGCCTGCCACGCTGACCATCATGGTTCCGATTTTGTTACTGGAAGTGGTGCTGGCCATCGTGGCCGGCCTGGCCGTGGCCTATGTGCGCGGCAGCCTCACGGACCGGGCCATCATGGTGCTGAGCACGGTGGCGTTGTCCATCAGTTTTCTGGTTTACATCGTCGTGGGCCAGTACCTGTTTGGTTTTGTGCTGGGCTGGTTCCCGGTGCAGGGCTGGAGTAACAGCCTCTGGAAGAACCTGGCCACGTACGCGCCGCTGCCCGTGTTTCTGGCGGTGCTGGTGAGCCTGGCGCCGCAGACGCGCCTGTACCGCAGTTTCTTTCTGGACGAAATCGGGCAGGACTATGTGCGCACTGCACGGGCCAAGGGCGTCACAGAGAACACCATTCTGTTCAAGCATGTGCTGCGCAACGCCATGATTCCGATCCTGACCAACGTGGCGACCGGCTTGCCGGGCGTGTTCATTGGCTCCTTCCTGATCGAGGTGTTCTTCTCCATCCCCGGGCTGGGGCGCGAGATTCTGGTGGCGGTGAATCGCAGTGACTACCCCGTCATCCAGGCGGCCACGGTGTATCTGGCAGCGTTGACGATGGTGATCAACCTGATCACCGACGTGCTGTACAAGTTTGTTGATCCAAGGGTGACGTTGAAATGAGTACCGATATCTTGCAATCCCTGCCCCAGTCACCCGGCGTGTGGAAGCAGGCCTGGCTGCGCCTGAAGACGGACCGGGTCGGTATGGTGTCGCTGTATGTGACGATGCTCTTCATCGCGCTGGTGCTGGCGGCCCAGTTGGGCCTGGTGGCCAAGGACTGGCAGAAGGAAGTGGGGGTGCCATTTGCCGCCCCGACCCTGGTCGGAAAAATCGCCGATGGCACCCAGACCGCCATCGTGGAAACCGTAGTCGGACCGAATGTGGACATCAGTGATGTGGACCCGCTGGCTGCGCGCTACCAGGAGTGGGACGAGCGCGCCGCCCAGTTCAAGACCACGGTGACGGTGAAGGCCGACACGCTGCCCTTTGGCGCCGACCAGCAGGGCCGCGACGTCTTCTCGAAAGTGATCAAGGGCGCGCAGGTGTCCATCACGGTGGGGCTGACGGCCGCCCTGTTTGCCACGCTGATCGGCACCATTTTGGGCGCCATTGGCGGCTATTTCGGCGGGCGCATCGGTGATTTTCTGGAGTGGGTGTACAACGTGTTCACCGCCATTCCCTACATCCTGTTGGTGTTCGCGCTCGCGGCGGTACTCAAGTCCGGGCCGCTGGCCAGTACGCTGGGCAGCGGCGTCTGGACCGTGGTCATCATCCTGAGCCTGGTGGGCTGGACCGGCATTTACCGCCTGGTGCGCGCCGAGTACATGAAGCACCGCTCACGCGAGTACGTCATGGCGGCCGAAGCCATTGGCGCTTCGCACGCTTCGCGTATGTTCACTCACATCCTGCCCAACATCAGCCACGTGGTGCTGGTGCAACTGAGCTTGCATGTGGTGAGCTTCATCAAGGCCGAGGTCATCTTGTCCTACCTGGGCCTGGGTGTGCCGATTGACATGGTCAGCTGGGGCACCATGCTGGCCGAAGCCCAAACCGAACTCGTGCAGGGCAAATGGTGGCAGCTGGCCACCGCAACCCTGTTCATGGCGACATTCGTCACCGCATTCGCTTTGCTGACCGATGCGCTGCGCGATGCCCTTGACCCCAAATTGCGTTGATGCGAATGCTTTGTGGGACAGACCTTCAGCTCTGTCCCCAACTGATTAGGTTGAACTATGACTACATTGATTAGCGTGCAGGACCTGAAGGTTTCCTTCCGATTGAGCAAAACCTCGATCGGCCAAGCCGTTAAAGGCGTGAGCTTCGACATCCCCGTCAACAGCACCGTGGCCTTGGTCGGAGAATCCGGCAGCGGCAAGAGCGTGAGTGCCATGAGCATTGTTCGCTTGCTGCCAGACAACGCCATCGTTGATGCGCAAAGCAAAATTTTGTACAACGGCCGGGACTTGCTGCAAGCGCCGATTGAAGCCCTGCGCGCCTTGCGCGGCAAAGACATCTCCGTCGTTTTTCAGGAGCCCATGAGCTCGCTCAACCCGGTGTTCACCGTGGGTGACCAGATTGCCGAAGTGTTGCGCATCCACCTCAAGCTCAACCGCAAGCAGTCGCTGGACCGCGCGTTGGAGCTGATGACCGAGGTGGGCATTCCCAACCCCAAGGAGCGACTCAACGCCTACCCGCACCAACTCTCGGGCGGGCAGCAGCAGCGCGTGATGATTGCCATTGCCATTGCCTGCGAACCCAAGCTGTTGATCGCCGACGAACCCACGACGGCACTGGACGTGACGGTCCAGCGCCAGATTGTGGAGCTGCTCGCCAAGCTCCAGCAGCGCCAGAAAATGAGCATGCTGTTCATCAGCCACGATCTGGGTCTGGTCGGTGAAATTTCCGATAGCGTAGTGGTGATGCGCAATGGCGTGGTGCGTGAAGCCGGCGACGCCGAGGCTATTTTCACGACGCCGCAAGATGCCTACACACAGGCTCTGCTGGCTTGCCGCCCGCGCCTGGATGCCCGTCCCCGCCGCCTTGCGGTGATTGACGACATCATGAACCAGCGCGCCGCCATCACGGAGGAACGCGTCAGCACGCCGGCTGATGGGCCGGCACTGATTGAAGTCAAAGGACTGCGCAAGGACTATCCGCTCAAGACCGGCTTGTTCAAGCGCAGCATTTTCAGTGCAGTCAAAGGGGCGGATTTTTCCTTGCACAAGGGGCGCACCCTGGGCGTGGTGGGCGAGTCCGGTTCAGGCAAGACCACCGTGGGCATGATGCTGACACGCCTGACCGATGCCACAGCGGGCAGCATTATGTTTGAGGGCATTGACCTTGCCAAGCTAAGCGCAGCCCAAATGCGGGTCTATCGAAGCCGCATTCAGATCATTTTTCAAAACCCCTATGCGAGCCTGAACCCACGGTTCACGGTGGGTCAGATTCTGATGGAGCCCATGCGCATCCACAGTATCGGCAAGGACGATGGCGAACGCGCCTTGCGGGCCGTTGCGTTGATTGAAAAAGTGGGCCTGCCCGCCGAAGCTTTTGGCAAGTACCCCCATGAGTTCTCGGGCGGCCAGCGCCAGCGCATTGCCATCGCCCGCTGCCTGACCATGCAACCTGAAATCATTGTCTGTGATGAAAGCGTCAGCGCGCTGGACGTGAGCGTGCAAGCTACCGTGCTCAACCTGCTGCTGGACCTGCAGGAAGAGTTTGGCCTGACCTATGTGTTCATCAGCCACGACCTGGCCGTGGTCAAGTACATGGCCGACGACATTCTGGTGATGAACCAGGGGGAAATTGTGGAGCGCGGCAGCTCCGATGACATTTACAACCGCCCCCAGCATGCCTATACGCGGCAGCTGCTGGGTGCCATTCCGAAAGGGCTGGAAGGGCACGTGGCAAGGGCGATTGCATAGAAAACAGGCTGTAGCCACCGTAAAACGTGCGCTAGCAGCTATTATTTTTATAGCACTACTTCCTCAAACACCTGGCCTCAAGCCTCTCCTGCAGGCTGCTTGTAGCGGGCGTAGGACCACAGGTACTGGCCTGGGCAGCGGCGAATCAGCCGCTCCATGCCGGCGTTGACTGCGGTTGCAGCCGCCTCGGCGCTGGCGCTTGTGTTCTGCAATTCGGGCGCATCCATCGATTCAAAGTGCATGACATAGCCTTCGCCAACTGGCAACCGTTCACACCAACACAACAGCACGCGAGCGCCACTTTGTTGGGCCAGGCGGGACAGCAGCGTCATGGTGTAGGCCGGTCGACCAAAAAACGGCGCCCAAACCCCTTGCCCCAGCGGTGGAACCTGGTCCGGCAGGATGGCGGTGTAGCCGCCGCCACGCAGCACGCGGATCAGGCTGCGCACGCCCGACACACTGGTGGGCACCGCTTTGAGCCCCGGGCGGTCGCGCGAGCTGGCCACCAGCGGAGCCAGCCAGGCCTTGCGAGCCGGCCGGTATAGCGCCACCAAGGGCCCTCGGGTGGGGCCATAGCGCTCGGCCAGCGACTGGCCAATCATTTCCCAGCAGCCCATATGGGGCAATGCCAGGATGACGCCCTTGCCGGCGTCCAGCGCGTCTTCGAAGAGGGCCTCGCCATCCCAGCGCACCAAGTGCAAGACGCCCTGTCCACTGGGGCGCAGCCAAAGCCAGGGCAACTCCGCCACCATCGTGCCAATCGCCGCAATGGCCGGGCGGTACTGGGATGGCGTGAATCCCGCCGCCCTGGCCTGGTCTTCAAAGCGGCGCCGGTAGGAACCCGACAGCAACCAGACCAACCAGCCCAACATGGCACCCAGTCGCTGCATCAACGACAAGGGTACGTGGCCAAGCAGGCGAAACAGGCGAACCATGAACATGGAGAGTCAAAAATCCAATTGTCGCCGAGCTACATGGCCTTGAACAAACCCGCATAGCTGCGGCTGACTTCCAGCTTCTCGGTGAGACCCCGCACGCTAACCAGCTGGCGCCCGCGCTCGTCGCGGCTCACCCCGGCAATCGCCTTGACATTGACCAGTGTCGAGCGGTGGATTTGCCAGAACAGCTGCATGTCCAGTTCTTCGATCAGCTCCTTGATCGGCTTGCGGATCAACGCTTCCACCGTGGCCGTCTGCACCCGCGTGTACTTTTCATCCGAGATAAAGAACAGCACGTCTTCCACCGGGATCATCTGGATGCTGTGGCGCACCGTGGCCTGGATCCATTGCAATTTTCCCGGACTCTGTGGGTTGATCTGGCCTGCCAGACGCTGCAGCAACTGCTGCATGTCCGGCGTGTGCGTGGGCAGCGGGGGGGGCAGATCGTCCGTGTCGCCCGCATTGTGGCTGGAGCGTTCTGCCATGCGTTGCCGGATGCGTGCCACGGTCACTTGCAGCCGCTCGCGCTCGGCGGGTTTGAGCACATAGTCCACAACCCCCTGCTCAAACGCCTCGACCGCGTACTGGTCATAGGCCGTGATGAAAACGATTTCGCAGCCGGGCCAGCCTTGTGCGTCCTCGTACGTCGGCAACTGGGCGATTTGCCGTGCGGCATCAATGCCGGTGAGTACCGGCATGCGAATGTCGAGAAAAACAATATCGGGGTGGTGTTGCTCCGTGAGCGCCACCGCCTCTTGTCCGTTTTTGGCTTGCGCCACGATTTCCAACTCCGGCCACACCTCCGACAGGCGGGTGCGAAGCTGCTCGCGCATCAGACGTTCGTCATCGGCAATCAGGGCGCGTGTCATGTGCTAGCTCCATCCACAGGAAACAGGGTTGTGTGTCTATTCTGGCTGATCGGTCTGAGCGCGGGCCACATACGGGACCGTAATGGTGACACTGGTTCCGCCGCCGGGCGTTTCTGTCACATTCAGGCTGGCCTTGCCACCATACAGCAAGGCCAGTCGCTCCCGGATGTTACTCAAACCAATGCCCGTTCCTGCCGTCGCGGCCTTGCCAAAGCCCAGACCGGTATCAGCCACGGTGACCGCCAGCTTGCCATGCACAATTTCGGCACTCACCGTCAGCCGTCCCCCTTCCGCCTTGGGCTCCAGGCCATGCTTGATGGCGTTTTCCACCAGGCTTTGCAACATCATCGGCGGAAATTCGGCGGACAACAGCCCTTCACTGACATGCACCTCGGTTTGCAGGCGTTCTTCCATGCGTACTTTCAGGATTTCCAGGTAGGGCCGAATCACCGCCAGCTCACGCCCCAGGTCCCGCGTTCCCTGGGCGTTGGCCTCGCGCATGGTGGGCATGCTGGCCCGCAGCAAGGCAATCAGGTTTTTCTGCATGATGCTGGCGCGCGGCGGGTCCGTCTCAATCAGATGGTCGATGCTGGCCAATGTATTGAACAAAAAGTGCGGCTCTACCTGCGCCTGCATGGCCGCCATGCGCGCCTCCACGACCTGGCGTTTGAGTGACTCCGATTCTGCGACCTCGGTAGCCTGAGCTGCCTTGGCTTCGGCTTGAACCTTGCCCTTGTAGGTCACCTTGATGATGCCCGACAGCAGGATGAACCACAGGGTCAGGGGCATCAAATCAATGAATCGATGTGTTCTGAACTGTGGACGCCGAACATCCGCCGCCTCTTGCGCAGCGTCGCGGGCGTCCTGTTTGGCTTCTTCAATGACGGTCTCGATTTCGCGGCGCGCCTCTTCAATGGCTTTGCGCACCTCGCTGGCATCGGCGTTGGGGGGCAGCGTCACGGTGACTCCCGAACTGGCGGCCTTTGTGGAGGGTGTGCTGGCTGCATCCACCGGCGCGGAAGCAGGTACCGCAGGGACTGAAGGCGCTGCGGGTGGCGTGATGGGGCGGGTAGTGATGCGAACGCCACGCTCGTCGATGGAAATATCCACCCCTTCGTGACCAGGGGCCTTGGGTGCCTTTGGCGGCTTTGGCGGCTTTGGCGGCGCTTCCACCTTCGGCTCAATCACTTCGGTATACGTCCAGCTAAAGGGTGGCAAGTCGTGTGCAATGCCCACGGTGATGAGCAGCAATAGCGAATAGCCAAAAAATCGCCACCAGCTGATGCTGACCAGCCAATTGGCATACCGGTGAAAGGCAAGCACACAGGTGTTGGCAAAACGGGACCACGTGCCGGGATGGGTTTGCGGGGTAAGGGAATGGTTCATGAACGTTGCGCTGGTGGGCCTACTGTGAATGCCCTGACTGTACCCATGCAGGGGCCATGCACGCCAGCGCCAGGCGACACACTGCCCCAGCGGCGGACAGACTGCACAGTACAGGGACAGACCGGCCATGGCTCAGTTCGGCGCCGCGTGGGCCGACCCCAAGGCCCTTGGTCAAGGCAGGTTTATCATCAGCAACATGACCAGCGCCTCCGACCTGGCACAAATTCGCTTCGACAACGCCTTGAGCCTGTTTGACGAGTTTGTGCGCAACACCATCAAACACCCCGATGCCGCCACTCTCCGTGGCCTTGAAGGCCGGTTCGCCGAGCGGGTCCAGATTCAACCCAGCTACTGGAGCCAGATCAAGAGCCGATCCCGCCAGATCGGGGAGCGACTGGCGCGCCAGTTCGAGCAGTTGTGCCACAAACCCAATGGCTGGATGGACCAGGTGCACAGTCCCGGTGCAAGCCCTGCCAAGACCACCGCGGTGCCTGACTCTCCGAGCGACAGCCATGCGCCCCGGGATGATGACGAGCGCTTCATTGTTGGCCTGGTGCTGACCTACTACCGGCGTCACCCGCAACGGGCACGTAACCGCCTGCTGGACCTGTTGGGCGAAGTGCTGACCCCCTCGACCAGCGCCCCCAAAGCCGCATCCCCGACCAAGCCAGCCTCTCCAGCCAAAACCGCACCGTCTGCGGCCGATGCCAACGCCCTGTGGTTGCGCTCGCAAGTGGGTGTGGCGCCCCTGCGACAAAAAAAATAGCGTTCTGTCTATTCGGATAAATTCTATTTGCTCAAGATAAGTTTTAATTTATCATTTGAGCAAGTTTGTAAGTGCACGTCGCCATCCGGCCGCGTGCCCTGCAAGTCCGATCAACCCCCAACCCGTTAGTCATGGTCCAGTTTTTGTGTGAATGTGAATGCCGCAGCCAGCGCATGGCGCAACTGCCCGGTAGCCCCATGGACCGTGACCTGTCCGGTTGGACTTTTCTTCGCGCCCCGCCCGGGGTTTCTGTGAACTGAGCGCCTGCGCGCGAAGTATTCCCCACAGAAGCCCGGGTGCGAAGCAGCCCGGGCTTTTTTATTGCCAGTCCCGTTGACCCGCGTTTTTTGAAGGAGACGAACCATGACCCATTTGACTCTGATTCCGCCCAACCTCTGCCCACCCCTGCGGTTTGCCATCAACCGCCCAGGCAACGGCCCCCGATCCAGTACTGGCTCCCGACGCTGTGCGCCCGGCCGTTCCAGACCCCCCAGTTGTTAGCTTAATCCGGCGCTCGCCCCAGGCGCGACCGCCCAGCCAGGAGACCCCATCATGATAGGAAGTTTGCCCACCAGAACCCTGCCGCTCCATGCACCACGCGGTCCGTCTGCCCGTCGCCTGTTGGCCGCCTTGTTGCGTGCCGCAAGCCTTAGCCTGGCCCGCCTGTCGCGCCATCTCAGCGCCGTCGAGCGGACACGCGCACGCACTCGCTCTGAGATGGTGCTGGAGTTCTATGCAGAAGCCGGCGCCCCGGAAGGCGCGTTGTACGTGGATGGCCAATTGGTTGGCTATTTGCCCGGCATCAAGCGGCTCTAGCGCCGTCGGCCAGCGACAAGCGTGGGGGGCCTGGAGCGCGCCCTACAATCGCCGGTTTGCGCCGTACCCTGGCGCTGCCACCCTTCCCACAAGGAACCGCGATGACTGCCACGCCCTCTGTTTTTGCCCAACGCATTGCCACTGCCCAACGCACTTTGACGGAGCTGGGCCTGGAGGCTTGCCTGGTGCCGTCCAGCGACCCGCACCTCTCCGAATACCTGCCGGCGCGCTGGCAGGGCCGTGAGTGGCTGTCGGGCTTCACCGGCTCCATGGGCACCTTGGTGGTCACGCGCACACGCGCGGCGCTGTTCGCCGACAGCCGCTACTGGACGCAGGCCGAGACCGAATTGGCCGGCAGTGGCATCGAATTGGTCAAGATCGACAGCGGCGCCGCGACACACCACGTGCAGTGGTTGGCACAGAACGTCGGTGCCGGCCAGGCGGTTGGTGTGGACGGCGCAGTGCTGGGCCTGGCCGCAGCACAGCAGTTGCGCGACGCGCTGGGCAAGGTGGGTGCCACCTTGCGCACCGACTTCGATTTGTTTACGCACATCTGGCCAGACCGCGCCTCCCTGCCGCAGGCCCCGGTGTACGAACATGACGCGGCCTTTGTGGGCGCACCGCGCAGCGCCAAACTGAAGCAGGTGCGCTCGGCCATGGCCCAGGTGGGTGCCAGCCATCACTTCATTTCTACCGTAGACGACATAGCCTGGCTGTTCAATCTGCGTGGCTCGGACGTGTCGTACAACCCCGTTTTCCTGGCACACGCCCTGATCGGCGACACCACTGCCACGCTGTTTGTGTCCCTGGGCAAAGTCCCTGCGGAATTGGCTGCCCGCCTGGAGGCCGACGGTGTGCAATTGCAGGATTACTCGCTGGCGGGCCCGGCACTGGCAGCCCTGCTCGCCAATGCCGTGCTGCTGCTGGACCCGCGACGTGTCACGCTGGGTTTGCGCGAGAGTGCGCCGCCGGCGGTGAAAGTGGTGGAAGCGATCAACCCCAGCGTGCTGCTCAAAAGCCGCAAGGGCGCGGCCGAGGCCGCCCATATACGCGCCGCGATGGAGCAGGACGGCGCCGCCATGTGCGAGTTTTACGCCTGGTTTGAAGCCGCGCAAGGACGCGAGCGCATCACCGAACTCACCATTGACGAGCGCCTGACTGCACAGCGCGCCAAACGCCCGGGCTTTGTGGGCCTCTCCTTCAACACCATTGCCGGCTTCAACGCCAACGGCGCCATGCCGCACTACCGTGCCACCGACGCGAGCCATGCGGTGATCGAAGGCAACGGCCTGTTGCTGATTGATTCCGGCGGCCAGTACCCCGGAGGCACCACCGACATCACCCGCGTGTGGCCGATAGGCACACCCAGTGCGGCGCAAAAGCGCGACTACACCCTGGTGCTCAAGGGCACGATTGGCCTGTCCCGCGCGCGCTTTCCGCTGGGCACGCTGTCGCCCATGCTCGATGCCCTGGCGCGCGCGCCCCTGTGGGCGCAGGGCCTGGACTACGGCCACGGCACGGGCCACGGCGTGGGCTATTTCCTCAACGTACACGAAGGCCCGCAAAGCATTTCCAAGGCCATTCCCGACGCCAACATGGCCATGCAGAGTGGCATGATCACCTCCATCGAACCCGGCCTGTACCGTGCAGGTCTTTGGGGTGTGCGCATCGAAAACCTGGTGCTCAACGTGCCCGCTGCCACCGACGAGCCGTTTGGCGATTTCCTCGAATTCGAGACGCTGACGCTGTGCCCGATTGACACGCGCTGCATAGACAAAGACCTGTTGCGCGCCGATGAGATTGCCTGGCTCAACGCCTACCACGCGACCGTGCGCACGCGCCTGAGTCCCCTGGTGGGTGCAGCCGGCCTGGCCTGGCTGGTGCAGCGCACCGAGCCCATCTGAGGCCGCGCACACCCGGGTAAATCCCGGTAAGGGTATATCCGGATCAGGGGTCCAATTGCGGTATGAAACTTGCAAGCAGCCCTACAATAACTTGACCAATTGGTTAGCTTTTGCCCATGACCCCAGATCCCGTTATTGCCGCCACCAGCGCAAGATCCCCGCCTACTGCCCCGGCAGAGGAACGCATCGGGTCACGTCCAGCGGTTGAAGTGCGCAACGCCAGCGTGGTCTACCAGACGGCCGACACCCCGGTCAAGGCCCTGAGCAACGTGGACCTGCGCATTGGCGAGGGCGAGTTTGTGTCCCTCATCGGCCCCTCCGGCTGCGGCAAGACCACGCTCTTGCGCGTCATTGCCGACCTGGAGCACATCAGTGACGGTACGGTGCTGGTCAATGGTGTGAGCCCGCACGAGGCCCGGCTGGCCCGCGCCTACGGCTATGTATTCCAGGCACCGGCGCTGTTCCCCTGGCGCACCGTTTTGGGTAATGTCATGCTGCCGCTGCAGATACAGGGCGGTGCCACCGCGCAGAGCCGCGCCATTGCCATGGAGCACCTAGCGCGCGTGGGCCTGACCGGTTTTGAGGGCAAAGACCCCTGGCAGCTCTCCGGCGGCATGCAGCAACGCGTGTCGATTGCACGGGCCCTGGCCTTTGAGCCGCGCATCCTGATGATGGACGAGCCCTTTGGCGCGCTGGACGAGATCACCCGTGACCGTCTCAACGAGCAGTTGCAGCAGCTGTGGCAACGTGAGCGCCGCACCGTGGTGTTCGTGACCCACTCCATCGCCGAAGCCGTGTACCTGTCCACCCGCATCGTGGTCATGTCGCCGCGACCCGGGCGCATCGTCAAGGTGATTGAATCGCCCTTGCCCGACGAGCGGCATCTGGGGCTGCGCGACACGCAGGCCTTCATGGACGTGGCGCACCAGGTGCGCGAGGCCCTTGCCGATGGCCACTTCGAGTAAGCCCGCACCGCCGCCGGTTTCACCGCCGGGCCGCCCCGAGGTGAAACGCGCCCCCTTGGGGCTGAGTCCTGCGGCTCCCAGCCTGCCTGCGCAGGGTGGGACAGGACGAAGAGACCTTGCCTCTGGCATGGGCCTGTCCAGCAAGCCACACGCAGTGGGCGAGCGTGGGGGCCTTGTCTCCCGGGCCTGGGAGCAGGGCTTGCCGGTGGCCGTGATGCTGCTGGTCTTCATGCTGATCTGGTACGGCGGCGCCTGGGGCATGAACGCAACGGGTGCCGTTGAGCGGGTGCTGGAGCCGTCCGGCAACCCATGGAACTGGCAGGACCTGCTGATCACTACGTTGAATATGGAGCGCCCGGTGCTGCCCGCGCCACACCAGATTGCACTGGATTTCTGGTCCAGCCTGGTGGACTGGCCCGTCGATTCCCCGCGCAACCTGCTGTTCCATGTGGCGGTAACCGGTGAGACCACGCTGGTGGGCTTTGTCATGGGCACGGTTTTGGGGCTGGTGCTGTCGGTGTTGATCGTGCATTCCCGCACACTGGACCGCGCCCTGCTTCCCTGGATCGTTGCCTCGCAAACGGTGCCGGTGCTGGCCATTGCGCCCATCGTGCTGGTCATCCTGGGCAGCCTGGGGCTGGAGGGGCTGGCACCCAAGGCCGTCATTGCCATGTACCTCAGCTTTTTTCCGGTAACGGTTGCCATGGTGCAGGGCCTGCGCTCGCCGCAGGTAATTGAGACCGAAATGATGCACACCTATGCCGCCACGCGCTGGCAGGCGCTGTGGATGCTGCGCCTGCCAGCCGCCCTGCCCTTTTTGTTCCCCGCACTGCGCGTGGGCATTGCCGCCAGTCTGGTCGGCGCCATGGTGGCCGAGCTGCCCACCGGGGCCACGGCCGGTCTGGGCGCGCGCCTGCTCACGGGCTCCTACTACGGCAACACGCTGGCCATCTGGTCGGCGCTGGTCATGTCGGCCTTGCTGGGCCTGGTGCTGACTACCCTGGTGGCCCTGACCGAGCACCTGGCACTGCGCCACCGGAGGCAGCCATGAAGCCCGCACTGCCCTCAGTACCGATATCCCACCGCACAACGGCGGCGGCTGTGGTCGTATCGCTGGTAGCGGCCAGCCTCTTGTTCCTGCACCCTGTCGCCCAAGGCAGCGCGCCCCCGACCGCCGTGTTCTGGTTGGTGCTTGTCGTGCTGGGCGGTGCAGCCCTATGGACCATTCGCCGCGTGGCGGCCATTCAAGGCACGCGTTTTGACGGTGTCCTGACGGCCGCACTGTTTGGCCTGTGGGTGCTGTACTTCTGGCAGATGCTGGTGGTGGCCTTTGAAGTGCCCCGCGTCTTGTTGCCCGCGCCCACGCTCATCGTGCAGGCGTTGATCGACAACTATGCCAAGCTGTGGGGTGACTTCACCCAAACCGTGCTCAAAGCCGTTTGCATCGGCTGGCTGCTGGGCAGCGGTCTGGGGTTTGCCGTGGCGGTGGCCATTGATCGCATGCCCTTCTTGCAGCGCGGCCTGTTGCCGCTGGCCTCGCTCACCAGCACGGTGCCGCTGGTGGCTGTAGCGCCCATTGCGGTGATGTGGTTTGGTTTTGAATGGCCATCCAAGGCGGCCGTCGTGGTGCTGATGACCTTCTTCCCCATGCTGGTGTCCACCTTGGCAGGCCTGCAGGCATCGGGCAAGCTGGAGCGTGAGCTGATGCACAGCTACGCCGCCAGCTACAGCCGCACCCTGTGGTCGCTGCGCCTGCCGGCGGCCACGCCCTTCATGTTTGGGGCGCTCAAGGTCAACGCCACGCTGGCCCTGATTGGCGCCATCGTGGCTGAATTTTTTGGCTCACCCACGGTGGGTCTGGGGTTTCGGATTTCCACCGAAGCCGCCCGCATGAACATGTCTCTGGTGTGGGGCGCGATTGTGGTGGCTGCGGTCACCGGCTCGCTGGCCTACGCCTTGCTTGTGCAGCTGGAGCGCCGTGCGGCGTTCTGGCATCCGTCGGTACGTGGCAAATAGTGCGCCTGGCAATCATGCCCCGTTGTTCTCTTCCTGATCCAAAACCCAAGGAGTGTTTCATGACCCGTTCTTCTCTGATGAGCAAAGGCCTGATGGCCGCTGTGGTGGCCGTGTGCGGTATGACCGCACACGCGGCCGACAAGGTGACCGTGCAGCTCAAGTGGCTGCCCCAGGCGCAATTTGCGGGCTACTACGTGGCACAGGCCAAGGGCTACTACAAGGCCGAGGGTCTGGACGTGACCATCAAACCCGGCGGCCCCGACATTGCACCCGCGCAAGTGATTGCCGGCAATGGCGCCGACGTGGTGGTGGACTGGATGCCCTCGGCACTGGCCTCGCGCGAAGCCGGTGTACCCCTGGTCAACATCGCCCAGGTGTTCAACCAGTCCGGCCTGATGCTGACCTGCAAAAAATCCAGCGGCGTGACCAGCCCCAAAGACCTCAAGGGCAAGACCCTGGGCGTCTGGTACGGTGGCAATGAGTACCCCTTCCTGAACTGGATGGGCAAGCTGGGCTACAAGCCCGACACCGACATCAAGATCCTCAAACAGGGCTTCAACGTCGACCCGTTGCTGCAGAACCAGGCCGCCTGCATTTCGACCATGATCTACAACGAGTACTGGCAAGTGGTGGACGCGGGCGTCAAGGAAAGCGACCTGATCACCTTCTTCTATGAAAAAGAAGGCGTGGCCACGCTGGAAGACGGCCTCTATGTGATGGAAGCCAAACTGAAAGACCCGGCCTTTGTCGCGCGCATGGCCAAGTTCCTGAAGGCCTCGTTCAAGGGCTGGAACGACGCGGTGAAAGACCCTGAGGGCGCCGCCAAGGTGGTGGTCGCCGCCGATGCCTCTGGCAGCGCCACGCTGAAGGTGCAAAAGCGCCAGATGGAAAACGTTGCCAAGCTGATCACCAATGCGGGCACCGCCAAGATCGGTTACCTGGAACCCGCCGCTTATGAGCGCACCGTCAAGGTGCTGCTGGCGGGTGGCAGCTCACCCGTGATCAAGAAAGATCCGGGCAAGGCGGCCATGTCGCATGTGATCTGGGACGCCGCCAGCAAATAAAGCGGTTATTCTGGTCGCTTCCACAATGACTGCGAGGGGTCGTGTCCAAATGGGTGCGACCCCTTTTTTGTCCCCATGAAGCACGTGAAACCCTCAAGCCCCCGCAAGACATCGTCCGCACCCGAAGACGATGCGACCAAGGGCCAGATTCGCCAGGCCAACGAAAACCACATTCTGGGCGCCGCTGAGAAGGTGTTCGCCCGTGCCGGCTTTGGCGGCGCCACCATGGCCGCCATTGCCACCGAAAGCGGCCTGCCCAAGGCCAACCTGCATTACTACTTTGGCAGCAAGGACGTGCTGTACCGCGCCGTGCTGGCCCGCATCCTCAACGACTGGCTGGTGCCGACCCACGGCATTACTGCGGACGCTGATCCCCGCACAACCCTGGAGCAATACATCCGCGCCAAGATGGCGCTGTCAGCCCAGCGGCCTGACGGTTCCAAGGTGTTTGCCAACGAGATGCTGCACGGTGCGCCCGTGGTCAAGAACGTGCTGGCAACCGAGTTGCGCCAGATGGTCAAGAAAAAGGCTGCCGTGGTGCAGGGCTGGATTGACGCCGGGCGCATGGCCCCGGTGGACCCCATCCACCTGTTCTTCACCATCTGGGCCGCCACGCAAACCTATGCCGACTTTGATGTGCAGGTGTGCGCGGTGCTGGGCCGCAAGGCATTGACCGCCAAGGACCACGCCCGGGCAACCGAGCATGTGGTGTCGCTGCTACTGCGGGGCTGCGGGCTCTAGCGGTGCACGGACGAACCGTAGACCTCCTGCACCAGTTGTTCAATCGGGATCGGTGCCCACCCAGACGAGACCGATGCCGTAGTTTCGTCCAGCGTATCTTCTGCTGTGTTCATGGGTCTGCTCCTGTGTCCAATCTCGCTGCCGATCATCCCGCCGATGGCACCACCACCGACAGTCCCCACAGGACTGCCTCCGGTCAAGGTGGCGCCTGCTGTTTTCACTGTAGACCGGCCAGGGACCACGCCCGGGCTTAGCGCCCAAGCTGCATTTCGGCGCACAAGCCATACAGCTGTTGCGCCGCGGGTGAGAGTACCGAAGAGCGCCGTCGGATCAAGCCCATCTTGCGCTTAACCACCGGATCAATCAGCGGCACACTGACCAACAAGGGATGGTCCGCCGAGGGCATTGCCATGGCCGGGACAACCGCCACACCCAGGCCAGCCTCAACCAGCCCGATCGCAGTGGTTCCGTGATGGGTTTCATACATGGTGTGGGGCTGTCCGGGCAAGCCTGCAAGAGCCTGATCGAGCAACAGCCGGTTACCCGATGACTTTCCGACCGCAATGTAGTCGTATTGGGCCAGTTCCGCCCAACGGACTTCTGATCTGCCGGCCAGCGGATGGTCACGCCGGCAAGCGGCCACAAAGCACTCTTCCAGCAAGGGCTCGAATTCGACGTCGTTTTCTTGCGCGCCGATAAAGTTCAGGCCGAAGTCGGCCTCACCACGCGCGACTGCAATCAGTACCTCATTGGCACTGTCGTCCATGATCTTGACTCGGATTCTGGGGTAAAGCTCATGGTAGCGGGCAATCACGCCGGAAAGAAAGTAGTTGACCGCGGATGGCACACACGCCACCGTGACCTCGCCCATGCGGGTGGCGGCCACGCCACGAATACCCAGCAAGGTGGTGTCGAGCGCGTCGAGTATCTGCCGAAGCTGCCGGTCAAAGTCACGCCCCACGGTCGTCAGGTTGACGCGGCGGGTGGTGCGCTCCAGCAAGCGCGCACCCAGTGCCTGCTCCAGTTTGTCGATGCGCCGGCTGAAGGCCGGCTGCGAGATATGCACCGACTCAGCGGCTTTGCGAAAGCTGCCCAACTCCGCCACGGCCCGAAAAGCCAGCAAATCATTCAGATCGAAATTCATCGCCATCACGTCACCCACCTTGTTATTGATGCATATTGTGGATCAATCAATCCTAAATATGCAATTCACAAACAATCTCTTCTGGCGGATCATCCCATCCACGCGCAGTAGTCCTTGAGAAAAGTGGACGCAGTGCGGTCCGCTCAAGCCCTTTCGGAATCGACATCAACAGGAGACACGACATGACCTTCCATTGCAATCACCGCGTGGCCGCACGCCTATTGCCCGTATTGACGGCCCTGGCGACATCAGCCGCGATCTTTTTGCCGGTTACGGCGCTGGCGCAGGCGCCCATCGTCATCAAGTTTTCACATGTCGCTGCGGTCGATACGCCCAAGGGGCAGGCGGCAGAGTACTTCAAGAAAATTGTCGACGAGCGCACCAAGGGGCAAGTGAAGGTTGAGGTGTTTGCAAACAGCACGCTGTTCAAGGACAAAGAGGAGCTTGAGGCACTCCAGATTGGCTCGGTGCAGATGTTGGCGCCCGTGCCAGGCAAGTTCGGACCTTTGGGTGTGAAGGAATTTGAGGTGTTTGACCTGCCCTACGTCTTCAAAGACATGGACGCTGTGCATCGCTTCGCGCGCGGCCCCGGCGGCACAGGTTTGCTGAAAAAACTGGAGTCCCGCGGGGTTGTGGGACTGTCCTATTGGGACAATGGGTTTCGCGTGATGAGTGCCAACAAGCCCATCCACACCGTGACCGATATGCGCGGCCTGAAGATCCGGATCAACTCGTCCAAGGTCAACGCCGCCATTGTGAAATCGGTTGGAGGATTGCCCCAGAGCCTGGCCTTCTCGGAGGTCTACCAGGCGTTGCAAACGGGCGTGGTGGACGGCACCGAAGGGCCACTGTCCAACCTGTACACGCAAAAGCAATACGAAGTTCAAAAGCATGTCACCCTGACTTACCACACCATCAGCAACTATGTCGTGGTGACCAACAAGAAGTTCTGGGACAGCTTGCCTGCCAACATCCGAACCACGCTGGAAGAAGCGATCAAGGACGCAACGGCATTCAACAATAGCATTGCTGCAAAGGACGAAGCAGCAGCCCTGGCCGCCATCAAGGCATCCGGAAAATCAACCGTGTATGTTCCGACCGCAGCCGAGATGGATGGCTGGATAAAAGCCACGGCCCCGGTGTATGGCGAAATGGCGGACCGCGTAGGTGGCAAAGCCTTTATCGACTCGGTGCGCGCCGCCTCTGCGAACTGACGCCTGGCCCATCACGACGCAGCCCGGGCCGAGCAGCCAACAGGTGCTCCGGGTGCAACCGTGCCCCACTGAGTTTGGAGACTCTCCATGAAAATTCTCGATCGGTTTGAGGAGACGTTTATCGCCTTCCTCATGTCTGCCGCCACCTTGGTGATCTTCGCTGCCGTCGTTCATCGCTTCCTGGCATCCTGGCACGTCCCGGTCATTCAGGACCTGGCCATGCAAATCAACATGTCCTGGGCGCAAGAGCTGTGCATCATCATGTTCGTCTGGATGGCGAAATTTGGTGCAGCCTACGGTGTGCGAACGGGCATACACGTGGGTGTGGATGTGGTGATCAATCGGCTCAGTGACCCAAAGCGGCGCCAATTTGTTCTGTTCGGGCTACTCTCGGGCGCCCTTTTTACCGGCATCGTCGCGGTGTTGGGCGTGAGCTTTGTGTGGGAGAACGGCGCGCACTACGCCTTCATGCACGCCATGGGTCAAGCCGCGGACGATCTCTATCCGGGCCCCACAACCCCCGATCTGGAATGGCAGACCTGGATTGTCTACTCGGCGATTCCGCTGGGGACTGCCTTGATGTGTTTCCGGTTCTTGCAGGTTGCATGGGTCTTTGCGCGCACCGGAGAGCTGCCGCACCACGACCACGGCCATGTTGATGGCCTCGACGGATTGGATGTGGAAGATGAATTCCACCCGCATGACACGCACACAGCGCACCACGGCAACGCGCAAGGGAATCACAAACCATGAGCACCGCTGTCATTCTGTTTCTGCTGGTCGCGCTCATGCTGACCGGCATGCCGATCTCCATTTCGCTGGGTCTGACGGTCCTGTCGTTTCTCTACCTGTTTACCCAGGTGCCAATTGAATCGGTTGCACTGAAACTGTTCACCGGGATCGAGAAGTTCGAAATCATGGCGATTCCGTTCTTCATTCTGGCGGGCAACTTCCTGACGCACGGCGGTGTGGCCCGGCGCATGATTCACTTTGCCACCTCCATGGTGGGCCACTTCTACGGGGGCCTGGGGCTCTCGGGCGTGGTGGCCTGCGCCCTGTTTGCCGCCATCTCGGGTTCATCACCAGCGACGGTCGTCGCCATCGGCTCCATTCTGTTGCCGGCCATGGTGAAGGCGGGCTACCCCATGAAATTTGGCGCCGGCGTGGTGACCACGGCGGGCGGGCTTGGCATCCTGATTCCGCCGTCGATTGCCATGATCATCTACGCCGTGGCCACCAACTCGTCGATTGGTGCGCTGTTCATGGCGGGCGTGATTCCCGGCCTGCTGCTGGCCGTCTTGCTGGGTGTGACCACCTGGTACGTAGCCCGCAAAAACAACTATCCCCGTCAACGCAAGGCCAGCTGGGCTGAGCGCTGGAAAGCCTTGCGCGAAGCCATCTGGGGCGTGCTGCTGGTGTTCATTGTGATGGGTGGCATCTACTCCGGTGTCTTCACGCCGACCGAAGCGGCCGCTGTGGCTGCGGTGTATGCCTTTGTCATTGCGATCTTTGTCTACAAGGACATGCAGCTCAAAGACGTGCCCAAAGTCCTGGTCTCGTCGGCCAACATGAGTGCGATGCTGCTCTACATCATCACCAACGCGGCCCTGTTCTCGTTCCTGATGTCGTACCAGCATGTGCCCGAAGAAATGGCGGGCTGGATGCTGTCCCAGGGGTTGGGTCAGGTTTCGTTCCTGTTGATGGCCAACATCTTGCTGCTGGCGGCGGGCAATTTCATGGAGCCCTCATCCATCATCCTGATCCTGGCACCCATCTTGTTTCCCATTGCGATCAAGCTCGGCATTGACCCCATCCACTTCGGCATCATCATGACCGTGAACATGGAAATCGGCATGTGCCACCCACCGGTTGGCTTGAACCTCTATGTGGCCTCCGGCATCACCAAGATGGGTATCACCGAGCTGACGGTCGCCGTATGGCCGTGGCTGCTGACGATGCTCGGATTCCTGGTGCTGGTGACCTACTGGGCGCCCCTGTCCATCTGGCTGCCCAGGACACTGGGAATGATGTGATGGCAAGCCCCACTGCACCTGTTTCATCCGAGGAGGCACCCATGAATCTCAAAGACTGGATAGGACGCTCCGAGAGCGTTTGCGACACCGTCACAGCGACCCCCTACGCGGCGCTGTCCGCCACATTCGACCGGGAGTCGACCCGCCCGGCAGCGGGCACGGTACTGCCACCACTGTGGCACTGGCTGTACTTTCTGCCACTGCACCGCCAGTCCGAGATCGGAGCCGACGGCCATGCCAAACGCGGCGGCTTTTTGCCACCGGTGCCGCTGCCCCGGCGCATGTGGGCGGGCAGCCAATTCACCTTCCACACGCCTCTGCGCGTGGGCGATGCACTGGAGCGCACCTCCACCATTCACGACGTGTCGGAAAAAACCGGCCGCACCGGGCCGCTGGTGTTTGTGAAGGTACGCCACGAAGTTCGCCGGGCTGGCGAGGCTGCCATTGCATTGACCGAGTTCCATGACATCGTCTACCGCGAAGCCGCCCAGCCGGGGGATGTGGCGCCAGCGCCCACCGCAGCCCCGGTCGGCGCCGTGTGGGAAAAGCGCTGGGTGCCCGACGATGTGCTGCTGTTTCGCTACTCGGCGCTCACCTTCAACGGGCACCGCATTCACTACGATCGGAAATACGTCACCGAGGTAGAGGGCTACCCCGGCCTGATCGTGCACGGACCCATGGTGGCCACGCTGCTGCTGGACTTGCTGCGCCACCAGATGCCCGATGCTGAAGTGCTGAGCTACAGCTTTCGCGCCGTACGCCCGGTGTTTGACATCAACCACTTTTTTGTCTGTGGCGAGCCGCAGCCCGATGGCAGGACGATTCATCTGTGGGCCAAGGACCACGAAGGCTGGCTCACCATGGACGCAACCGCCGTCATTCGCTAAGGACACAGCAACATGCAACCCCTGCAAGGCATCACCGTTGTCACCCTGGAACACGCCATTGCGGCGCCCTTTGCCACCCGCCAGTTGGCCGATCTGGGCGCACGCGTCATCAAGATCGAGCGCCCCGGCGTCGGTGACTTTGCCCGTGGTTACGACAACCGGGTGCGCGGCATCGCCTCGCACTTTGTGTGGACCAACCGCAGCAAGGAAAGCCTGACGCTGGATGTCAAACACCCCGAAGCGCAGCAAATCCTGAAGCGCATCATTGATGAAGAAGCCGACGTGGTGGTGCAAAACCTGGCCCCCGGCGCCGCCGCACGCTTGGGCCTGTCGTATGAGGTCCTGAGCCAGCGCAAGCCCGGCATCATCGTCTGCGACATTTCGGGCTATGGTGATGACGGCCCCTACCGCGACAAAAAGGCCTACGACCTGTTGATCCAGAGCGAGGCCGGTTTCGTGTCCGTCACGGGCACCGAAGACACGCCCTCCAAGGCCGGGCCCTCCATTGCCGACATCGCAGCCGGCATGTACGCCTACACCCATATCCTGGCCGCGCTGATGCACAGACAGCAGACCGGCGAAGGCCAACGCATCGACATCTCCATGCTGGAAGCGCTGACCGAATGGATGGGCTACCCCCTCTATTACGCAATGGATGGCGCAGCGCCACCCCAGCGCACCGGTGCCAGCCACGCCACCATTTACCCCTATGGCCCCTTCCCCGCGGGTGACGGAAAGGCCGTCATGCTGGGCCTGCAAAACGAGCGCGAGTGGAAGGCGTTTTGTGAGCAGGTTCTGCTGCAACCAGCCCTGGCCACTGACGAACGCTTTGCCAGCAACCCCAAGCGCGTGGCGCTGCGCACCGCGCTGTACGACCTGATCGTGCAGGCCTTTTCCAGCTTGACCGCAGAGCAAGTGGTGCAGCGCCTGGAAGCGGCGCAAATTGCCAATGCCCAGGTCAACACCATGCATGATGTATGGGCGCACCCCCAGTTGCAGGCGCGTGGCCGCTGGACGACCGTGGATACCTCGGTGGGTGAAGTGCCCGCCCTGCTGCCACCGGGCTCCTGGATGAAAGGGCCACCGCGCATGGATGCCGTGCCCGCCCTGGGCCAGCACACCGAGACCATACTGGCCGGTTTGGGCTACAGCAGTGCACAGATTGCCGCCTTGCGGGCCGAGGGTGCCGTGTGAGCCCCATCACCTACCTATTTGTACCGGGCAACCGGCCCGAGCGCTTTGCCAAGGCCTTGGCCAGCGGTGCTGACCGCGTCATCCTGGATCTGGAAGATGCAGTCGCTCCTGCCGACAAGGTGCAGGCACGTGCAGCCATTGCCAACTGGGTTGCCACGCTGGCTGCGCCGGAGCGCGAGCGCTTGCTGGTGCGCATCAACGATGCCGCGAGCCCCTGGCACGATGATGATCTATTATGGCTACAGCCCTCATCAATTGGCGCTGTGATGCTATCAAAATGCGAGCATTCTGAACAGGTGGCCCGGGTCCACGCGCATCTGCCCGCGGGGGGCATGGTCATTCCCCTGATCGAAACCGCAGGTGGTGTGCTGGGCGCAGTGGCCATTGCCCAGGCGGCGAACGTGTCGCGGCTGGCCTTTGGGTCACTGGATTTCATGCTCGATCTGGACTTGCCCGGCCCGGGCTTCGCACTGGACAGTGCCGCCACCGCCGTGGCCATGGCATCCCGCGCGGCAGGCCTGCCAGCGCCAATAGCCGGGGTCACGCCCGCGTTGGACGCGGGCCAGGTGCAGGCCGATGGGGAGCACGCCCGCGCCTTGGGCTATGGCGCCAAGATGTGCATACACCCCGCCCAGGTGGCGGTCGTGCGCGAGGCCTTTAAGCCGGACGCGCACAGCCTGGCCTGGGCGCAACGCGTGGTCACGCAATGGCAACAGACCAAGGGCGTGGGCGTCCTGCAAGTCGACGGAAAAATGGTCGACAAGCCCGTGCTGCTGCGCGCCGAACGCATTCTGGCCCAAGCGGGCCCCTCACTTTGATTTCACCAGGAAAAACCCATGGCATCCACCATCATTGATTCGAGAATTTTTGGCGACATGTTCAGCGACGCGCGCATGCGCCAGGTCTGGTCGGACGAAAACCGCACCGCCAAGTACCTGGACATCGAACGCGCACTGGCCAAGGTACAAGGCGAACTGGGCATCATCCCCAAGGAAGCTGCTGACGAGATCGTCAAGCACTGCGAGTTGTCCATGATCGACTGGGACAAGCTCAAAGCCAAGACCGAGCAAATTGGCTATCCCATCATTGCCGTGGTGAATCAGATCAACGCCAACTGCCGTGATGGCCTGGGCGAATATTGCCACTGGGGTGCCACCACACAGGACATCACCGACACCGCCGCGGTGCTGCAAATGCGCGAGGGCCTGGCCCTGGTCGAGCAGGACCTGAACGACATTGCCGATGCGCTGGCCACGCTGGCCAGGAAGTACCGCGACACGCCCATCATTGGCCGCTCCAACCTGCAGCAGGCCACGCCCATCACCTTTGGCTACAAGATGGCCAGCATTCTGGCGGGCATTGATCGCCACCGTGAGCGCCTGGACCAGCTCAAACCGCGCGTGCTGATGGGCGAGTTTGGCGGTGCATCGGGCACGCTGTCGTCGCTGGAAAAAGGGGCCATGGAAACCCAGGCCGCTCTGATGCAGGAGCTGGGCCTGGCGCAGCCGCTGATCTCGTGGCACACGGTGCGCGACACCATTGCCGAGGTGGGCGCATTCCTGGGCCTGGTGGGCGGATCGCTGGGCAAGATCGCGATGGACGTGAAGCTGATGATGCAAACCGAGGTGGGTGAGGTGTTCGAGCCCTTTGCCCCCGGTCGCGGCTCCTCGTCGACCATGCCGCAGAAACGCAACCCGATCTCCTGCCTCTACATCCACGCCAATATTTCGGTCGCGCGCCAGCACGCTGCGGCGCTGATGGATGCCATGGTGGCGGACCATGAACGCTCCACCGGTCCCTGGGAAATTGAATGGGTGTCGCTGCCGGAAATCTTCTGCCTGATGTCGGGCGCACTGAAGCAAACCAAGTTTGTGCTGCAAGGCCTGGAGGTCGATGCGGTGCGCATGCGCGCCAACATGGACATCACCAACGGCCTGGTCATGTCCGAGGCCGTGATGATGGGCCTGGGCCCCTACATTGGCCGCGAATACGCACACGATCTGGTGTACGACCTGTGCCGCCAGGCATTGAAGGAAAACCGCCCGCTGATAGCCATTCTGGAAGCGCATCCCGAAATCAACAAGCACGTGACGCGCGCCCAACTCGAAGCCATGTGCGACCCCATCAACCACCTCGGCCAAGCCGGTGTGATGGTGGACCGCGTACTGGCGGCACGCCAGGGGAAGTGAGCCCATCATGTCCCACGCGAAGCCGCCATCCGGCGGGCCAGTCGATGTCCTCGTGATCGGCGGCGGCAATGCCGCCCTGTGCGCCGCCCTGATGGCGCGCGAAGCCGGTGCCAGCGTCTTGCTGCTGGAATCCGCCCCCCGCGAATGGCGCGGTGGCAATTCGGCCCACACCCGCAACCTGCGCTGCATGCACGACGCACCGCAGGACGTGCTGGTCGAGGTCTACTCCGAAGAAGAGTACTGGCAAGACCTGCTCAAGGTCACCGGCGGTCAGACCAGCGAGCAACTGGCACGCCGGGTCATTCGTGACTCCAGCACCTGCCGAGCCTGGATGCGCAGCCACGGCGTGCACTTCCAACCCTCGCTCTCGGGCGCTTTGCACACGGCACGCACCAATGCTTTTTTCATGGGTGGCGGCAAGGCACTGGTGAACGCGTACTTTCGCAGTGCAGAAAGGCTGGGGGTGCAGGTCCGCTACAACGCGCCGGTGAGCACCATTGAATTGCAGAACGGTCACTTCGTCGCGGCCCATGTACAGGCAAAGCTCCCTGACGGTCGCGTGGGCACCGAGCGCATCACGGCGCGCAGCTGCGTGCTGGCGGCAGGCGGCTTTGAGTCCAACCGCGAATGGCTGCGCGAGGCCTGGGGCACCAACGAGCGGGGCGAAACACCATCCGACAACTTCCTGATCCGTGGCACACAATTCAACCAGGGCGTGTTGCTGCGCCACCTGCTCAACGACCACGGTGCCGACGCCATTGGCGACCCCACGCAGGCCCACATGGTGGCCATTGATGCGCGCGCACCGCTATACGACGGCGGCATCTGCACCCGCATCGACTGCGTGTCGCTGGGCGTGGTGGTCAACCGCGATGCGCAGCGCTTTTACGACGAAGGCGAAGACTTCTGGCCCAAGCGCTATGCCATCTGGGGGCGACTGGTGGCGCAGCAACCCGGGCAGATTGCCTACTCCATCATTGACGCCAAGGCCATTGGCCGCTTCATGCCCCCGGTGTTCCCGGGCATCAAGGCCAACACCCTGAGCGAACTGGCTGACCAACTCGGCCTGGACAAAACCACTTTCATGCACACGCTTGACAGCTACAACGGCGCATGCCGCCCCGGCACGTTTGACCACACGGCACTGGACGATTGCCATACCGCGGACTTAACCCCGCCCAAGACCCACTGGGCCCGACCGATCGACACGGCACCCTTCTATGCCTACGCACTGCGCCCGGGGGTGACCTTCACCTACCTGGGACTCAAGACCGATGAAACGGCTGCGGTGCGCTTCGGCGGTGTGCCCAGTGACAACCTGTTTGTCGCAGGCGAGATGATGGCCGGCAATGTGCTGGGCAAGGGCTACACCGCCGGCGTGGGCATGTCCATTGGCACCGCCTTTGGCCGCATTGCGGGCACCGAGGCTGCGCGTGCAGCACAGCAGCAGGGGCCGCACCATGCAAACGCTTGAAACCCTGATCCACGATGCCAGGGCGTTGGCCACGGGTGCGGACGTCGCGTCCCCCGCCGTGACCGAGGCGGTGCGGCAAATGCAGATCTGCAACGCCTGCCGCTACTGCGAAGGCTTTTGCGCCGTCTTCCCCGCCATGACCCGGCGCCTGGAATTCGCCTCCGCCGACATCCACTACATGGCCAACTTGTGCCACAACTGCGGTGCCTGCCTGCACGCCTGCCAGTACGCGCCACCCCATGCATTTGCGGTGAATGTGCCGCAGGCCCTGGCACAGGTGCGCGGGGAGACCTACGTGGAATACGCCTGGCCCCAAGCGCTGGGGCAGCTCTACAAAAGCAACGGCGTGGCGGTGTCGCTCGCTCTGGCTTGTAGTCTGGCCCTGTTTCTGGTGTTGACCCTCGCCATCAACGGCACGCTGTGGGGCGCTCCGCGGGGCGGCAATTTCTACCATCTGTTTCCCCACAATCTGTTGGTGCTGATGTTTGCGCCCATCTTCCTGTGGTCGGCACTGGCCCTGGGTATCGGCGTGACGCGCTTCCTGCGCGATGTGTCGCCGGCGACATCCGGTCAGGTGGTTGCCGGTGCGGATGCCGTGCAGGCCACGCGCGACGTTCTGACGCTCAAGTACCTGGACGGGGGGCACGGCGAGGGGTGTAACAACGAGGACGACGCCTACACGCTGTCGCGCAGGCGTGCACACCACCTCACCTTCTATGGGTTCATGCTGTGCTTTTCGGCCACCAGCCTGGCCACCGTGTACCACTATGCGTTGGGCTGGCAAGCCCCCTACGACCTGCCCAGTCTTCCCAAGCTGCTGGGTGTGACGGGTGGCATCAGCCTGTTGCTGGGCAGCGCCGGGTTGTTCAAGCTCAAACTGACACGCCATCCCTTGCATGGGGACGCGGCCCAAAAGCCCATGGACTATGGCTTTATCGCCCTGCTGTTCCTGGCCAGCGCCACCGGCCTGCTGTTGTGGCTGGCGCGGGGCACGCCTGCCCTGGCGCTGCTGCTGGCCTTGCACCTGGGCGTGGTGATGGCCTTGTTTGCCACCCTGGCGTACGGCAAGTTCGCCCACGGCATTTACCGCACCGCCGCACTGCTGCGCTATGCGGTGGAAAAGCGCCAACCCAGTCGGCTCGCACTGGGTTCTGAATAAGCCGTTTGCGGGAGCATCGTCTCACCTGTCAATCGGCCCTCTGCATAAGCTCCCGCTGCATGGCCGACTCCAGGCCTATCGCGTGGTCAAACCCTGCCAGGCCCACGGCATTCAACACGCGCTTGAAGCGACCGGCAACCGCCGGATCCATTGCAGCGAGCCGCCCCGCGACGCGCAGGGCTTGCGCCTGCAGTGCTTCGTCATCGGTGACCGACCACACCATGCCCCACGCCTGTGCGTCGGCCGCGGAGAACTCCTCACCGAGCAGCAACAGCGCCTTGGCCCGGGACAGGCCCACCACGGCCGGCAATGTCGCGCTGACGCCACCCGTCACAAACACACCCAGCGAAACCTCTGGAAATCGGAACCGGGCACTGCGGGCCGCGATCGTGATATCGGCGTCGAGCATCCACTCCAGACCGGCACCGAGCACCCAGCCATGCACGGCAGCCACAACCGGCTTGTTGCAACGCACGATCGCACTAGCGACCTGCTGGGTCAACTCCAGATCATCGTTCGTCGGCGCCTGGCTGACATCACGGCCGGCGCAAAACGCGCGGCCATTGCCTTTGAGCAAGACCGCCCGAATGTCAGCGCTGGCCTCGGCCAACACGAAGGCATCCCGCAGCGCACGGGCCAAATCGTTGTTGATGGCATTCAATTTCTCGGGCCGGTTCAGGCTGAGAATGAGTACGCCGTCCTGAATGGCGCTTAGCAGGGGTGGCTGTGTCATGGGTCGTATCCTTTCCGTGCAGGATACCAACTGAAATGTCCATCGCTGCGTCGCGATGGGAAAGAATTCATTGCGCCACAAACACCCGCGCCTTGCGCGGCGTCAACACCAGGGTTTCGCCGTCCCTCAAGGCCATCTCGTTGAACTGCTGCGCGGGAATCTGCGCTTCGATGATGTCGCCGCTGCCCGCAGCCGAGGCATCCAGCGGCAGCAGCTCCAGGCGAGCAATCGGACCCACCACAATGGCGCGCACCAGCCTGGCCGGGATACCGCGCTGCTGCTGTTGGTGTCCATTCACCGCGTTGCGTTCTTCACCGGCCACATAGCGGCGCACATCCAGATCATGCGGGCGCACATAGGCAAAGGCCTTGGCGTCCTGCACGCCACGGTGCTCAGGGCTGTCCAGGCGCACGCCGTGGTGGTTCTCACCGATCAGCATTTCGCCCTCGTGCGCACGGCCATGGAACAGATTCACATCGCCCAGAAAGCCATAGACAAACGGACTTGCGGGCGAGTCCCAGACCTGTTGCGGTGAACCGATCTGTTCCACCCGGCCACTGTTCATCAGCACCACGCGGTCGGCCACTTCCAGCGCCTCCTCCTGGTCGTGCGTCACAAAGATGCTGGTCACGTGCAGGTCGTCGTGCAAACGACGCAACCAGCGGCGCAACTCCTTGCGCACCTTGGCATCCAGCGCGCCAAAGGGTTCGTCCAGCAACAGCACCTTGGGTTCCACGGCCAGTGCGCGGGCCAGCGCGATGCGCTGGCGCTGGCCACCGGACAACTGCGCCGGGTAGCGGTCGGCCAACCAGTCCAGTTGAACCAGACCCAGCAGCTCGTGCACCTTCTGCTGGATGACGGCTTCCGATGGGCGCACGGCACGCGGCTTCATGCGCAGGCCAAAGGCCACGTTGTCAAACACGCTCATGTGGCGAAACAGCGCGTAGTGCTGGAACACAAAGCCCACGTTGCGCTCACGCACGTGCACGTCGGTGGTGTCCTCGCCACTGAACAGGATGTTGCCCTGGTCCGCCGTTTCCAGTCCGGCGATGATGCGCAACAGCGTGGTCTTGCCGCAGCCCGACGGGCCCAGCAGGGCCACCAGTTCGCCGGACTCGATGTCCAGGCTGACATCGTTCAGGGCCTTGAAGGTGCCGAACGCTTTGCTGACGTTGCGAATTGCGATGCTCATATTTCTTCTCGGGTTCAGGCGGTTGGGCGCTCGGGTGGCAACAATGCTGCGGCCTTCTGGTCGCGCTCAAACTGCCACTCGACAAAGGACTTGATCACCAGCGTGACCAGGGCCAGCAGCGCCAGCAACGAGGCAATGGCAAAGGCCGCCACCGACTGATATTCGTTGTACAAAATTTCCACATGCAGCGGCATGGTGTTGGTCTGGCCGCGGATGTGGCCGGACACCACCGACACGGCACCAAACTCGCCCATGGCCCGTGCGTTGCACAAAATCACGCCATAGATCAGGCCCCACTTGATGTTGGGCAGGGTCACATACCAAAAGGTCTGCCAGCCGGTGGCACCCAGCACCTGGGCGGCCTGTTCTTCTTCGGTGCCCTGGGCCTGCATCAGCGGGATCAGTTCGCGGGCAATGAAGGGAAAGGTCACAAAGATGGTGGCCAGCACAATGCCCGGCACGGCAAACACAATCTTCACGTCATGGGCCTGCAGCCACGGGCCGAACCAGCCTTGCGCGCCAAACATCAGCACATAGATCAGGCCGGCCACCACGGGGGAGACCGAGAACGGCAAGTCCACCAGCGTCGTCAGGAAGGCCTTGCCGCGGAACTCGTACTTCGCAATGGCCCAGGCCGCTGCCACGCCAAACACCAGATTGAGTGGCACGGCAATGGCTGCCGTGATCAGCGTCAGGCGGATGGCGCTCCAGGCATCGGGCTCCTTGAAGGCTTCAAAATAGGCGTCAAACCCCTTGCGAAAGGCCTCCGCAAAGACAGCAGCCAGTGGCAGCAGCAGGAACAAGAAGATGAAACCCAGTGCCAGCCCGATGAGGCTGTAGCGCACCCATGCCGGCTCGGTGGTGCCCGCGCGTGCGGTACGGGTGTTTTGCGTTGCGCTCATGACTGTGCTCCCGAGCGGCGACGTTGCCACGCTTGCAGCGCATTGATCACCATCAGCAACACGAAGGAGATGACCAGCAGCACCACCGCAACCGCCGTTGCACCCGCGTAGTCATACTGCTCCAGCTTGCCGATGATGATCAGCGGCGTGATTTCGGACACCATGGGCATGTTGCCGGCAATGAAAATCACCGAGCCGTATTCGCCAATGGCACGGGCAAAGGCCATCGCGAAACCGGTCAGCAGGGCCGGGGCCACGGTCGGAAAAATCACGAAACGGAAGGTCTGCCAGCGCGTCGCACCCAGGCAGGTGGCGGCTTCTTCCAGCTCTTTCTCGGCATCTTCCAGCACCGGCTGCACCGTGCGCACCACAAAGGGCAGACCAATGAAAATCAGGGCAATGACAACGCCATTGCGGTTGAAAGCCAGCTGGATGCCGTACGGCTCCAGAAGACTGCCAACCCAGCCATTGCTGGCCAGCAGCGCGGTCAGAGAAATACCGGCCACCGCGGTGGGCAGCGCAAAGGGCAGGTCCACCAGGGCATCAATGATCTTCTTGCCCGGAAAGCTGTAGCGCACCAGCACCCAGGCCACCAGCAGGCCGAACACGGCATTCACCACGGCGGCAATGAACGACGCGCCAAAGGTCAGCCGGTAGGACGCCATCACGCGCGGGCTGCTCACCGCAAACACAAACTGCTCCCAGGTCAGCGTGAAGGTCTTGAACACCAGGGCCGACAACGGGATCAGCACGATCACGCTCAGATAAAACAGCGTGAAGCCCAGCGTCAGCTTGAAGCCCGGAAGCACACGGCGCGCCGGTCTTCGCGCGGGCTGAGTGGACAGCCAGTCCATGGGAAGCGGCGCACCCATTTACTTGACCGAATACAGCCTGTCGAACTGGCCGCCATCATTGAAGTGCACCTTCTGGGCCTCCGGGAAGGATCCAAAGTACTCTTCCACCGTGAACAACTGGATCGGTTTGAAAGTGGCGGCGTATTTTTTGAGGATGGCGGCATTGCTGGGGCGAATCGCGTGCTGGGCGGCAATCTCCTGCGCCGCATCCGAGTACAAAAAGTTCAGGTAGGCGCGCGCGGCGTCGCCCGTGCCCTTCTTGGCCACGGTGCGTTCGACCACGGCAACCGGGTTCTCGGCCACGATGGACGTTGACGGATGGATGGCGTCCACCTTGCCGGCGCCAAACTCCTTGTCGACCGACACCACCTCGGACTCGAACGTGATCAGCACGTCGCCAATATTGCGTTGCAGGAAGATGGTGGTGGCATCGCGTCCACCCTTCGCCAGCACCGGCACATTCTTGTACAGCTTGCTCACAAATTCTGCGGCTTGCGCATCGGTTCCGCCCTTTTTGCGCACCGAGCCCCAGGCCGCCAGATAGGCCATGCGGCCATTGCCGCCGGTCTTGGGATTGACCACGATGACCTGAACGCCGGGCTTGACCAGGTCGTCCCAGTCCTTGATGCCCTTGGGGTTGTTGTTGCGCACCAGGAACAGCATGGTGGAGCTGGTGGGCGACGCGTTGTGGGGAAACTTCTTGGTCCAGTCCTTGGCGACGATGCCGGTGCTGGCCAGAAACTCCACATCGGTCGTGGTATTCATGGTCACCACGTCGGCGTCCAACCCGTCATTGACCGCACGCGCCTGCGCGCTGGAGCCGCCGTGCGACTGGTCGATCTTGATGTCCTTGCCCGTCGCCTTCTTGTAGCTGGCAATGAAGGCGGTGTTGACGTCTTTGTAGAACTCGCGCGACACGTCGTACGACGCATTGAGCAGCGTCACCTGGGCTGCTACGAAATGGCTGGCTGTCAGTGCAATGACGGCGAGGGCCAGGCGTGTTGTGTGTTGGAGCGTCATGTAGTTTCCAGTGCAAGGTTTGTGAGAGATACAGGATGGGGTGTGGGATTGACCCAGCCCTCGCCCACCAGGGATTGCAGCAACGCCAGACCCAGCGGCCAGGCACCAAAGCCGGACTCGATGTTGATGTGCCCTGCGTTTTGCAGGCGCACGAATTCGCTGCCCCAGGCGCGGGCGTAGGCACCGGCCGTGCGCACCGGGCAATAGGGGTCGTTGCCGCTGGCCACCACGATGCTGCGATAGGGCAGGGTCTGGTAGGGCACGGGCGCAAAGTCGGCCAACACGCCACGGCGCTCCGGGTCGGCCGGGGCCACCAGCAAGGCGCCCTGGATGCGGGCAGTTGCGTCAGCCGGCAGGTGCGCGGTCGCAATGCAACCCAGGCTGTGCGCGGCAATCACCACCGGCCCGGCTTGCATCAGGATGGTGCGGGTGATCGATGCCACCCAGGCCTGGCGGCTGGGCGTGATCCAGTCGTCCTGCTGCACCCGCACGGCACCCGGCAGTTGCTCAGCCCACAGGCTTTGCCAGTGGCCGGGACCGGAGTCGCGCCAGCCGGGAATGATGATGATGGGAGCCATGTGCAAGCCAACAGTGGGGGCAGTGCCGCGCCCAGTGCGCGGTTTGGCGGTATTGTGGGCGCCCGCTGTTAGATTGCAAAATATTGATTGTTAATTTGTTAATGTCGAAAAACGTCTAAAACTTCCGAAGTACTGGTGCATCCAAGGCCGTGCCCGCCTTCCTGGCGATGCGGTCCCAGTCCTTCAGCGTCTGCACCAGGCGGTTCCTGGCGTCCGTATGGCCCTTGCTAAAGCTTTCGGTCAGGCGCTTGCGCAGTGCCAAGTCCGGAGGCGGCGCGGCTAGCGCCTTGAGCCGGTCGATCACCAGCATCACCACCTGAAAGCTCCCCGAATTCAGCGCCATGGTGAGCGGCGTTTGGCCGTCGTCGGCGGCGTCCTGCACATTCGCCCCGTGCTGAATCATGTGCTTCACCAACCCGGCCTTGCCCTGCGCGCAGGCCCAGTGCAGCGGCACCAGCCCGCCATCCAGCCGGGCGTTGAAATTGGCGCCGCTGGCGAGAAGCTCCGGGGCCAGGGGCCAGCCGCAAGCCTTGATCATTTGCTGAAGTTTCCAATCGTTCATCGGGTCTGTGGCGCCATGGTTCGGGTGGCGGCGGATTCGCCGTACCCTGCAGTCTCTCACACGGCCAACCAGGCTTGGCCGGTTTAGGCCCGGCTGAGCTGTCGGGCTGAAGAAGTTCCAGGGCTTGACCAGCACGTCCGCTCAACTAGTGGGCATGAGCTTGAACTTGAGTGCTTCACTTGACCCAGGCCAGCATTCGACCCAAAGCGGGCGTAGACTAGCGCGAAATCGGAGGTCTATTGCAGACATTGGATGTCTCAACTCCAGTTTGTGCACCACGCGATAGCTTCATGCCTGCTCGCACCAACCCAACAGCGTTCCTCCTGGAAATCTGCCGCTTCGTGGTTTCCACTCAAAAAGGCAAAACTCCACCAGCGCCCGGCCGCCGCGCACAGCCTCTGTTGATCCGGGGCATGCTCTGAATCGAGTGTATGTTGGCGGAAAAGAGCGCAAAACCCCTCACTTGGAACAATCACTCAGCGCCAGGAACTTCAGTCTTCAAGGCCGAAACTTTGCAGCACTGGTAGTGGGGTAGACCATTAGGGTAAATTGAGCGAATTTGCAACTAAGCAGGGGGGCACTGTGACTAACAACGAATCAGCTTCAGTGGAACCAGAACGGCATTGGGAGGGGGATGCTTTAGATCGGCATCTGTATGCAGAATTTCTTACCAACTTCTTGGCCGCGCAGGTAACGGCTACACGACGCAGCTTCATTCACACTCCCTTAATTGTTCACGCAGTATCAGGCCGCTGGTCCTACTATTCTTGTCTTGGCATTTGGGTTGCGCGATTGCCGGCTACCTTGGCGTCAATTGATTCGATTCTAGATAGCAGTCATTTTCTAACACCCGCAATTGGCCCAAACCTATGGTCGCTTCAACCGCATTCCTGTCACTAACTTTTCTTGATGGTTGCCATAGAACCTCCGACCTAGGCAATCAGCACAAATCGCGTCATCGCGGATTCTCGTCGCGCCGCGTTTGTCCCGGACTACAGTTTGTCGATTCCCAGACACATTTTTACCCATGGCTGGGCAATGAGACCTGCACGAGTGACTGCTGCCATCGGTCTATATAAGAAACCGGTAGATCGCAGGGGAGTGCTGCACTGGGTAGTTCCATCCGAGGAATAAAGGCGACCACTGCAAAGCAATAGCCGGCCTTTTGCTTTCTCCCAGCTACCGTGAGGTTTCGCGCTGTTATCGCATTCTGTGGAGGTATTACTCCCTACCCTTCCGCAGATTTGCTCCAAGCTTGCAGAGTTGCCTGTTCGTGTGATTGCCTGGAGTTGCCCAGAATACGTACGATACGTTGCCCAATATTCCCAGTCGCCACAGACTCGATTGCCATTCTGCAAAAGAAAATGGGAAGAACATATCTCCTCGCCTTTCCACAATTGGCAACTCCTCCATTCACCTTCAAACGGATCGCTCCGCTCGGCATTCGCGTTTGACAGAGCAATACCTACAACATTGAACCGTTCGTTCCAAAATGTTTCCAGCTGATTGATACGCTTTTCATAGGCAGCCACCAGACAATCGGTGTTTTTGCAACGATTTCGCACCGTAGCAAGCCAACGCCGTTGCGCAGCTTTTTGAGTGCCCGATTCAGGCGCTATGGCCAGCACAGACTTGTAGGTGCGGTCTAACACATCGTCGAGCTGCAAGAGCTGCTGATCTTCACAGATGGCCTCCTCAACTTCACCTTTTGCCTTATCGCAATCGAAGCCAGCCGCATAGCAGTTGGCGATAAACAAGCAAAGGACAACAGTGCAAACGCGTAAAGCACCCATGGCTAACAAACGAGTAAAGAATGGAATTGTCAATGACTATAGCCCGGTTGCCTGTGCACCAAAGTCGGTTTCCGCTTCCTCGCGCGTATGCAATCAGCGATACCAGTGTTTGGGTTCGTCAACCGGATTGCCGTCCACAAAGCGGTCACTGACGAGTGCCCGCAACTGGCCCAAAGCCGAGACGTCAAGGGACGCCTGACTTTCGCGGAACCGGGAACAGCTAGACATTGCGCGATTGGGTCTGACACGTTGCTAGATCCCTGCCCGAATAGGACGATCAAGAAAGCAATGAGGACTCAACTGCGTACCAAGTTTCCTCGTTCTGCGCGACCAGCAGGCCTTTGCCCTGATCGACTGGCGTGTATGGAGTTCGGTCAAGTCGTGCGACCCACCCGCCTGCCTCAGTTATGAAAAGAGCGCCTGGGGCGTGGTCCCAAGGCTCCGTGCGCCAAAACAGCGCAAAGTGCTGCTCAGCTGTAGTGATGGCAGGATACTCGTGGCCAGCGCAACGAAGGCCCGGCAAAATCTCAAGAACTCGATGCGCACGGCTTTCAATTTCGGCGCGAAGCACAGGCGGCAAGAAACGCGTCAGAACGGCCCCGCGCAACGTGTTAGCGGCTGGTGTTGCCTGAGACGCGACGATTCGCTCGCCTCCCAAATACGCACCGCTCCCTCGTTCAGCGACAGCGAGCTTGTTTGTCAGCGGATCCAACATCCAACTTGCCACAGTTTCACCCCGCCGCAATAACGCGACCATGACGGAGAAACATGGCTTTCCTTCTACAAAATTAGAAGTTCCGTCTAGTGGATCGACAAGCCAAAGATCGGCTTCTTCAGTCAAGCGCTGATGGATCTCAGGATGCCTAGCGGCCGCTTCTTCCCCCAGCACAACTGAAGCCGGGAGCAACTCCATCAATCCCTTGGTCAATAGCGCTTCCGCTTCACGGTCTGCGATGGTGACCAACTCGCCAGGCGACTTCTCTTCGATCTCGTTGGAATGCAGAGCCAGATATTTCGGAAGAATCACCTCCGCAGCGGTGCGTCGGATGAGTTCTGAAACGCTTTCAATCATGGGGCAAATAATAGCAATACCTGTGAATATCCCCTTTTACGACGGCGCAAGGGACACGCTCGTCGACAGAAGCGGACGTTGGAGAGCGGCTGCAAAGTTTGCCTATCTACCCTTTTCAAACCAGTCACTCGCAACCCTGTGTCGTCACCTCGCCTTCAACGGTTATGAGCGCGAAAAAGCGCAGAAAATAGCGTTCTAGATAATGAGGCCCCTGTGAATCAATCCGTTCCCCATGCCGAACTCATCGCCTCTTTCAGGAGGGCGGAGGCAGACGCTGCTCACAAGTTCGGATTGATCAAAGCTGTCGAAACAAAGGGGCCCAAGGCCATTCAGGCGGCCGTCGAAACAGCTGCAAAGGCAGCAAAACGCAGGAACTCGTATGCAAAAAAACTGGACGTCCTGGGGGTGAGCCTCAAGGATTGAGCGGGACTCAGCCCGCGCAGCTAGATTGCCAAAATGACCACTTCCGCTCGCGTGTTGCCTTTGGAAAGTGGAACTGAATTTAGCTCAGCCTACTTCCCGATACCAGTCATTCGCGAGTGACCGCAACTGGCCCCAGTCAGCCTTTTCTCAGCTAGCGGCAGTCGAACATTGTCGCTAGCTGTCAAATCAATGATCTGGGCCAATGCTATTGCCATCGGTGTCTTGGCGCTTCGTCCTGAGAAGAGTGTTCAAATGAGGGACCACGTTCGCATCAATGTGATCAAGCATGGCGGGAGTCGCGTGAGGTGCACCGGGAAGTTCTATTCCTACCTGCTGAGACCAACCTCGCAACAATCCGAGGAAGACCATTGAAAGCACTTCGCCGTCTTCCATGAAAAGCAGGAGAAAAGCTTTCAAGCGACTCCGGCCTTCGTCTGAATGGAGGTCGAGGCCGCACGGCACATCATGCAGACGATGAGCAATGATATTTCGGCTCTCCAGGAAGCGCTCGAAGCGCGTATCGAACGCTGGGTGAAGATCGACTTTTTCCCGTAGCGCCTTTAGCAATTGGCCTAGGGTAGCTTTCGTATGTCGGCGCAAGATTGACTCAAGCTGCGGCGCGCTCGTAAGTGGCTCACCGTGCAACACGTAGGTGAGACAAGTGCTCATCAACCGCTCCACACCTTGTCCTGCAATGACAGCAAGGCCCAACGTTTTCAATACGTCATCTTGTGCGGGTTTGTAGCCCGACTCCATTGCATCTTTCAAAGTTTAGCCTCCTGGTCTGGGTATCACCGGTGGGCGCTGCCTCCAGGTACTGAGTTCGCGTTAGTCTTCGTCGGCTTCGGGTCGCCTGCGGCACAAGGCCAAGTCCCACCATTTACCAGTGTCAGCCTACTGGCAAGTAATTTTCCAGTATCTATTGAAGACGAGCGACTTAGATTGGCTGGGGCAGTTAGTTGGTTTGAAATTCGGAGAAGCGGTTCCCAAAGCAAAGTGGCAATATAGAGCCGCAATATGGCGACAAAACCCTCAGTCAAATTGTGTGTCTGACCAAAGTCATTGCACCTTGGCAATTCGATCTTCGATGAATTTCAGTGATCGTCGGTACATCGCAAAATCAGCGGCGTCTGCTGGCTTAGCGTGGGCGTCGAATCGATCGTTGATCACCTCGCAGTTTTGGATGAATTGCGCCTTGTCTCCAAGTATTTTTTCAAAAAGTTGCCACTCCTTTCCAATCAATTTGACTAGATCAGTCCAGAGGAACTTTCCAATGGATTCTTCAGCCGTCAAATGCGCCATGGCCTCCCTAGACTTCTCGGGTAACACGCTGACGATTCGAGCAGACATGCCTGATAGTTTGCCATTGGTCATTGATTCAAATCTAATGAAGTTGAGCGTTAGCTCCCGAAGCTGACGTTCCAAAAGGTTGCGTCGCTTACCGATGGCAGCCAACTCTTCGGCCCACTCTCCGACGCCTAGATCACCCGCCATCGTGACCTGCCGGGTTTCTTCGGACCAATCTCAACTTGACTTCTTGGTCTCGGTTGATAAATCGTTCTTCAAGCCCGCAATGAACTCAGCCGGAGTGCGGTAGTTCAAACTCGAATGGGGCCGAATTTC
>Ga0208125_100071_pt1 | contig 106996 bp, 116 predicted proteins | sample LakWasM128_HOW14_2_FD_183938 | JGI IMG/M metagenome (GOLD analysis project Ga0208125, IMG submission 183938) | Freshwater sediment methanotrophic microbial communities from Lake Washington under simulated oxygen tension - Sediment Metagenome... | ecosystem: Environmental > Aquatic > Freshwater...
CAAACCGCCACCAATTCATCACCAGCACACGTGTTGATGGACGCGTTCACCATAGACCAGACGACCTTGTGACGCCAAATGTCAAAGTCGCCTTCAGCGGAAAACTTCTGTCGCCCAGACTCCTAGCCTGCGCAAGGTCAGCGGGGCGCTGCAAAAGCAATTCACCCTTGAGAATTCCATTGATGCGTTCAGCCAGAGCATTCTGATAGCAGTCATAGCCGTCGGTCATGGAGCAAGTCAACCCGTGGAGTCGATGAATCTCCTGATAGACATCCGAGCAATACTGAATGCCTCTGTCCGAATGGTGGATCAATCGCTGGTGGCTTTGACGATGCTTGAGCGCCGCCTTCAGGGCCTGGCTGACCTGTTCAGTGTGCAAACTGTCATGAACGTGATGTCCTACGATCTTTCGGGAGTACGCATCGGTCACCAAACTCAGGTAGACAAATCCACTGTGAGTGGGCAAATAGGTGATATCAGCCACCCAGACTTGCTCAGCTGCGTGTGGCTGAACCTGCTCACTGCCGACCTTAATCAGATTCGGGTGGCGGCGAAACCGATGGTGGCTGTCAGTAGTCTTGTGGTACGCCCGCTTAGGACTAACCAGCATATGTGACTGGCGCAGAATGCCGAACAGCGCATCGCGCCCGACCTTCAAACCCTCGTCTTCAAACGAGTTTGAGAGCAGATGGTGCAACTTGCGCGTCCCAAGTCGGGGCTGACGCAACCGCTTGGAGCGAACCAGCTCAATCACCCGCTCGTTGCACTTGCGCATCTCGTCCTGGCGATCCAGTCCTTGGTAATACGCCTGCCGGCTCATGCCCATATGGCGGCAAGCCCTGCAAACGCTCAAGCCTTTGACGAGCTTTTGCGTGAGGACTTGCCCAAAGGCTTTTTTACGACACGCACCCCGTAGTCTTTCTTGAGCACGTCCAGCACCGCTTCAAACAGCTGCGCCTTCTCCTGCGCATCTTTGAGCTGAACTTCCAACTCCTTGATTCGCTGCTCGGGTGTAGGTGGTTTGGATGCACCGGAATTTGATAGATGGCTCATGCAGGGCGATGATGCCATCGCGCCCCAACGTTGTTGCCCGTGCTTGCGTAACCACACCAAAACAGTGGACCGGCCCTGAATACCGTAGCGCCGCTGTGCCTCTTTGTAGGTCAATTCGCCTTTTTCTATTTGATCAACAACGCTGAGCTTAAAAGCCAGCGTGTAGTCGCGCTGGGTGCGCTTGGTGCCTGATTCCATTTGACTTGCCCTTTCTGAGGAGAAAAGATGTCAATTCATTTCAGGACGGATCACCAGACACAAAAAAGCCACCCGAAGGTGGCTTTTTTCATGGATCGCGGTGGGCCGCTCAACCCGGAGCAGCCCCTGCGCTATTCGATCTTGAACACAAACTCTTGCGTCGCAAGAATTTCGCCCGAATCCATCGTGCACCTGTACTGCATCATCGCAGCCTTGACGGCGGCATGGAAAACACGGGGGCCCGACAGAATCGTCACTTCCTTCACAGCACCATCCTTGACCAAAGCCTGCGCCTTGACCACACCTTCAGAACCGTCCTGAATTGCCTTGCGGGGCATTTCAGGCGGCACCTGGGTCGGGCAGGCTACGCGCAGATCCGAGCGGTTGGGGGCCGGTCTGGCCGGCGCAGGTGGTGGTGGCGGTGCAATCACTGCGGGCGTCGGCGGAGGTGCCGCGACTGAAACGATCGAAGGCGCTGTTGAGGTGGCAGGAGGCGCCACATCCGGCGGCGGCACAAACGGTGGCGGTGGCGCATCCACCTTCATGGCCTCAGGCGGCTTGATCTCTTTCGGTGGCGGTGGCGGTGGTGGCGGAATAATGACTTCCTGAATCACCACGGCCTCCAGTGGCTTCTTCAAAGCGACCAAGGCGTTTCTGGCCGTGCCCGAAACGATTGCCCAGCCGATCAGCAGATGCAGGCCGATAACAATGGCAATGCCCTTGTAACGGCGCGACGGGTCTTTAGGCTTGTAGACCGGATGTAAGCCGAGCGTATTCATTGGACGAACTGCTCGCTTCCGATCACCGCCATCTTGGTCAGCCCCTTGCGCTTGGAGGTCGACAAGACATTGGCGAACACGGCGTACTGGGAAGCCTTGTTGGGCCGGATGTGCACTTCGGGCTGCGAGGCCAGTTGTCCTACCGTCGCCATATTGGCTTCCAGTTCTTGCGCGGACACGGGCAGACCCTGCCAGTACACCACACTGCGCTCGTCGATATCGATCTGCACCTTTTCAGGCTTGATGTTGTTGACCGGTGGTGTGCCCACCGGCATATCCAGGTTGACGGCATGCAGCTGGATGGGGATGGTGATGATCAACATCACCAGCAACACCAACATCACGTCAATCAGCGGAGTGGTGTTGATGTCCATCATGACTTCAGGCTCGTCCGATCCACCGGGACTTCCTACGTTCATAGACATATTGGTATTCCTTGCAAAACTGGTGCGGCCTTAGCCACCCAGTGCGGGCGGTTCAGTGATGAACGCCACTTTGACGATACCTGCGCGCTGGCAGGCGTACAGGATCTTGCCAACACCTTCGTATCGGGAAGCCATATCGCCACGAATCTGAACTTCAGGCTGCGGCTTCACGGTCGAGACTTTTTTCAGCTTGTCGACCAGCGCTTCCACATTGGCCACTTTTTGGTCGTACCAAAAGATACCACCGGCAGTGTCCACCGAAATAATGACATTTTCTGGTTTGGTTTCCCGCACCTCAACCCGTTCTTTGGGCAGAGTCACGGGAATCGACGTGGTAACGACGGGAATGGTGATCAAAAAAATGATCAGCATCACCAGCATCACGTCCACCAGGGGGGTGGTGTTGATCGCCGACATGACGGCGTCTTCACCCTCCCCGCTACTACCTACGTTCATAGACATAGAGCTATCCTTCTGCGTGGGTCACGCAATGTGTTTAGCTCTTTGCCGAGGAACCCAGCAAGACGGAGTGCAAATCGCTGCCGAAGCCGCGGATGTCGTCCATCACGCCCTTGTTGCGGCTGATCAGCCAGTTGTAGGCCAGCACGGCAGGCACGGCAACCGCCAGACCCAGGGCCGTCATGATCAGCGCTTCGCCCACGGGGCCGGCCACCTTGTCAATCGATGCCTGGCCGGAAATACCGATGGCCGTCAGCGCATGGTAAATACCCCACACCGTACCGAACAGACCGACGAAGGGGGAAATGGAACCGACCGTGGCCAGGAAGGACAGGCCACCCTGCATTTCGCGATTCACGCGGTCCACCGAGCGCTGCACGCTCATGCTGATCCAGTCATTCAACGGAATGTGACCCATCAGGCCACCGTGCTTCTTGGTAGCGTCCAGGCCCGCTGCGGCGATGAACTGGTAGGGACTTTCCTTGTGCAAAGCTGCTGCACCTTGGGCCACCGTACCGGCGCCCCAGAATTTTTCGGCTGCTTCCTTGGCGTAGCCGCCAATTTTTTTCTGCTCCAGCATCTTGACAGCCAGGATGTACCAGCTACCCATACTCATGATGGCCAGGATCAGCAGAACGCCTTTGGCGACCGCGTCCGACGTGCTCCACAGGGCGGCAATGCCGTAGGGGTTTTCAGCCGCAGTGTCGGGTTTCTTGGCGGCAGCAGCGGGATCCGTCTTCACTTCGGTGGCCATAGGGGCGGCAGCGGCGCTTGGCGCAGCGGTCTGGGCGAGGGCGGAGGTCGAAACACCAGCCACCGACACAACGGCCAGACTCAGGGTCAGAGCCCAGGCGCGGACCAATACTTTGAACTTTGTATGCACAATCATTTCCTTATAGAAAAACTACTAACTGCCGTTTGGATTCCGGGTCGGAATCCGGGGCGCAGCGTCCGTAAACTGCTAAACTTGAAAGCGGTTATTGTAATTTGCCTAGATAGTGCTTTGTATCTGACCAAACGATCAGCACCTAGCGTTTTCGCTAACAGGGTTTCCACTAGATTACGACCCCACGGTCAGCCTGCATGCGATCCCCATCCCACACCGAAGACATTTTGAATCCCTTGCTGCAATCCTGGGACCTTCCCTATGGGCTGCCGCCTTTCAGGCAAGTAGTTTTAGCACATTTCGTGCCAGCCTTCGATCTCGCATTGCAGCAGCATCGGACCGAAATCGACGCAATTGCGGCCCAGGCGGAGGCGCCCAGCTTTGACAACACCTTGATCGCGCTGGATGCCAGCGGCCGTTTGCTTGACCGGATTACCCTGTTGTTTCACAACCTGACCGCCAGCGAAACGTCCAAAGATTTACTGGCGGTGCAATTACATATGGACAGATGGCTCCGCGTCTGGTTGCACACGAGAGCGCGGGCGGCTCTCCGCGACAATGCCATAGCCCACCGCATTACCCTTTCACGCACAAGCACCCATGTCCATCTGGAAACAACCCGTCTCTGTTGAGTTTCTCAACACCATCAGCGTCAACACGGCCCAATCCCATCTGGGAATCGAGTTTCTGGAAGTTGGCGACGACTTTCTCAAGGCCCGCGTTCCGGTCGATGAACGCACGCGCCAGCCCTACGGCCTGCTGCACGGTGGCGTGAGTGTGGTACTGGCCGAAACGCTGGGCTCCTGTGGCGCGGTCTTTGCCTGCCCCGCTGGTTACCGTGCCGTCGGCCTGGACATCAACGCCAACCACCTGCGCGGCGCCACCACGGGCTGGGTCACCGGCACGGCGCGTCCGGTGCACATCGGCCGCACCACCCAGGTCTGGCACATCGACCTGCACAACGACGCCGGCGAGTTGACCTGCGTATCGCGCATCACGATGGCCATTCTGGCGCCAAAATAGGAGTCAAACAGGGCGCTATCCCCCGTGGAATGTGCGCAAACAGCTATACATTCAATAGCAGTGCAATACGGGCGACGGCCGCAGCGCCGGGCAATGCCCTATTCTGACGCGGCCTGCGCCAGCTTGGCGCTCTTCCAGTAGACGTCGTCGCCCACGCTGCCGTCGGTGCGGTAGCGGTTGAGCACGCGCGACAGCACAAACATCAAATCCGACAGGCGGTTCAGGTACTGGCGCGGCGTTTCCTTCAACGCCTCTTCATTGCCCAGCGCCACCACCGCGCGCTCGGCACGGCGTGCCACGGTACGGCAGACATGGGCCTGCGCGGCGGCGCGGGTGCCGGCCGGCAGGATGAACTCCTGCAGGCGGGGCAACCGGGCGTTGTGCTCCTCCAGCGCTTCATCCAGCGCCAGCACCGCTTCCGGTTTGAGCAACTCGAAGCCGGGAATGGACAGCTCGCCGCCCAGATTGAACAGCTGGTGCTGAATCTCGACCAGCAGCGCTCGCACCGCTTCGGGCATGGCTTCGCACAGCAGCAGGCCGACGTGGGAATTGAGTTCGTCCACGTCCCCCATGGCCTGCACGCGCAAACTGTGTTTGGAAACCCGGGTGTTGTCGCCCAGGCCGGTGGTGCCGTTGTCCCCGGTGCGGGTGGCGATTTGTGAGAGGCGATTGCCCATGGTCAGCTCCTGTTAGGCGACTATTGTCACGCCAATCAGGGCATGGCCGGTCCCCGGCAAGGTGCGAAATGCACGACACGGACTGGCTGACTTAGGCATGCGCACATCCCGCAACGTTCGCCGTTGCCCCAGCCACCTCATTTTTGACCTGAACAATCTCGGCCACGATGGAGACCGCAATCTCGGCCGGCGTTTTGGCGCGCAGTGCCAGACCGACCGGGCCGTGCAGATGAGCCAGTTCTTCCGCGCTCAAATCGAAGTGCTCGGCCAGTCGCTGCTTGCGGACATCCTGGTTACGCCGCGAACCCAGGGCACCGACATAAAAAGCTTTGGATTGAAGCGCTTCGAGCAAGGCCATGTCGTCGAGTTTGGGGTCGTGCGTGAGGGCCACGATGGCCGTGTGGGCATCAGGCACCAGTTCGCGCACCACATCGTCGGGCATGCCCTCAACGCGCCGGATACCGTGCATGCCAGCCCCCAGGGTGGCGGCATATTCTTCACGCGGGTCGCACACCAGGACTTCAAAATCCAGCATCACCGCCATCTGCGCCACGGCCTGCGACAACTGGCCGGCGCCAATCAACAGCAGGCGCCACTTCGGGCCAAACACCGTCGTCAATGTGGCGCCGTCAAACTGCATGGCCTGGCCACGCACGGCGCTGGAGAGCAGCACCGCGCCGCTGGCCAGCGACAACGTACGCGCCACCAGTTGGTGTTCAGCGGTACGCGCCAGCAATTGCACGATCCAGGTGGTATCCAGCAAGGGCTCCTGCACCAGCCGCAAAGTGCCACCGCAGGGCAAGCCGAAGCGAGCGGCCTCCTCTTGGCTGACGCCGTAAGCAATCATGGCAGGCTTGCTCAAAGTCGTCGCACCACTACCAGCCGATGTGAAGCTCGCCTTGGTGCGGGCAATCAAATCATCTTCGACGCAACCACCGGATACCGAACCGCTCACCACGCCGTCGTCACGCACCGCCAGCAGGGCACCCGGTGGACGCGGCGCGCTACCCCAGGTTTGCACCACGGTCACCAGCGTGACCGCGTGACCGGCCGTGCGCCAAGCCAGCGCGTCACCCAGGACTCTGAGATCAAGACTTTCCATCAAGACACCTTTTTCATTTGGGCACGGTCACGCAGGACGAAGAAGCTTCGATACAGCACCACGCTCACAACCATGCCCCAGGTCATGCCAACGAACATGCCGCCCAGCATGCTCGCCAGGGTGCTTGTGCCGGCGGAGAGTTGCCAGCGCGAAAGCCACAAGGCACCAGCCGTCATGCCGACCAGCATCCAGCTGGAGCACATCAGGTTCTGCGCAAAGAGCGAGCACAGGTAACGCCCGCAATGGGGCCTGAGCAAGCGCAGGCTGGGGATCGCCAGCAGCCCGCCGGCCAGCATGCCGGCATGCATGCCAGGCAGGAATTCAAGGTGCAGTTGCAGGCTGTCCATAAAGCCCAGAGACGTGGACTGCGCACACAAGCTGTCCAGTCGGACCGGGCCAGCGTTATAGATGTCGTATAGCAGGCCCAGCAACATGCCGCCAAACCCCAGCGACAACATGACATGCGGGGGTGACAGTCCGGCACGCTGGGGCCGCACCCAGGCCAGGGCGGCGCAGCCCGCAGCGACCGCAGCCAGCGCGAGGACGATGACAGTGGTCTGGTGACTTCTGACACCGGTCGCACTGGATTGTTCAACCGCCCACAGCGTCAGCCCCACCAGCAACACCAGCACCACGGGCGTCAGGGTGGCGGAACCGATGCCGCGGGCCAGCCAGTGGGGATGGGTATTCATGGAAGTCGTTCTATTCACAATGACAAACGAAAAAATGATTCATTAGGGCAAACCCCATGTTCACCTCGGCCTTGCGACCTCAAAATTCGACGACGGACACACAAAGGCCATGCGACCTGTTGCTTCATGAACCAACCAGTTCAGGCATGCGACTCTAGCTGCGAGTTCACAGGACGGTGCGACGTATGAACGAAGCGCGCCTGAAATGCATGAGCGTCCGTTTTCCGGCACGAAGGCGCCCGCAGCGGGTCCCACCTAATCTCACGAGTATTTTTCGATGAAAACTTGTCCTGTCAGCTCCCATTCCGCCCCACCTTCGAGTTCATGGCTTTATTTGCTGGAGCGATTTGACGTCGGCGTCGTTAATCTGGACCTTGAATTGCGGGTGATGGGAATGAACGACTATGCGCGGCGCAGCTTGCCTTTGCAGGACAAGATGCCCTTTGGCAAGATCGTGACCTCGTTTCATCCGGAAGCGGCACAGACAAAAGTCAAGTTCCTGTTGGGGCAGGCCGAATGTCCGGTAAACAACGCCCCGCCCATGGCCATGATGATCAATATTCCGGATCGGATGTTGCTGATCAAGGTGTCAAAAATTGGCGATGCGCAGGGAGCAACCACCGGGTATACCCTTGTTTTCTATGACATCACCGAGGTGGTGAGCCATGAGGCGGAAGGCGGCACGACGGCGCGTGGTGCGCGCGAGGGCGGCGACAAGCGGCAACTGCGCAAGATCCCCACCATCAAGCAAAACCGGGTGTTGCTGGTGGATGTGCCCAGCGTATCGTTCATCCGTTCCGAGGGGCATTACACCTGGGTGCATACCGGACAAGGCAGTCAGTTCTGCAACCTCAATATTGGGGATCTGGAGAGCCGGCTCGATCCACAGCTGTTCCTGCGGGTGCACCGCAGCTACATCGTCAACCTGTCCCATGTGGATGAAATCGTGCGCAACGACGGCCGCATGACACTGCGCATGATGGGGCCCGCCCCGGTCGAGATTCCGGTGTCGCGCGCCAGTGCACCGCGTCTGATGGAGCAACTCGGACTGGGAGATGGCGTTTCGGTCAAGCCATGACCAGGGAGGGCCTTGTGCTTATGAGTTCCAATGCACCGCCTGATCGTTCGTGCAATGCTGTTGCCATTCATGCTCCGTGAACGACCGTTGATTGCTTAGCCTCCCCATCCGAAGCGACCGGAACTAGAGTCACGCTCCTAAAGGTCAGTAAGACCGTACAGGAGACAAAGTGATTCCACCCTCATTCGCGTACCATGCGCCCCGCTCCATTGGCGAGGCGCTTTCATTGCTGACCGAACTGGGCGACGACGCCAAGCTGCTGGCCGGCGGCCACAGCCTGCTGCCCATGATGAAGCTGCGCTTTGCGCAGCCGGGCGCTCTGATCGACATCAACCGAATTCCCGAATTGCGCGGCATCCGCGAAGAAGGCGGGCTGATTCGCATCGGCGCCATGACGACAGAAACCGAACTGATCGGCTCCATACTTTTGCAGGAGCGTCTGCCGTTGTTGCCAGAGGCGGCCCAACTCATCGCCGACCCGCAGGTGCGCAACCGAGGCACCATTGGTGGCGACATTGCCCACGGCGACCCCGGCAACGACCATCCCGCGATCGCGATGGCGCTGGATGCCACTTTTGTATTGCAGGGTCCAAAGGGTGAGCGACAGGTCAAGGCGGTGGACTTCTTTCACGGCACCTACATGACGGCGCTGGCCGAAAACGAAATCCTCACGGCCATTCTGGTGGCGCCCTTCCAGGCCGGCACCGGTTACGCCTACCAGAAGCTCAAGCGCAAAACGGGTGACTGGGCGACCGCCGGAGCCGCCGTCGTGTTGCGCATGGCCGGCGGCTTGGTGACGCAGGTCAGCATCGGGCTGACCAATGTGGCGCCAACGGCATTGCGCGCCCGGGCGGCCGAAGCAGCCCTGATGGGAAAACCCCTGAATGACGCCACGCTGGCGCTGACGGCACAGGCCGTGCGCGATATATGCGAACCGGCAGAAGACCTGCGCGGCGACATTGAGTACAAGACCGCCATGGCAAGCGAGATGGTCAAACGGGCACTTCGCGCGGCCGCCGCCCGTTGCCGCTAAAACAAGACAAGAACGACAAGGAGACTTTCGATGAGCAAAACATTAGTGTCAATGACCCTGAACGGCCGCAAGGTGGAAGAGGCAGTCGAGCCGCGTACGCTGCTCGTGCATTTTCTGCGCGAGAAGATGAGCTTGACCGGCGCCCATATCGGCTGCGAGACCAGCCACTGCGGCGCCTGCACGGTGGACATTGATGGCCAGTCCGTCAAGTCCTGCACCCACCTGGCCGTGCAGTGCGATGGCAGCGACGTCAAGACCGTCGAGGGTCTGGCCAATGCCGGCCTGCTGCATGCCGTGCAAGAAGGCTTCTACAAGGAGCATGGCTTGCAGTGCGGTTTCTGCACGCCGGGCATGCTGATGCGCGCCTACCGCTTGCTGCAGGACAACCCGACGCCCACCGAAGAGGAAGTGCGCGTGGGCATGGCGGGCAATCTGTGTCGCTGCACCGGTTACCAGAACATCGTCAAGGCCGTGCTGCATGCAGCCAGTACCTTGCAGAAAAACACGGTCGCCGCGTAAGCGCGGCCCCCAAAAGGAGACATGCATGAACGCACCAATAAGTGACCGTGAAAAAGCCCTGATGGGCATGGGCGAGTCCCGCCTGCGCAAGGAAGATGCGCGTTTTATCCAGGGCAAGGGCAACTACGTGGATGACATCAAATTGCCCGAGATGCTGCACATGGCGATCGTGCGCTCACCCGTCGCACACGCCCGCATCCTGCGCCTCAACAAGGAAGAAGCGCTCAAGGTCCCTGGCGTCGTTGCCGTCTTGACCGCCGAAGACCTCAAGCCCCTCAAGTTGCACTGGATGCCCACGCTGGCGGGCGACGTCGCTGCCGTGCTGGCGGACGGAAAAGTGCACTTCCAGATGCAGGAAGTGGCGGTGGTGATTGCCACCGACCGCTATGCCGCCGCCGATGGTGTGGCTGCCGTGGAAGTCGAGTACGAAGAGTTGCCGGTGGTGATTGACCCGTTCGAGGCCCTCAAACCCGGCGCACCCGTGATCCGGGAAGACCTGGTCGGCAAAACCGAGGGTGCGCATGGCAAGCGCTACCACCACAACCACATCTTCACCTGGGATGCCGGCGACAAGGAAGCCACCGATGCGGCCTTTGCCAGCGCACCGATCACGGTGAAGCAAGACATGCATTACCCACGCGTGCACCCCTGCCCGCTGGAAACCTGCGGCGCGGTCGCCTCGTTCGACCCCATTCGTGGTGAACTCACCACCTGGATCACCAGCCAGGCGCCGCACGTCGTGCGGACCGTGGTGTCCATGCTGTCGGGCATTCCAGAGTCCAAGGTGCGCATCATTTCGCCCGATATCGGTGGCGGCTTTGGCAACAAGGTGGGCATTTACCCCGGCTATGTATGCGCCATCGTGTCGTCCATCGTGCTGGGCAAGCCGGTCAAGTGGATCGAAGACCGCATCGAGAATCTCTCCAGCACGGCGTTTGCCCGTGACTACCACATGACCGGGGAGCTCGCCGCCACGGCCGACGGCAAGATCCTGGCGCTGCGCACCAATGTGATCGCGGACCACGGTGCCTTTGATGCCTGCGCCGACCCGACCAAGTTCCCGGCCGGCATGTTCCACATTGTGTCTGGCAGCTACGACATCCCCAGCGCCTATTGCCGCGTCGATGGTGTCTACACCAACAAGGCACCCGGTGGCGTCGCCTACCGCTGCTCGTTCCGTGTCACCGAGGCGGTGTACCTGGTCGAACGCATGGTTGATGTGCTGGCGCAAAAGCTGGGCATGGACAAGGCCGAGATCCGGTCCAAAAACTTTATCAAGCGCGAGCAGTTCCCCTACACCTCGGCCTTCGGTTTTGAGTACGACTCCGGCGACTACCAGACCGCCATGGACAAGGTACTGAACGCCGTGGACTACAAGGGCTTGCGCGCCGAGCAGGCGGCCAAGCGCGCGGACCCGGATTGCCCGACGCTGATGGGCATTGGCCTGGTAACCTTCACCGAGGTCGTCGGCGCCGGCCCGAGCAAGATTTGCGACATTCTGGGCGTGGGCATGTTCGACTCCTGCGAGATTCGTGTGCACCCGACCGGCAGTGCCATTGCCCGCATGGGGACCATCTCGCAAGGCCAGGGCCACCAGACCACCTATGCGCAGATCATTGCCACCGAACTGGGTATTTCGTCCGAAGTGATCCAGATCGAGGAAGGCGACACCCACACGGCGCCCTACGGCTTGGGCACCTACGGCTCCCGTTCGACACCGGTCGCAGGCGCGGCGATTGCCATGGCGGCACGCAAGATTCACGCAAAGGCCAAGAAGATTGCGGCTCACCTGCTGGAAGTCAGCGAGGCCGATCTCGAATGGGAAATCGACCGCTTCAAGCTGCGCGGCAACGATGCCAAGTTCAAGACCATGAAGGACATCGCCTGGGCCGCCTACAACCAGCCGCCTGAGGGACTGGAGCCAGGACTGGAGGCTGTGCATTACTACGACCCGCCCAATTTCACCTTCCCGTTTGGCGCCTACCTGTGCGTCGTGGACATCGACAAGGGCACGGGCGAGACCAAGATCCGTCGCTTCTATGCGCTCGACGACTGCGGCACCCGCATCAACCCGATGATCATCGAAGGCCAGATTCACGGCGGCCTGACCGAAGGTTTTGCCGTGGCGATGGGGCAGTTGCTGTCGTTTGACAAGCAGGGCAACATCCAGGGCAACACGCTGATGGATTACTTTCTGCCCACGGCCGTGGAAACGCCGAAATGGGAGACCGACTACACCGTGACCCCGTCACCGCACCACCCGCTGGGTGCCAAGGGGGTCGCCGAGTCGCCACACGTGGGCAGCATCCCGACCTTTACCAGCGCCATGGTCGATGCCTTTGCCCACCTTGGGGTGACCCACTTCAACATGCCGCATACCGCCTACCGCGTGTGGCAACAACTCAAAGCCGTTGGTATCGCCAGCTGATATTCATTTGACCAGGGCGGGCGCATCGCGGTGCGCCCGCCCTCTTGTATTTTTAGAAAGATTCCATGGAAGTTGTCCTCGATAAACAGTACCCGGTCGCCGCCGGTCTTGATGCCAGTTGGGCGGTGCTCTCCAATATGCATGAGCTCGCCACCTGCATGCCGGGTGCGCAAATCACCGAAGATATTGATGCCACCCACTACAAGGGCAGTGTCCGGGTCAAGGTCGGGCCGGCGGTGGCCGCCTTTGCCGGCACCATTGAAATTCTGACGCTCGATCCAGCAACACGCACGCTGAAGATGATGGGCAAGGGTGCCGACAAGGGCGGCTCCTCTGCATCCATGGAGCTGACCGCCAAACTGGTGGCGGCGCAAGATGGCAACAGCACACTGGAGGGCCATGCCGAGGTCATCGTCAACGGCAAGTTTGCCCAGTTTGGTGGCCGCATGATGACGTCGGTCTCGGACATGATTCTGCTGCAGTTCGCCGAGGTCTTTTCGCAAAAGGCGCAGGCCCTGCAGGGGGCTGCTGCACCTGTAGGCGGTGCAGCACCGGTGGCCGCGCCACGTGCACCGGTCGTGGCCAAGGAATTCAACGCGCTGGCCTTCATGTGGGCCTTGATCCGGAAATTCTTTGCGGATCTGTTCGGACGCAAATCCTGAGACCACTGCACACCATGGCGCACACCCCTGCTCCACCCACGCCGAGCGGGTTGCGCGAGCACCTGTTCACTGCGGGCTATATCGCGGATGAGGATCTGGCCAGCCTGATCTGGATGGGGCTCACGCTGGAACGCCCCCTCTTGCTGGAAGGTGCGGCCGGTGTGGGGAAAACCGCCATTGCCGGCGCCTGCGCGCGAGCACTGGGTCGCCCACTGTTGCGTCTGCAGTGTTATGAGGGTCTGGAATTGAGCCAGGCGGTGTACGAGTGGAACTACAGCCGTCAGCTGCTGGAGATCCGACTTGCCGAAGCCGGTCAGGGCGACCGAGCTGCGCTGCGCGACGACCTTTTCTCGGAAGCCTTCTTGCTGGAACGGCCTTTGTTGCAGGCGATCCGTTCGCCACAGCCCTGCGTCTTGCTGATCGATGAAATCGACCGCGCAGACGAAGCCTTTGAGGCCTTCCTGCTGGAGATGCTGTCGGAATACCAGGTCACCGTCCCCGAGATCGGCACACTGAAGGCGCGCAGCAAACCGCTGGTGATTCTCACCAGCAATGGCACACGCGACCTGTCGGACGCACTGCGCCGACGCTGTCTGTTTCACTACCTTGATTTCCCGTCGCTGGCGCGCGAGATGCAGATTGTGCGCACGCTGGTGCCCGAAGCGGCCACCCGGCTGGTCGAAGAGGCGGTGGCCTTTGTGCAGCGCCTGCGCAAGGAAGACCTGGACAAGACCCCGGGCGTGGCAGAAACACTGGACTGGGTACGGGTGCTGTTTCATATGGGCCATGGCGAACTGCCGGTGGATCCGCAGGCGCTGGTACCGACGCTGGCGGCCTTGCTCAAGACCCGCAACGATCGCTGGCAGGTGACGGCCGAGCGCGTGGGCAAGCTGATCGATGGTCCGCGCATTGCGCAGGACGTGGGTGTCGCTGGCGCCATGAAGTGAAGGTGCCAGGACCATGAAGACCACCGACCCGCGGGCCATGGACCCGCGACAGCGTCTCGGTGAGTTCGCGCATTATCTGCGGGAACATGGTTTTGCACTGGGCTATGCCGAGGTCGAGTTGATGGCCCGTGCTGCTGCCGCCTTGCCGCTGCGCCAGTGGGCCCGGATCGAGGCCCTGTGGCGCGGCATTGCTGCGGGCAGCCACAAGCAGTGGCTGAAGTATCCGGAATTGCACCAGGCATTCTGGTTCCCACACAAGGTCCGGGCGTCGACGCGCAGCTCAGGGTTGACGCGACGCGGACGCACACTGCCCGAACTGGTGCAACAGATGCACGGCGAGATGGGCAATACGCCACCGGGCGAGGTCAAGCCCACGGTGGGCATGGCCGACCAGCCGGGCGAGGGCGACGTCGAGGCCAGCGATGCGCCGCCCCGCGCCCAAGGCGGCGCGAGCCGGACCGCACCGCTTGAGCAACGCGATTTTGCCGACTGGATGCCGGCTGACATGGACCGCTTCGAACCGCTGGTGGAAGCACTCCAACGCCGACTGCGGACCCAGTTGTTGCGCCGCCTGCAAAGCCACCGTGACAGCGGCGTCATTCATTTGCGGCGGTCTCTGCGCTCAGCGCTGGCAACCGGTGGTGAGCTGGTGAAGTTGCACCAGGTGCGCCGCCAGCGCCGCCAGCCACGCGTGGTGGTGCTGGTGGACGTGAGCCGCTCCATGGAAATGCACGCGCAGTTTTATCTGCGGCTGACGCGGGCGTTTGTCGAAGTGATGGATGCACGGGCCTTTGTGTTCCACACCCGACTCGCCGAGGTCACGCCGCTGATGAAGCGGCGCAGCGAGCGGGTGCAGGAAAAGGTCAATGCGGTGACCTTCGGCTTTGGCGGCGGCACCCGCATTGCCAGCTGCCTGCACGAGGCGCTGCACCAGCATCTGGGCCGAGCCGTGGCACGCGGGGACCTGTTCATGGTATTCAGCGATGGTTTTGACACCGACGAGCCCGAAGCCCTGGCCGCGGTGTTGGCGCAAGTGCGGGCCCGCGGTGCCCGCATGTGTTGGCTGCACCCGACCGTTCAAGTACCCGCCTCGGCGGCGATGGCTCTGGCGGCGCGCCATGTCACACGCTTCATGCCGGCACACAATCTGGCCAGCCTGGCGCGACTGCCCGAGCTGCTCGCCTGACCACTTTTCAACAACGCTTACAACTTCAGGAAATACGACCATGGGATGTTTGCTTAAACAAGGTGGAGGTCTCTTCCCCCGCCTGCGCATTGGTGCGGTTCTGCTGGCCGCGGGAGAAGGCGCACGCATGGGTGGGGTGGCCAAGTCGCTGATCCGCCTGCAGGGCGTGCCACTGATCAATCGGCAACTGATTGCGCTCAGCGGCGCCGGGGTGGACGAAGTGGTTGTGGTCACCGGCCATGCGCGTGATGCCATCGAAGCCCAGGTGCAAAGTTTTCCGGTGACGCTGGCCTACAACCCGGCCTACCGCGATGGCCAGCAAGGCTCGGTGCGGGTGGGTCTGGCGGCCCTCAATGGCAACTTTGATGCGGTGTTCATCGTGCTGGCCGATCAGCCCTTGATCGGGGCCGGGGATTTGACCGAGTTGGTCGCGGCTTTCAAGAAGCGCCCGACCGGCAACGTAGTCGTGCCGGTGGTCAATGGCCAGCGCGGCAATCCGATCGTATTGGACGCGCTGGCGCGGTCACAAATTCTGGCGAGTGAGACCAACCTGGGCTGTCGCCACCTGATCGAGCGCCAGCCTGAATTGGTGCATGTGCACGAAACCACCAACATCCGTTTTGTGACGGATCTCGATACGGTGGAGGACGTGCAACAGCTGGCGCAGCGTACCGGCTGGAAACTGGAACTGCCTTCGAGCGAGGCCACTGCGTGAATCCGTCAGCCGCGCAGGGCGTGATGCAACAACACTGGCCGGTACCAATGGCCGTGCACCGTTTTGCGTCCGCGGCGCAGGTCAACCCGGTCCTGGCCCGGGTTTTCAGCGCGCTGCGTGTGACCGATCCCATGGCGGCGCAGGGCAGCTTCTACGCCAGCGCGGATGACTTACTCAAACGGGTTGACCTCCCTGAATTCAGCGCCCTGCTGCAATTCATCGCCACCTCATTGCAGGCCACGGCCAAGCAGGCCAATGCCGGTATCTGGCCAGAGGGTCGTCACGGACTCACACTGGAGTTGACGGGTGTCTGGTTTCAGATCCAGAACGGTGCCGCCTTTCACGATGTCCACACCCATGGCAACTGCTCCTGGTCTGGGGTGTATTACGTGCAGCTTGATCCGCCGCAGCAACGGGTGGCCCATCCGCAATTTGGCGGACTCAATGGCGTCACGCGCTTTTACAGTCCGATGTTTCCCTTGCTGGGCGGGGCCCACATTGACATGGGCAACGCCTGGCTGCAACAGGCCACACTGGATGTAGCCCCGCAGGAGGGGGATCTGGTGCTGTTTCCGTCCTTTCTTCCCCACAAGGCGATGCCCTATGCCGGGGAGCGGGACCGCATCATCGTCTCGTTCAACGCGCAGATCCGCGCGCCCGGCGGTGATCAGCTCTTTCGCTACGCGGGAGCTTGACGTTTTTGCCGTCAGCCGGCACCCCTTCTCCTGAAGCAGTCATCCGCAAGCCAGGCAGTTCGGGATAATGGGCACATTTTCTGGAGAACCCCGATGAACGCTCCCACCGCTCTGGCTCACCTTGTCCCTGACATCCAACAACGTGCGGTGCCCGTAGCGTTGATGGACGCGCTGAAGAAGCGCTTCAATGAGCGCTGCTCCACGGCCCTGGTCGTGCGTGAACAGCACGGGCGCGACGAGTCATCTTTCGAGGTACCTCCGCCCGCAGCCGTGGTGTTTGCCGAAAGCACGCAAGACGTCTGTGACGTCGTGAAACTGGCCAGTGACTACAGCGTGCCGGTCATTCCATTTGGCATCGGCTCCTCGCTCGAAGGCCATTTGCTGGCGGTGCAGGGCGGCATCAGCATCGACATGGGTCGCATGAACCAGGTGCTGAGCATCAACGCCGACGACCTGACCGTCACCGTGCAGCCCGGCGTCACCCGCAAGCAGCTCAACGAAGCGGTCAAATCCACCGGCCTGTTCTTCCCCATCGACCCCGGCGCCGACGCCACGATTGGCGGCATGGCGGCCACCCGTGCCAGCGGCACCAACGCCGTGCGCTACGGCACCATGCGCGAGAACGTGCTGGCGCTCGAAGTGGTCACGGCCCAGGGCGAGGTCATACGCACTGGAACCCGCGCCAAAAAATCTGCGGCAGGTTACGACCTGACCCGCCTGATGGTGGGCAGCGAAGGCACGCTGGGCGTGATCACCGAGGTGACCGTCAAGCTCTACCCCCTTCCCGAAGCGGTGATGGCGGCGACCTGCTGCTTTGCTTCTCTTGCCGATGCAGTCAACACCACCATCCAGATCATCCAGCTCGGCGTACCCATCGCCCGCTGCGAACTGCTCGACGCGACCACCGTGCGCGTCGTCAACCAGCACTCCAAACTGGGCCTGCCCGAGAGCGCCATGCTGCTGATGGAATTTCACGGCTCACCCGCCGGCGTGAACGAACAGGTCGAGGTGGTGCAGGCCATCGCCACCGACAACCACGGCAATGCCTTTGAGTGGGCCGCCACGCCCGAGGAGCGCACCCGGCTGTGGACCGCGCGGCACAATGCCTACTTTGCCGGCGTGCAGTCACGCCCGGGCTGCAAGGCCATCACCACCGACACCTGCGTGCCGATCTCGCACCTGGCCGACGCCCTGCTCGACTCGGTGGCCGAAGCCCAGGAAGCCGGTATCCCCTACTTCATGGTCGGCCACGTGGGCGACGGCAACTTCCACATGGGCTACCTGATTGACCCCACGGTTCCCGCCGAGCGCGAAACCGCCGAGCGGCTCAACCACCAGCTGGTGGAACGCGCCCTCCAGCTGGGCGGCACCTGCACCGGTGAGCATGGCGTGGGCCTGCACAAGATGGACTTCCTGGTGGCCGAGACCGGTAGCGGTGCGGTGGATATGATGCGTGCCATCAAGCGGGCGCTGGACCCGCAGAACATCCTGAACCCCGGAAAAATCTTCACACTATCAATTTGATAGCTGCTTGCGCACATCTCTCGGGGGCTGGAGGCCCAAACGACTCCGAAACAACCCCGCATGTGATGGCCTGGGCCTGCACGGCGCTCAGGCATCGACTCCGGTGCTGCGCATCACCGGATCAAAGAAGCGCAGCGCATTGCGCCCCGCCGCCTTGACTTGGTACATGGCCAGATCGGCCTGCTTGATCAGCTCTTCCACCGTCTCCTGCTCACCGCTGAACAGCGTGGCGCCGATGCTGGGCGTGCTGTGGTGTTCGTGCTCGCCCAGGTGGTAGTTCTGGTTCAACGCAGCAAGGATTTTTTCGCCGATGCTGGCGGCCTGTGCGCGGGCGTCCTCGCGGCTCTGGCTCAGTTCTTCGAGCAGGACGACAAACTCGTCGCCACCCAACCGGGCCACGGTATCTGCGGCCCGCACGCACAGGAGCAGGCGCTGGGCAACTTGCTGCAGCAGCAGGTCGCCAATGTCATGGCCCAGCGTGTCGTTGAGCGCCTTGAATTTGTCCAGGTCCAGAAACAGCAGGGCACCATGGCCTTTGCTGCGGGCGCTGGTGACCCTTGCCTGCTGCAGCCGGTCCTGTAACAGGCGCCGGTTGGGCAACTTGGTGAGCGGGTCGAAAAAGGCCAGACTCTGAATCTGTTCTTCTGCCGCCTTGCGCGCCGTAATGTCGTGCATGGTGGCCACAAAGTGGGTGACCATCGTGTCATCCCCCATCACGGCGGTAATGGTGACCAATTCGGGGTACACCTCACCGTTCTTGCGCCGGTTCCAGATCTCACCTTTCCATCCCCCGGTTTCTCGAATGCGCTCCCACATCGCTGCGTAAAAGGCCGCACCGTGGCGGCCCGAACTGCGCAGGCGGGGATTCTTGCCCACGACGTCGGCTGCCGTGTAGCCCGTGATGTCGGTAAAGGCGCTGTTGATCCGCAGGATCACGCCATTTTGGTCGGTCACAAACATGCCTTCCTGCGTCTGAAAGGCTGTTTCGGCAATCCGAAGCTCCACCTCCGCGTGCTTGCGCTGGGTGATATCAGCGAAAGTAACGACGGTGCCGGTGATCCGGTCGGCATCCCGGATCGGGTAGGCGGCATAGGCAACCGGAAAACACGTTCCGTCCTTGCGCCAAAAAACCTCGTCCTCTTTTTCGCACGGCTGACCGTTATGAGAAGTCTGGTACACGGGGCACTGTTCCACGGGATAGGGCGAACCATCGGCATGCTGGTAGTGCATCAGCGTGTGGATGTTTTTTCCAATGATGTCCGCGACGTCATAGCCCAGCATCTGGACCGCGGCCCGGTTGATGAAGGTGCAGTTTCCGTCGGTATCGATTCCGTAGATTCCGTCGCCGGTGGACTCCAGCAGCAGCATCCGCTCCCGGGACAACGCATCGCGCTCAGCCTCCTCGCGGATGCGCTCCGTAATGTCCTGCACGGTGCCATAGAAACGGGTGAGCCGGCCATTCGCATCCTGCGCAAAAGTGCCCTGCGCGCGCACCCACTTGATACGCCCGTCGCGCATGCGCAGGCGGTGAACAGTGTCATACGGCTCGCGGTTTTCCAGCGCACGGGAGTAGCCCTGTTTGACGGCGTCGCGGTCATCGGGATGGATCACGTTAACGAAGGCGCCAAGCGTCGCCGGGGCCTGGTGCTTGTCCCACTCGAAAATCCGAAAAAACTCGTCCGAGCACGACAGGCTGCCCGATACAGGGTCCAGCTCCCAGCTTCCGAGCTGGGCGATGCGCTGAGCCCCTACGAGATTGGCATGCTCACGTTGCAACTGGAGCTCGGCCTTGTCGCGCCGCCGCCAGGACCGGCCCAGCAACACCAGGGACGTGAGAACAATCAGGCTGGCACCAGCACCCAGGAAAACCGGAAGTTTCTGCGCGGTGGCGATTTCCCCGTAGATGGTGTCGGGTGTACGCGATACCACCAGCAGCAAGGGATAGGCGCTGACCCAGCGGTAGCTGATACCCCGCTCGACATGGTCCAGTATCGAACGGCGCAGCGCGAAGCCTTTGGCCTCCCGCCGATAGTCGGCCAGTTGCTCGGCAGACAACTGGTTTCCCAGAAACTGGGGCAAATCCTTGGAGCGACTCATCAGGGTGCCCGAGTGCGAGACGATGGTCATGATGGTGTCCGAACCAATGGCCAATGGCTGCATGAAGCGGGTCAACTCCTCCGGCGGCAGGAAGATGACCACGATGCCCAGGAATTTTCCGTCGCTCGCAAGAATCGGGCGGGCCAATTGCATGCCCCAGCGCTTGGTGACGCGGCCCAGCACCGGTTCGCTGATGTAGAGCTGATCCGGGCCGCCATCGGCAAAAAACTTGAAATGCGCCCGGTCACCCAGGTACACCGGCGCAGGGACTCCTGGGACGTCGCTCATCTCAGGGTAACCATCGCGTCCGATCACCGCTACATGCACATCCAGATTCTTCAAGGGCCCTTGCCGCAGCAACGCGATGGTATGCGTCAGGTGCGATTTGTCATTGACATATTCGGCACGCACCACCAGCAGCGCGTTGTCGATCTGGCGCAGTTGCCCGACCAGCGTTTCATCCAGAACTTCCGTCAGGCGCATCAGGTCTTGACCGAAGTTAGCCAGGTGGTCGGTCCTGATGCGGCCGGCCTCCCACACCACAGTGCCCCAGATCAGCGACAGCAAGACCGCCCCCAGCAACAGGAGCTGCCACAGGGAGGCCAGCGCATCGCGGAGGTACCGGTACGTCCAGCGCGAAGCGGGCGCGTCGGCCTCTGCGGACCGGTCAGTGAAGTTATTCATGCAACGACTAATAAGTAGGGGAAGTCCAACCGCTCGCGCCAAGTATCGCATCGGGTGCGTCCCAGGTAAACACCGTCTTGGATGCCTCCCTGTTTCCTCCACATTTGCTCGCCACCGTCCCCTGTACCGATGCCGTGCCGACGGAACCCTGCCCGCGCAGGCCCGGCCAGATACGGCCGCCGTGGGTCACAACGTGACGTCCGTCGATGGCGTGGGGTATCGGTTTGAGGTTGAACACCCCTGATCCGTTGAGGACAGCGCTAAAGGTCTGTCCCGCAAAGTCTCACAAAGTCGCGATTTCCGCAATGGCGTTGGCCATGTATTCGATCTTGTGCTGCATGTCGGCATCGGTGTCGGCAAAGCGGTGCGCAATGTCGGCAAAGGTGTCCTGGATCTCGATGAAGGCATCCACCATGTCCGGGTCGAAATGCGCGCCGCGCTCGCTGAAGATGATCTGCACCGCCTTGTCGTGCGGCACGCCGTCCTTGTAGACCTTGCTGCTGATCAGCGCGTCGTACACGTCGGCAATCGCCATGATGCGTGCGGCCACCGGAATGTCGGTGCCCGCCAGCGCGCGCGGGTAGCCGCTGCCGTCCCACTTTTCCTGGTGGCACAGCACCAGGTCCTTGGCGATCGCCAGCCGGGGTGAGGGGCGGCCCAGGGTTTTTTCCGCGCGCTCAATGGCGGCGTAGCCGATCGTGGGGTGGGTGCGCATGATGGTGATCTCATCCGGCGTCAGGCGACCGGGCTTGAGCAGGATGCGGTCGGGGATGCCGATGGAGCCCATGTCGTACAGCGGTACGCTCAGGAACAGGGTGTCGATGTAGGCCGGAGTCAGCAGCTCGGCAAACTTCGGATTTTGTGACAGCGCCTGGGCCAAGGTCAGCACATAGTTCTGCACCCGCAGGATGTGGCTTTCGGAGTCGGCCTCGCGCTGTTCGGCCAGCGTGGCGAGCGCCAACACCAGCACCTGCCGGGCGTGCGGAATTTCGTTCGCATCGGTCACAGCTGCTTGGACTGCGGTGGTATTGGATGGCATGCTCAGTCTCCTTGCGGCACCGACAAAGGCGCCTGGTACAACCATACCATTTTGCCACCGGGTGCGCGGTATTGGGCGCTGGGTCGCAGGGACGTGGCTTCAAACTCCAGACTGACCAGCCAGGCCCCGGGCTGCAGTTCGGCACGCGCTTTCTCGGCGGCGCGCACCATGCTCTCCGGGCGCTGAAACAGGTAGACCATGGCATACGGCGACCAGTCGGCCGCCCAGATGTCGCCCTGGCGCACCTGGGCCCAGGGGCAACGCAAGGCGCACAGCCAGCGCAGAGGCCAGCTCCACTCCAACCCGTGCAAACGGGCCTCGGGGTAGGCGCGACGCAGCGCAGCCAATCCATGGCCCAGACCGCAACCGGCATCCAGCACCGGCGCGTCCGGGGCCAGCGTGGCGTGGCGGGGCAGGTCATCCAGCGCGTGCGCCGGCGTGGGAAACAGGGGCGCATCGCGCCAGGCATTGATGGGGTAGACCAGCAGCAGCAGCAGCAGGGGCACCAGCCAGGCCCAGGCCGGCATGGCGGCCAGGCCCAGCGCGGGCAGGCTCAGCGCCAGCGACAGCGGAAAGCCAGCCGCAATCAGCACCCGGCGCCACCAGGAGTTGCCCCACAGGCTCAGCGCCACGCCCAGCGCCGTGGCTGCGCCCAGGGCGGTGTCGGGCGCGGCGCCCATGGCCAGCGTGAACTTGAACAGGCCCCACGCGGCAACCCAGGTGAGCACGGCGGGCAACGGCCAGACCGGGGGACGCAGCCACATTTTTGAAACATGTTTTATGGGCATTTTAGGCCTCCAGCCCCCGTAGGCAGTGCGCAAGCAGCTCCTGTTTTTATAGCAACATCCGACCCAGCACCCAGGCTAGCGGCTGGCACCCGGCGACAGGCGCTCGATCAGCCCGTTGAGTTCGTCCAGCGAGCCGAACTGGATGATCACCTCGCCCATCTCTTCCATGCGGCCCGCACGCTTGACCCGCTTCTTGACCACAATCTCGACCTGGGCCATCAGCAGGTCCGACAGTTCTTCTTCGACGCGCTTGATGTCGCGGGATTTTTCTTTCTTCGGCTTGGAAGCCGTCAGTTCGAACTCGGCGCTCAGCTTCTTGACCAGGCTTTCGGCCTCGCGCACCGACATTTTCTTGGCTGCAATCTGGTTGGCTGCGGTGATCTGTGTAGCGCGCTCCAGCGACAACAGGGCGCGGGCGTGACCCATGTCCAGGTCGCCGGCCATCAGCATGGTTTGCACCGGCTCGGCCAAATTCAGCAGGCGCAGCAGGTTGCTGGCGGCACTGCGCGAGCGCCCAACGGCCTGGGCGGCGGTTTCGTGAGTGAGTCCAAACTCCTTGATCAACCTTTGCAAACCCTGGGCCTCTTCCAGCGGGTTGAGGTCTTCACGCTGCATGTTCTCGATCAGGGCCATGGCCGCCGCGGCTTCATCGGGCACGTCGCGCACCAGCACCGGTACGCTGTCCAGACCGGCCAGCTTGGCCGCACGGAAGCGGCGCTCGCCGGCGATGATCTCGTACTTGCCCGCGTTCGCGCCACTGGTGAGGCGGCGCACCAGGATCGGTTGCATGATGCCCTGGGCCTTGATGCTCTCGGCCAGTTCGTACAGGGCGCCCTCGTCCATGCGGGTACGGGGCTGGTATTGGCCGGCCACCATGTCGGTAAGCGGCAAGGTACTGGGCAGGCCGGAGTTGGCGACCGCATCCTCGGCGGGCGCCCGGTCCTTGACCTTGGGGCCCAGCAATGCTTCCAGACCCATCCCTAAGCCCTTGGGTTTTTTGGTGACCATTTATGCGTTCTCTTTCTTTACATTCATCCATTGATTCAACAGCGCCTGCCCCTGCGGCCAGTCGCCCAGACCGGACTCGGCGTTGATGTGACCGGCATGTCCATAGTCCACAAACTCCGAACCCCAGGCCCTGGCAAATCCCTGCGCGCGCGCAAAGCTGCAATACGGGTCGGTCTGGCTGCCGACCAGAATGCTGGCAAAGGGCAAGCGCTGGGTCACCACCGGTGACCAGCTTTTCAGCACCGCGCGCAACTCCTCCCGCTCGGGATCACCCGGAGCCACCAGCAGGGCACCAAGCACCCGGTGGGTGTTGCGCGAATGCGAGGCCCAGGCAGCGGTCAGCATACAGCCCAGGCTGTGGGCGGCCAGCACCACCGGGCCCGGTGCGGCCAGCACGGCCTCTTCCAGTTGCGCCATCCAGTCGCCGCGCAGCGGTTGCATCCAGTCGTGCTGTTGCACGCGGACATAGCCATGCAGCGCCTCCCAGCGGCTTTGCCAATGCGCGGGGCCGGAGTTTTGCCAACCCGGCAGAATCAGAACAGTGGGCACTTGCACGATTCACATGGCCTGAATGCGGGCCACCATTTCCTGCGCAAACGCCACAAACGCCTGCGCACCCTTGGATGACGGGTCAAACACCACGCCCGGCAATCCATAGCTGGGCGCCTCGGCCAGACGCACATTGCGCGGGATGACCGAATCAAACACCTTGTCGCCAAAGTGGGCCTTGAGCTGGTCACTGACCTGCTGCTGCAGCGTGATGCGCGGGTCGAACATGACGCGCAGCAGGCCGATGATTTGCAGGTCGTCGTTCAGATTGGCCTTGACCTGCTTGATGGTGTTGACCAGATCGGTCAGGCCTTCCAGTGCAAAGTACTCGCACTGCATGGGCACGATGACGCCATGGGCACAGCACAGGCCGTTGAGGGTCAGCATAGACAGGCTGGGTGGGCAATCGATCAGCACGAAGTCGTATTCGGTATCCACGGCGGCAATCGCCTGTTTCAGGCGTTTCTCGCGCCGCTCCACTTCCACCAGCTCCACCTCGGCACCGGCCAGCTCGCGGTTGGCACCCAGAATGTCGTAGCTGCAGCCGCTGTCCTTGAGTTTGTCACTCTGCGCCCGTGCCTCGGCGATGGAGGCCGATTCGAGCAGTACGTCGTACACGGTGAGTTCGAGCTTGCGCTTGTCCACACCCGAACCCATGGTGGCATTGCCCTGTGGATCCAGATCAATCATCAGCACCCGCTGCCCCACCTTGGCCAGCCCCGCCGCCAGATTGACGGTGGTGGTGGTTTTGCCGACGCCACCCTTTTGGTTCGCAACACAGAAGATTTTGGCCATGGGTGCTCAGTAGGAATGGAATGGTGGGTGGACTGGATGCAGTGGAGGTCAGTGTTTCACGTGAAACAGCGGCACATGGGGTGGGCTAGCGGGACACCGCCAGCTTGATGCCAAAGCCGATCAGGAACAGCCCCGCCACCTTTTCCAGCACGCGCGAGATGGCTGGATTGGCGCGAATGCGCTCGGCCAGAAAGTGGGTGAGCAGCACCGACGTCAGGCCGTACAGAAAGGTGATGGCCGCAATCGTCGTCGCCATGAATCCATAGGTCAGCAAACCCTGCTGACGGACCGGGTCAACAAACAGGGGGAAGAACGCCATGTAGAACAGGATGGCTTTGGGATTGAGCAGGGTGATCATCAGGGCCTGGCGCAGGTAATGGCCAGCCGTAATATTCAAAACCGGCGCGGCGCCGGGCTTGGCCAGCAGCATTTTGGCTCCCAGCCACGCCAGGTAGGCGGCACCCAGCCACTGCACCGCGTGGAAGGCATCCGGGTAGGCCGCCAACAGGGCAGCCACACCGGCCACGGCCGACCACATCAAAACCTGGTCGCCAAAGATGACGCCCAGGGTCGCGGCCAATCCCCCCACAATGCCACCCTTGCTGGTCGAGGTGATCAAGGCCAAGTTACCAGGCCCGGGGATCAACAGGAACACGATGATGGTGACGACAAAAGTGCCGTAGTCGGTGACGCCGAGCATGGTGGTTTTCTTTCTGGGGAATGGGGTGAGTTTACGTTGGATTTTGGGGGCGCAGATTGGAGGCTCCAGGTCGTTGCTTCCACGCTCCGGTGGAATACGGGGTGCGACTGGTATTGCAGGCGCCCGCAGCAGGCTTGGGGCAAGCGTCGCCGCTCGTGTCCCCCGCAGAGGGCTAGCCCTCTGCGCCTCCTTTACCTCGCTCTGACGCTTACCCCAAACCTGCCGCTGGAGAATGTATTGGTACAGCCGGACACTTCAAGACCACCTCAGATCAGGTGGGTTGGGTGTTCTGCATAGTGAGGTAAAGAAGGAGGCCGCAGGCCGGGTGACACGAACGGAGCAGAGCACCCAGCCCGCCTGATCCAGCGACCATGCCAGCAATCAAAGAAGTTCAGGCAGCAGCCCGTTTGCGCATCCAGACAATGCAGCGCTCGGCATCCAACCCCGGCACCCGCAACTGTTCCACGTGAAACACTTCCACATTGGCGGGCAAGGCCGCGATCTCGTCGGCGGGGTGTTTTCCCTTCATGGCCATCCAGACGCCCTGCTCTGCCAACGCGGCACCCGACCAGTTCGTGAAGTCCACCAAGGATGCGAACGCCCGGGAACTGACCACGTCATAGGGCTCGGTCAACGACTCCACCCGCGCATGCAGACCGCGCAGATTGGGCAATTTCAAACTCACCGCCACCTGCTGGATGAAGGCCGCCTTCTTGGCCACTGTATCGACACAATGCACGGTGATGTTCGGGCGACAAATGGCGATGACGATTCCGGGAAGACCGGCACCAGAGCCCACATCGAGCAACCGGGCTTGCGCATCCTGCGCCAAGTCAGACGCCCGGCCCCGCAATTGCAGCTGCCTGTCCAAAGGCGCTAGGGCTGCCAGGCTGTCGAGCAGATGGTGCGTCAGCATCTCCGCCGGGTCGCGCACCGCCGTCAGGTTGTAGACCTTGGTCCACTTTTGGATCAAGTCCAGATAGTCCAGCAGGCGCTGCACCTGCGCACCATCCAACGCCAAACCCAGCTCGATCAAACCCTGCTTCAACCCCGTTTCCAGCGCATGCATCAGACGGGCACCTCCACAGTGGGGGCTGCATCCACCACCGCGCCGGCCGCAAAACCCCGGAAGTTGCCCTTCTTCAAGTGGATCAACAACAGGGAAATGGTGGCCGGCGTAATGCCCGACATGCGCGATGCCTGCCCCAGGGTTTCGGGCCGTTGCTTGTTCAGACGCTGGCGTGCCTCGATACTCAGGGCGGTCACCTGCAGGTAGTCCAGTTCGGCCGGCAGACGCAGGTTTTCATAGTGACTCGCCCGCTCCACTTCGTCGTTCTGGCGGTCGATGTAGCCGGAATATTTGGCGGCGATCTCCACCTGCTCCACGACGGCCGCGACAAATACATCCTGCGCCAGCGCTGAGGCTGCGGCGGACGCACCACCCTCCGCAGATGTTTCACGCGAAACACCGGACAGTACCGGCAAGTCACGACTGGCGTAGCGCCCTTGGTCCAGCGACATCAAGGCCGCGTAGCCAATATTGGGTCGGCGCAACAAATCTGCCAGGTTGTACTCGTGCTCGATCGATTTACCCAGAACCCGCTCCGACTCCTCTGCCGCCAGATTCTTGGGGCTGACCCAGATGCCGCGCAGCCGCTCTGTTTCACGTGAAACAGCATCGCGCTTGCGGCAAAACGCATCCCAGCGCGCATCGTCCACCAGGCCCAAGGTCCGCCCCGTTTCGGTCAGGCGGGCGTCGGCATTGTCCTCACGCAGTTGCAGGCGGAACTCGGCCCGGCTGGTGAACATGCGGTAAGGCTCGGTTACGCCCTTGGTAATCAGGTCATCAACCAGCACGCCCAAATAGGCTTCGTTGCGGCCCGGCACCCAGGTGTCCTGCTGCCAGGCGGTTTTGGCGCCGGCCTGCAGCGCCGCGTTCACGCCGGCAAACAAGCCCTGCGCCGCGGCCTCCTCGTAACCGGTCGTGCCATTGATCTGGCCAGCAAAGAACAGCCCCGCAATCTGGCGGGTCTCGAAGCTGCTCTTGAGCGAGCGGGGGTCAAAGTAATCGTATTCGATGGCGTAGCCGGGGCGCAGGATGTGGGCATTCTCCAGCCCCGCCATGCTGCGCACCAGAGCGTACTGGATGTCAAACGGCAGGCTGGTGCTGATGCCGTTGGGGTAGTACTCGTGGGTCGTCAGACCTTCGGGCTCCAGAAAGATCTGGTGGCTGTCCTTGTCGGCAAAGCGGTTGATCTTGTCTTCCACACTGGGGCAGTAGCGCGGGCCCACGCCCTCGATCTTGCCGGTGAACATGGGGCTGCGGTCAAAGCCGCTGCGGATGATGTCGTGGGTGCGTTCGTTGGTGTGCGTGATCCAGCACGGCATTTGCTGCGGATGCATGCTAAGGCGGCCCATGAAGCTGAACACCGGCATCGTGGTGCTCATGCCGCCGGGCATGCCATCCCCCGGTTGCTCCTGGCATTTGCTGAAGTCGATGGAGCGGCCATCCAGCCGCGGTGGTGTGCCGGTTTTCAGGCGGCCCTGCGGCAGCTTCAGTTCCTTCAGCCGCGCGCTCAGGGAAATCGCCGGTGGGTCACCTGCCCGGCCCGCCGCGTAGTTGTTCAGACCCACATGGATCTTGCCGTCCAGAAAAGTGCCCGCGGTCAGCACCACGGTTTTGGAACGAAAGCGGATGCCGACCTGGGTGACGGCACCGACCACGCGGTCACCCTCCACCATCAAATCATCCACCGCCTGCTGGAACAACCACAGGTTGGGCTGGTTCTCCAGCATGCGGCGGATGGCCGCCTTGTACAAAATGCGGTCCGCCTGCGCCCGGGTGGCGCGCACGGCCGGGCCCTTGCTGGAGTTGAGAATGCGAAACTGGATGCCCGCCTCATCGGTGGCCAGCGCCATGGCGCCGCCCAGCGCATCGACTTCCTTGACCAGATGCCCCTTGCCAATGCCGCCGATGGACGGGTTGCAGCTCATCTGCCCCAGGGTCTCGATGTTGTGGCTCAGCAGCAGCGTCTTGCAGCCCATGCGGGCGGCAGCCAGCGCGGCCTCGGTTCCGGCATGGCCGCCGCCAACGACGATGACATCGAAATCTTGTGGGTACAGCATGGTGTTCTATTCGGGCGCACGGCAAGCGGCGTGCGCAGGTGGGAGTAAGCCCCGATTTTACCGGCTGCCTCATTTTGTGGCGACAATCAGGGACATGACACAACTACTGGTATTTGCGGGCAGTACCCGCCAGCATTCGTTCAACCGCCAGCTGGCCCGCACGGTGACCACGATGGCCCGCGCAGCCGGTGCCAAGGTCACGCATCTGGAACTCGCCACCCTGGACATTCCCCTGTACAACGCCGACCTGGAAGCACGCGGCACGCCGCCCGATGTGTTCTGGCTCAAGGAGGTCATGGATGCCCACCCGGCCTGGATCATCTGCTCGCCCGAATACAACGGCAGCTACACCGGCCTGCTGAAAAACACCATCGACTGGGCGTCCAGCCCGGTCCAGGACCACCCGGTCTGGGCCGATGGCAGCAAGCCGTTTGAAGGCAAGGTGGTTGGCCTGCTCAGCGCATCCGACGGCGCACTCGGTGGCCTGCGCTCACTCAGCCACTTGAACCCGCTGATGCAAAACCTGCAGTGCTGGATCGCACCCAAGCAGTTTGCGCTGGGCCGCGCCAGCGAAGCCTTTGATGAACAGGGTGCTCTCAAAAACGAAGCCCATCGCCTGGGCGTACAGGCGGTGGTGGACCAGGTACTCTGGGCCAGCCAGCGCCTCGGTCAGTAAGGCGGCTCCCTGAGCGGTCAGGCCAGGGCACCCCGCAACTCCAGCTCCGCCAGCGACACGATCTCGATGCGCCCATAGCCGAGGGTCAGCACACCCGCGCGAACCAGCAGCTTCAACTCCTTGGACAGCGTTTGCCGGGTAATGCCCAGCATCATGGCCAGGGCCTCTTGCGATACCGCCACGCTGGCGCGCGCGTCATTCGCCATGGTGGCGTCACCACGGGCCAGGGTCAACAGCCGTCGGGCAATGCGGGTGCGGGTGGAGCGCAGCATCGCGTCCTCCACCAGGCCGTACAAAGCGCGCACGCGGGTACACAGCAGACGTCCGATGGCGCGGGCAAACGCGGTGCGCAGCATCAGCCGGTCAAAGGCCGCCGGGTTGATGACCAGCACCTCGCAGGCCTGCACGGCCGTGGCATCGTGCGGACGCGGCAGACCGTCGAGCAACGCCGTCTCCCCAAACCAGTTGCCGGCTTCCATCACCGACAGAATGCCCTCGCGGCCGTCCTCACCCAGCGTCGACACCTTGAACGCACCGCGCAGCACACCATAGAAGCCGCCGACCGGATCGCCCTTGCGGTACAGCATCTCGCCGACGCGCAGGTGCACCCGGTCGGCAGCGGCCAGCATGGCCCGGCGCTCGGCCATGGGAAGCGCGCCAAACCAGGGATTGAGTGACAAGGTGGTCAGCAATTCGTCTTTTGAGTACGGCATCCATTTCCCCCCGGTAAATACCCTCAATTGTAAATTTTTTAACAGTCTTGCATCCCACAGCAGGGTAACGTGCCAGTCACTCATAAAAGGAAGCTGCGAATGAACATCCCATCCCTGCAGGGCAAGGTCAGCCCCGAAGAATGGCAGTTGCGCGTGGATCTGGCCGCCTGCTACCGTCTGGTGGCCGCCTACGGCTGGAGCGATCTGGTCTTTACCCACATCAGCGCCCGCATTCCCGGGTCGGAACATCACTTTCTGATCAACCCCTACGGCCTGATGTTCGACGAAATCACGGCCAGCAGCCTGGTCAAGGTCGACCAGCAGTGCAACAAGCTCATCGACTCCCCCTTCCCCGTCAACCCGGCCGGTTTTGTGATCCACAGCGCCGTGCACGAGGTGCGCGAAGACGCCGGTTGTGTGATGCACACCCATACACGCGCCGGTGTGGCCGTCAGCGCCCAGCAGTGCGGGGTGTTGCCGATCAGCCAGCAATCGACCTTTGTACTGGCCTCACTGGCCTACCACACCTATGAGGGTGTCGCCTTCCGCGACGAAGAGAAGCCACGCCTGCAGGCCGACCTGGGACACGCCAATTTTCTGATGTTGCGCAACCACGGCCTGTTGACCGTGGGCAAGACGATTGCCGATGCCTTCCTGTCCATGTACACCTTCGAATCCACCTGCCAGATCCAGATTGGCGCGCAAGCCGGCGGTGCCCTCACCCAGGTCGATCCGCGCATCCTGCAGGGCGTGGCCGAGGCCATGCGGGTGCAGACCGGCGGCATGGGCGGGGCCTTTGTCTGGCCCTCGCTGATCCGCAAGGTCGAGCGCCTGGACCCCGGCTACAAGACCTGAATTTCAGAAAGGAACACACCATGTCCGCCATCCCACTGCACACCGCCACCCCCGTTGAAGTGACCCGCCATATGCTGGAAGAAACCCTGGCCCTGCAACGCGCCGCCTACTTTGCGCACTCCTACCCCAGCTTCAAGGAGCGCAAGGCGGATCTGCTCAAGCTCAAAGCCTTCATCAAGGACAACCGCGACGCCATTCTGGACGCCATCAGCGCAGACTATGGCAACCGCTCGCGCCACGAGACGCTGTTCGCCGAGGTCTATGGCATTCTGGACGGTATCGACCATGCCATCAGCCACCTGAAAATCTGGATGAAGCCGCAAAGCCGCGGCATTGACCTGAAGAACTTCCTGGGCGCAAAAAACCGCGTCATTCCGCAACCGCTGGGCATCGTGGGTCATATCGTGCCCTGGAACTTTCCGATCTTTCTGTGCTTCGGTGGATTGACCTCGGCCTTTGCCGCAGGCAACCGCTGCATGGTCAAGATGTCGGAAAACTCCCGTCATCTGGCCAAGCTGTTGATCGACAAGATGCCGGCCTATTTCCCCAAGGACAAGCTGGCTTTTTTTGATGAGACCGGTGGCGTGGGCATTGAGTTCTCCAAGCTCAAGTTCGACCACCTGCTGTTCACCGGCTCCGGCGTCACCGGCCGCTCCGTGATGGCTGCTGCGGCGCAAAACCTGTGCCCGGTCACGCTGGAGCTGGGTGGCAAGGCGCCCGCTCTGGTGTGCGACGATTTTCCGCTGCGCAAAGCGGTGGAGCGCATCACCTTCTTCAAGTACTTCAACGCCGGCCAGATTTGCACCACCGCCGACCATGTGTTTGTGCCCCAGGCCAAGGTCGCCGAATTTGTTGAACACGCCAAGACCGTGGTCGCGGGCCGCTACGCCACGCTGGAATCCAAAGACTACACCTCGGTGATCGATGACCGCGCCTTCCAGCGCATCACGCGCGCCATGGAAGAAGCCGAAGCACGTGGTGCCACCCTGGTGCAGCTCACCGCTGGCAGGAAGTGGGATGCAAAAACCCACAAGATCGCGCCCCACATCGTGCTCAACGCGCCGCCCGACTGCGAACTGCGCACCCGAGAAATCTTTGGCCCCGTGCTCCCGGTCATCGCTTACACCAGCATGGACGAGGTCATCAACACCATCAACAACGGGCCACGCCCCCTGGCGTTCTACCCCTTCAGCAATGACAAGGGCCTGATCCACACGCTGCTGCACCGCGTGATGTCGGGCGGGGCCACAGTCAACGACATCGTGCTGCACACCGGCCAGCACGACATGCCGTTTGGCGGCGTGGGCGAAAGCGGCATGGGCCACTACCACGGCTACGAAGGCTTTGTCACCTTCTCCAAGATGCGCCCGGTGTTCTACCAGGCGCCATTCAGCTCCATCAAATTCCTGTGGCCGCCCTATGGCAAGTTCGCCACCAAATACCTCGACTTCCTCACCAAATAGCCTGGATCTCCCATGACCCACTACGGACCTCCCCACCTGCAACGAAGAACCTTCCTCAAACTGGGCATTGCCTCGGCCGTCGTGCTCGCCGTGGCCGGTGGCGCGGTGGCGCTGATGCAGCCGGGTCTGAAAGACGGAAAGCTCACGGAACGCTCACGCCTGATCTTTTCCCGCGCCGGCCAGGCCATTCTGGCGGGCACCTTGCCGGCCGATGCCGGCCCCCAGCAGATCGCCATCAACTCCCTGCTCGACCGCATTGATGTCTTCATTGGCGGCACACCGGACCATGTGCAGGCCGAACTGTCGCAGTTGCTGGGCCTGCTGGCCACGGCGGCTGGCCGACGCGGCGTGATGGGCCTCTCGCCCGGTTGGGACACGGTCAGCGTGGCTGAAATGACCGAGGCGCTACAAGCCATGCGCGTCTCCAGCATGTCGCTGCGCGTGCAGGTCTACCAGGCATTGCACGACATTGTGAGCGCCTCGTATTTCTCCGGCCAGGAATCCTGGGCCGTGCTGGGCTACCCCGGCCCCAAGACCCTCTGACCCCAGACTTTCAGAACGGAACAACTATGTACCCCCAAGCTCACATTCGTTCACTGCCCCCAACGAGGGCGTATGCCTCACTGAAACCTTGCGGGACAGACCTTCAGCTCTGTCCTCAACCGATCAGGGGTGTTGCGGCTCGTCGGGAGGCATGACATGAGCAGCATCAAGGACCCCATCCGCGAAGGACTCGCACGCGGCTGGAAAGTATTGGGTGGCGCGCACGGAGCGCTACCACCCAGCATCACCTGCGACGTCGCCATCATTGGTTCGGGCGCCGGTGCCGGCATCACCGCCGAACTGCTGACCAAGGCCGGCCTGAAGGTTGTCATCATCGAAGAAGGGCAGCTCAAAAGCAGCACCGACTTCAAGCAGCGTGAACCCGAGGCCTATGCCTCGCTGTACCAGGAACAAGCCGGGCGCCAGACCAAGGACAAGGGCATCACCATCCTGCAGGGGCGCAGCGTCGGTGGCACCACCACCGTCAACTGGACCAGCTCGTTCCGCACGCCACCCACCACACTCAAATACTGGCAGAACCAATTTGGCCTGAGCGACTACAACCCCGAGACCCTGGCGCCGTATTTCAAGCAGGCTGAAGAGCGCCTCAACATCAGCCCCTGGCTGACCGCGCCGAACGAGAACAACGAACTGCTGCGCCGCGGCGCTGCCAAACTGGGCATCAAGGCCGAGGTGATTCCGCGCAACGTCAAGGGTTGCTACAACCTGGGCTCCTGCGGCATGGGTTGCCCCACCAATGCCAAGCAGTCCATGCTGGTCACCACCATCCCCTTCGCGCTGGACGCCGGCGCCACGCTGCTGGTGGAGACCCGGGCGGAGAAGTTCACAATAGCCAACGGGCGCATCAACAGCCTCGGTTGCATAGCCGTAAAACCCAATGCAGCCCCCGTCAACAGTGCGGGACCAGCTACACAAATCATAGCAAAGCACTTTGTACTGGCCGGCGGTGCCATCAACTCGCCGGCGCTGCTGATGCGCTCCAAAGCGCCCGACCCGCACCACCGGCTGGGCACCCGCACCTTTTTGCACCCGGTGGCCATCACCACGGCCATCATGGCCAACACCGTGTCTGCCTGGGACGGCGCGCCGCAGTCCATTTACTCGGACCACTTCCTGGGCACCCAGCCGGTGGACGGCCCGATCGGCTTCAAGCTCGAAGTGGCCCCGCTGCACCCGGTGTTCTTTGGCGCCAACCTGCCGGGCTTTGGCGACAAGCAGGCCCAGCTGTTCCGCCAGTACCCCAACGCCAACGTCATGCTGGCCCTGATGCGCGATGGCTTTCACGAGCAGGCCGCTGGCGGCAAGGTGGAACTGCGCGGCGACGGCTCGCCCCTGCTGGACTATCCGCTGACCGACTTTGTGCTCGAAGGGGCACGCCGCTCGATGCTCGCCATGGCGGAAATCCAGTTTGAAGCCGGCGCCAGGATGGTCTACCCCGGCCACGAAATGGCGGGCGGCACCAGCACCTGGATGGACACCAAAAAGGCGATCGAGGCCCTGCCCATGAAACCGCTGTTAACCAAGATTGGCAGCGCCCACGTCATGGGCGGTTGCGGCCTGGCAGCGGATGAGAAGCGCGGTGTCACCCGCCCCGACGGCGTGCACTGGCAACTGGAAAACTTATCCATCCACGATGGTTCCATCTTCCCCACCAGCATTGGCGCCAACCCGCAGTTGTCCATCTACGGTAACGTCAACCGCCTGGCCCAGGGTCTGGCCAAGCGCCTGACCAGCAAAGAGGTGACGCTGGCCTGATACGCCGCATGTGCCGATTCGCCCGCGTGAGCGTGGGGAGCCAAACCCCGATAGGATTGGCTTCCCATTTTTCATTTTGCTCACGAAGGTTCCCATGAAGCTCTATTACTCCCCCGGCGCCTGCTCCCTGTCACCGCACATTGCGCTGTACGAAGCCGGTCTGGCATTTGAAGCCATTGCTGCACCCACCAAAACACACAAGCTGCCAGACGGTTCTGATTTTTATGCCGTCAACCCACTGGGGTACGTGCCCTTCCTGACGCTGGACGACGGGCGCAGTCTGCACGAAGGCCCGGCCATCGTGCAATACATTGCCGACCAGGTGCCGGGCAAGAACCTGGCGCCCGCCAATGGCACCTACGAGCGCTACAAACTTCAGGAGTGGCTGACCTTGATTGGCATGGAGCTGCACAGAAGCTTCTCCCCGCTGTTCGTACCCACCACCCATCCCGACACCAAGGCCGCTGCGCTGGAGCGCCTGCAATCGCGCCTGAAGTGGGTGGACGGTGAACTGGCGGGCAAGCAGTACCTGATGGGCGACACCTTCACCGTGGCCGACTGCTACCTGTTCGTCGTCACCAACTGGGGCCAGTACGTGGGCCTGGACCTGGCGCCCTACGCCAATCTGGTGGCCTACCGTGCCCGCGTGGGCGCACGCCCGGCGGTCATCGCCGCCATGAAGGCTGAAGGGCTGATCAAGTAGCTATACATTTGATAGCTGCTTGCGCACATTCCCCGGGGCTCTGAGCCACTTTTTACTCACAATCCGGGCAACGCGTCAAACCAGGCCTGCAGTGCCGCCCCGTGCAGGGGGCGACTGGCCAGGTAGCCCTGCATCACATCGCAGCCCAGACGGGTGATGGTTTCGCGCTCGGCTTCGGTTTCCACCCCTTCGGCCGTCACCATCAGGTCCAGGCCATGGCCCATTTCGGCCATGGCGCGCACCAGCTTCTGGGTGCCGGGTGACTGGTCCAGTTTGTCAATGAAACTGCGGTCAATCTTGAGCTCGCTGACCGGCAGTTTCTGCAGATACGCCAGCGACGAGTAACCGGTACCAAAGTCGTCAATCGACAGGGGCGTGCCGATATCGCGCAGCGCATGCAGCAGCGCCACACTGTTTTGCGGATCATCCATCAGGCCGCTCTCGGTAATCTCCAGGCGCAAACGCTTGGGCGGCACGCCACTGGCCTCAATCATCCGGGCCACCCGTTCGGCAAAACCCTTGTGCTGCAGGTCCCGCGTGCTCACATTCACCGCAATGCTGAGTTCCGGGTGGGTGGGCGCCCACGCCGCCAGGGTGCGCAAGGCCTGCTCCAGCATCCAGTCGGTCACCATGGTGATGTAGCCGGCCTGCTCGGCAAAGGGCACAAACTCGGCCGGCGACACAAAGCCGCGCACCGGGTGCTGCCAGCGCACCAGCGCCTCGGCCCCCACCGCCTTGCCGGTAGCCAGCGAAAACTTGGGTTGCAACCACATCTGCAACTGCGAAGTGGCAACCGCCTGGCGCAGGTCCGACAACAGGCTCAGATGACCCAGCCGCGCCGCTTCCTGCGCCTCGCTGTGCCAGGCAAACCCGATGGCCGCGCGCTTGGCGCTGTGCAGGGCCACTTCGGCGTTGCGCAACAGCAGTTCCACCGCCAGCGGTTCACCGCTCGCTCTGGCATCGCCCGAGTCCGCCAGTCCATAGGTCAAACTCAAATCCACACTGTGCCCGCTGCAGTGCACCGGCGCCGCCATGGCCTGCTCGATGCGCTCGCGCAGCGCTTCGACCGCCGCCCGGTTGGGCGCGCAAAACACGGCCGCAAAGGTGCCGCCCGACAGGCGCGCCACCACCGGGTCCGGGCCAATCAAACCGTTCACCGCGGCATCGTGGAGCGCCTGGCTGGCACGCTCGGCGGTTTGCCGGATCAGCGTGTCGCCCGTGGTGTAGCCCAGGGTTTCGTTGATGGCCTTGAGGCGGGCCAGATCCATCAGGGCCAGGCAGTTGGGTGCCACTCCAGCATCCAGTGCCGGCTGGAACAGCGCCGTGCGGTTGGGCAGGCCGGTCAGCGGGTCATGGAACGCCAGGTGCTCGATGTCGCGCTCACGCTGGGCCACGGCGTCGGTCATGGTGTTGAGGGCCTGGCCGACCCGGTCCACTTCCTGGGTGCGGGTGGTCGGCACGCGGCTGGTGTAGTCCCCCTCGGCAATGCGCTGGGCCGCAACTTCCAGTTCGGCCAGGGGGCCTACCACGCTGCGGGTGGTGCGCACACCCAGCCACGCCGCCAGCGCCACCGCCAATACCGACAGGCCCGCCACCCACAGGGCCACCCGGTCAAACAGTTGCTGGGCCTCTTCCAACTGCGATTCAATCCGCTGGCGTTCGCGCTGCAGCAGGGCGTTGGACTCCAGCAGCATGGTCTTCAGCGCGGGGTTGACGCGATCATCCAGCAGGCGCCAGGCAGCCTTGGGATTGTTCGCCTCAATCTCGTCAGCGGTGGCAATAAAGGCTTGCGCGTAGGCAGCGCGACACTCCACCAGACGCCGCAGGTTTTCTTCCTGGTCGGCATCCCGCAGGTCATGGGCCAGCGACTCGATGATGCCGTCCATGCGCCGGTTGCGCTCGTCCACATCGGCGTACTCCATGACCCGGCTTTCGCGCGGCGCGTTGATCAGGCGTATCAGCGCATTGCCCACCCCTTCGGTCTGCAGGGACAGGGCCTGCACGCGCAGCAGGCGCTGCATGTCACCGGTGGCAAAGCGCTGTGTCACCCCGGTGATGTGGTGGATCTGAAAGATCGCCTGCGCCAGGGCCACCAGCATCAGGACGACCAGCACGCCAAAGCCCAGTGCCAGGCGCCAGCCGATGCGCTGGGGCCACAGCGTCTGCCAGCCAGAGCCAGCCTGTGGTTCGCTGCGCAAGAGGATGGGGCCAATGCGCAAATTACGAAGCCTGCGCGGCAAGGCCGGCTGGCGCCAGGACCGCCAGCACCAGGCCGCTTTGCACGGCCAGGGGCAACCACTGGCCAAAGTCCAGTGCCGGCGCCTGGTCCAGGGCGTCCGCCAATGCGTCCCCACGCAGCAGGGCTTGCAGGCCATCGGCTTCACCCGGCATGGCCTGGCGCACGCGCGGGCGCAGCCCGGCACGCCATACCACCGCATCCTGCGCCACCCCGGCGCGCAACTGGGCGCCCGCCTCCTGCAGCGTGGGACTGTCCTCCAGGTGGGCACCCAGGATGCTGGCGATGGGCCAGGCGCTGCGGACCACCGCGCACCCGCCAGCCAGCGCCAAGCGCAACTGCGACGGATCATGGGTGGTCAGCAAGGCCAGCGTCGAAAGATCCGCCTGGGCATCCGGCGCACCGGCGCACTGGTGCAACGCCCATTCGGCACGTGCCACATCGGCCAGATAGGACTCGTCCTGCACCTGCGCACTGGACTCGAAAAAAGCGGCCAGTCCCTCGCCCCAGCAGGCAATATCACCACGCAGGGGGGGCTGTGCGTGCCACAGCGCCCGGGCCAGATCGGCAGCACTCTCCTCGCCCAGCAACTGCACCACCACCGGGTAGGCCGCCCGCAAGGCACGCTCAGCCAGCATGTGACCGTTGGCCTGGTAGGCTTTCAGGCCTCTACCTCCCGGATCCTGTGCGTAAGCAGCTACTATTTTAATAGCATCATCCGCGGGCCATGCCAGCAGGGCCTCCAGCAAAACCTGCTGCTGGCGGGCCAGGCCGCTCACGCGAACACCTCCCCGCAATGGCCGCGTGCACGGCTGGCTTCGTCCAGCAACACGTCCAGCGGCGGTACGTCGGTGTCCCACTCGATCAGAGTCGGCACGGCGCCAAAGCGCCCCATGGCGTGCCGGTACAAACCCCACACGGCATCGCACACGCGGCTGCCGTGGTCGTCAATCACGATGTCGCCATGCGCATCGCTCACGTGGCAATGGCCCGCCAGATGCAATTCGCCCACCACGTCGGCGGGAATGGCGTCCAGCCAGTCACGGCAGCTTTGCACGGGGTCGACCGCCAGCCCCGCGCGCAACTGTGCATTCAGGGCATTGACATAAATATTGTTCACATCGACCAACAACTGGCAGCCGGTGCGGCGGGTCAGTTCGGTCAGGAAAGCCGTCTCGGCCCAGACGCGTTCGCTGTCGAGGGCATTCCAGTTCAGGTAAGCCGACAGGTTTTCCACCAGGAACACCCGCTGCAGCCGGTCCTGCACCCGGCTCACGTTGGCGCACAGCACATCCAGCGACTCGGTGGTGAAGGGAATGGGCAAGAGGTCAGCGGCATGCACCACCGCACCCTGAAACCGACCCCGCGCAAACGAAGCGTGGTCACTGACCCGCACCGGGTCAATGCGCTGGACCAGCCGCGCGAGCTGGTCCAGGTGCCAGTCGTCCAGTCCCACCGCGGAACCCAGGGACAAGCCCACGCCATGCAGACTGACGGGATAGTGGGCGCGCCCTTGCTCCAGCACGGCCAGGGCGGCACCGCCCTGGGCAAAAAAATTCTCGGAGTGGACTTCAAGGAAGTCCAGCGCGGGCTTGCGTTCGAGCAGCTCGCCGTAATGGGGGTGCCGCCAGCCTATGCCCACGTTCCCGGCGCTGCACGCAGGGGCTTCACTCAGACGATGGGACATGGCGACGGACTTGAAGGAAATCGAATACCGCTGGCGATGCAGCAATCAGCCCTTTTTCGACATCTTGGCTTCGTCCAGCGACATGCCTTTCATGCTCTTGCAGGTTCCCTTGGCCACATACTTCCACTCCATCTTGTCCATGTCGACCTTGGATTGCCCCGCGCAGGAGTGGGCACCCGTGACGCTGGCGCAGTCGTTCTGTCCGGCCTTGGCAATGCCGAAGCATTTTTCCTTTTCTTGTGCTGCGGCGGGCACGGCCATCATGGACAGGGACATCACAGCAGCTGCAGTCGCAGCGATCATTGCACGTTGGTTCATTTCAAAAACTCCTAAAGGGGACAGGTTAAAGTTCAACCAGTCGGTGCCTGCAAGGCATGCACCCTATCGCTGGTTACGGTTTAGTCTGATGCCGGAGCCCATTCTTACAGGCTTGCGCGAAATATTTCATTCCAACGGGTTTACCCTCAAGGGCCGTACGCTGCCACTATCGCAACGCACCATCCAAACCGTACACTGCAGGACATCAAGCCGGACCACCCGAAAACCACGCGATGACCAGTTTTGAACAACAGATTGTTGCCTTGCAGGACTACCTGCTGAAATTTGCACGCCTGCAGTTGCGCAACGACGCCTGGGCCGAGGACGCCGTGTCAGAAACCGTCTTGGCCGCTCTGGCCAAGCCCCAGTCCTTTGGCAATCGCTCGCAGCTCAAGACCTGGCTGGTCGGCATCCTCAAGCACAAGGTGGTCGACGCCCTGCGCCACCACCACCGCGAAATCAGCGGTCTGGACAACACGGACGACGAAAAAGCCGACCCGCTGGAGGCCATTGCCTTCCAGGCCGATGGCCATTTTGTCGAGCAACCGGCCGACTGGGGCAACCCCGAACAACAGACCAGCAGTCAGCAGTTTTTCGCCATTCTGGAGGCCTGCGCCAGCAAACTGCCAGCCAGCCAGGGGCGCTTGTTCCTGATGCGTGAGTGGCTGGAGCTCTCCAGCGAAGAAATTTGTAAGGAGTTGCAGCTCACGCCGACCAATTTGTATGTGCAGTTGCACCGCGCCCGCCTGCGTTTGCGCGAGTGCCTGGAACTGAATTGGTTCATGAAAGCCAGCGCGTGATGATTCCACTGAAAAGAACCTGCCGGGAAGTCGCAGCCATCCTGGTGGCGCGGGAAGACCGCAACCTGGGTTTGGCGGATCGCCTGGCCCTGCGCCTGCACATGGCGGTTTGCGATGCCTGCCCCCGGTTTGAGCGCCAGATGTTGACCATGCGCAACGGCCTGAAACAGTGGCGCAACTACACCGGCCCTGAGGATTCGGCCAAGAATTGAACGCCTGGCCAAATAAAAAATTAGGCAAGTACGCAAAATACCCGCATAATGGTGCAGTATTGCCGAAAAATCGGTATACGGGTTTGCGGTGATTTACCAGTTTCGCGTCTGCTTTAAGTCTTCATTGGTTTGTTGATTGCGGGTTTGGACACCATCGCGTTTTGAGAGTTATTTTGAGGAGTCCTTACATGGGCAACAAACTTTACGTGGGCAACCTGCCCTATTCTTTCCGTGATGAAGACCTGCAACAAGCGTTTGCAGCCTACGGTTCCGTTTCCAGCGCCAAGGTCATGATGGAACGTGACACTGGCCGTTCCAAAGGCTTCGGCTTTGTGGAAATGGGCAGCGACGCTGAAGCGCAAGCAGCTATCGGCGGCATGAACGGTCAACAATTCGGTGGCCGCGGTCTGGTCGTCAACGAAGCACGTCCCATGGAAGCTCGTCCTCCCCGCACTGGCGGCGGCGGCTTTGGTGGCGGTGCTGGCGGCGGCCGTAGCGGCGGCGGCGGCTACGGTGGTGGCGGCGGCGGTGGTGGTTACGGCGGCGGCGCTGGCGGCGGCGGTGGCCGTAGCGGCGGCGGTGGTGGTTACGGCGGTGGCCGTAGCAGCTACTAAGCAGCTACTAAGCAGCTACCGGAGACATTCTCCAATTGAAAAAGGGCCTTCGGGCCCTTTTTTTTTGCCTGAATTCAGCCTTCGCTGATGCGGCGCTTGCGGGGTCGCCCCGACAGCACCTTGTCAAACAGCCAGTTCGGCAGCAAGCGCAAGCCCTTGGCAACCCATCCCATTTGCCATGGGATCACACGGTAGCTGACTCCAGCGTCAATGGCCTGGAATGCCGTGTTGGCAAAATCATCCGCATGCATCAAGAAAGGCATTGCATACCGGTTCTTCTGGGTCAGCGGCGTATCAATGTATCCCGGGCAAATCGTCATCACCTGGATGCCGCTTTGACGCAACTCTCCCCGCAAACTCTCGCAGTAGCTGATCACGCCGGCTTTGCTGGCGCAATATGCCCCGTGCCCGGGCAAGCCACGAATCCCCGCCACACTGCCGATGCCCACCAGAGTGCCCGATCCGCGCTGCGCCATGGGGTCAATGAAAGCATGAAAGGTCGCCGCCAGCCCCACGTTGTTGATGGCAAAGGTCCGCGACATGACCTCCAGATCGTCTCGTACCGAAGTGTCCATTCCAATACTGACGCCCGCGTTAGCAATCACCACATCGGGCACGCCCTGTCGCTGCAGACACTGCGCGGCAGCGGCCACGATGCTGTCGATCACGGCCACGTCGGCACTGTAAATCTGGTAGCGGGATGGGTCCAGTTGGCGCCGATCGGCCCACGTTTGAATCTCCTGGGTCCGACGGGCAACCAGTGCCAGCGAAAAGCCAGCCTGGTAATACCGCCACGCCAGCGCCTGCCCGATGCCGCTGGAGGCGCCGGTGATGAAGATCAGCTTGGCCACGGTCTGCCTCCCCACTATGGTTGACTTGGCGCGGGCATCAAAGTGCCTTTGACACGCCCGCTCAATTGCAGCATCTGCTCCACATTGTCAAATTCCATGTGGTCGGCCGTAAACCGGTCCTTGCCGCGCAGCAATTCCACCGGTTTGTGCGACTGTACCCGCTCGGTATTCATGAAAGCATGCAAAAACTCGCCCCGGTATTCCATGCGCGGAGCGGCATTGACGCCCTTGGCGGCATCGGCCTCGCGAACGATCACGGCATTGCCCATCAACTGTACTTCCGAGGAGTCTTCATTGGTCAGTCCACGCTCGGCGGTTGCGGTTGTCAGGCGACCCTGCTCGTCAAACGAACGGATACGGACGCTGTCAATTTCCAGCCACAGGGTGTCGGGGTAATGGCGAGCCTTGGCGCCGACCACTTCGGTGCGCACACGTCCGGCCGCATCAAAGGTTCGCACCGAAAAATCCTGCATGAAATAGTCCGGTTCGTGGCTTACCGGCCGCTGCGCGACAGGACCGCTCACCGGCGGCGTACTGCGCACCAGCCAATAGGTTCCCAGCGCCAACAGCCCCATGGAAGCCAACGGGAAATACAGCATGAACCGATCCCAGGCGTCGCGCAGTACGGACATCATTGCGCGTACTTTTCCAGCAGATCCACATAGCGACCGCTGGCCACCAGCAGGATGTCGCAAAACTCGCGAGCGGCCCCGTGTCCGCCGCGCACTGAGGTGACATAGTTTGCAGCCGCCAACACCTCGGCATGGGCATTGGCCGGTGCACAGGCAAAAACGCTGCGGCGCATCACCGGCAGATCCGGCCAGTCGTCTCCCATGGCAGCAGCCTGGCTCCAGTCCACTCCCAGCGCGGCCAGGGTCTGTTCGGCGGCGGGCCGCTTGTCTTCGGTGCCAAAGTGGGCGTGTTGCACACCCAGCGCCTGCAGGCGCACGCGCAAGGCCTGGGAATCGCGTCCGGTAATGACCACGGGCGTAATGCCCGCTTGCTGCAACAGCTTGAGGCCATGGCCATCCAGTGTGTTGAAACGTTTGAGCGTTTCACCGGCTTCAGAAATGAACAGACCACCATCGGTCAGCACACCGTCCACATCGAAGAAAGCCACCTTCACGCCCTGCGCCAGGAGCAGCAGCGCCGGATCAAAATTCAGGGCGGGCTTCATCAGATAACCTTCGCGCGCATCAAATCATTGCTGTTGAGCGCACCGCACAGGCGACCATCGGCATCCAGCACCAATACACTGGTAATACGATTGCGCTCCATCAGTTCGGCAGCGTCCACAGCCAGGGCCTGTGCGTCCACCGAATAGGGCGATCGGTGCATGACCTCCTGCGCTGTTTTGGCCCGCAAATCCGTGCCCAGTTCCACCAGACGCCGCAAATCGCCATCGGTAAAGATACCCAACACCCGGTTGTCACCATCCACCACGGCCGTCGCCCCCAGCCCCTTGGCACTCATCTCGCGCATCAGAACACTGAAGCCTGCATCTGGCAACACCCGTGGAACCGCATCACCCGCGCGCATGACATCGCTGACGTGGGTCAGCAGCTTGCGCCCCAAGGCCCCGCCGGGATGCGAACGGGCGAAATCTTCAGCACGAAACCCGCGCGCATCCAGCAAGGCAACCGCCAAGGCGTCACCCAGGGCCAATTGCGCCGTCGTGCTGGCGGTGGGCGCCAAATTCAGGGGGCAGGCCTCCTTGTCCACCGCACTGTCAAGCCAGAGGTCGGCATGCAGGGCCATGGTGGATTGCGGATTGCCCGTCATGGCCACCACCGGAGCTCCCAGCCGTTTGAGCACCGGAAAAATCGCAGCCATTTCCTGTGACTCGCCGCTGTTGGAAATGGCCAGGACCAGATCGGCCGCCGTAATCATGCCCAAATCACCGTGGCTGGCCTCGGCAGGATGCACAAACATGGCGGGTGTGCCAGTTGAGGCCAAGGTGGCTGCAACCTTGCGCCCGATGTGGCCGCTCTTTCCCATGCCCATGACCACGACCCGGCCCTGGATCGCCAGCACCATTTCGACGGCCTGGGCAAATGTGGCCCCAACCCGGCTTTTGAGTCCCAACACGGCCGCCGCCTCGATGTCGAAGGTCTCATGGGCCAACGCGATCGCGCGCTGAGCTGAAGGTGCAGGGAGCCGCGTTGCGTGGTCAATCATGCAGCCATTTTATAGAGCGTGGCGTCTCTTGCTAGTATGGCGCCATGACCGGACTGGAAATAACCCTTCTCTATCTTCTGGCTGCCGTGCTGGGCGTGGTGGTATGCCGCTACTTCCAGTTGCCGCCGATGCTGGGATATCTGGCAGTGGGTGTGGCCATCGGGCCCAATGCCATGGCACTGTCACAGGACGCCGACGGCGTGCGGCATCTGGGCGAGTTTGGCGTGGTCTTCCTGATGTTTGTCATCGGACTGGAATTCAACCTGCCCAAGCTGCGCGCCATGCGCCAGCATGTGTTTGGCCTGGGCCTGCTGCAGGTCGGCGTAACCATACTGGTCGCCACCCTGGCCACCATGGGCCTGTCTGCTTTGGCACCCCAGCTCTGGGGTATGCCCTGGCAGGCCGCCTTGGCACTGTCGTGCGCCCTGGCCATGAGCAGCACGGCCATCGTGGTCAAGCTCATGGTGGAACGCCTGGAGCGTGAATCGGAGCACGGCAAACGGGTCATGGGTGTTTTGCTGTTCCAGGATCTGGCCGTCGTACCCTTGCTGGTCCTGATTCCAGCGCTAGGCGCCTCCGGTGAGCAACTGGCAGGTGCGTTGGCGATCGCAGCGCTCAAGGCCACGGCACTCATCACCGTACTCCTGGTGGGAGGCCAGCACGTGATGCGCCGCTGGCTGACCGTGGTCGCCCGGCGCAAGAGCGAGGAACTGTTTGTGTTGAACCTGCTATTCATCACGCTGGGATTGGCCTGGCTGACCGAACTGGCGGGGCTGAGCCTGGCGCTGGGTGCGTTCATCGCAGGCATGCTGATTTCCGAGACCGAATTCAAACACCAGGTGGAAACCGACATCCGACCCTTTCATGATGTGCTGCTGGGATTGTTCTTCATCAGCATCGGAATGCTGCTGGACTGGCGTCTGGTTGTGGAACGCTGGCCTGTGGTGCTCTTGCTGCTGGTCGTCCCCACCGTGTTCAAGGCAGCGCTGGTGACCGCACTGTCCAAAGGACTGGGTGCGAGCGCCGGTGTGTCCCTGCGTACCGGCCTGTACCTGGCGCAGGCCGGTGAATTCGGATTCGTGTTACTGACACTGGCGCAGAAAAACTCCCTGGTACCGCCTGCCCTGTTGAACCCGATTCTGGCCAGCATGGTGCTGTCCATGCTGGCCACCCCCTTTATCGTGATGTACAGCAACCGCATCGTCATGAAACTGGTGGCCAGTGAGTGGCTTCAGCAATCCCTCCAAATGACCACCATTGCGCGCAAGTCCATCAACGCCAATCGACACGTCATCATCTGTGGCTATGGACGCTGCGGACAAAATCTGGCCAAAATGCTGGAACGCGAAGGCATTCCCTACATGGCGCTGGACCTGGACCCCGATCGCGTTCGCCAGGCCGCCGCCGCGGGCGATTCGGTGGTGTTTGGCGATGCGGCCCGCATGCAGGCATTGATTGCATCCGGGCTGGCCCGCGCCAGTGCCGTGGTGATTACCTACCTGGATGTGCCGGGCGCCCTCAAGGTACTGAGCCACACCCGGGTGCACGCGCCCCAGGTTCCGGTCATCGTACGCACCCAGGATGACCTCAGTCTGGAAGTGTTGCAGGCCGCCGGTGCGACCGAGGTGGTACCGGAAACCATTGAAGGCTCGCTGATGCTGGCCAGCCATGCACTGGCCCTGGTCGGCGTGCCCATGCGACGCGTAATCCGCATCGTGCAGGACCAGCGCGACGCCCGGTACAACCTGTTGCGCGGCTTCTTCCGCGGTACCGATGACGATTCAGTGGACGAACTCCAGTATGAACGGCTGGCAACCCTGACTTTGCCTTTGGGCGCCAAAACCATAGGCCGCACCCTGGACTACTTCGCACTGCACACGCTGGAAGTGCGCGTGGTCAGCCTGCGGCACAGCGACGGCAAGGCTCGCACGGCGGCTGGCGACACCGTGCTTCAAGCCGGCGACACCCTGGTACTTTCCGGCAAAGCAGAAGCACTGGCCGTGGCAGAACAGAAACTGCTGAAGGGTTAGGTACTGACCAACACCCCTTGGGGGCACAATGCGGGATGACGCCGCCACGCGGCCCCACCTCTGCCGTATGACCATGCAAAACACCAGCATCAACCAATACCTTCGCGACCACATCCGCACCGTGCAGGACTGGCCAACACCGGGTGTTCAGTTCCGCGATATCACGCCCCTTCTGCAGGACGCCAAAGTCTTCCGTGTCCTGATTGATGCCTTTGTACACCGCTACATGGGCGCTGACATGCGACCCGACATCGTTGCGGGCCTTGACGCACGGGGATTCATCCTGGGAGCCGTAGTCGCCTATGAACTCAATATCGGCTTTGTGCCCATCCGCAAGAAAGGCAAGCTGCCCTTCACCACGGTAGAAGAAACCTATGAACTCGAATATGGCAGTGCCACCGTGGAATTGCATACCGACGCCGTCAAGGCCGGTGACCGGGTGCTGCTGATTGACGACCTGATTGCCACGGGTGGCACCATGATGGCAGGGAGGAAACTGCTGGAACGCCTGGGAGCCCACGTGATGGAGGGCGCGGCGATTGTCGATTTGCCCGAGTTGGGTGGCTCCCAGAAGCTGCGCGACTCGGGCCTGCCTTTGTTCACGCTGGTGGACTTCGGCGGCCACTGAGACAGGCTGGGCTGAACCTCGGTACTCCGAGCAGCCTGCTAATGCAGGTCCCCATATTGCGTCCCGCTCAACGGAGACGGCCGGTCATCGAGTTCCGTATCTTCAAAGCTGGGTTGGGGTGCCGGATTGCGGCGCCCGGATCGAACGATTTCACCTGGCGCCGACAGAGGCTTGGACGTACCCACCGATGCAAGCGCCTGCTTGAACGCGGCAACCTCTTCAGGATGCAATGGCTCATAGCCCGGCTTGGGTGCTGACACCGGCGCAGCCGCTTCCGGTGGTTTTGTGGCCAAGGGTTCTGGCGCAGACACCACTGGGCTCACACGCGACAAGCCTGCAGTGACGTGTTCGTTCACACGCCAATACACGGCGGTGACCAGAATGTCGTGTCTGTTCTTGGCGTTCTGGGCAATCAAGCCCTCAATCTCGGCAAGCCGGGATGTCTCCCCGACGTACTGCCGGGCCAGGTCCATCATGATCAGGTACTGGCGGCCGCGGGAATCCAGTGAAAGCACCTTGAACTTGTAGCTAGCAGACAACACTCCCGCCTTGATCATGGCCTCACGCACTACCGAATACAACTGCTCCCTGCGCTCCAGACGCTCGTTCTTCCGGTTCGCCGCACTGCCAGGAGGACTTGCCGGTACGCGTGCACGCCCCTTGCCAGCCGAGCTGTGAGGTACCGTTGCATCGATATGGCCCAAGCCAGAACTCTCAACAGATACGGATTGTCGGGCTGGCGGTTTCTTGGAGAACCAGTTCAGTAGTGACATTGTTATTGCTTTCGGTTTCGACGACCGAAGCAGTGTATGCCAGCTACTTGCCAATGCAAAATTTCGAAAAGATCACGCCCAACAGGTCATCCGACGTGAACTCGCCGGTTATCTCGCTCAAGGCGTTTTGTCCCAACCTCAACTCTTCGGCCAGCAAATCCAGCGACTGATCCTGCACCGCCAGGTGCTGCGCAGCCATCAACAAATGCCCATCCACCCGGCGCAACGCCTGCAAGTGCCGCTCCCGCGCAATGAAGACGCCACCGCTTGAAGCCTGCCACCCCGCGGTCTCCAACAAGGTACGACGTAGCGCATCCAGACCCACGCCTGTTTTGGCTGAAAGGACAATGCCGCGACCGTGCATCACAGCCGCGGCCGCAACCGCATCGGCCTTGTTCCAGACATTGATCACGGGCACAGAGCCTGCAATTTTTTGACCTATAGCCGCCGTGATAACAGCATCTGCCGCTATGTAATCAATAGCATCCGCGCGCGTCAGGTCATGCAGGAATAAAACGGCATCGGCTCCTTCTATGGCCTCCCAGGCACGCGCAATGCCCATTTTTTCAACGTCATCGTCGCTGGGTCGCAGCCCGGCGGTATCGACCACATGAATCGGCACGCCTTCGATCTGAATGGTCTGCTGCACCTTGTCGCGCGTAGTGCCCGCGATAGGCGTCACGATCGCAAGTTCCGCACCCGCCAGCGCATTGAGCAGCGAAGACTTGCCCGCATTGGGTTGTCCGGCAATGACCACCGTAATCCCTTCGCGCAGCAATGCGCCCTGCGAAGCCTTTTGCATCACGGTGCGCAACGCCTGTTGCAACCGGTCCAACTGACCCTTTGCATCCGATTTTTCGAGGAAATCGATCTCTTCCTCGGGAAAGTCCAACGTGGCTTCCACCAGCATGCGCAAGTGGATCAGGGCATCCCGCAGCGAATGGATTTCACTGGAAAAGACACCCGACAGTGATTGCGTGGCGCTGCGGGCCGCCGCCTCGGTGCTGGCATCAATCAGATCGGCAATCGCCTCGGCCTGGGCCAGATCGATCTTGTCATTCAGAAAGGCGCGCTGGGAAAACTCACCCGCCTGGGCCACACGCATACCAGGCAAGTACGGCAATCCAGTGCCGCGGTTCACCTGCCCGGCGGCTTCCAGGCAGCGGGCCAGGAGCAACTGCAAAACAATCGGGCCACCGTGCGCCTGCAACTCCAGCACATCCTCACCGGTGAAGGAATGGGGTCCTGGAAAAAACAGGGCCAACCCGTGGTCGATGGCGACACCGTCCTTGTCGGCAAACGGCAAGAAGGTCGCCTCGCGTGGACGCAGAGTCCGCCCCAACAGATACTGCACCCACGGACCCAGGTCTTTGCCGCTGACCCGCACAATGCCCACCGCACCGCGCCCCGGCGCGGTGGCAATGGCGGCAATGGGTTCCTGGTGGCGTGCGAGCATGGAATGTGAGGGGGAGTTAACCCAGAGATACCGTGGAACCGGCTCTGCCGGGCCACTGGTGTCGCCCCCCTTTCCAAGGGGGGAGGCGCACAGCGCCTCGGGGGGTTACTTGAATTTCGGCAGATTGAACTGCGGTGGCACGCCCATGCGGGTATTGATGATCCACTGCTGCAGGATGGACAGGACGTTGTTGGTAATCCAGTACAACACCAGACCCGCCGGGAAGAAGAAGAACATCACGCTGAAAATCAGCGGCATGAACCACATCATCTTGGCCTGCATGGGGTCCGGCGGGGTTGGGTTCAGCGCCGTCTGCAGCAAGGTCGTTGCCGTCATCACCAAAGGCAGGATGTAGAACGGATCGGGCGAAGACAAATCCTTGATCCACAGAATCCAGGGAACGTTGCGCATCTCCACGCTGGACAACAGCACCCAGTACAGGGCGATGAACACCGGGATCTGGATCATGATCGGGAAGCAGCCGCCCATGGGATTGACCTTCTCCTCGCGGTAGATGCGCATCATCTCCTGCTGCATCTGCTGCGGGTTGTCTTTCAAACGCTCGCGCATTTCCGTGATCTTGGGGTTGACCGCCTTCATCTTGGCCATGCTGGCATAGGCCTTGGCATTGAGCCAGTAGAACGCGGCCTTCAACAGCAGCACCAGCGCCACAATGGACCAGCCCCAGTTCTGGATGAAGCCGTGCAGTTTGTCGAGCAGCCAGTACAAGGGCTTGGCAAGAATGGTCAGCCAACCGTAGTCTTTAACCAGTTCCAGGCCAGGAGCCAGAGTCTCCAGCATGGTTTCCTGCTGCGGACCGGCAAAGAATTTGGCGTCCACCGATTTGCTGGCACCCGGAGCAATCGATTCCAGCGGCGTAATCAAGGTCGCTCGGTAGCAGCAGTCCGCGACCGGTGAGCCAATGTCCACGCCATCGACAGAAATGCTGCGTTGCACGCCTTCAGGCAAGATCCAGGCGCTGGCGAAATAATGCTGCACCATGGCCACGTAGCCATCGGCGGCCTGCTTCTCGTAATCCGCCTTCTTCTTCTTGATGTCGGCGAACTCCACCTTCTGGTACTTCTTGGCAGCCGTGTAAACCGCAGGACCGGTAAAGGTGGAATAGAACGACGACTCGCCCAGCGGCTTGTTGCCATCGCGCACCAGTTGCAGGTACAACTGCGGTGCCACCGGCGTAGCCGACACGTTGGTCAACTCGTGCTTGACCGCCATGTCGTAGGCTCCGCGGCGCAGGGTGTAGGTCTTGACCAGCTTGATACCACCGACGTCACCGGACGTGAACTGAATGACCAGCTCGTTTTCACCGTCTTTGAGCGCCCGCGCACCGCTCACGGTCATGGGCGTCTTGTGCGTGGGGAAGGCACCCGCTGCACTGCCGCCAATCACACCGGTCTGAGCCATGTAAACACGGTCCTTGCTGTCATCGAGCAAGACAAAGTTCTTGCTCTTGTCTGCCATATCGGTGTGTTTGAGAAACTCGGCACGCACCAATGATCCGCCTTCGGTATCAAAAGTCAGCTTCAACACATCGGTCGTCACCTCAATACGCTCTTTGGGCGCTGGCGCAGCAACCGGTGCGGCAGTCATGCCGGCGGGCACAGTCGCCACGCCAGTCGACGCCCCGGCGGCGCTGGGCACCCCCGCGTTGTTGGCACCGGGCGCAACAGGCGGTACGCCGGTCGTGGCTGGCGCGGTCTGTTGGGCGGGGCCCGGGAAAAAAGTCGCCTTCTTGCCGTTGTGCACCTGCCACTGATCCCACAGCAGCACCATGGAAAAGCCAAAGATCACCCACAAAATGGTGCGGCGAATATCGTTCATGAAGGTTTCTTTTCAGAAGAAGAAGAGAGCAGCCGTGTAAACAGCCGGGGGGGAGCAACGGGCACGGGATCAGCCCCGCCAGCGCACCAGGGGTGACAGCGCGCGATGCGCGAAGCCGCAAGGTAACTGCCAGCAGCGGCACCATGGGTTTGCAAAGCCTGCAAGGCATAAACCGAGCAGGTGGGTTCAAACCGGCAGGCAGAACCCAGCCATGGGCTCAGGAAAACGCGGTACGCCTTGACAATGCCGATGAACAGTGACTGCATCATGTCCCGGCAGGCACCTGCGCCCGAGAAAAAAGTTGCAGTAATTCAGCCCGCACGGCCGCTTTGAGCGCGTCAGACGTCGCGCTGACAAATTGGGTACGGTCAAACGCCGCGCGCAAGCGCACGACGTGTGCACGCTCGGGCAAAACGGATTCGAAATCAGCACTCACGTTGTAGATCTGGCGTTTGATGCTGTTGCGCGTCACGGCGCGCTTGGCCCACCGTTTGGGAACCATGGCACCCAACCACACACCACGCACCGGAAACAAGGGAGGTACCGCAACACTGTGCGTCACTGTCACTGGCAATTCCAAAGCACAGCAATGCAATGCAAAGTGTGCCGTTCTGGCCAGAGTACCACCGGCCAAAACTGCCTGAAACTGGGGCCGCGTCTTCAGTCGCTGCACAATGGTGTCACACCAAGCCTGCACACCAGCAATGCCCGGATGTGCATGTGCTGGAATAGCCCGCGGACAGCGATTAGACAGCCAGGCGCTTGCGGCCCTTGGCGCGGCGTGCATTGATCACGGCGCGGCCACCGCGGGTCTTCATGCGAACCAGAAAACCGTGGGTACGGGCGCGACGGATTTTGGAAGGTTGGTAAGTGCGTTTCATTTGGAATTCCTAACAGGCTCAGTTCTGATCCGCCTTCTCAGAAAAAGACGGATCTCGGTCAAATCGCCCCGAACACAATCAGGGGAACCGCGGATTATCGCAAATTTTCTGAACCGGGGCAACACCTTACATCGGAAACACGGCGTATCGCTGGAAGTTCCAACAACCTAGAAAAATTGTGGATAAGGTTTTGATAAATTACAATCCGCGGCGCAGCAATCAATAACTATCCACAGAAGCTGAAAAGAATAATGTCCGAGGGACCTCCATACAACCATGCCCCGTCGCCAGGGCTCGACATAGGTCAAAGTCTTTGGCAAAGCTGTGTCGATCAGCTCGCCCAAGAATTGCCCGAACAGCAATTCAACACCTGGATCAAACCCCTGAGCGCACAGGTCGTTGAAGACTTCTCCAAGGTCACTATTTTTGTCGCCAATCGCTTCAAGCTGGACTGGGTGCGAGCCCAGTACAGCGGAAGAATTTCCGCCCTGCTGGAAAAGATGTATGGCCAACCCGTTCAAGTTGAGTTAGCAATCACTCCGCGGGAAGCCCTTGTAAGAAGTGCTTTTACACAACCAGTGATGGAGATGGTCTCTGCAGAGGAAAGCGTGGCAACCGGCGAAGCGGCCCCCTCCGGTTTACCCAAGAACAGACTCAACGCAACGCTCACATTTGAAAACCTGGTCGAGGGCACAGCCAACCGCATGGCACGCGCCGCGGCCATGCATGTGGCGACCATGCCCGGGCACCTGTACAACCCGCTTTTCATCTACGGCGGGGTCGGCCTTGGCAAGACCCATTTGATGCACGCAGTGGGTAACCGGCTGCTGGCGGACAAACCCGGATCCAAAGTTCTCTACATCCATGCAGAACAGTTTGTATCGGATGTGGTTAAAGCCTACCAGCGCAAGACTTTTGACGAATTCAAGGAGCGTTACCACTCGCTGGATTTGCTACTGATTGACGATGTGCAGTTTTTTGCCAACAAAGACCGCACCCAGGAAGAGTTTTTCAACGCCTTTGAAGCCCTGCTGGCCAAGAAATCGCACATTGTGATGACCAGCGACACCTATCCCAAGGGTCTGACCGACATCCATGAACGCCTGGTTTCCCGTTTTGACTCCGGCTTGACCGTGGCCATCGAACCGCCCGAACTGGAAATGCGGGTTGCGATTCTAATCAACAAAGCCCGCGTCGAGGGCTCGGAAATGCCCGAAGAGGTGGCCTTCTTTGTCGCCAAGAACGTGCGCTCCAATGTGCGCGAACTGGAAGGCGCGCTGCGCAAGATACTGGCCTATTCGCGCTTCAACCAGAAGGAAATCTCCATCCAGTTGGCCAGAGAGGCCCTGCGAGACCTGCTGTCCATCCAGAACCGCCAGATTTCGGTGGAAAACATCCAGAAAACGGTGGCCGACTACTACAAGATCAAGGTCGCCGACATGTATTCCAAAAAACGTCCAGCCAGCATTGCGCGTCCCCGCCAGATAGCCATGTACCTGGCCAAGGAATTGACACAAAAAAGTCTTCCGGAAATTGGAGAATTGTTCGGCGGGCGGGACCACACCACCGTGCTGCACGCCGTACGCAAGATCGGCGGCGAGCGCCAGCAAATGACCGAACTCAACCAGCAGCTGCACGTGCTGGAGCAAACGCTCAAGGGCTGATCAGGAATAAAACGCCAAAACACCGAAACTGGCGCCTAAAACTGGGAAAATGGCGGGATTTTAGAAAAAATGGGCACGCTAGGCGAAATGTGCCACAACAGACATTAAAGAAGAGGTTGACATGATCGTATTGAAGGCAACACAGGACAAGGTCCTCTCGGTACTGCAATCCGTAGCTGGTATTGTGGAGCGCCGTCACACCTTGCCCATTCTTGCCAACGTGCTGATTCGCAAGACGGGAACCTCGCTGCAAGTCACAACCAGCGACCTCGAAATCCAGATCCGCACCACGGCCGAACTCGGTGGCGACACGGGCAACTTCACCACCACCATCGGTGCACGCAAGCTGATTGACATCCTGCGCACCATGCCGTCGGACCAGACCGTGTCACTGGAGTCCAGCCAGAGCAAGATCATTCTCAAGGGTGGCAAGAGCAAGTTCACACTACAGACCATGGCGGCCGAAGACTTTCCGCTGGTGCAGGAATCGGCCAACTTCGGCCCGGTGTTCAGCGTTCCGCAAAAGACGCTCAAGAGCCTGCTCAGCCAGGTGTCCTTTGCCATGGCGGTACATGACATTCGCTACTACCTGAACGGCATTCTGTTTGTCGCCGAAGGCAAGCAATTGAGCCTGGTCGCGACCGATGGCCACCGTCTGGCCTTTGCATCTGCCACGCTCGACATTGAAGTGCCCAAGCAGGAAGTGATCCTGCCGCGCAAGACCGTGGTCGAATTGCAGCGCCTGCTCTCCGATAACGAGGGTGCCATTGAAATGCAGTTTGCCAACAACCAGGCCAAGTTCGTATTCGACGGCATGGAATTTGTCACCAAACTGGTCGAGGGCAAGTTCCCCGACTACAACCGCGTCATCCCCAAGAACCACAAGAACAGCATCACGCTGGGCCGCACCGCCCTGCTGGCCACACTGCAGCGCACCGCCATCCTGACCAGCGACAAGTTCAAGGGCGTGCGCCTGAACATCGATCCGGGGTCCTTGCGCGTAGCGTCCAACAACGCCGAGCAGGAAGAGGCCGTGGACGAGCTCGACATCGACTACGCTGGCGACAGCATCGAAATCGGCTTCAACGTGACCTACCTGATCGATGCGCTGGCCAACATGAGCCAGGACATGGTGAAACTGGAACTGTCCGACGGCAACAGCTCCGCCCTGTTCACGATCCCCGATAACGCCACGTTCAAGTATGTGGTGATGCCCATGAGAATTTGACGCTACAAAAAACATAGCGCCTTACGACGCAAACCCCCGCACTGCGGGGGTTTGGTCATTCAAGAGTTTGAAAGAAGTTAGATATGACCGAAGAAAACAAGCCCGACAGCACCCCCGAAAACAACGCTGCAGCCGTACATACGGGTGAGGGTGGATCGGACAGCTCCAACTTCCAGCCCACCATCGACACCAACCAGGCGGGTGCGACCGAGGCCTATGGCGAAGGCTCCATCCAGATCCTGGAAGGCCTGGAAGCCGTGCGCAAGCGCCCCGGCATGTACATCGGCGACACGTCCGACGGCACCGGTCTGCACCACCTGGTGTTTGAGGTCGTGGACAACTCCATCGACGAGTCCCTGGCCGGTCACTGCGACGACATTCTGGTCACCATCCACTCCGACAACTCCATCAGCGTGGTCGACAACGGCCGCGGCATTCCCACCGGCGTGAAGATGGACGACAAGCATGAGCCGAAACGCTCGGCGGCCGAAATTGCCCTGACCGAACTGCACGCCGGCGGCAAATTCAACCAGAACAGCTACAAGGTCTCCGGCGGTCTGCACGGCGTGGGTGTGAGTTGCGTGAATGCACTCTCCAAGATGTTGCGCCTGACCATTCGCCGCGACGGCAAAGTGCATGCCATGGAGTTCAGCAAGGGCTTTGTGCAAAACCGCATTGTCGAAACCATCAATGGCGTCGAAGTCTCGCCCATGAAGGTGATCGGAGAAACCGAAAAACGCGGCACCGAAGTGCACTTTTTGCCCGACACCGAAATCTTCCAGCAAAACAACGATTTTCATTACGAAATCCTGAGCAAGCGCCTGCGCGAGCTCAGCTTCCTGAACAACGGCGTGCGCATTCGCCTCAAGGACGAGCGCAGCGGCAAGGAAGACGACTTTGCCGGCGCCGGCGGCGTGCAGGGTTTTGTGAACTTCATCAACAAGGGCAAAACGGTTCTGCACCCCAACGTGTTCCATGCCATGGGCGACCGCCAGAGCGACCAGGGCACCAACATTGGCGTCGAAGTCGCCATGCAGTGGAACAGCGGCTACAACGAGCAGGTCCTGTGTTTCACCAACAACATCCCGCAGCGCGACGGCGGCACCCACCTGACCGGCCTGCGCGCCGCCATGACCCGCGTCATCAACAAATACATTGACGACAGCGAACTGGCCAAGAAGGCCAAAGTGGAAGTCACCGGCGACGACATGCGTGAAGGCCTGACCTGCGTGCTGAGCGTCAAGGTTCCCGAGCCCAAATTCAGCAGCCAGACCAAAGACAAACTGGTGTCATCCGAAGTGCGTGGCCCGGTGGAAGACATCGTGAGCAAGCTGCTGTTTGACTACCTGCAGGAACGCCCCAACGACGCCAAGATCATCGTCGGCAAGATCATTGAAGCCGCTCGCGCCCGCGAAGCCGCCCGCAAGGCCCGCGACATGACACGTCGCAAGGGCGTGCTCGACGGCATGGGACTGCCCGGCAAGCTGGCCGACTGCCAGGAAAAAGACCCGGCCATGTGCGAAATCTACATCGTCGAGGGTGACTCCGCCGGTGGCTCCGCCAAGCAGGGCCGCGACCGCAAGTTCCAGGCAATTTTGCCGCTGCGTGGCAAGATTTTGAACGTGGAGAAAGCCCGCTACGAGAAGCTGCTGACCAGCAACGAAATTCTCACCCTCATCACCGCCCTGGGCACCGGCATCGGCAAGGCCGGCGGCACCACCGGCAGTGACGACTTCAACGTCGCCAAGCTGCGCTACCACCGCATCATCATCATGACCGATGCCGACGTCGACGGCGCCCACATCCGCACCCTTCTGCTGACCTTCTTCTACCGCCAGATGCCCGAGCTGGTGGAGCGCGGCCACATCTACATCGCACAGCCACCGCTGTACAAGGTCAAGGCCGGCAAGGAGGAGTTGTACCTGCAAGGCTCGACCGAGCTGGACAGCTTCCTGCTGCGCATCGCGCTGGTCAATGCCTCCGTGTTCACGGGCGGGCCCAACGGCACCACCATCTCCGGCGACACACTGGCAGAGTTGGCGCGCAAACACCTGATCGCCCAGGGCGTAATTGCCCGACTGAAAAACTTCATGGATGCCGAGGCCCTGCGCTCGTTGGCCGACGGTGTGGCCCTGAACCTGGACACCGTGGCCGATGCCGAAGCCTCGGCTGCCGCCCTGCAAGCACGCCTGCCCGACGCCGAAGTAGCAGGCGAATTTGACGTGCGCACCGACAAGCCCATTCTGCGCATCAGCCGTCGCCACCATGGCAACGTCAAGAGCAGCGTGCTCACGCAAGACTTTGTGCACGGCGCCGACTACGCCGCTCTGGCCGAAGCCGCCAATACCTTCAAGGGTTTGCTCAGCGAAGGCGCACGCGTCATGCGCGGCGAAGGCGAGCGCCAGAAGGAACAGAAAGTATCCGATTTCCGCGAAGCCATGGCCTGGTTGATCGGCCAGGCTGAGAACGCCACCAGCCGCCAGCGCTACAAGGGTCTGGGCGAAATGAACCCCGCCCAACTGTGGGAAACCACCATGGACCCCACCGTGCGCCGCCTGCTGCGCGTGCAGATTGACGACGCCATCGAAGCCGACCGGGTGTTCACCATGCTCATGGGCGACGAGGTGGAACCCCGCCGTGACTTCATTGAAACCAACGCATTGCGCGCTGGCAACATTGACATCTGAGTTTGTTCGTCTTCGAAATCTTTGCCGACGGGCGCAAGGTCGGGATTACGGTCGCCCGGACCGCCGGCTTGGCGCTTGAATCGGCGTACGGTGCAACGACACGGCGCACGGAATCCAAGATCGATATTTCGTGTGACTTTGGCGGCCTTGTCGCGCGCAAGCTCGACGGCAACGCGACCCCATTGGGTGAATGGCTGCCCGCACCCAAACCAGCCGGCCAGCGCCGGTAACTTGGGGGGGGGAAACTGGGTGGAAGCCCCGTCAATAGCGCGCAAGGCGCTATTGAATCAGTAGCAAATCAGTTGGAACGACGTGGTGTCATCGGGCCGCGGCCTTCGATGTGGCGGAAGTTGATACGGCCCTTGCTCAGGTCGTAGGGTGACAACTCCAGCGAAACCTTGTCACCCGCCAGAATGCGGATGTGGTTCTTGCGCATCTTGCCGGCGGAATAGGCAATCAGCTGGTGACCGTTGTCCAGCGTCACACGAAAACGCGTGTCCGGCAGAACTTCGTTAACGACGCCCATCATCTCGATCAAGTCTTCTTTGGCCATGGTGTAACTCCTGTAAAACTGAAATCAGTGTGGGCGCGTGATGTCACGCACCCAGTCTATGCCCTGTGCAATGGCGTAGCTGGCAGCTGCGTCATGCGACGGAAATTCATCGTGAAACCGCATCACACGGTCCGTGGAAGCGCTGCCGCGGCCGCTGGCAATCGATACCTGCGCGGCGAACTGCCCACATGGTAATTGACGGGGGCAGGCTGCAATGCGGTATTTGCCCATTGTGATGGGCGTTTCTTTTATTGTTGTAGTAAAAATCATTAAATAGTCAACTGGGCTGGGAGCGTTATGGCTCGTGGCGCCCGAAAGCAAAATTGGCATGCCCTCATGCCGAGGTACCCATCCTGTCATCCCGGCGGCCCTTTCGACAGGAACCGCGATTCGGGGTGCGCGCCATAGCAGGGGCGACGTCAACAGAGGGAAAATTCACCAAACCGTGAGATGGCTGGTGCGCACGCAGTTGAGGGGCTGGACTGGCAACCCCTCTGCCGGGGGTGTTCGCGCCATCCACACCGTGGAGGGACGTGACCAGTCGCCAAATGCGACCCGCTAATGTAACACGATCTCCATAAGTGTGCTCATTCCTTTGCATATTGACAGTTCCCGCCACACCCGCACCCTACTTGCGGGCCGGCGCGGCGCGTACCTTCTTTGCCGCTGCGGCCTTGCGCACAGGTAGTTTTTTGGCAAGCACGGGCTTGGCCTTGTCCTGACCGGCAGCCGCCTTGGCCCGCGCCACCAGTGCCAGTTCACGCACCTGCGCAATGTCGGCATCACTAAACGGCCCATTCACACCCGAAATAGCGGCCAGCTTCATGCCGTGCTTCAAGCCCAGTTGGTAGATCTCGCGCACTTTCTCCCACTCGATGGCGCGGCCCACGGTGAAGTTCTCAAACCGCCCTTCCAGCGCCAGCACAATGGTTTCGGCCAGGCAGGCATAGGCCACGCCCTTGGGCAGGCCGATGTTTTTCATCTGCACATCATCGCCCGGCAGCAAGATCTCGCCGGACTCGATCACCAGCACATCCGGGCGCTTGGCCACCTCGCTGGGGGGCAGGTCCAGCGGACGGGCCACATCGGTAATCACACAGCCGGGCTTGACCTTCATGATGTCCAGCACCTTCTTGCCCGCACCCGACGTGGCGGTGACGATCATGTCCATCTCGGCAATGTCGCGGTCGGCCTGGGCTGACAAAAAGACTTTGGCGTCGGGTGTCTCCTGCAGAATGGACTCCTTCAGTGCCAGTAGCTTGGCCGTCTCGGGCGACACCATGTACACCTCTTCGGCCGCCTTGGCCAGCAGGCGCGCGCACACCGAGCCGATGGCGCCGGTGGCCCCCACTACCATGGCCTTGAACTTGACCCGCTGCTTGCCGCGGGGCGCGGGCAGCAGGCGCATCCGCAAGAGCGCGTCGTGCGCCGCCCACAGAGCACCCGAGGCGCTATAGCTGTTGCCGGTGGTAATCGGCAGCGGCGCCCGCTTGGCCACGGTCAACCCGGCATCACCCACCACCTTGGTAAAGGCCCCCAGCCCCATGATCTGCGCGCCCAGGCGCTTGGCCATGGCGGCAGCGTCCAGCAGGCGCCGGTAGGTGAACTCGGGGCTGTGGCGCATGATCTCCCTGGGCGTACCACCCACCGAAATCAGCCAGCCCTCGGCCTGTACCCCGGTAGGCGACTGGATCCCCGTCACCCGAGAATACACAAAGGGCGGCGCATAGGCCATGATTCTTTCCAGCGAGTTCATCAGAATCGGCGGCGACACCTGCGACAGCAGTTCAATGGGCTTGACCTTCTTGAAATACTCCTGCGACAGCGGGTGGATCACAAACGCAAAGCGGTTCACCCGCTGGTAGCCGTTGGGGTGGATGATGCGCGGCTCGGACTGCAGGCCGGTGATGATCTCCAGGTAGTCGTCTTCCAGAATGTCATTCGGTCGCTTGCCCGTGGCAGCAATGATCATGGCGTCCAGCAAATTGGCACCCAGCACATGGCCGTGCATGACCGGCGAGCCGTCAATGATGGTGACCACCCCCTTGTCGCGCAGCTGGTCTATGCGCTCGTCGTTCACCGTGGCGGTAATCACCGTCTTGCCTGCCAACTCCTCAATGCCAAAGTCGTCCAGCTCATGCACCGGCGCCACAATCACGCTGGCCTTTTGCATGGCCTTGCGCAGTACAAACCGCGTCCACTCCTTCACCGGGCCCGAGGCCATGGCCGACGGCAGCGTCCAGTCCTTCACATAGTGTGCGCCGCTGGCATACAGGTTGAGTGCGTCCAGCGAGCCCAGCAGCTTGGGCACGCCCAGTTGCAGCAGCGGGTCGGCAAACTGCAGATTGCTGCTGTATTCGGCCATGGACAAGGCCAGCTTGTAGTCCGTCATGCCCGAGAAGAACAGCACCCGCGCATTGTTGAAAAAACTGCCCAGATGCGTCTGCGCATGGCGCACTGCCCATTCCTGAAAAATGTCGCCCAGACGCCCGCCGGTGGTCACCGGCACATGCGTGGCCACGGCCTTGAGGCGCGCGCTGTCTTTCTCGATGAAACGCCGTGAGCCCACCTTGTAGCTGTCCTTGAGAACACCCAGGCCGATTGCGGTGGCTCGTCTGTCCCACTGCTTGATCAGCTTGACCGCCATCGCCGTGCTGCCATTGGTGCCGACGCGCCGCACATGCAATGTCTCGCCGAGAAATTCGGTAACGAAATCGAAGTCCTGGCTGCTGGAGCCCAGGCTGATGCTGACAACGTTCTTCATGGTCGTGGGAAAAAAGTGCAGGAACGCCGGCAATTTTTTCACCAAATGACCAAAGTCAATAGCGATTTGCGCAAACAAAGCGCAGGAGCCACCCACCGACTGACAGCCGCAACCGGACTATCCGGCTCAGGTCAACACAAAATTGGCATCCGGCCGCGGAGCCGGCGGCGGGACTTCGCCCAGCATCTCGCGCAAGCTGGCGTTGATGCCCGCCACCATCGAGTCCAGCGCCAGATCGTTGATGGCCAGGCCAAAAGGCTCTTCAATTTCGTCGCTCAAGGCTTCCAGCGCAAAGAAGGTGTAGGACACAAACGTGACCACCAGTGGCGTCATCAACCCGATGCTGTCCACCAGGCCAAACGGCAACAGGGCGCAATACAGGTAGGAACTGCGATGCAGGATCACCGAGTACGTAAACGGCAAAGGCGTGTTGGCAATGCGCTCGCAGCTTCCCAGCGCCAGGGACAAGGCATCGAGCGAACTCTCCATTTTGTGGGCCAGCATGGGCTCCAGAAACCCCGCGCCGCGGCATTCCTGCAACCAGCGCCCCAGCCACAGCAGCACCAGCGTGGGGGCCGAGCGGGCATCCACCAGCGACGCACGCAGGTCGTCTGCCAGCAGGCCCTCGGTATGCGCCGCACACGGCTGGCCGCGCAACTGGTTGCGCATGGTGGTGGCAAACCCGATCAAACCCAGCACAAAAGGGCGAACATCACGCCCGGGAGCCATCAGCGTCATCGCCTGGCGCGCCAGGTTGCGTGACTCCACCAGCACACTGCCCCACTGCTTGCGGGCCTCCCAGTAGCGGTCGTAACTGGTGTTGATGCGAAAGCCCAAAAAGATGACCAGCGCCACACCCATCAGCGAGAACGGGCTGGAGTTGAGCGTGACCTTCCACAGAAACAGCTGGCCGTGCGCCATGACCACCCCACACGACAACGCAAAGATAAACAGCTGCTGGCCCAGAATGCGGTGGACCAGCGAGCCCCTCCGAACAAACAGCAGGTGAATCCAGTGGGGGCGAGGGCGAACAATCACGCAAAGCGGTGGCCAGAGGGCCGTTGTGAAGAAGCGTCTATTCTCCCACCGCACCCGGATTACCGGTGCAAACCGGCACCACTGCGTCAACCATTGGCACGCTTCACGGGCACCAGAAACCAGCCAAAGGCCAGCACCTGCGCCACCAGCAACACACCAAAAGTGGCCCGAAACGCATCGGCGCGCACCATGCCGCCCGTGGCAAAGGCATCCACAGCGGCGCCAATGCCCCATTGCAGAACAAAGGCGCCCACAAAAACCAGCAGGTTCAGTGCCGTATTCACCCGCCCGGATAGCGCCACCGGAAACGCCGCCGTCAGCTGCGAATAGGCGATGTTGCCCAGGCTGAACGACAGGCCCAGCAGCGGCCACAGCCAGGCCCCTGGCGCCAGACCCAGGATGATGGCCAGCTCAACCACCAACGCCAGACCCATGCCAAAGGTCAGCAGCATCATGGGCGTAATGCCGCGGCGCGACAACCAGCCCGAGCAGGTCGCCACAAACAAAAAGCCCACCAGCATCGCCAGCGACAGCAAAAACAGCACCCCAGCGGCATCGGAGCGGGTCGCGCCATCCACCTCCATCAGCCACGGCACGGCCCACAGGCCCTGAATGGCCATGTAGCCGCCCACGGTGAGGCTGCCCTGCGGCGCAAAGCGCCAGAAGGTGCGGTTGCCGTAAATGCCGCCCAGTGTGCGAATCTGCTGCCCGAAAGACTCGCGCTCGGCTCCCGGCGCCCGGTCCGGCACCGTCAGCAGGTAGCCCGCCGTCAGCACCAGCAGACCCGCCACCAGCAGGAACACGCCCCGCCAGCCGATCAGCGGCAGCACCGCCGCAACCGGCACACTGGCCGACAGCGCACCCAGGCCGCCCGCCACCATGATGGTGGCCGTCAGGGACGGTTGGCGCTCCAGTGGAAACCACTGGCTGAAGGCCTTGAAACTGGCCATCAGGCAGGCCGAAACCCCCAGCCCGATCAGCGCGCGTCCCACCGCCAGTGCCTGCAACGACGTACCCAGTGCAAACAGGGCGCTGCCGGTAGCCGCCACCAGCAGCAAAGCCGCCTCCACCCGGCGCGGGCCAAAGCGGTCCAGCAGCAGGCCCAGCGGCAACTGGAACAGGCCGAAGGCCAGAAAATAGGCCGAAGTCAGCAGCCCCAGCCCCGCCGCCGTGATGCTGAGCTCCTGCATCAGTTCGGGCGCAATCACCGCATTGACGCTGCGCAGCCCATAGGACAGGAAATAGCCAGCGGCATAGGCCGGCACCAGGCGAAACCAGAGGCGCAGAGAGTCGTTCATGGGTTCAATTGTCGCGGATGCAGGCAGTGCAGTTCAGACCCACGCCCAAACAGTACGTGACATACGCGGCCACCAAACAGTAAACTGCAACCATGAACCGACAAACGGCATTAAAGCTCCTGTCAGACAGCAAGGCCTATCTTAAAAGCCAATTTGGCGTCAGCAAACTCGCCCTGTTTGGTTCGACCGCACGCGGCAGCGCAACGGAACAGAGCGACGTTGACGTACTGGTTGCTTTCGACGGACCCGCCACATCCGCCCGCTACTTTGGCGTGCAGTTTTACCTCGAAGACCTGCTGGGTTGCCCCGTGGATCTGGTCACCGAAAAAGCGCTTCGTCCGGAGCTTCGACCGTTTGTAGAGCGGGAAGCACTCCGTGTCTGAAGGCTCGCCAAACCGGGAGTGGCGGTTTTACCTGGATGACATGATTGGTTTTTGCGACAAGGTTCTGACCTTCACGCGGGGAATCGATCAGGCGCAATTTCTCAACGACGCCATGCGATTCGACGCAACGGTTCGCAACATCGAACTGATTGGTGAAGCGGCGACCCATATCCCGGAACCGGTACGCGCAGCGTCACCAACTATCCCCTGGCGCATGGTCATTGCAACACGCAACCAACTGATACACGGCTGTCTGGGTATCGACAACGACACCCTGTGGAGCATCGTTGAAACGGATATTCCCGCGCTGATCGTCAGCCTTCAAGCCTTGAAGTCCATCCTGCCGACTTAAGAAAGCCCGATGGGCCTGACCCATTGCCGCACCCAGCCCCCGTGCAAGCTGCGCAGCCAGCTATAAAATTCATAGTAATGAAAACCGAACTCACCACCCACGACACCACCCGCATCGACGACACCCGCATTGGCGCGGTGCGGCCCCTCATCACCCCGGCGCTGCTAGAAGAAAAGCTGCCCGTGCCGGACGCCGCACAGACACTGGTTGAGCAAAGCCGCGCGGCCATCTCCAAGGTGCTGCACGGCCAGGACGACCGCCTGATCGTGGTGGTGGGGCCCTGCTCCATCCACGACCACGACCAGGCCATGGAATACGCCCGACAGCTAAAACGTCAGGCCGACGCCCTGAAGGACGACCTGCTGGTGGTGATGCGCGTGTACTTCGAGAAACCCCGTACCACCGTCGGCTGGAAAGGCTACATCAACGACCCGCACATGGACGACAGCTTTGCCATCAACGAAGGGCTGGAAATGGCGCGCCGCCTGTTGCTCGACGTGCTCGAACTGGGTCTGCCGGTGGGCACCGAGTTTCTGGACCTGCTGTCTCCGCAGTTCATCAGCGAACTGGTGAGCTGGGGCGCCATTGGTGCGCGCACCACCGAGAGCCAGAGCCACCGCCAACTGGCCTCGGGCCTCTCCTGCCCGGTCGGTTTCAAGAACGGTACCGATGGCGGCGTCAAGGTCGCCACCGACGCCATCCAGGCCGCCAAGGCTGCCCACGCCTTCATGGGCATGACCAAGATGGGCCAGGCCGCCATCTTCGAGACGCGCGGCAATGACGACTGCCACGTCATCCTGCGTGGTGGCAAGCAGCCCAATTACTCCAAGGCCGATGTGGACGCCGCCTGCGCCCTGCTCAAGGCGGCTGGCCTGCGCGAGCAGGTCATGATCGACGTGTCCCACGCCAACAGCAGCAAGCAGCACGCACGCCAGATCGTCGTGGCGGGTGAAGTGGCGCAACAGATTGCTGCCGGCGATGCGCGCATCACCGGCATCATGATCGAGAGCCACCTCAATGAAGGCCGCCAGGACATCGTGCCAGGCACACCACTCCAGCATGGCGTGTCGGTCACCGACGCCTGCATCAGCATGGCGCAAACGGTTCCGGTACTGCAACAATTGGCCGCCGCAGTTCGCTCCCGTAGAGCCCTCTAGCCCCCGCTGGATGTGCGCAAGCAGCTCCTTTTTTTATAGCAAATGAAACTCTGCATCCTCGACAACGACATCCTTGACGGCCATCTGGGCGAAACCTATTCCAGCTTTGGCGCCCTGTTCATCCGCCTGTTCGAGGGCGTGGGTGCCAACTGGAGCATGGAGGTGTTCAACACCCAGCTCGGGCAGTACCCGGCCTCGTTTGACGATTTTGATGCGGTGCTGCTGACCGGCAGCCGGGCGGACTCCTTCTCGGATGCCCCCTGGGCGGTGGAACTGCGTCAGCGCGTCACGGCGCTGCTGGCCGCGCGCAAGAAGATGGTGGGTGTGTGCTTTGGCCACCAACTGATTGCGCTGTGCATGGGCGCACCGGTGGGGCGTGCGCCGCAGGGTTGGGGTGCCGGGCGCATGACCTACGACTGGCACCGCCCCGACCTGCCGCACTCTGGCGACCGCACCCAGATCTCCCTGCTGGCCAGCCACCAGGACCAGGTGTTTGAACTGCCGAGCGGCGCCACGCTGGTCGCCAGCAGCGACTTTTGCCCGGTGGCCGCGTTCACCGTGGGCCAAGAGGTGTTCTGCATCCAGCCGCACCCCGAGTTTGAAGAAGCGCTGAGTGTCTACCTGATGGACAAGCGCCGCGATGCATTGGGTGAAGAAAAATACCACGCCAGCCGCGCCAGCCTGCAACACGGCCACGAAGGCGAACACATTGCCCGCATGGTGGTGAGCTTTCTGGAAGGCACGGCGAGCGCGCCATAACGCGGCGCCGGCTTGCCACTCAGCACGCCGGGCGCAAGACCTGCACCACGGCTTCGGCGTCCAGCGAGCGCGCCGCGCCAAAGCCGGCCACCTGGCGGGCTGCCGACACCGCAATCGCCACGAACATGAAATCGCCCAGCTGCGTCATGGGCTCGGCCTCGGGGAAGCGTGCCAGATAGGCGTCCCGCGCCTGCGCCCAGTCGACACTGTCCCGCTGCAACACCGTGGCCCTGCCTTCCAGCGTGACGCGCGGCAACGCATGCACCGGCTCATCCGCCACCTCGGCCTGCATCACCAACAGCGACACCTGCGGTGCGCCTTGCAGGTTACGGGTGTGCGCGGCCAGCGCACTGACGTGGATCACCACCGCAGCGGACACCGGCTCCACGGCAAACGGCACCATGGACACAAACGGCAGGCTATCGGTGCCCAGGGTACCCAATGCGGCAACCCGCTGGGCCTGAAGCAGGGTGCGCAAGGCCAGGGTGAGGCGGGGTTCGTGTGTCATGCATCCATGGTAAACCCAAGTGCCAAAAGACGGCATAGTCCCCGTGGAATGTGCGCAAACAGCTATCAAAAACGGAGCAATCGAGGGAAAGACCGGCCCCGCAGGCGGTGGATGCGCCCGGGGGTTTGGCTTCGCAATGCCGGCCCTTGTGGGGCCGAACTGCGCAACAAGGGCGATGGGCCAGTGTTGCTGGGGCTGTGGGTAACAGATGCATCCAGTGTAGGCCAGCCGGGCCGGCAGACAATTGCGTTGTCGCCTTCGATTTCTTGTTATTTGGCATACTCTGTTTATATTTAAACCCATATTGGCAGAAACATGAAACTCGATCGCTACGACCAGCAAATCCTTGAAGTGCTGCAGGTCGATGGCCGCATCAACAACCAGGATCTGGCCGACCGCATCGGCCTGTCACCCTCGCCCTGCCTGCGCCGGGTGCGCGCGCTGGAGGAGTCGGGTCTGATCATGGGCTACCGTGCCCTGCTGGACGCCAAAAAGCTGGGGCTCACCTTGCTGGCGCTGATCGACATCTCCATGGACCTGCACACGCCCGAGCGTTTTGCCAACTTTGAAGCCTCCATTGGCCTGCTGCCGGAAGTGCTGGAGTGCCTGTTGATTACCGGGCAGGATGCCGACTACCAGCTCAAGGTGGCCGTGCGCGACATGGACCACTACCAGGCGCTGCTGCTCAACAAGCTCACCCGCATCGAAGGCGTGACCGGTGTGCACTCCAGTTTTGTGCTGCGCCAGGTGGTGAGCAAAACCGCCCTGACCGTGTCCAACGGTGGAGACTGACCGCCCATGTGCCTGATCGCCTGGAACTGGCAACCCGGCAGCGCCACGCCCCTGCTGCTGCTGGCCAACCGCGATGAGTTTTACGCCCGCTCGGCCTTGCCGTTGCACTGGTGGGACAACACGGGCAACGGCGCCGAGGTACTGGCCGGCAAAGACCTGCAAGGTGGTGGCACCTGGCTGGGCTTGAGCCGCAGCGGCCGCCTCGCCGCCCTGACCAACTACCGCAGTGCAGGCCCGCCGCGCACCGATACGCCGTCGCGCGGCGAACTGGTGGCCGCCTTCCTGCACAGCGACATGAACGCCGATGCGTACCTGCAGCAATTGACCCGGAGCGCGAACGATTACAACCCCTTCAATTTACTGGTCTATGACGGCCACCGGCTGATGGGGCTGGAAAGCCGGGCTGCCAACGTGCTGGCCCTGGAGCCCGGCATAGGCGCTGTCTCGAATGCCGATTTTCAGACGCCGTGGCCCAAGCTCACCCGGCTGCAGCAGCGCCTGCAGGATCAGGTGAACCGCCAGATTACTGACGCGCACAGTCTGCTACCCCTGCTGCAGGACCGCACAACAGCACCAGACGCGGAACTGCCAGACACGGGGATTCCGCTGGCACTGGAGCGTGTGTTGTCAGCCACCTTCATCGCCACACCCGACTACGGCACACGGGCCTGCAGCGTGCTGGCCATCCACCAGAACCATGCTGCGTTCACCGAGCACAGTTTTGACGCCACCAGGCTGATCGCGCAAGAGCACCAGCATTTTCAGCTTGAGTGCCAACCTGTCACAACCAGGCCTTGAACGCGGGCCAACGCCCACCATCTACCTGCATTACCACTTTGCCGTGCGACCCGTTCGTACGGTTCGCGTATGGTTCTGGCCCCGGTATTCCTGATTTCCCTGCTGTTGCATGCATTCATTGGCTGGCGCGTAACGCCTGGTCTGGCCTCGGTTGATACCGTGTTGAGTGGTGCCCTGTGGATGGTATTGGCGCTGTCCGCCGTCCTGATGCCCATGGGCATGCTGGCACGCCGCGTTGCCAAACCACCCTTGGCCAACCTGCTTACGTGGCTGGGCCTCCTGTGCATGGGCCTGTTCTCGACGCTCCTGGTGCTGACGGTTCTGCGCGAAGGGCTACTGCTGTTGGTGCGGGCGATGGACGGGTTCTGGCCTGGCGCCCTCTCCATAGTCGCTGTGCAGTCCGACACCGCCCTGGCCCTGCCGCTGGTGGCCCTGTTGGTAACGGCTCTGGGTTTCTGGAACGCACGGCGCACCGCCACGGTGGTGCAGGTGGATGTTCCCATTGCCAACCTGCCCGAGGCGTTGCAAGGGTTCACCGTGGCGCAAATCAGCGACATCCATGTGGGGCCCACCATCAAGACCCACTACCTGCAGCGTATCGTGGACCGGGTCAACGGCCTGAACGCCAATATGGTGGCCATTACCGGTGATCTGGTGGATGGCAGCGTGAAAGAGTTGGGTCATCATGTGGCACCGCTGGCGCAACTCACCTCCACCCACGGCACGTTTTTTGTGACTGGCAACCACGAGTACTACTCGGGCGCCCACAGCTGGATTGACGCATTGCGGGCGCTCGGTATTCAGGTGCTGATGAACGAGCATGTGCTGATCCAGCACAGCATCGATGCGCAAGACCCGGAACCCGCCCTGATGGTGGTCGCCGGTGTGGCCGACTTCAGTGCCCACCACTTTGACGAAGCCCACCGCAGCGACCCACACCGGGCCATCGCCAATGCACCCGACCATGCCGTCTTCAAGCTGCTGTTGGCCCACCAGCCACGCAGTGCAGCAGCGGCAGCCGACGCCGGATTCGATTTGCAGCTGTCAGGCCACACGCACGGCGGCCAGTTCTGGCCCTGGAACCATTTTGTGAAACTGCAACAACCCTTCACCGCTGGCCTGCACAAGCTGCAGGCGCTGTGGGTGTACACCAGCCGGGGCACGGGCTACTGGGGCCCGCCCAAACGTTTTGGCGCCCCATCCGAAATCACGCACCTGCGGCTGGTTCGCGCTTAGAGCGTGGGGGTAGTTTCACCTTGGGGGGCAGAGAGCCACACGCAGTGGGCGAACGTGGGGGCAATATTTTTTAGCGGTTGTCCGGCAACTCGATCTTGACTTCCAGCACTTCAAGGTTGTCCTGGCGCTCCAGGTGCACCTTGATATCGTCCGGATTGATCTTGATGTATTTACTGATCACCGCCACCAACTCCGCCTGCAGTGCCGGCAGGTAATCGGGCTCAGCGGCGTTGCGGCCGCTGCGCTCGTGCGCCAGGATGATTTGCAGCCGTTCTTTGGCCACACTGGCGGTTTTTTTCTTCTCACCAAGGAAGAAAGACAGGAACGATGCCATGGCTTATTTCCCTCCGAACAGACGCTTGAGCAAGCCCTGTTTGGGGGCTTCGGTAAAGCGCATGGGCTTGTCGGTACCCAGGAAGCGGTCAATCACATCCTTGTAGGCTTCCGACACATCGCTGCCCTGCATGTGCACGGCCGGCACGCCCTGGTTGGATGCCTGCAGCACCGACTCGCTCTCGGGAATAACCCCGATCAGCTTGATGCGCAAAATGTCCTGAATGTCTTCCAGCGACAGCATCTGTCCCTGGTCCACGCGGGCCGGGTTGTAGCGGGTGATCAGCAGGTGTTCCTTGATCGGGTCCAGCCCTTCAATCGCACGCTTGGTCTTGCTGGCCAGCATGCCCAGAATGCGGTCCGAGTCACGCACCGACGAGACTTCGGGATTGGTCACGACCAGGGCTTCATCGGCAAAGTGCATGGCCATCAGGGCACCGGTTTCAATGCCGGCGGGCGAGTCGCAAACGATGTACTCAAAGTCCATGGCGCCCAGATCGGTCAACACCTTTTCGACGCCCTCTTGGGTCAGCGCGTCCTTGTCCCGCGTTTGCGAAGCCGCCAGCACGTACAGGTTATCGCACTGCTTGTCCTTGATCAGCGCCTGGTTCAGGTTGGCTTCACCCTGGATGACATTGATCAGGTCATACACCACACGGCGCTCGCAGCCCATGATCAGGTCCAGGTTGCGCAAGCCCACATCAAAGTCGATGACAGCGGTCTTGTGCCCGCGCAGGGCCAGCCCGGTTGCAAAACTGGCGCTGGTGGTGGTCTTGCCCACACCACCTTTGCCCGACGTAATCACAATAACTTTTGCCATAACTTGAATGTCTTTCCAATGAAAAAGTTGTCAAGGAACCGGCTGCTGCACACGGGGTCAACAGGTCCTGTCCTCAACTGTTCAACGCTTCAATAATCAATTTGTCCTGTCCATCATTGCTCAGCCTAACCTGGGCCGCCTTGCCTTGCACATCCGGTGCCATGGCGTTCTCACTGGTGCGGTACACACCGGCGATGGATATCAGTTCAGGCTCCAGACAGAGCGAAAAAATACGGGCATTGGTATTGCCGCGCGCGCCGGCCATGGCTTTGCCACGCAACGGCGCATAAACGTGGATGTTGCCGTCTGCGACCACCTCGGCGCCCTGGTTGACCATGGCCAACACCACCAGATCACAACCCCTGGCATAGATTTTTTGACCCGATCGCAACGGCTTGTCAACCACCATGGTCCCGGGGCCCGGCACCTCGCGCACCACTTCATGAACCACTTCACGTACCGTTTCGTGCACGATGGCTGGTTCGGAAATCTCGGCAACCGGCCGTGCCCGTTGAATCTCCAGCGGTGCTTCCACCAAACCGACCGCCAACGCCGAGGCCATAGCCTGCGGGCTGCCACCCCGAACCGCAACCGGTACCAAACTGCACGAGCGCAACACCTTCAGCAAAGGCACCAGGTCAAAAACCGGGGTTTGCGGATCCAGATGTGAAAAATCAATGACCAGTGCGTCGTGGTCAAAAAAATCCGGGCTTTCTCCCTCGGGCCCAAACTGCCGCAACAAGTCCGCAGCAATAACAGCCCCATCACCGGTCTTGAGTAGCAATGCAACCAAGGGCAACTGGGCACTCTTGATTTCAAACGACGCAGGCACCTGGTTAGCGGAATGACCTGCTGAAGAAAAAGACATGGGAGAAAAAAATCAGAAAAATGCAGTTAATGCGTCACAGGGGAATCGGAAGTCGGCGAATCTTACTTGATTGGCGGCGAAAAACTGCGCAACAGACCATCTTCTTTTCAGATATTCACATGCTTTTCAAGAAGCCCCCCAAAAACGTTTTTTCCGCAGGTTTTCTTTTCTTCTATTGTCTTAAATACCTATTTAAAAGATAGTAGTAGTAGATAAGGAACGGCCTTTGATGTGGACAACGCATTTTTTCCTTTCAATATCAAAGGCTTGCGTGGCCTGAACACCTGTGTGTGACTGCGCTTTCGCAATGTACCCAATCCATGAACAACTTTACAGTTTTGGTCCATGCTGTGGATAACTTGGGTTCTGTGCCGGAACTATCCACAGGTTTATGCTTTGACAGACGGATCAAAGAGGGGTGTAGAGTTCAGCCCCATGAAATTGATTATTCGCATTGTGGGTGTGTTGTTGCTGGCATGTGGCGTTTTTGCGGTGGCTGGCATCATGGCCACGTGGGCGCCTGACAAGTCGGTCCAACAGTTATCCGGTCGCTGGGCGCAGTCTCCTTCCCAATTTATTGCGGTCGATGGCATGCAGGTGCATCTGCGCGACGAAGGTCCGCGTGATGACCCGGTGCCCCTTGTCTTGTTGCATGGAACATCGGCCAGCTTGCATACCTGGGATGGCTGGGCACAAAGCCTGAGTGGCACGCGCCGGGTCATCCGGTTTGACTTGCCGGCGTTTGGTTTGACCGGACCGCAGCCGCAAAACGACTACTCCATTGCCGCCTATGTGCGCCTTGTCGGGCATGTGATGGACACGCTGGGTATTCAAAAGTTTGTACTGGCAGGCAATTCCTTGGGTGGTCAGATTGCCTGGGGCACAGCGCTGGCCATGCCCGAGCGTGTGAGCAAACTGGTGTTGGTGGACTCAGCCGGCTATCCCCTGCAATCCACATCGGTCCCCATCGGTTTCAGGATCGCGCGAACACCCGGTCTCAGGGTGTTGATGGAGCATGTGCTGCCCCGTGGTGTTGTCGACAGCAGCGTGCGCAATGTGTATGGTGACCCAAGCAAAGTGACATCGGAACTGGTGGACCGTTATTACGATATGACCTTGCGCGCCGGCAATCGGCAGGCGCTCGCATTTCGCCTGGATCAACGTCTCAGCGGTGATGAGGCAAGCATCAGGAATCTGAAAGTACCAACGCTCATTCTGTGGGGAGCCAAAGACCGCCTGATTCCACTGGACACTGCACGGCAGTTTGCATCCGACATTCAGGGATCCCGGTTGGTGGTCTTCGACGATCTGGGCCATGTGCCCCAGGAAGAAAATGCCGAGAAAACCGTGGAGGCATTCAAGGCTTTTTTGGCTTTGCGCCAGGCAACGAACGGACCGGCCTGGCAATTGGTGTTCAAATAGGTTTCCAGGCCCCGGAAATAGTGCGTATTAAGCTATTTTTTTTATAGCAGGTGTTGTGTCATGAGTGAAAAAAAACCGTTTGAAATTGCGCGTGAAACGCTCAAGCAGCTGACCACCCAAAAGCTGTCACCCACACCGGCAAATTACCAGGCGATCTATAACGAAATTGCGGGTGTTCCGCTGATTGCACCCTTTCCCGCCGATACCCTGCGCGACATTGCCAAAGCGCTGCCGACCAAGACGCCGGGACAGCAAAAGCAGCGTGGATTGCTGGAATACGCCATCGACCGCCTGAACTGGGAGGGTGTCAAAACGGCCTTGATTGCCTACGGCAGTTTCGCGCCCTTGACAGGCACCGATGACACGGCTCCTGCCGCTGTTCCAAAAACCGGGCTGAACGCCAGTGCACCCGCACTGACAACGGAATTTCTGGGACAGATGGGACGGTTGATCGAGTACACCCAGCCCGCACTCGGTACCGACGATGAACGCTTTGGGGAGTTGACCAAAACCCTGACCAGTGCCCTGCGCCAGTCGGGTGCGGATGTGATTGCGCTCAAGTCCATGCTGCTCAACTACACCGACCGGGTGTCCTTCGTTGCCGAAGACCAGGCTGAAATCAAGAAAGCCCTGCTTAAGCTGCTGCACATGGTGTTCGAGAACATTGCTGACCTCAGTCTGGATGAGCAATGGCTCAAAGGTCAGATGGATGCGCTGATGGAAGCATCCACGCCGCCGCTGACCTTGCGGCGCCTGGACGATGTCGAGCGCCGTCTGAAAGATGTCATCTTCAAGCAAAAAAATGCCAAGGAACATGCGCTGCAGGCCCAAAACGAAATGCGCCAGATGCTGGCGACGTTTATCGACCGGCTGTCCGACATGGCCCGATCGACCGGCAATTTCCATGAAAAGCTCGAAGAAAATGCGCGCCAGATTGAGCAGGCCAAAACGCTTGCAGAAATTGCACCGGTTCTCAAAGAGGTCGTGAGTGCGACCCGTGCCATGGCCAATGAGAGCAAAACGTCCAGTGAAGAGTTGCAGGCCATGCGGGAGCGCGCCGACCAGACCGATGCCGAGCTGGTCAAGCTGCACCAGGAACTGGACCGCGTCAGCCTGCAGGCTCGCCATGACCCGCTGACCGGTGCCCTCAACCGCAAGGGTCTGGAAGAGGCGGTGGAGCGTGAAATCTCCAGCGTGCGGCGCAAAGACACCCCGCTGTGCATGTCGCTGCTGGACATCGACAACTTCAAGAAACTCAATGACACCATGGGCCACGCCACCGGTGACAGTGCCCTGGCCCATCTGGCCGCAGTGGCCCGCGAGTGCATGCGGCCGCAGGACACGCTGGCCCGCTACGGCGGCGAGGAGTTTGTGATCTTGTTGCCGGATACGCCGCTGGACAAAGGCATAGAGGCCATGACCCGTCTGCAGCGCGAACTGACCAAAAAATTTTTCCTGGCGGGAACGGAAAAAGTACTCATCACCTTCAGTGCCGGTGTTGCGCAACTGGCACCCGATGAGACGGGAGCCGACGCCATCAAGCGGGCAGACAAGGCCATGTACCTGGCCAAGCGCGCGGGCAAGAACCGTGTGTTGGGCGCCTAATAGGCTTTTTACCATGTTGATTTCAGGACGAACCCTATGGGCTATTTGATTGCCGGATTAATTCTTTTTCTGGGCGTGCATTCTGTACGCATCGTGGCCGACGGCTGGCGCACACAGATGCTGGAGCGTGCTGGTGAAAGCGCCTACAAGGGCTTGTATTCACTGGCGTCGCTGCTGGGCTTTGCCCTCATCATTTACGGATTTGGTGTTGCCCGTGAAACACCGGTCATGTGGTGGACGCCCCCAGTGGGCATGCGCCATGCGGCTTCCTTGCTGACGCTGGTGGCGTTTGTGTTGCTGGCAGCGGCCTATGTGCCGCGCAATGGCATCAAGGCACGCGTGCACCATCCCATGGTTCTGGGCGTCAAATCCTGGGCACTAGCCCATTTGCTGGCCAATGGCGGCGCGGCCCATGTGCTGCTGTTTGGGGCCTTTCTGGCCTGGGGGGTTGTGGACTTCATTGCGTCGCGCCGACGCGACCGCGCAAACGGTGTTCAATACGCTGCGGGTACCTTGTCAGGTACCGGTATGGCCGTGCTGGTGGGAGTCATTGCCTGGGCTGCTTTTGCATTCAAGCTGCACGGCTGGCTGATCGGCATTCGCCCGTTTGGCTAGAAATCATGCGGATTGAGCGCCGCGATGCCGCTATTTCTCCATGTACCACTGGATGATGAACTTGGCGACAAAGCCCACCATGCCGAACGCCAGCCCGAGAAAAATCACAAAGGTGCCGAACTTGCCGGCCTTGGACTCCCAGGCCAGGTGACCAATGATGAACAGCATGTAGAGCATGAAGCCGCCCACCCCGAAGGTGAGGCCGAACCCGGCAATCTGTTCTTCTGTAAAACCAAACATCAGAGTGTTCCGTGTCCGTTCGACGTTGCGGACAATGGCTCGCGCAGGGGCAGGCCGGAGGCATCCACCAGATCACGGTAGGCATGCCAGCTGGCATGCCCCAGCATCGGGATGACCGCAACCAGGCCCAGCAGCAAAGAACCCAGGCCCAGCAGCGTAAAGACCATGATGATGGCGGCCCAGAATCCCATGGGGACCGGGTTGGCCAGCACCGTTTGCCAGCTGGTCAATACCGCTTGCATCAGCGTGACACGCCGGTCCAGCAGCAGGGGCATGGACACCACGCTGGACGCGAAAAGAGGTGCCGCCATGACGCCGCCCATGGCCAGCCACAACTCAAACAGCCAGCCGTCCTGGGCCAGCACCACGTGGTGCACAAAGTCCAATGGGCCCAGGATAGGAACCGGCGCCAGCAGCGTGATGAGGGCGGCCGAGGTCACTACCCAACCCGTGGCCGCCAGCGCCAGCAGGGCACCAAATTGCACCATGCACCAGTAGTCGTTGCCCCACCTGTTGAAGTGGCTGTTTTGCCAGTTGAGCCAGGTTTTCAGGACGACGCTGAAATCGGCTTTTTCTCCGCGCTCCAGTGCGCGGCTCAGGGCGTACAGGCTGGTGGCCAGCACCGGGGCAATCACCATGAATCCGGAGAGCGCACCGGCCAGTAGCCAGAAGCGTTGCTGCGCAATGGCAACAATGGCAGCGCCAGAGAGTGTCAACACCAGACCGTGGGCAAAGCTGGCCCAGCCGACCCGCGCCATGTCGCGCCAGGCAAGAACCAGCCAGACCAAAGGACGCATCAACGTAATGGTACGTACGGTCGGGAGTGTGGCAGGGATGGGGGACATAGTGTTGGGGCGCAAGCGCTGCGCAGTGTAGTTCTGCGAACACTATAGCCGCTTGATGTCGGTCAAGGGTACAAACAATTCTGCCGGGTGCGCGTCCATAATGGGCCCTTTTATTCAGCAGGGGGCCTTGCATGCCGCGTTCCATTCTCGACGAATCCCGTATCCATCCCGCTATCCGTGAACGGGTGGCGACACACCAGCAAGCCATTGTCAAGGAAGTACAGGCCGCCGTGGCGCACCATGCGGTCGTCGTCGTAGGTATGGGGCTCAATCCGTTTCCCAAGAAGGTCCGTAAATTGCTGGATGCGGCCGGGGTGACCTACCACTACATCGAGTATGGAAACTACCTCAATATGTGGCGCGAGCGCAATGCCCTGAAATTGTGGACCGGCTGGCCCACATTTCCCATGGTCTTTGTGAAGGGCACCCTGGTGGGCGGTGCCAATGATGTGCAGAAACTGATAGCCAGCGGTGAGCTCAAGACCCTGCTGGCCTGACCGCTATTTCACGGCGGGTTTGTCAGTTGCCTTGCCAGCGCCCCATCCCCAGTGTTCGCCGTGGCCACGGCCCATGCGGGCATGTTCGGCGTCAAACACTTTCTTCTGGTCTGCGTTGAGCGCGGCATAAAACGCTTTGGTGGCGTCATCACGCTTGTCCATGGCTGCGTTCATGTCGGTCATTTGCTGGGCGCGCAGGGCACGCATCTTGTCAATGCGCTCAGGCGTGCTGAGTTTGTCCATCTCCGCCCGGTCCGGGCGGTTCTGGCCCATGTGGACTGGGGGCTTCATGGCGGTGGTGAAGGTGGTCCATGCGCCCTCCTGCTCGGCCGTCAGTTTCAATTTGGCTTTCAGATCGGCGTGGCGTCTGGCCATCATGGCCTCCATGCGGGCCGGGTCCATTCTGCCGCGCATGCCCATGGGACCACCCTGGCGCATGGGGCTGCTGGCACCCATCATGGGGGAACGGGCCATGTCCTGAGCCGCAGGTTGAGCCAATGTGGCGAAACCGGCGCCAGCCAGCAAGCCTGCGAGGACGAGAGATTTAAAACCGGATTTCATGGTGACTTCCTTCTTTAACAAGGTCTGACGCGGGAATCGCGACCAGGCTGGAGGACAAGTGTGCGACGCTTCTGTATCCGACGCATTGCGCCAGCATAAGGCTTTGTAAAGTTGGGTGAAATGGCGCCGGCGCACTGCGTTCACAATACACCCCTCAAGCGAAATCCCAAAATTGGAAAAGGCAACTACGTGTTCAAGAATTTGATGATCTACCGCCTGGTGTCGGGCTGGCCCACGGCGGTTGCACCGCTGGAAGAGGCGCTGGAAAAAGCGCAATTTGTGGAGTGTGGTGCGTCGCAGGAAAAGTCGGTCGGCTGGGTGGAGCCGCGCGGCCATGCCCATGGACCGATGGTGGAAGTGGTGGGTGGCCAGTGGCTGCTCAAGCTGATGATGGAAGTGAAAGTGGTGCCGGGCTCCGTGGTCAAGCGCAAGGTGCAGGATCAGCTGGACCATATCGAGGCCACTACGGGTCGCAAGCCCGGCAAGAAGGAAAAGCGCGAGCTCAGCGATGATGCCCGTCTGGCCCTGCTGCCCATGGCGTTCAGCAAGCAGTCCAGCGTGCAGGTGTGGGTCGATCCCGCGGCCGGTTTCCTGCTGACCGATGCGGGCAGCTCGGCCAAGGCCGACGAGGTGATGACCTGGCTGATCAAGGCGGTGGACGGCCTGGTGGTGCAACTGGTCAACACCCAGACCTCGCCGGCAGCGGCGATGTCCTTGTGGTTGTCGACCCAGGAGGCACCTCCCGATTTCAGTGTGGACCGGGAGTGCGAACTCAAGGCCGCAGACGAGTCACGCGCAGTGGTGCGCTATACCCGCCATGCGCTGGACACGGATGAGGTGAGCCAGCACATTGCCATGGGCAAGGTGCCGACCCGCCTGGCGCTCACCTGGAGCGACCGGGTGTCCTTCGTCCTGACCGAAGCCTTGCAGCTCAAGAAGGTGGCGTTTCTGGAAACCGTGTTTGAGGGCGCTGCCGCCAGCCCGGCGGACGGTAAGGATGACAACTTTGATGCCGATGTGGCCATTGCCACCGGCGAACTCAGGAAGCTGATTCCGGATTTGCTGGAAGCCCTGGGTGGCGAGATGGTGCCCGGTTAATCCCGGCGGTCGTGGCGGCCCTCACCGTGGCCCCACTGCGGCGCGTCATAGCGCTCCCGGTGGCCGTAGTCGCGTTCATGGTGGTGTTCTTCGCGCCAATAGCGGTACTGTGGCTGTGGTGCCTGCCAGACGGTCACCGGTTGGCGGTAGTAGGAGACAGGCTGCCAGTTGCGGTACTGCGGTTGTGGAGCCTGCCATGCAACCACGGGCTGCTGGTAATAGGTGACCGGATAGGGATGGGGCGCATAGGCTTGCTGCACGGGGACGGGTCGTTGCTGTGAATAGTAGCCCTGGTTGGCGATGCTCGCGCCGACCAGTCCACCCGCGCCGGCGCCCACGATCGCGCCATTGCGACCACCCAGGGACTGTCCGATGGCGGCACCCGCCACGGCACCGACGCCGGCGCCCACGATGGTGTGGAAGTCGTCCGCATGGGCCAGAGGCGCCACAGCGGCCAGGCTACCCGCCAGCAGCGCGAGGGATGCCAGTGTGCCGACTCTTGTAGCCGCTGGCTTCAACAATCGGAGCGAAGAGGACAAAACACGGGAAGTGTGCATGGCGTAGGGTGGGCCTGAGCCCGTACCGCTAGAGGTAGCGGTTTGTCACTCCTTAACGTCGCCGATCGTCCGGCGATGACTCCGGTAACAAGCTCTTACACAATACAAAATCGGGTATAGCCCCCGCGGAATGTGCGCAAGCAGCTATCAAATCAATAGCAATTGAAACCGGTTTCGGTTGGTCCCGGCCTTGCGTCAGTGGACGTTCAGTGCTTGATGAAGTCGATGACGATGGCGCCCGGCTCGCGGTGCAGGTAGGTGATCTCGATGGCCTGCGCGTAGCGTGCCTGCAACTGGTTCAACAGGGGCAGCGGGTCGTGGTCATTGACGAAGCGCATGGTTTCACCCGGGGTGAGTGCGTCCAGAGCGCCAAAGATGGCGGCATGGCGAAAACGCTTGGCTACGCCGCGTGCGTCAAACGGGTAGACGGCGTCGGGAGAGGTGTGGTTGTGGGCTGGGGACATGGTGGTTTACCTTTCACTTTCAGAGGGACGGGTGGATTTGACGGGTGTCAGTACAGGATGCGGCAGCGGATGGTGCCCTGCACACCGCACAGCTCGTCCAGGGCCAGTTGGCTGGCGGCACTGTCCACGTCAATCACGACATAGCCCACCTCTTCAAAAGTGCCCAGGTACTGCGCGGAGATGTTGATGCCGGCGGCCGAGAGTCGCTCGTTCACATGCGCCAGCACGCCGGGCACGTTCTTGTGGATGTGCAGCAGGCGGCTGCGCCCGCTGTGCCCGGGTAGTGCGACCTCCGGAAAATTGACTGCCGATGTGGTGGAGCCGTTGCTGCTGTAGCGCACCAGCTTGGCCGCCACTTCGGTGCCGATGTTGACCTGGGCCTCCGACGTGGAGCCGCCGATGTGGGGCGTCAGGATGACGTTGTCAAAGCGTGTCAGGGGCGAGGTGAAGACCGCATCGTTGCCCTGGGGCTCGACCGGGAAGACGTCGATGGCGGCGCCGTGCAGGTGGCGGCTGTCCAGTGCGGCGGTCAGGGCATCAATATCGACCACGGTGCCGCGCGAGGCGTTGATCAGGTGGCTGCCGGGCTTCATGGCGGCCAGCTGCGCCGCTGCAATGAGGTTCTGCGTTTGCGGTGTCTCGGGCACATGCAGACTCACCACGTCGGAGAGGGCGAGCAGTTCTTCCAGGCTACCCATCTCGCGCGCATTGCCCAATGGCAGCTTGGCCTCGATGTCGCGAAATACCACGCGCATGCCCAACTGCTCGGCCAATACGCCAATCTGTGTGCCGATGTGGCCATAGCCCACGATGCCCAGTGTCTTGCCGCGGACCTCAAAGGAATGCGCGGCGCTCTTGACCCAGCCACCCCGGTGCAGGATGGCGTTCTTTTCGGGGATGCCGCGCATCAGCATGATGATCTCCGCCAGCACCAGTTCGGCCACGCTGCGCGTGTTGGAAAACGGCGCGTTGAACACCGGAATGCCCAGGCGCATGGCGGCCTTCAGGTCGACCTGGTTGGTGCCTATGCAAAAGCAGCCGATGACCGCCAACTGGTCTGCGTGTTGCAGCACGTCGGCGGTGAGCTGGGTGCGTGAGCGGATGCCCAGAAAGTGCGCGCCTTTGATCGCCTCCAGCAACTCCGCACCGGCCAGGGCTTTGGCGTGGGTGACGATCTGGGTGTAGCCACCGCGCTGCAGTGTTTCTTCTGCCGAGGGGTGTATGCCTTCGAGCAGCACGGCCTTGAGCGCGTTGGGTAGGGCTGGGTGTTGGGTGCAGGTCTGTGCCATGGGGAGCCTCGTTGGGTGGGCGTTTAGCGGATGCTGCTGATGCGCCGCGGCGTGCAGGTGGTGCTTGCCTGCGAGGCCGGTGGCAGCAGGTCGGCCAGGCAATAGCCGTCCAGATGGGCCATGAGGGCTTGCAGCGCGCCGCTCATGATGCTGGTGAGCTTGCAACTGCCGCTCAGGCTGCAGGTGGCGTCACGCGTGAGGCAGTCCACCAGGTAGAAGTCGGGCTCAATGCTGCGCACCACGGCGCCCAGGTTGATGGCGGCGGGCGCGGCGGCCAGACGCATGCCGCCGCCTTTGCCTCGCACGGTCTCCAGCCAGCCACTGAGCCCCAGTTGGTGCGTGACCTTCATGAGGTGCGCCTCCGAGATGCCATAGGCCTTGGCCACTTCGGCAATGGTGCACAAACGCCCGGGCTGCTGCGCCACGTACATCAGCAGCCGCATGGCGTAGTCGGTCATGGTGGTCATGCGCATGGGGTTCTCCGCAGGCGAGTCAGTACCTATAGCCGGGGCCGGATCAACATGGGCACAAACTGCCACAGGTACAGCGCCAGTGCACTGATCCATGCGGCAGCGCCCAGATGCAGCAGCGTGTTGGTGGCAGCGGTGGGTGCAATGGCCCCCAGGCGCAGGGCCACGGCGGTGAGCATCAGCCAGTAACTGGTGCGCATGCGGCGGTCCGCGGCCAGCGTTCGGCCCAGATGGCCCAACGCGGTGCGCGTGACCATGCCGATGATCAATACGGAGAATCCGGCCATGGCGATCACGTGCACTGGCAAGACCCGAGGCACCTCTAGGCCAGCGGCGGCCAGCGCTGCCAGCAGCAGGCCCAGGCCGATGCTGCTGTAGCCCACATACAAAATCCACAGCAGGGCGTTGGCGCGCACGGCCAGAGGTTTCCAGCTGATGACCTGTACCAGCGCCAAGCCACCGGCCAGGCCTAGTGCCAGTGCCGTCAGCACCGGAATACCCGCCAGCAAACTCACAGCCGCCACGGCACAGGCGCCCAACTGCACCCAACCGGTTTCGGTATGCTTGGGAATGTCCAGACCAGACACCGCGCGCATCGCGAAGAAGGGTATGACACGCCGCCCAATCAGCAGCGCGATCAGCGCCATGACGGTGATGCCGGCGTTGAAGCGTTGCATCAACAAGGCGTAGTCGCCGCCGCGTGCCGTAATCAGGTACAGCGCGTCAATGCCGCCCAACGCGGCCAGCAGCCCTGGCACCGCATAGTTACGCGAGTTCTTGGAGCGCACCACGGCGCTCATCATGGCGGCGGACGCCAGCAGAAAGAACGCCAGCTCGGCGGCCATGGCGATCCAGAACGCGGTGTCGCTGGGTACCAGAAAACCGATGCGCGCCACCAGCCAGAGGCCACAGGCCAGTGCCAGTGCGCGCCCCTGCAGCGGGTTGATGCCGGTCCAGTTGCTGCCCGCCGTCATCAGGAAGGCCACGGCAATGGTGGCGATGAAGCCCCACAGCATTTCATGGGCATGCCAGGCAATGCCGCCCAGGGGTCCGGTGAGCAACTGGGGCGCATAAATCCACAGGGCTATTGCCACCAGTGCCCAGAAGACACCTGCCATGTAGAGCGGTCGAAAGGCCAGCTCCAGAAAGGCCTGCAGACTGGGCGCCGCGGGGTTTTTGGGCGGCGGCTCCTGCAGTTTGAACAGGGGGCCTTGGGGGCGGATGGGAGATGTGGACATGGTGGGCAATGCGGTGAATGGCTATAAGCTACATTTTGTATGTATCTTATAAGAAAACAGCAACCGCTGTCAATGCATGCTCAGGTCAGTGGCAGGAGTGTGTTGCGGTGCCGGCCAGGTCGTCCAGAATCGGGCAGTCCGGGCGCGCGTCGCCATGGCAGTGCTGCAACAGATCGCTCAGGGAGCGCTGCATGGCTTGCATGGCAGCGATGCGGGTATTCAGCTCGTCCACATGCTTTTGCGCAATGCGCTTGACGCTGGAGCTGGCCCGGCTGCGGTTTTGCCACAGATTGACCAGTTCGGCGATCTCGGCCATGGAAAAACCCAGATCGCGGCAACGCTTGATGAAGCGCAGGGTGTGCACGTCGGCCGCGGTGTATTGGCGGTAGCCGTTGTCCGTGCGGTTCACCTGGCCCAGCAGGCCCAGGGACTCGTAGTGCCGCAGCATCTTGGCCGACACGCCCGACAGGCGCGCCGCCGTACCGATGTTCACCGGCGTACCGGGTGTCTCAGGGCGCGACGGCATAGCCTTCCTCGGCGATCGCGTGGGCCAGAGCCTCGCGCGGCTGGCTGGACTCGACCTGGACGAGGTTCTGCGACCGGTCGATCTGGACCTGGGCCTGGGGATCGACCTGCTGCAACGCCCGCGTGACTGCCTTTTCGCAGTGTCCGCAGGTCATGCCGGTAACGGTAAAAGTCTGGTTCATGGCAAATCCTTCAGGGTATGAGATCAAAAGGGTTACAGTTTGAACCTTACCATGGTGGCAGAGTCAAGGCTCTTGAACAAAATGCTTGACCTTTCCATGGTGACAAGGAATAGGCTCGCGTCCATGAATACCCCCTCCCCCAACTCGCCCCCCGGCACTGCGATCGACATCGGCATCGGTGGCATGACCTGCGCCTCCTGTGTCGGACGCGTGGAAAGAGCCTTGAAAAAAGTTCCTGGCGTGCAGGAGGCAACCGTCAATCTGGCCACGGAGTCGGCGCGCATCGTAGTGACTGGCGACGACCAGATGGAAGCCCGCCTGCGACGCGCCGTGCGCGATGCCGGTTACGAGCCGCGAACGCCAGCGCAAATGGACGCTGCGGACAACGTCTCGCCCTGGGCCGGCTTTGGACCGGTGGCGCTGGGCCTGCTGCTATCGGCACCCCTGGCACTGCCGATGCTGGGTAACCTGTTCGGGCAACACTGGATGCTGCCGCCCTGGGTGCAGTTTTTGCTGGCCACACCGGTTCAGTTCATACTGGGCGCGCGCTTTTACAAGGCCGGCTGGCATGCCCTCAAGGCGCTCAGCGGCAATATGGATTTGCTGGTGTCCATTGGCACGACGGCGGGCTGGGCCTTGTCGGTGTGGTTGTGGCTCAGCGCAGCGGACGGCGCCATGGTGCACCTGTATTTTGAAGGCTCCGCCGTGGTGGTGACCCTGGTGCTGCTGGGCAAGTGGCTGGAGATGCGCGCAAAACGCCAAACCACCATGGCCATCCGTGCGTTGCACGCCCTGCGCCCGGATGTGGCGCACTTGCTGGGACGCGATGGCGAAGTGGATGTGCCCGTGGCGGAAGTGCTGGTGGGTGACCGCCTGGTGGTCAAACCCGGCGAGCGCTATCCGGTGGACGGCACGCTGCTGGAGGGGCAGAGCCAGGTCGACGAATCCATGCTGACCGGAGAGCCCTTGCCGGTGCGCAAGGACACCGGTGACAAGCTCACGGGCGGCTCCATCAATGGCGAGGGCCGTGTGGTGCTGCAGGTCACCGCGGTGGGCGTGGATACGGTGCTGTCGCACATCATCCAGCTGGTCGAAGATGCGCAGGCGGCCAAGGCGCCCATTCAGCGCCTGGTGGACCGCGTGAGCGCCGTGTTTGTTCCGGTGGTTCTGGTGCTTTCCATCATCACGCTGCTGGGCTGGTGGCTGGCCGGCCACCCGTTCGAGACGGCGGTCATTCATGCCGTGGCGGTGCTGGTGATTGCCTGCCCCTGTGCGCTGGGGCTGGCCACGCCGGCGGCCATCATGGCGGGCACCGGCGTGGCCGCACAGCACGGCATCCTGATCAAGGATGCCCAGGCGCTGGAACTGGCGCACCGGGTGGACGTGGTGGCGTTTGACAAGACCGGTACGCTGACACTGGGCCAGCCGCGCCTGACCGCCTTGCTGGTCAATGACAGCGGGATGAACGCCGACGAGATCCTGCGCCTGGCCGCCAGCCTGCAAAGTGGCAGCGAACACCCGCTGGCCCGGGCGGTCATGGCGGCTGCCCGCGAAAAAAACCTGGTCATCGAAGCACCGGCCCAGGTCCGTGCCGTGCCCGGGCGCGGCAGCGAGGGTGAGCTGGGGCCAAAAACCTATTGCATCGGCAGCCTGCGCTGGATGCAGGAGCTGGGCGTCGATATGGGTACTTTGGCCGAGCGCTCCCTGAACCTGCAGGCGAGCGGCGCTACCGTGTCAGCCATGGCCGAGCGCACCCCCCAAGGGCTCACGCTGTGTGCCCTGATGGCATTTGGTGACGAGCCCAAGTCCGGTGCCAAAGAGGCGCTGGCGGCCCTGCGCGCGCGCGGCATCAAGACGGTCATGGTCTCCGGCGACAACCGCGGCGCAGCCGAGGTGATGGCCCGCCGCCTGGGGCTGCGCCCGGAAGAAGGCGAAGTCATGGCCGAGGTGCTGCCCGGTGACAAAGCCACACTGGTGGCGCAGCTCCAGGCGGGCACCGGCATCGAGCGTCGCCGCCCTGCCCGCACCCGCCACGATTTGATCGGGTCGTCGGGCGGCCCGCGCGTTGAAATGCCCCAGTCCGGGCACGGTGCGCACCGGCGCCGGGTTCATGTGGTTGCCATGGTGGGCGATGGTGTCAATGACGCACCAGCCCTGGCAGCGGCCGATGTCGGCATGGCCATGGGCAACGGCACGGACGTGGCGATGCACGCCGCCGGCATCACCCTGATGCGGGGGGACGTGGCCCTGGTCGCGGCCGCGCTCGATATCTCGAACCGCACGGTGGCCAAGATCCGGCAAAACCTGTTTTGGGCCTTTGCCTACAACGTGGCGGGTATCCCGCTGGCCGCGCTGGGCTACTTGAATCCGGTGGTGGCAGGAGCGGCCATGGCGCTGAGTTCGGTCAGCGTAATCAGCAATGCCTTGCTGCTCAAGCGCTGGCACCCCCCAAAAACCGGTCCATGACAGGCGCGCGGCTCAGCCCGCCGCATTGGGGGTCCTGCGTTCCCGCTCCTTGCGCCGTGCGTCCAGGTGCCAGGCCAAAAATGGCAATAGCAGGATGGAGCCAGGCAGGGCCCAGATGATCAGGTAGGGATAGACCGCAGACGCTGCACGCAGCATGTGTTTGAGTTCATGCCGGTCCTGCGCGGTCCACTTGACGCCGTTGCGCGGTTTCATCAGCAAGGGAATGGCGCCCTTGATTTTTCCAAGCTCCTGGCGCAGGCGGTTCTTCTCCCGGCTGTTGCTCGCCAAAAAAGAATAAACCCACTTGGGCGCGCGCCGCATGCGCGACTGGTACGAGACGGTCTTGTCCGGATCAAACGCTGTTGGCGTTTCCACCTTGGCGGCATCTGCCTGGGGCGGGGAGGGATCAGGGTCTGCCATGCCTGAATTATCCGGCAAACCACTGTCGCAGGCGGGCCCAGCGGCGCCACGACGCATACCCCCAGCGCAGGGATCGAAACACGGTGCGTGGGCGCCACACAACCAGGGCGACCACCGCCGCCGTAACCACTGCCGGATGGGCCGCCAGCCAGTCCTGGGCCTGGCGCAGCAGCACGCGGGCGCGATCGGCCGTGTGCAGGGCACCAGCCAGCGGGGCTAGCTCGCGCGCCAACTGCCCGCGCTGGCCGCTGATACGCTCACGCAGGCGTCCGCGCTGCACATAGAGCTCAATCAGGCGTTCGTCCATGGCCCGAGGCAGCTTTGAGTTGGCGCAGGTCTTCCTGCAGTTCGGCCAGACTGGCGTTGAACAGGGGTTCTGCCTTGTCCGACACGTGGCGCATGGCAAAGTAAAAATACAGCGCAGACGCCCAGAACAGGGCGGCCGCCAGGGCCACCACGATCAGGCGCTGTTCCCAGAACAGCAGGGTCAGCCCGATGACCGTCAGCACCACGCCCAGGGCCAAACAAAACAGCAGGGTCAGCGCCAGCATGAGCTGGCGCATGGCAGTGACGCGGCCGACTTCGAGTTCGTTGCCGAGCAATGCCAGCCGCGTCTGTCCGATCGTCAGCAGCGCGGCAGCCTTGCCCTTGACGGCGCTCCACGCGCCCGAGTCACCTTGCGGGTTGCTCATGCGTTGCGATCAGGAAGGACTAGCGACGACCCAGAATGAAGCCGACCAGAAAGCCAACACCGGCACCGATGCCGACGGCCTGCCAGGGCGACTCGTGCACATAGTCGTCAGCGGCGCGCGCGGCCGCCCGGGTCTTGTCGACCAGCACGGCTTCTGCAGCGTCCAGGCGGATGCGGGCGTCCAGCACACGGTCCTTGATGCGGGCGCGCAGGGTCGCAATTTTTTCGCCGGTCTGGTCTGCGGTGACCTTCAGTATGTCCTCGGCATCGGCAATGACGGCCCGGATATCGCTCACGAGTTTTTCCTGGGAGCTGACGGTGGAAGTTTGGGATTCAGACATGGCGCACCTTTCTACATTTTTTGGGATCGGAGGTACAGCGTAGCAGATTCAATGCGCGGTGAGGGCCGTGCGCGCACCGTTTGCCCGGGTGACCCGCCTCGCTGCTGGAAAACTGCCAAACCATTGATATACGTCATGGCTGAACGGGCCGGCTCCGGTCACCGTAGAGGCGGGAGCCAGGCGCCCACAAAAAACCGATATCGGAGACAGCCATGAAACACGCCAGTCTGCAAATCATCCGCGATGAGCATGCGTCGCTGGCCGCCATGCTCAAGTCCATGCGCATGCTGGTGCTGCGCGGCCCGGGTGACAACCCCCAGCAGTATTTCGATGTCTTGCGGGCCATGCTGTTTTACATCGACGAGTTTCCCGAGCGCCTGCACCACACCAAGGAGTCGGAATTGCTGTTTCCGCGCGTGCTGCGCGCAGCACCGGCGCTCCAGGAGACGGTGGACCGGCTGGACCGGGACCACCGGCACGGTGAAAAGGCGGTGCGTGAATTGCAGCATCTGCTGCTGGCCTGGGAGTTGCTGGGCGAGTGCCGCATGGCGGCCTTTGTGGCGGCTTGCCAGAGCTTCCTGGACTTCTACCACGCGCACATGCAGCTGGAGGAAACCGTGATCCTGCCCGAAGCCGAACGGCTGCTGAGCGAGGCGGACTGGCGGGAACTGGACGCGGCCTTCAAGGAGAACACCGACCCGCTGGGTGGCAAGTACCCGCCGAACCCGGCCTATGACCGCCTGTTCACCCGCATCGTATTGAAGGCGCGGGTGCCCGTTGGCTTGGGGGATGCCGACAGCGCCACCTAGTTGTGGCCCCCACGCCGGGCGAGCCTATTTCTTGCGTTTGACCACCGCGTTGCGCTTGGCGTCTTCCGCGCGCGCAAAGGTCACCACGCCGTTGCTGACCTTGCCCATGACCAGCATGTTCTCGGTGACGGCGTCCTTGTCCTTCAGGCTGAACGGATGCTCGTAGGTGGCCACCACGCCATAGTAGATGCGGGAAATATTCTCCAGCGCTGCCTTCAATGCCGGTCCGGAGACATTGCCGTCGCGGATGCCAAACAGCGAGTAGGTGAGCAGGTAGGTGCTGTCATAGGCCTGTGCCGCTGCCATGGGCACGGCCATGGGTTTGTTGAACTTGCGCTTGTAAGCACTCAGGAACGATGCCCGGCGCTCGTTGTTGGGTTCGGCGATGAAGGTCTGCGCCATCATCGCACCCTCGGCCGCATCTTTGGCGCCGTTGATGAAGAAGGGGAAGGACAGCGTCCAGGCGCCGACCTGCGGCACCTTCCATTTCAGTTCCTTGCGGCCATTGGCGATCACGGCGTTCTCGACGCCCACGGTGTAGCTGAACACCACGTCCGCCCCGGCATCGCGCGCGGCCTTGAGCTCCTCATGCAGGTCCTTCACGCCCAGTGGAAAACGCGCCACGTACACCGCTTTGAGGTTTTTGGCCGCCAGTGCGGCTTCCACGTCCTTCAGGCCCGCTTCTCCATAGCCGGTGGTGTCGGCAAAAATGGCGACCTTGGTCCAGCCCCGCCGGATGATGTCCTCGACCACATACGGGGCCTGGATGGCGTCGCGCGCCGACGTGCGAAAGATATAGCTCTCAGGGGCCGGGAACTTGGTCGTCAGGGGGGTACCGGTGGCGCAGGGAATGATCAGCGGCAGCTTGGCGTTCTGAAACACATCCAGCGATTTTTGCGCCACACCAGTATTGCAAAAACCCAGGGTGGCCACCACGCCTGCGGCGACCAGTTCCTGCGAACCCTTGAGGCCCACCTCCGGAATGCCCTGGTCGTCCTTGATGACCAGTTCCAGATGGCGGCCCATGTAGCCGCCTACGGCGTTGATCTCTTCGGCCGCCAGCTGCACGCCCTGCAGCATCAGTACACCGAAATCCGAGGAAGGACCGCTGAACGGACCGATGACCCCCACTTTCAGGGTTGCAGCGGCTTGCGCTTGCACGCCCAATGCCGTGCACAGGGCCGCCGTGCCCACAAGCCCTGTCAACCACCGCCTGGTGTTGTTCATCGTCTGTCTCCGCATAGGTGTTAACCGGACAGTCTATAGGCAGATCGGGACATTGCGGGTCGGTGCTTTCCCCTGAGATGGGGGCAGTCGTCAGGGAGGTGTCAGGCGTATTGATTCGGAAATGACACAAAAATCACCCTCTAGCCCCGTGGAATGTGCGCAAGCAGCTATCGATTTTATAGCAACGGGTAGTCGATATAGCCCTTGGCGCCACCGCCGTAAAACGTGTTGCGGTCGGCGGCATTGAGCCCGGCACCGTCGCGCAGGCGCCGGGTCAGGTCGGGGTTGGAAATGAAGGGGCGACCGTAGGCGACCAAGTCAGCCCCGCCGGCCAGCGCCTGGTCGGCCAGCGCGCGGTCATAGCCGTTGTTCACCATCCAGGCCGCTTGACCACCGGCCGTGCGGTAGGCCTGGCGCAAGGCAGCGTAGTCGAACGGCGCATCGCCCTGGGTGTAGTCGCGCGCTCCGCCGGTGGAGCCCTCAATGAAGTGCAGGTAGGCCAACTGGAGCGGGGCCAGTTGCTGCACCACGTAGGTGAAGAGGGGCTGGGGGCTGGGATCGAAGGCGTCATTCGCCGGGGTGACGGGTGACAGGCGCAGGCCCACCTTGCCGGCACCAATCTCATCGCACACCGCGCGCATCACTTCCAGCAGCAGGCGGGCGCGGTTCTCGATGGAGCCGCCATAGGCGTCGGTGCGGTGGTTGGAGCCCGAGCGCAGGAACTGGTCCAGCAGGTAGCCATTGGCGCCGTGCACCTCGACGCCGTCAAAGCCGGCGGCCATGGCATTGCGCGCGGCGCGCCGGTAGTCGTTCACGATGCCGGGCAGTTCTTCCAGCGCCAGGGCACGCGGGGCCGAGGTGTCCGCAAACTGCGCTACGCCATCCTTGATCAGCACCGTCTTGGTCTTGGCGGTGATGGCCGAGGGTGCCACCGGTGCCTGTCCGTTGGGTTGCAGGTCTACATGGGAGACGCGACCCACGTGCCACAGCTGCATGACGATCTTGCCACCCGCCGCGTGCACGCCGGCCGTGGTCTGTTTCCAGGCGGCCACCTGCGCGTCGCTCCAGATGCCGGGCACATCGGCATAACCCTGCGCCTGGTGGCTGATCGCGGTGGCCTCGGTGATGATCAGGCCCGCGCCGTCCTTGGGATTGGCACGTTGGGTGTAGTAGGTGGCCATCAGGGCGGTGGGCATGGCACCGGGCGCCCGGTTGCGGGTCAGCGGTGCCATGACGACGCGGTTGGACAGAGAGAGGTTGCCAGCCTGGATAGGATCGAACAAAGTGGTCATTGAAAAAATACCGGTTGGTGGGTGAAAGCCAGAGGTGCAGCCAATGCCGCAAAATGCAAGCACCTCAACATTCACGGGACCCTTGTTTTGACACCTTTGCGACATGTGTGGGCGCTGGCGTTGACGCTTTCGTTGGGCGCGGCGGTTTCCCTGGGCATTACCCGCTTTGCCTACGGCCTGCTGTTACCCGCCATGCGTGCGGATATGGGCTGGACCTATACGCTGGCCGGTGCCATGAATACGGCCAACGCCATGGGCTATTTTCTGGGCGCGCTGCTCGCACCCCGGCTGTTGAAACGCATGGGTGCCAGCACCTTGCTGTGGGTGGGCGCCTTTCTGGCCAGCCTATTCATGGCCTTGAGCGGATTCTTTACCGCAACCGAGCCCTTGCTGGCCCAGCGTCTGCTGGCCGGCGTGGCCAGTGCCTTGGTATTCATTGCCGGTGGTTTGCTGGCGGCCCGCATGGGCGCCCGCGAGCCGACGCGCAGCGGGTTTTTGATCGGCCTGTATTACGGCGGCACGGGTTTGGGCATTGCGCTGTCGGCCGTGCTGGTGCCCTGGGTGCTGGAGCAGGCAAGCGCCCAATTGCATGGGTGGCGCTGGGCCTGGTGGATACTGGCCCTGGTGTGCCTGCTGGCCAGTGCGGCGTTGCTGTGGCCGGCCCGGGTGATGGCGCAGGCCACGCCGGCCGTAGACCCCCAGGGCGCAGCGCCGGTGCACTTTCGCTGGCGCCAGTTTGGTTTTTCCCTGGCGGGCTACACCCTGTTTGGCATGGGCTACATCGGTTACATGACCTTTGTGGTGGCGCTGTTGCGCGAGCGCGGCAGCAGCGCGCTGGCCGTGACCGTGTTCTACGGACTGCTGGGTCTGGCCGTGGTGGCCTCCTCACGTATTTGGGCCGGGCTGCTGGATCGCTACAAGAACGGGCGTGCCCTGTCCATCCTGAACGCCCTGCTGGGGGTGGCGACGATTCTGCCGGCGTTGACCCAGTCGTGGCCCGTGGTGCTGGGCTCGGGCCTGTTGTTTGGTGGCGTGTTCCTGTCGGTGGTGGCGTCCACCACGGCGCTGGTGCGCCACAACCTGCCGCACAGTGCCTGGGCCGCCGGCATCAGCGCGTTCACCACCGTGTTTGCGGCCGGTCAGATCGTGGGTCCGACGGTGGTGGGCTGGATCGCCGACGGCCCTGGCGGGCTGGCCCGGGGACTGGTGTACTCGGCCCTGGCGCTGTGGCTGGGCGCGGCCCTGGCGTGGCAACAGAAGGCGTTGTGAAGGCGTAGGCGCTGCCGCCGCAGAACGGCCAGCATCCGGAAATACCCGGTTTATCGGGCTTTATTTTCGCAATGGCCGGCGTCCAGGATCCGCATACTGGGCGCATCCACTGATAGATGGGGGATGCGCCATGCAAATCGACCGTTACAACCACCTGCAATTTCCGCGTGACAACGCGCCAGCCTCGACCGGCAACGAGTCGTCTGCGGCCGCCGTCGCCCAAGGGCTGGCCAAGCCACAAGCCAGGGTACCGGTGGGACCGACGGAGCAGGGCGTGGGGCGTTCCGAGAGTGTGGTGCTGAAAATCCAGTGGCCGGACAGCCTGTCTTCCGATGCCGGCCGCGCGGATGCGGCGGTCTATTCCAATGCCCGCAAGGCGGTAGCGCGTGGTGACACGGATGCGGATTCCGACAGCCAGGCTCAGGAGCACCAGCGGGCGGTAGACCGCAACGCCGGAGTGTTCACCCAGATCACGCTCAACAAGGATGGTGTGCTGGTGGCCAAGCCGCAAGCGGCAGCCGAGGCGAAGCAGCCGGATTTTGTCTCGCTGGCAGTATCCGCGATGCGCGAATTCAGTGACGAAGCCGAACGGCAGAAGGTTCGCTCCTTCGATTTCAACGAGGCCCCCGCCGAGATGCCCTGGAACAAGCTCAAGGGCCTGCAGCAACTGGCCGCCAAATTCAACGTGTTTGCCTGACACCAGAAACGCCAATGCCCCTTGAACCGGGGCATTGGCTGGTTGGGCGCGACTGGCATCCTGCCAGCCACGGTGTGCCTTATTGCTTGATGGCTTCGACCTGGATGATCAGGCGAACATTCTTGGGGAAGCCCCAATCGATGCCGTAGTTCATGCCAAAGGCCGTGCGGTCAATGGTGGTCTCGAAATCGCCACCGCACACTTCACGCTTGAGCATGGGGCTGGTGTAGCAGTTGAACTGGTTGGCCTTCAGCGTGACCGGCTGGGTCTTGCCCAGCAGGGTCAGGTTGCCAACAACTTCTGCCACCTTGTCGCCATTGAAGACGAATTTGTCGGAGACAAACTTGATGGTGGGGTACTTGGCCGCATCAAACAGATCCGGGCTTTGCAGGTGCTTCTCGAAAGCCGCGAAACCGGTGTTGATGGAAGTGGTGTCGATCGTGACTTCCACCTTGCCGGTCTTGGCAGCGCGGTCCAGTTGCACGGTGCCTTCCTTCTTGTCGAAGCGGCCCCGGTTGGTGGAGGTGCCGAAGTGGCCAATCTCAAACGAGACATAGGTGTGAGCCGGGTCAAACGCATAGGTTGCGGTTTCGGCATGGGCTACAGCGGCCAGGAAGGTGCTTGCTATGGCCAGGCCGATCAGGGATTTACGCATACAAAAATAGCTCCAAAAAATAACAGGGTTACAGAAATCAGAATTTGCCAACGCCGGACAGCGCCAGCTTGAACTTCACTTGCACGTCATCGGCCACCATGGACGTATCGGCCCACTCGTTTTCACCGATCTTGTAGGCCAGGCGCTTCAGGGTGAAGACGCCACTGGCGGTGGTCGTCGTGCCACTTTGGGTCAGCGTGACCGGAACCACGGCGTCCCGGGTGTTGCCCTTGACGGCCAGCTTGCCGCTCACTTCGAACTTGCCGCCGCCCAGGCCCTTGATCGCGCTGGACTGGAAGGTGGCCTGCGGAAACTTGGCCGTGTTGAACCAGGCGGCCTTGGGCAACTCGGCATCGGGCTCGGGTGCGCCCAGCGTGATGCTGGCAATGTCAACGGTAAAGGCGATCTTGCCGGTCTCCGGCTTGGCCGGGTCAAAGGCAATCTGCGCGTCAAATTTCTTGAAGCGCCCTTCCACCGGAACGCCCATCTGCTTGCTGACAAAGGTAATCTCGCTTTGCGCTGGCAGCAGCTTCTGGTCGGCGTGCACTGCGGCGGCGCCCAGGGCTGCCAGCAACAGCAAGCCGGTGACGCGCGCGCGCTTTGAAAAATGGGTCATGTGAAATACTCCGTTGTCAGTCATTGCGGGTGTGAAAAGGAGGCGGGACTCAGCGCCCGCCTGGCAGCATGCGTTGCAGCAGACCATCCTTGTCGATCCATTGGTGTTTCAGTGCGGCCCCGATGTGCAGCAGCACCAAACCGGCCAGCGCAAAGGCCGAAATTTCGTGCCAGGGTTTGATCAGTTCCGCCAGGGGTTTGCTGGCCTCTACAAAATCGGGTAGTGGCAGCACGCCGAACAGCACAATGGGAAAGCCCGCGGCCGAGCTGTAGGCCCAACCCACCAGCGGCACGATGAAAAAGAGGGCATACATCAGCACATGGGTGGCGTGGTAGACCTGCATTTGCCAGCCCGGCATGGCTAGGGTGACGGCCTGCGGCAATGCCGGTGGACGGTGTGTGAGGCGCCAGACCAGACGCAGCATGGACAGGATCAAAATCGAGACACCGGCCCATTTGTGCCAGTTGTACAGCTTGAGTCGCCAAGGCGAAAACGGCAGGTCGGCCATGTACAGGCCCATGCCAAAAATGCTCACCAGCGCGATGGCCAGAATCCAGTGCAGGGCGATGGCAATACCGGTGTAACGGCGAGAGGCTGGTACGGAGTTCATTGCAGACAATGTGTAGGAATTTCACCCGTCAGGCGGCAAACGGCCTGGCATGAGAGACAAGTTTACGGGGCCTACCCATCAGAAAAGTTCAAATTACTTGTTGCAACAATTCAAATATTCTGAAGTTGATTTGGTTGCTTGTTCAAGTATTCTGATGCAAACAGCGCAAAAAAACCCGGCACTTGGCCGGGCTCGGGGGTCACAGCAGTCGCTAAAGGACTGCCTATTCGCATTTGACCGGCGGGCTTACCAGTTCGCCTCACGCTCTGGCGACGCGCTGATCTTGTGGATGGAGAGGTCGGCCCCGTCATATTCCTCTTCCTGGCTCAGGCGCAGCCCGATAGCAAACTTGAGCACGCCGTACACCACCAAGCCACCGAACACGGCCCACGCCACGCCCATGGCCGTGCCGATGAGCTGGGCGCTGAAAGACACCCCGCCCAGCCCGCCCAGCGCCTTGGAGCCAAAGATGCCGGCGGCCACGCCGCCCAGCGTGCCGCACAGGCCGTGCAGCGGCCATACGCCCAGCACGTCGTCGATCTTCCACTTGTTTTGCGTCAGCGTGAACATCACCACAAAAATGGTGCCGGCTGCTGCGCCCACCACCAGCGCGCCCAGCGGGTGCATCAGGTCAGAGCCGGCACACACCGCCACCAGACCAGCCAGCGGGCCGTTGTGCACAAAGCCGGGGTCGTTCTTGCCGGCCACCAGCGCCGCCAGCGTGCCGCCCACCATGGCCATCAGGGAGTTGACCGCCACCAGGCCCGAGATCTTGTCCAGGGTCTGCGCACTCATCACATTGAAGCCAAACCAGCCCACCGTCAAAATCCACGCACCCAGCGCCAGAAACGGGATGCTTGACGGCGGATGTGCGGAGATGGCGCCATCCTTGCGATAACGGTTGCTGCGTGCGCCCAGCAAAATGACGGCGGGCAGCGCGATCCAGCCGCCCACGGCATGCACCACCACGCTGCCGGCGAAGTCATGGAACTCTTCACCGGTCAGGGCCTTGATCCAGGCCTGCACGCCAAAATGCTGGTTCCACACGATGCCTTCAAAGAAGGGGTAGACAAAGCCGACAATGACAGCCGTTGCAATCAGTTGAGGCCAGAAGCGTGCGCGTTCAGCAATTCCGCCAGAAATGATGGCGGGAATCGCGGCGGCAAAGGTCAGCAGGAAAAAGAACTTTACCAACTCGTAGCCATTCTTGGCGGCCAGCACTTCGGCGCCGACAAAAAAGCTGGTGCCATACGCCACCGCGTAGCCCACCATGAAATACACCACCGTGGAGACGGAAAAGTCCACCAGGATCTTGACCAGGGCATTGACCTGGTTCTTGCGCCGCACGGTGCCAAGCTCCAGGAATGCGAAACCGGCGTGCATGGCCAGCACCATGATGCCGCCGAGGAGAATGAACAAGGCATCCGCGCCCTGTTTGAGTGCTTCCATGTGAACCTCTTTATGTGAAATGCTGCTAATTGGTGCAGTTTTGATTAAACTTCTAAAACTGCACCAAATACAAGCAAGATATGCGCCAGAATGGGTTGGGTGCACCAAAATTGATGAAAACCGCACGGGCTCGTCCTTGGCGGGTCACCGCCTTGATGGAACCCGGCTGGCTCCAACCGACCCGGGCGCCCTTGCAGGCATGGCATGTGAATTCACCAAATTGGTGCCTTTCCAGGTCATTCCGGGGCGACGTCCCTTATTCCTGTGGGTCCTGGGCGCGTCGCCCGGCGGGCGCCGGTGGTGTTTCAAGCGGCACCCCGCGCCGGTAGATCACGTAGTAGGCCAGGCCGACCAGAACGCTACCCCCCACCAGGTTGCCGCCAATTACCGGCAGCAGATTGCCCAGCATGCCGCTCCAGGTCACCCGTGCAATGGGGCTTGCCTCGGGTCCATACTGCTGCACCAGCATGGCCAGCGGCATGAAGTACATGTTGGCAATGCTGTGCTCAAAACCCGCGGCCACAAAGGCCGTGATCGGCAGCACGATGGCGACCGTCTTGTCGGTCACGCTGCGCCCCGCCATGGCCATCCACACCGCCATGCACACCAGTACATTGCACAGCACACCGCGAAAGAACGCATGCTCCCAGGACAGGCTCTGCTTGGCCAGCGCGATCTGCACCACCTGTTGACCGATGGCTCCGCCATGGAGGTCCGTGTGGCCGCTGGCAAACACCAGCAGCGCCACGCCCACCGCTCCCACCAGGTTGGCCAGGCCCACCAGCACCCAGTTGCGCAGGATCTCGCCCGTCGTGATCTGGCCGTCGGCCCAGGCCATGGCCAGCAGGTTGTTGCCGGTGAACAGCTCCGCACCGGCCACCACCACCAGCAAAAGGCCCATTGAAAAAACCAGACCGCCCAGCACCGAGCCCGCCGCAAGGCCCAGCGTGGGGTCGGACTTGACCAGGGCGTAGAACATGGCGCCCAAGCCGATGAAGGCGCCGGCCAGCACGCCCAGCATCAGCAAGGGCAGGGTCGCCATGCGCGCCTTGGCAACGCCCACCGTCTCGATGCGCAGTGCCACTTCGCGTGGCGCGTAGGCGTCAGACCCATACAGCTCGGACATGTGAACCCCCCCAAAGTGAAACGGACTCTGAACTTGGATTTATACTAACCCCAGCGCCGATTTGATTCCCAAGATTGCGGGCGCCGAAGCCCTGGAGCTTCGAAATTCAGCTAAAGACGGCCCAGTCATCCCCAACAGATTACCCGGCTTTGCATTTAGCGTCGCCGGGTTTTTTTATGGACATTTGGGTTGGAGATGCCTTTGATCGCGACACCACAGTCACAGCACTTCGCTGACGCCTTGCCCCTGCAAAGCGGCGCCACGCTGCGCGACTACTCACTCAGTTTCGAGACCTACGGCACGCTCAACGCCGAGCGCAGCAATGCCGTGCTGGTCTGCCACGCCCTGAACGCCTCGCACCATGTGGCCGGGGTCTATGAAGGACAGAAGAACTCCGAGGGCTGGTGGGACAACATGATTGGCCCCGGCAAGCCGGTGGACACCGACCGTTTCTTTGTCATTGGCGTCAACAACCTGGGCTCGTGCTTTGGTTCCACCGGACCCATGCACGCCAATCCGGATGCCCCGGCGGGTAGCGGCCGGGTCTACGGCGCCGACTTCCCGGTCGTGACGGTCGAGGACTGGGTCAATGCCCAGGCCCGCTTGCTGGATGTGCTGGGCATCCAAACCCTGGCTGCGGTGATGGGCGGCTCACTCGGTGGCATGCAGGCCTTCAGCTGGACGCTGCAGTATCCGCAGCGTGTGCGTCACGCGGTGGTGGTGGCCAGCGCGCCCAACCTCACGGCCGAGAATATCGCGTTCAACGAGGTGGCCCGGCGCGCCATCGTGACCGACCCCGATTTTCACGGTGGCCACTTTTACGAACACGGCACCGTGCCCAAGCGCGGCCTGCGCATTGCCCGCATGATCGGCCACATCACCTACCTGAGCGACGATGTGATGAACGAGAAGTTTGGACGGCAACTCCGGGATGCCGTTCTTGACAGCGCCGACGGCTACAAATACAGCACCCAGGACGTGGAGTTCCAGATCGAGAGCTACCTGCGCTACCAGGGCGACAAGTTTGCCGAGTACTTCGATGCCAACACCTACCTGCTGATCACCCGGGCGCTGGACTACTTCGACCCGGCCCGCGCGTTCGGTGGCGACCTCAGCCAGGCGCTGCAGCGCGCGACCTGCAAGTTCCTGCTGGTGAGCTTTACCACCGACTGGCGCTTCAGCCCCAAACGCAGCCGCGAAATGGTCAAGGCGCTGCTGGACAACCAGCGCGACGTGAGTTATGCCGAGATCGACGCACCCCATGGGCACGATGCCTTTTTGCTCGATGATCCCCGGTATATGGGTGTGGTGCGCTCTTATTTTGATAGCATTTCACGGGGCGACACCGTGCGCGCGGCGCCCGGCGTGGGGGCCACACCATGACGGATATCCACACGATGCATGCCCTGGCGAAACTGGTGCCCGAGGGCTCCCGCGTCCTGGACCTGGGTTGCGGTGACGGTGCCATGCTGGCCCATTTGCAGACAACCCGTGGCTGCACCGGCTACGGTGTCGAGATTGACGACGCCAATGTGCTGGCTTGCGTGCAGCGCGGCGTCAACGTCATCCAGCTCAATCTGGATGAAGGTCTTGCGATGTTTGATGACGCGTCCTTCGACGTGGTGCTGCAGATCGACACCCTGCAACACCTGCGCAATGCCGAGGTCATGTTGCGCGAGACCGTGCGCGTGGGTCGGGTCGGCATCGTCGCCTTCCCCAACTTTGCACATTGGCCCAATCGCCTGAGCGTGTTGGCCGGGCGCATGCCGGTGACCAAACGCCTGCCCTACCAGTGGTACGACACGCCCAATATCCGCGTTGGCACCCACGCCGATCTGGCCACCCTGGCGGTACGCAATGGCCTGCAGGTGCAGGACAGCTTTGGCCTGCAGGACGGCCGCACGGTGCGCTGGCTACCCAATCTGCGCGCTGGTACCTCGGTCTACAAGCTCACACTGCCGCGCGAACGGGCGTAGCCCCAGACATCCGACCGCAACCGGGCCTCAGCGCTGGCCCGCGCTGCGGCTTGGCACGGTTTTCAGGAAGGCGTAGAGCGCGTAGGCATCGGTGTCGTTCAACTCGCGCAAGGACTCAAACGGCATGACCTTGATGGCGCTTCCATCCGGACGCTTGCCGGAGCGCAGCATGGTGACAAAGCTGTTGGCATCGCCGTAGCGCACCAGGGCGCTGCCCTCGCCGGGCGTCAGGTTGGCCGCCGGCGGCCAGTCCGGCGGGCCGCCAGGAATGGTGCCTCCAGATAGCCCGGGCCCGTGGCAGCCAATGCACATATTGGCCACATACGCGCCATGCTGGGCGTTCACTGCCGCCGCCACGGTCTGGGCCGGCGCCAGACTGTGATCGATCTTTTCCGCCGCGTCCCGAATGGCGCCCAGCCCGTACAAGGCCTTCACCGGGAGCGGCAATTCAATGACGGCTTCGCCACCGCTGCGCGCAGCCAGTGTGCGCACATAGCCCACTACGGCGGCGACGTCCTGGTCGGTGAAGCGGTTGTAGTCTTCGCTGGGCATGATGAACACGGCATGGCCATTCGCCTTGACGCCGTGGCGGATGACGCGCACCCAGTCCTGTGCCGTGTAGCGGGCCACCGGGCCGCCCGACGTAATGTTGGGACCGCGCAGGCGCATGCCCTTGCCGTCGTTGATGAACTCGCGCCCGCCGCCATCCAGCCCATGGCATTCGGCGCACCCCCGGGAGCGGAACAGGTAGCGTCCACGCTCCACACCGGCAGTGTCAGTAGCCCATGCCACTGGCTGTACGGCGACATCCACCAATCGCTCGCGTTTGCGCTCACCCAGCGAACTGGCGAACAGCAGAAGGGCGACGCCCAGTACCAGCAGCAGTCCCAAACCCAGCCCAATGCGCTTGATCCATCCGTTCATGGCCGTTCTCCAGAAAATGGAAATTGATGGTAATCAAGGATGGCGGACCTGTCGAGTGTTGCCAACATGGGGTATTCCCGGCCCGATGTGCTGTGCTACAGTGCGCCCATCGGGGTTGCAGCTCCCCGGTGTCGGGCCCGACAGGGCCCCAAGATGGTGTCCCATCCAATTGCTGGTAACGCAACAGGAGTAATCCGTGGACACCCAAAATCCGTCAATTCCTTCCATTTCCCCGCAAGCCTTCAACGCCTTTGCGCCGCTGAGCTTTGCCAAGCGCCCCGACTGGGGGGTAACCGGCGAGCAGCCCTCGTGCTGGATCACGCGCGAGCGGCCCAAGATCGACCGTATTGCTTGCCCCTGGCTGATCCGCCGCTTCATTGACCCCCGTGCCACGTTCTTCTATGTGCCTACCAGCCAGGTGCTGGCGCAAGCGCAGGCCCTGGGTGCGGTGGCCTACGACATCCCTGGTGCACCCGTGTCGCACGTCGGCGAGCTGTGCAGCTTTGACGCCCTGTTGCTGGGCTTTGACCTGCACGACGCGGGGCTGGACCTGCTGGCCACCATCGTGCGCGGCGCTGACACCGACCGCCTCGACCTGGCGCCCCAGTCGGCCGGGCTGCTGGCCTTGTCCCTGGGCCTCTCGCGCCTGCATGCGCAAGACGACCACGCCATGCTGGAAGCCGCCATGCCCCTGTATGACGCGCTCTACGCCTGGTGCCGTGACCGGGTGGCGGCGCAGGACGAGCCCCACAACTGGAAACCCGAAACCATGGCCGGAGCACCGGCATGAGCGCCACTTCACCCACCGCCACACGCACCGTCTCTTTCGGGGAGGCTTTGCGCTTCTGGCTCAAGCTGGGCTTCATCAGTTTTGGTGGCCCGGCCGGGCAAATTGCCATCATGCACCGCGAGCTGGTGGAGCAAAAGCGCTGGATATCCGAATCGCGCTTTCTGCATGCGCTGAACTACTGCATGCTGCTGCCCGGCCCCGAGGCGCAGCAACTGGCCACCTACATCGGCTGGCTGATGCACCGCAGCTGGGGCGGCATCGTGGCCGGTGCGCTGTTTGTGCTGCCCTCGCTGTTTATCCTGATGGGCCTGAGCTGGGTTTATGTGGCCTTTGGCAACGTGCCCTGGGTGGCCGGCGTGTTGTATGGCATCAAGCCGGCGGTGGCCGCCATCGTGCTGCAGGCGGTACACCGCATCGGCTCCCGCACCTTGAAAAAGCCCGCCACGGCCCCCGTCTTGTGGGCAATCGCCGCTGCCAGCTTTGTCGCCATTTATGCGTTCGACGTGCCGTTTCCGTGGATTGTGCTGGGCGCGGCGTTCATTGGCTGGTTGGGCTCGCGCTGGGCGCCTGTGCAATTCTCGGTTGCTGGCGGCCACGGCGCGGCCAAACCGGTGGCCCTGGCTGCCGGCGATGCGCACTGGCTGATTGGCGACACCACGCCCACACCGGCCCATGCGCGCTTCAAGCCGGCGCGCCTGGCTGTGGTGGTGGCGGTTGGTGCGGCCCTGTGGCTGGTCCCCATGGGTGCGCTGGTGGCGTGGCAGGGCTGGGACAGCACGCTTAGCGCAATGGGCTGGTTTTTCACCAAGGCGGCCCTACTCACCTTTGGCGGTGCCTATGCCGTGCTGCCCTACGTCTACCAGGGCGCGGTCGAGCACTTTGGCTGGCTCACCGGCGTGCAGATGATTGACGGCCTGGCGCTGGGCGAGACCACGCCGGGCCCGCTCATCATGGTGGTGGCCTTTGTCGGTTTTGTGGGCGGCTGGGCCAAAGAGGTGCTGGGGCCGGATGCGCAGTTCCTGGGCGCGGCGCTGGCCGCCACCGTGGTGACCTGGTTCACCTTCCTGCCGTCCTTCATCTTCATCCTGGCCGGTGGGCCGCTGGTGGAATCCACCCATGGCAAGTTGCACCTGACGGCGCCGTTGACGGCCATCACCGCGGCGGTGGTCGGGGTGATTGCCAGTCTTGCTCTGTTTTTTGTAGCGCACATCGCAATCCGTTCGGGGGCTGACGGCCCATTTGTCGCAAGGCTTGACTGGGTGGCGCTGTTGCTGGTTGCCGCTGCGGCGGTGGCGCTGCTGCGCTACAAGGTGGGCGTTATTCCCGTCATTGCGGCCTGTGGACTGGCGGGGCTGGCCGCCAGATTGTTGGGCTGGTAAGGAATGGCGGGGCGGAGTAAACCTTAGCTGTTTGACGAAGTGCGACGCTTTGTTGCGAGGTTACGAGTTTGCTTGGCGGCACTTGGTTCCGCCAAGCGACCCGTAACGTATTTGTGGAGAACGCTGGCGATGAGCGTTTGGTAGGGCACACCTTCTTCAAGAGCCTTGACTTGAATGTCGCTCAGATCGCCAGAAGACAAGCGGATGTTGACTCGGCGATCCTTAATGGCCGTAGCGCGCGCTGCGGCCTTGAACTTCGTGAGTTCGGCTTTTGTGGCAACGGACTTCAACTGACCTTTTTCAAAGGCCGTGAGAACTTCCAGTTCGTAGGCGTCAATTTTCGGCATCTGTTTCACCTTGATTCAAATAGTCCCTCGTTGCCTTACGGCTTGGGATTGCGGTTTTGAGGAAGAAATAGTCTTCCTCTTCGACAAACGGCACCAAGTAGGCGTAGTTATCACATGCGACGACAAGAACGCGTTGTCTGGGGTATTTCGTCTGGTTTGGGTGAGCCAGGATGTCCAGCAACCCACCAGCCTCGATTGAGACAACAATGCCCTCAAACGAAATCCCTCGTTCTGCTTTGATGGTCTCGTTTTTCCCCGGATTCCAGCGAAATGGTTTCATCAGGGAATGTTACGCTGATGTGTGCCTTTTGTCACCATGTCAGCAGATTCAACTCTAGGATGCACATCGTCGGAGGCAACCGACGGACGCCCTTGGGCGTCCGTTTTGGACGATCTGTTAGAGCTCATGGCCTAGCCCTCCGTTTGTCCACGCGAGACGTTGCAGGTGAGATTAGAGGTGAAGATGGCGCTGAAAGGATCTCCGCCAACGAAATCCCTTGCATGACCGATAGCAGAGCCTTCTTCTCGCGCTCGACGAGTGCATCGACGTGCGCCAGCAAGCATGTGCAAAGCTTTTTCGCGTCAGCGACATCCCGCTGGCTGAGGCCGAAGACGCGATAGTGCGCAGCACTGACCGATGTGATTCCCTCTTCCTGAACCCGTTCGAGGCAATATCGCGCCTGAACCCTTGTGTCTTCAAAAGCGTTTACGGAATGCGCCACGTGCTTGTCGCGAAGCGAACGCAAACGATGGTGACTAGCTAGCTGTTGCTCGGTCAACACCGCGAGATCATCTTCACCCAAACCACGTCGAACCCCGGTCACAAACGCCCTGCTGTATCGAACCACTATTGCAGTGGAAAAGGCATCGGTGATCTCCGAAGGGGCCCATCCATTAGGGGACGCCTCAATTTGCGCGTGGATGTACTCGCACAGGCTGACTGTGCTCGTGAGGTCGTGTCGAATACTTGTCAGTCGCGCAAGCTCGGAAGCCTCTGGGCGCTCGAAATCAACGAATGTGTGAGTCGCCATCTTGAGCTCTACCTTATGTAGCCAAGCACCTATCTTGGTCATCCCAAGCTAGACGAAAAAATAAACTGGGCGAGCGGGTATTTACTGGCTTGCACCATGCAGCACATAGCCGCTTGCCGTCTTGATTTGAAAGCCGCAGACCGCATAAAACAAAAGCGATGGTGCCATCCATGAAACCCGTCCCCCATCTTCCCCAATCGACCCGGTTGCTGGATCAACTTTGAGAGGTCTTTCGCTACAGGCACCGTAGCTTGCGTAAGAAATGGCCCGGTGCACCGACCAACGGAGATGTCAGAATCACCCATCGGGCCACGAGTGCCCCTTTTATCACCATTCAGCAAACAGGAATCGAACAACATGACCCAGGCACTCGTCGGCGTGATCGGAGGCAGTGGCCTCTACCAGATGGATGCGCTGCAAGACGCACAGGAACACCGCATGGACACGCCCTTTGGCGCGCCGTCCGACGTGCTGGTCACCGGGCGCGTGCACGGCGTGGCCGTGGCCTTTGTGGCGCGCCACGGGCGCGGGCACCGCATGCTGCCCGGCGAGGTGCCGTACCGCGCCAATATCCACGCCCTCAAGCAACTCGGCGTGCGCTACGTACTGTCGGTATCGGCCGTGGGCTCGCTGCGCGAGGAGTTCAAACCGCTGGACCTGGTGCTGCCCGACCAGTTCATCGACCTGACCAAGCGCCGCGACAGCAGCTTCTTTGGCCAGGGTGCGGTGGCCCATGTGTCCATGGCGCAGCCGGTGTGTGCCCACGTGGCGGGTGCGCTGGCGCGGGCCGTGCACAGCGTGCTGGCCGCAGAAGGCACACCGGCCAGCGGCAAGCTTGCGTTGCACACGAGCGGCACCTATGTGTGCATCGAGGGACCGCAGTTTTCCAGCCAGGCCGAGTCGCACTGGTACCGCAGCATGGGCGCCGGTGTCATCGGCATGACCAATATGCCCGAGGCCAAGCTGGCGCGCGAGGCACAAATGGCCTACGCCACGCTGGCCATGGTGACCGACTACGACTGCTGGCACCCGGTGGAGGCCCATGTCACGACCAATATGGCGCTGGCCAACCTGTTGCAAAATGCCGGCCGCGCCCAGCGCGTGGTGGCCGAGGCGATTCGCCTGCTGGGCGCCGAGCAACCGGTGAGCGACGCCCACAGCGCGCTGCACAACGCACTGGTGACCCAGCCCGATGCCATGGCTCCCGAGGTGCGCCAGCGTCTGGCCGCCCTGCTGGCCTGACAGCTCTTCCCTTTTTAGAATTCTTGACCGGACCGATGCATGCATGACACCCTGGCCCTGCTGGAGCCCATCCGCTTTCCCGCCATCCAGCGCACGCGCCTGGACACCCTGCAGGTCAACCTGGGTTACCAGTGCAATCAGAGTTGCCTGCACTGCCACGTCAACGCCGGACCCAACCGCACCGAGATGATGGATGACGACACGCTGGCCCTGATTCCGAAAGTCCTGGCGGCACGCGGCATTCGCACGCTGGACCTCACCGGTGGCGCACCCGAGTTGAACCCGGGCTTTCGTGCGCTGGTGCGCGCGGCGCGGGCGCTGGGCGTGCGCGTGATTGACCGCTGCAACCTCACCATTTTGTTTGAGCCCGGTCAGGAGGGGCTGGACCGGTTTCTGGCGGAACACCAGGTGGACGTGGTGGCCTCGCTGCCCTGCTACCAGGCCGACAACGTGGACCGCCAGCGCGGTGACGGTGTGTTTGAGAAAAGCATTGCCGCCCTGCAGCAGCTCAATGCCCTGGGCTATGGCGTGGAGGGCACGGGCCTGCTGCTCAGCCTGGTCTACAACCCGCAGGGGCCTTCCTTGCCGCCCAACCAGCAGGCGCTGCAGGCGGACTACCAGCGCGAGCTGATGGAGCACTACGGCATTGTCTTCAACCAGTTGCTGGCGCTGACCAATATGCCGATCCAGCGCTTTGGCTCGACCCTGGTGTCCAAGGGCACGTTTGGAGCCTACATGGACCTGCTGCAGGCCAGCTTCCATGTCGACAACCTGGCCGGGGTGATGTGCCGCAGCCTGGTGAGTGTGGACTGGCAGGGCTGGTTGTCGGATTGCGACTTCAACCAGCAGCTCGGCCTGCCGCTGGGCACCAGCGGCGTGCGCCGCCATCTGCGCGACCTGCTCAAGACCGACCTGGGGGAGCAGGCCATCCGCGTGGCGGGCCATTGCTTTGGCTGTACCGCCGGTCAGGGCAGCAGCTGCGGCGGCGCGCTGGGTAGCTGAAGGATGCTGAGCATCGTCATGCCGGTGCTCAACGAGGCCCGCGGCGTGGGCCCCGCCTTGCAGGCGCTGGCGCCCTTGCTTGCGCGCGGCGTGCAGGTGATCGTGGTGGATGGCGGCAGCACGGACGACACGGTGGTGCAGGCCCGCGCTGCATTGAATGGGGATGGGCTGGTGATCAGTGCCCCGCGTGGTCGTGCCTTGCAGATGAACGCCGGCGCACGGCAGGCCAGCGGCGGCGTGCTGCTCTTCCTGCATGCCGACACGCAGCTTCCTGCGGATGCCGATGTGCGGGTTGCCGACGCGCTGGCCGGTGGCGCACGGGTCTGGGGTCGCTTTGATGTGCGCATCGCCGGGCGCCCCCGGATGCTGCGCGTGATTGCCACCCTCATGAATGTCCGTTCGCGCTGGACCGGTATTGCCACCGGCGACCAGTGCATTTTCATGACACGAGCGGCCTTTGACGCGGTGGGTGGATTTCCGGATCAGGCGCTGATGGAAGACATCGCCATCTCGCAACGCCTGCTGCGCCTCTCAAGCCCGGCCTGCCTGCGCTCGCGCGTGGTGACCTCGGGTCGGCGCTGGGAGAGTCGTGGCGTGTGGCGCACCGTGCTGCTGATGTGGCGCCTGCGCTTTGCCTATTGGCGCGGTGTCAGCCCCGAGCAACTGGCGCAGCGGTACCGATGACCCCTGCTTCCCGGTACACATCGCAACCCCGGCTGGTGGTCTTTGCCAAGGCCCCGCAAGCCGGTGCGGCGAAGACCCGGCTGATTCCGGCTCTGGGCGCGCAGGGGGCGGCGGCGCTGGCGCAGCGCATGCTGCTGCACACCCTGGAGCAGGCGCTGGCTGCCCATGTCGGGCCGGTCGAGCTGTGCATGAGCCCATCACCCGACTCCCCCGCCTGGCACGGCGTGGCCCTGCCCGCAGGTCTGGAGCGCAGCGACCAGGGCACGGGCGATCTGGGCCAGCGCATGGCGCGGGCCGTGGACCGTGTCACCACCACGCTGGCGCAACCGGTGCTGTTGATGGGTACGGACTGCCCGGCACTGAACTGCGAACGCATGGTGCAGGCTGCACGCGCACTGGCACAGCACGATGGCGTGCTCATTCCCGTGGCCGATGGCGGCTATGTGCTGATCGGACTGCATGCGCCCTGCCCCTCCCTTTTTGCGAACATGGCCTGGAGTACACCGGTCGTGGCGGGCGAGACCCTGCGGCGCCTGGCTGCGCTGGACCTCAGCGTCTGGACCGGGCCCCTGCTGCACGACATCGATACCTCGGAAGACCTGGTGCACCTGCCGCCAGCCTTGAAAACCGGGTCTGACTTTTGAATCAAATAGGGCTCTGGACCCCGAGGGATGTGCGCAAGCAGCTACTGTTTTAATAGCATCCCGTTGACAGGTTTGACCGCCAGCCATGCGGCGTCCAGGCTATCCGTGGTGTCAGCCTGGTTTGCACTGGGTCAGTGCTTCGCTGGCGCCGTCGCCTTTTCCGCGGCATCCAGTCCCCCCTTGGCCTTCCATTCGGCAAAGCCACCTTGCAGGATGCGCACGTTCTCATATCCGGCAACCCGCAGCGCAAAGCCCGCCTGCGCCGACAGCGAACCGGTGTTGCAGTACAGCAGCACCGGCTTGTCTTTCGGGATGCGGCTGCGCTCGGCCAGCGTGCGGCGCCATTCGATGTTGACCGCGCCGG
>Ga0208125_100075_pt1 | contig 105843 bp, 88 predicted proteins | sample LakWasM128_HOW14_2_FD_183938 | JGI IMG/M metagenome (GOLD analysis project Ga0208125, IMG submission 183938) | Freshwater sediment methanotrophic microbial communities from Lake Washington under simulated oxygen tension - Sediment Metagenome... | ecosystem: Environmental > Aquatic > Freshwater >...
CATGCCTATGCCGCCCAGTGATTTTTTGTAAGGCGCTTTGTTCATGCAGTTAAAGCTCAAGCCATTGCTTGATAGGGTCAAGCTGGGTGAATTTGGTCAGGTCAATTTGGAGGGGGGTATACGAAACTCCGTTATTGGCAACGGCATAGAAGTCAGTGCCTTCACCAGCGTCTTGTGCATTGCCTGCGGCACCTACCCAATATACGGTTTCACCGCGCGGAGTTTGCGACTTGATCACGGGTTCGGCCTTATGGCGTTTGCCCAGGCGCGTCACGCTTTTTCCGCTAATGAGTTCTGGTGGTACATCAGGGACGTTGATATTGAGCAGTATTGGTGCATTGAACCCGGTTTTTTCGTAATGCTTGACCAGATCGACCATGACTTGTGCGGCGGTCTCAAAGTGCTTGGCATTGTGCTGCGACATGGAAACTGCAAATGAAGGTACTCCCAGCAGGTAACCCTCCATCGCTGCAGCGACCGTCCCTGAATAAATGGTGTCATCGCCCATGTTGGCGCCATCATTAATACCGGAAATCACCATGTCAGGCAGCTGGTCCAGCAAGCCGGTAACGGCCAGGTGTACACAATCTGTCGGCGTCCCATTGATGTAGTGGAAGCCATTGCTCGCCTGCCTTACGGTGAGCGGCCTGTCCAGGGTCAGCGAATTGCTGGCGCCGCTTCGGTTACGCTCCGGGGCCACCACGACAATATCGGCGATTTTGGCAAGGTGTTCTGCAAGTATATTTAGGCCAGGTGCAAAGTAGCCGTCGTCATTGGATAGTAGGATTCGCATGTGTCAATTATAAGTGATTTGTTAGTGACTGGTGGCCTGGATTATTGGGCATTCGCTCTGGTAAGTCGCGCATAAAAGATGGCACAGGTAAAAAATGTCACGGTTAATGCAACTTCTACCATGGCCAGCCTGGCAGAAACTCCCTGATCTGCCCATGCACGTACCGTGCCTTCGGTGAAATATAACAGAATAAACATACAGGCCCACTGGTAGGTGTAGCGTCGTCCTTTAAGGATGCCAAAAAGTGGCAACAACAGTGGCACCGCCTTGAGTATCAACATCGAGCCTTGTGGTTTGATGGGCGCCAGCCAGCCTTCCCATGCCAGGCACAGCATGATCAAGGAAATCAGGCTGATGGATGCACCTATGCGCAGGGTTCGTATCATGTGCGGACTGCCTTGGACATATTGACCAGCGCGGTGCGGGCGGAAAGTGCATCGCTAATTGGTTGGTCGAAACTGAATCGTAAAACCTGTGTGACACCATTGCTATCAATGGCTTTTACATCAAAGCCATCGCTATCGATACCCAGCATTTCAGCCTGGACAGCATCTACGCCTTGAAAGTGCTGGCAATAGGCACACAGGCTGTCGGCATGGTCGGCATTCATGTGTTCAACGATGCCGGTCTCCTGCGCAGCCAGCTTGCTGTTCGGGCTAACCAATTGCTCACCTAGGATTTCATCGCCAGCCAGCCATGACATTTTCCCAAAGCCGGCGATATAGCGTGCCTGGGCAATGTGTATGCGGTAGAACGAAAAATCATGCATATCAAAATAACCGGCCGCTTGGGGGAAGTAGCGTAGATAGCGCGCACGCAGATCCTGGTCGTTTTTCTCCACGATAGTGGCTACACCGATCAGGGTCAGGCGCGAATTGGCTTGTAGATCCTCATCGCCGGCAAATACCAAGAGCGAAACCTTGGGATTGGCGATGATGTTTTTGGTGTGCTCGGCGATGGTACTGATCAGGATGGTAGGCTGCCCATCGTGATCCAGCACAAAAGGCGTGACCGAGCCAAAAGGATAGCCGGGAAACTTGCTGGAGTGGGTGGAAAGTATGCCGCTACGGGTACTACGCAGGAACTGTCTTGCTTCTGTCGCTAAACTCATGCCGATAGCTTCAATGCTGTTTCCGCCAATCGTTTGCCTAGCGCAATGCATAATTTGCGCTCATCTTCGCTGATAGCGCGGTCATCGGCAGAGCCACCTATATGGCTTGCGCCGTAGGGAGTGCCACCGGACAAAGTGGTGGATAATGCAGGCTCTGAATATGGCAGGCCCACTATCAGCATGCCGTGGTGCATCAGCGGCAGCATCATGGTGAGCAGGGTGGTTTCGTTACCGCCGTGCATGGAGCCGGTCGAGGTGAACACTGCAGCCGGCTTGCCTATGAGCGTGCCCTGCAGCCATTGGCTGACAGTGCCGTCGAGAAAATACTTCATGGGGGCAGCCATATTGCCAAAGCGGGTGGGGCTGCCCATGGCAACACCTATACACTCCTGCAAGTCTTTCAACTCAGCATACGGCGCGCCTGTTGCTGGTATGTCGGCTTCGGTGGCTTCGCAATTTGCGGACACTTTGGGTACGGTGCGGATCCGGGCTTTTACACCGGTTACGCTCTCGATGCCGCGTGCGATCAGTTGTGCCATATCGCGCACTGCACCGCCTTGGGAGTAATAAAGCACCAGGATTTCGCTCATTTTTTCCTCTTATCCTTGATGCGCTGTTTTTGCGTATCGATTTCAAACAGGCCTATGGTTTTGATCAGGTCGCTGAATTTACCGTAACCATAATTGCGGGAGTCGAAGGCTGAAAAGTTCTTTACTATGTGTTTCTTGACCTCGCCCATGTGAGCAAAGCCGTCATCGTCTGATAGCGCTTCAACGGCTGAGCGGATAAGCGATACCAGTTTGGCATCCATGGCCAGCTCCTTGGAGCTTTTTTTGATGCCGGGTGCGGATAGCGTTTCGCTAGATACGGGTGTGACTTTGGCAGCTTTGCTGGCACTGGTTTTTGATTTTTCCGGTGCAGTGTCGGCAGGCTTTGTTTCAGCGGCTGCCATATCGATCAGCTTGTTCTGCGAAAGTATTTCGATATAGATAAACTGGTTGCAAGCGGCCATCAATGACTGCGGCGTTTTTTCCTCGCCGAAACCGTAGACCAGCTTGCCGGACTCGCGGAAACGGATGGCCAGTCGCGTAAAATCGCTGTCGCTGGATACGATGCAGAAGCCATCCAGTGGTGCGGTATATAGCAGGTCCATGGCATCGATAATAAGTGCACTATCGGTAGCATTCTTACCCTTGGTATTGGCGTATTGCTGAATGGGCTGGATGGCATGCTTGGGCAGGATTTCCTTCCAGCGGCTTAGCTGGTTCTGCGTCCAGTCGCCATAGATGCGGCGCACGCTGGCATCCCCGAATTTGGATATCTCCTCGAACAGTTCGTCGATGATGTCGATGACCTTGAAGGTGTTGTCGGCATCTATCAGTACCGCCAGTCGCGGGTTATTCTTATCGGAGATCATTGCGTGCCTCCACAGATTTAGTCAATGCGTTTTGCCAGTTCCACGGCTTTGCCGATGTAGCTGGCCGGGGTCATTTCCAGCAGCAGTTGTTTAGCCGGTTCTGGGATTTTCAATGCCTTGATGAATACGTGCAATGAATCCTTGTTGATACCGCCTTTGCCGCGGGTGAGCTCTTTCAATTGCTCGTACGGGTTTTCCACACCGTAGCGACGCATCACAGTCTGGATAGGTTCGGCCAGCACTTCCCAGTTATGGTCAAGATCATCGGCCAGGCGTGCAAAATTGGCTTCCAGCTTATTCAGACCCTTTAAGCATGAGTCGTAGCCCAGCAGCGTATAGCCAAATGCTACGCCCATGTTACGCAGTACGGTGGAGTCGGTCAGGTCACGTTGCCAGCGCGAGATCGGCAGCTTCTCTGCTAGGTGGCGTAACAGCGCATTCGCCATGCCCAGATTGCCTTCAGAGTTTTCGAAGTCAATCGGATTCACTTTATGTGGCATGGTGGAGGAGCCGACTTCGCCTTCCTTGACCTTTTGCTTGAAGTAACCCATGGAGATGTATCCCCAGACGTCGCGATCCAGGTCGATCAGGATGGTGTTGATGCGTGATAGTGCGTCATACAGTTCAGCCATGTAATCATGCGGCTCGATCTGGATGGTATAGGGGTTGTAAGTGAGGCCAAGACCGGTCACGAATTTCTCGGCGAAAGTCTCCCAGTCAAATTCGGGATAGGCAGACAGGTGCGCGTTAAAGTTGCCCACTGCCCCATTGATCTTGCCCAGCATTTCGTTATCTGCAACCTGTTTGCGCTGGCGGCGCAGGCGGTAGACCACGTTGGCAAGCTCTTTACCGAGTGTGCTGGGGGAGGCGGGTTGGCCATGGGTATGCGATAGCATGGGCGTGTCTGCCAGCTCTTTGGCCAAGGTCGCCAGGCGTGCAATCAACTGGTCCAGCATCGGCAGCATTACACTATCCCGCGCGGCTTTGAGCATGAGGGCGTGAGACAGGTTGTTGATGTCTTCCGAGGTGCAGGCGAAGTGGATAAATTCGCTGACCTTGCGGATTTCGGAGTTACCGTCGAAGCGCTCTTTGAGCCAGTATTCGAGGGCTTTTACGTCGTGGTTGGTACGGGCTTCTATGGCTTTCACCTGGCCAGCTTCAACTTCACCAAAGCCGGCTATGGCGGCATCCAGCTCTTGCAGGGTGGATGCGGAAAACGGGGCAATCTCTTGCAGGGCTGGCTCGGCGGCCAGGGCTTTCAGCCATTCGACCTCTACCAATGCGCGGTGGCGAATGAGTGCATATTCGCTGAAACAGGCACGCAGTGGGTCAACTTTTGATTGATAACGGCCATCGAGTGGAGAGAGTGCGTTGAGAGGGGTCAGTTCCATAGACAACCTTTAAAGTCATGTTTATTAAAATCCAGGCTTTTTACCTGAGGTGTGATTTTACCCTACATCGCAGGTAGTCAAAAATTAGCGTGATAAAAATATTGAAGTAGTTTTCTGTCTATGCAAAAAGCACCGGCAAAGACGCTTTTGTGACAGGTCCCAGAGTTATCGGGCTTGGAGTTAATAGGTTTGAAGCTTAATTATTATTTGGTTTGGTGAGAGCGTCAGGGTTCTGGAAAGAGCAGTTGATATCCAGCATGTGGCGGAGTGGGGCTGGCCTGTGTCTAAAATATCCCTGTGTGTAATCAATGCCCATTTCCCGCAGCATGTTTTCTACAGACTCGTCTTCCACCCATTCTGCGATGGTTTTTTTGCCCGTCACTTTGGCGACCTCGGTAATGCAGCGTACTGTGGCCTGGTCTATCTTGTTATCAATCAGGTCACGGATAAATTGGCCGTCGATTTTTAAATAATCAACCGGTAAGTGCTTGAGGTAGCCAAAAGATGAAACACCGCTACCAAAATCATCCAGCGAAAACCTGACATGATGGCTGCGCATGGTCTCGATAAATGCATGGGCTTCGCTCAGATTGGTAATGGCCGCGGTTTCGGTAATTTCAAAACAGAGTTTGCTGCAATCCAGCGATAGTCCTTTGATCTGCTCCAACACGTATTGATGGAACTTGCGATCGCTGATGGATTGGCCTGACAGGTTCACTGAAATGGTATCCAGGTGCGCAAGTTCATCAGCATGCATATTCATCCATTCAAACAGCTCGCGCACCACCCAGCGATCTATGCGCGAGGCCATATGGAAGCGCTCAGCTGCCGGCAGAAAAGCGCTAGGCGAGATCAGGCCGCCATTGCCGTCATTCATGCGTAGCAGCACTTCGCCATGGCCGCCGCCATTCTGCTTCATGGGCGTAATGCGCTGGCAGAACAGGACAAACTGATTGTCTTCTATGGCTTGCTCAATACGCGTAGTCCATTTCATTTCCCCACGGCGCGACTCGATGGCATGATCGGTATCAAAATAGAGATGGACCCGGTTACGACCAGCATCCTTGGCTGCGTAGCAGGCGCTGTCTGCGGCCTGCATAATCCCCGATATATCGCACCAGTGGTCATCAATCATGACCAGGCCTATGCTGGCGCCGATGCGGAAGCGCTGGTTGTCGTGAATGAATCGATACTGGTCGATGCGCTGACAGATTGCCTGGGCAATACGCATGGCAGGTTCCGCGCCACCACAGGAATCCAGGAACACGCCAAACTCATCGCCTCCCAGTCTTGCCAGGGTATCGCTGCTGCGTATGCACTTATCGATCAGGGCCGCAATTTCTTTCAACAGCTTGTCGCCTGCCGCATGGCCGCATGAGTCGTTGATTACCTTGAACTGGTCAAGATTGATATAAAGCATGCCATGTTCATTTCCCTGCTCGCGGAGGCTGGGCAGGGCACTTTCCAGCAAGCGTTCGAATTGGCTACGATTCAGCAGGCCGGTCAGCAAGTCATGTGTCGACCGGTAACTGATCTCGTTGGCCATCTGCCGTTGTGCCGTTACGTCATGAAACACCAGTACTACGCCCAATATATTGCCCTGCTTGTCACGAATAGGGGCGGCGGAATCTTCTATGCCATATTCACTGCCATCACGGCTGATGAGCGTGGTAGATTTTGCCAGAGTGACGGTATGCTGCTCGCTCAGGCATAGTTCGATGGGATTGGCAGCGGCCAGGCGCGTAAACTCGTTGATGATATTGAACACCTGAAGCAAGGGTAACCCTATAGCTTCATTATGCAGCCAGCCGGTCAGCTTTTCGGCGACAGGGTTCAGGTACTCGATGACCCCTTGTTGGTTGGTTGCGATGACAGCATCACCAATAGAGTCCAATGTGACGCGAAGGCGCTCTTTCTCGTTTTCCAGCTCCGTCTGCAGCGTTTTGTACGTGCTGATAATCTGGTCAGTTGTTTCTGCAGACACTGTGGTATCTGGTTGGGTTTGCTGAGTATTTGAGTCGACCGGCCTTGGCTTGCCAGGGGGTGCATCAGCAACTTTAGTCATGCGTTCATTGTCCTTGTTAATATTATCGGACTTAATTTCAATTAAATCGGTAAATTTGACTACTAGGTAAGCGGCCATCGGCACGAGTGACCAAGACTGTACTAAAGTTTTCAGTGTTTTGGCATAATAAATTTTCTATTAAAAAAACAATATTGATAGAAAATTAAATAATTAAATGGTTAGGTGTTTGAATTTGATGTTTTTATGCAAGAAAACCGCAGGTTGCACATTATTGGGGCATTAAAACTTAAGATGCTGGCAAGGTGGTAATTTACTGGTAATCTTTTACTTAAGCTTTACCTTTTTCTTGGCTTTACATTCTTTGGGCATCTGTACATGTGGATTAAAATTCTCGCCGGTTTTGCTTTTATGTCGATTCCAGTGATTGCTATGGCAGTGGATGATATGCCGGCAAACAAGTCTCAGTATCTCAGCGTTGCAGACAGTATCCGTGCCATGGATAAGAACAGCGATGGCATAGTGACTGTCTATGAAGTTCGCGCTTTAATCGAATCCAGACATGGTAAGGAGTACAAGAAAGATATACTGGACGACATGGAAGCCTCCGCGAGCGGCAAAAGCTGTAGTACGCCTTTTGCCAAGTCGCTTTATTAGCCGTTTCAGGCACATTCATTGCATACATTTTTGTTGGCGTCATTTTCATGCAGAGCTGCGTGCGCTGTATAATCTGGTTTAATTTTTCCACATTTAATATTGATTGAGTCCTTATGCTGAAAGCTTATCGTGACCACGTTGCCGAGCGCGCTGCGCTTGGTTTACCGCCGCTCCCCTTATCTGCGGAGCAAACTGCCTCATTAGTCGATTTATTGAAATCGCCACCCCCTGGCGAAACCCAGGCGCTGGTTGATTTGTTAGAGAACCGCGTGCCTGCAGGCGTTGACCAGGCGGCCTATGTGAAGGCTGCTTTCCTGGCGGACATTGCCAAAGGTGATGCCGTATCAAGCCTGATCAGCCCCTCCAAGGCTGTTGCCTTGCTGGGCACCATGCTGGGCGGATACAACGTGCAAGCGCTGGTAAGCCTGCTGGATACCGATATTGCGGCAGAGGTGGTAACGACCTTGTCGACTACTATTCTCATGTTTGATGCTTATCATGATGTTGTAGCAAAAATGAAAGCCGGTAACCTGCATGCCAAAAAGCTGGTTGAGTCATGGGCAAATGCAGAATGGTTTACTAGCCGGCCGGCTCTGGCTAGTGAGATTCGAGTCGTTGTGTTCAAGGTTGAGGGTGAAACCAATACCGATGACTTGTCCCCGGCGCAGGAAGCCTGGTCTCGTCCGGATATTCCCTTGCATGCCAAAGCCATGCTGGTCAATAAAATGCCGGATGGACTGGATAAGATAGAAGCGCTCAAGCAAAAAGGCCTGCCGTTGGCTTATGTAGGCGATGTGGTGGGCACGGGCTCATCACGCAAGTCCGCTATCAACTCCGTGCAGTGGCTGATGGGCGACAATATCCCGAATATTCCCAACAAGCGTACTGGCGGTATCGTACTGGGCGGCAAGATAGCGCCTATATTCTTTAATACTGCCGAAGACTCTGGTGCGTTACCTATCCAGTGCGACGTGAGCAAGATGAATACCGGGGATGAAATCGTGATTCATCCTTACGCAGGCAAAGTGCTGAATGCTAACGGTGAGGTGATTTCTACGTTTGAGCTGGCACCATTGACCATGCCGGATGAAGTACGTGCCGGTGGGCGTATTCCCTTGATCATAGGTCGCGGCCTGACCACTAACGCCAGGCTGACGCTGGGTCTGCCACCTTCAGATCTGTTCATCATGCCGATTGCCCCTAAAGACACTGGTAAGGGTTATACCCTGGCTCAGAAGATGGTGGGTCGTGCCTGCGGGTTGCCTGAAGGCACCGGTGTACGTCCCGGTACTTACTGCGAACCTAAGATCACCACAGTGGGCTCTCAAGACACCACCGGCGCCATGACGCGTGACGAGCTAAAAGAGTTGGCCTGCCTCGGCTTCTCGGCTGACCTGGTAATGCAGAGCTTCTGTCACACCGCAGCATACCCCAAGCCTGTCGATATAAAGCTGCAACACAGCTTGCCGGAGTTCATGTCCAGCCGGGGTGGTGTTTCCCTGCGTCCGGGCGATGGCGTTATCCATTCCTGGCTGAATCGCCTGATCCTGCCTGATACCGTTGGTACCGGCGGTGATTCGCATACCCGTTTCCCTATTGGCATCTCATTCCCGGCAGGTTCTGGCCTGGTAGCCTTTGCTGCAGCGATGGGCGCTATGCCGCTGGATATGCCGGAATCGGTATTGGTGCGCTTCAAGGGTGAGATGCAACCTGGCATTACCTTGCGCGACCTGGTCAATGCCATTCCTTATGCCGCCATCCAAAAGGGTGAGCTAAGCACCGGAAAGCAAGGCAAAAAGAATGTGTTCAACGGCCGTGTATTGGAAATTGAAGGTTTGCCAGATCTTAAAGTAGAACAGGCTTTCGAATTTGCTGACGCTTCTGCAGAGCGCTCCGCCAATGGTTGCTCCGTGCGCTTGAATAAGGAGCCGGTGATTGAGTTCCTGCGTTCCAATATTGTGCTGATGCAGAACATGATAGACAGCGGTTATGAGGATGCACGTACCTTGCAACGTCGTATCGAGTCCATGCAGGCCTGGCTAGCCAAGCCTGAGCTGCTGGAGCCGGACGCTGATGCGGAGTACGCCTATGTGCTGGAGATCGATCTGAATGAAATCAAGGAGCCATTGGTCGCTTGCCCCAATGACCCCGATGACATCAAGCCGTTGTCAGCCGTAGTCGGCGATAAGATAGATGAGGTATTCATCGGCAGTTGTATGACCAACATCGGCCACTATCGGGCTGCAGCCAAGGTGCTGGAAGGCGCTGGCGCTATCCCCACACGCTTATGGGTGGCGCCGCCTACGCGTATGGATGAAGACCAGTTGCGGGATGAGGGTGTTTATTCGGTATTCGGCGTAGCCGGCGCCCGCACAGAAATTCCCGGATGCTCGCTATGCATGGGTAACCAGGCGCGCGTGGCAGATAAGGCCACTGTATTCTCGACCAGTACCCGCAATTTTGATAATCGCATGGGCAAGGATGCCCGTGTCTACCTGGGTTCTGCCGAGCTGGCTGCGGTATGTGCGCTACTGGGTCGCATGCCTACGCCGCAGGAGTATCTGGATACAGTGGGGGATAAGCTCACCAAGAATGCCGACAGCATTTACAAGTATCTGAACTTTGACCAGATGGCGACTTATGCTCACAAGAAAGTAATTCCGATCGCCGAGTTGACCGTGTAATCCAGATGGCAGAAAAGTCAGGAAAACCCCAACGGGATCCGATGGCTCCCGTTGCTTTGTTCATCAAGCCGAGCAGGTCCAGCTGGAAACAGATGCTGCCGATATGGATCATCATATTTGCCATTCTTTATATCGGGATAGAGAGCAGGCTGGACACCCGGTTGCTGGCGGCGGGGCTGCTCCTGTTTGGCTTGCTTACCAGCGCGTTTTCATGGCTGCTGGGCCTGATCAGTGTTGTGCCCCTGGTGGGGTCCCCTTTAGTCAAAGTGCTGGGCTTGCCAGTGGTCTGGTTATTGAATGCGCTGGGTTATGTGGTCTCCTTCGTCGCCATACGCCGTGGTTATAGCCAGGATGTCTTGACCTATCGCGGACTGACGGTGGCCCTCATTATCGGGATTATCATCGGGTATGTATTAGGCCGCTTAATTTAAGCCTCGCACTGAAATAGTATGAAGACCGCGAAAGCGGTCTTTTTTGTAGCCGGGTAGTCGAACGAATAGATGCCAAGTCAGTCAGATAACACTATAAAGCCGGATTTGAGGCACATAAATTACATGCATGGAATTTGCTGCAACGAGGAAAATGGAAGATGAAAACAGTCATACTTGGGTTGGTGATGATGCTAGGTGCTACTACGGTATATGCGGCGTGTGATGAGTTACATAATTTCCAGTTAACTACCTTGCAGGGCGAGAAGCTGAACCTGTGCGATTATCAGGACAAGCCTGTACTGATAGTCAATACTGCGAGCAAGTGTGGTTTTACTCCCCAGTTTGAAAAGCTGGAGTCCTTGTATAAGCACAATAAAGACAAGGGCTTGCTGGTGCTCGGTTTTCCCTCCAATGATTTTCGCCAGGAACCGGGTGGCAACAAAGAGATCGGCGACTTCTGCAAGAAAACCTACGCAGTGCAGTTTCCTATGATGAGCAAAAGCTCTGTTGTAGGGCCGAATGCCAACCCGCTGTACAAACAGCTTGCTACCGTCACTAAAGAACCTCCAATGTGGAATTTTTATAAATACCTGTTGTTGCCTGATGGTAAAGTATTTGCCTTTAGTAGCGATGTAGACCCTGAGTCTTCGCAAGTGATGGATAAGATCAAGCCCTTTCTGAAATAAATCATTCCTGCTGGTTAACTCATGTGGCTGTAAAATAGCCACATGAATGATAATACCTCCCCGTTTTCCGATCTCAGCCCAGACCTTATCCTTGATGCCATTGACAGCATCGGTATCAAAACCGATGGTCGCTTGCTGGCACTTAACAGCTACGAAAATCGCGTGTATCAGGCGGGTGTGGAGGATGCATCACCGCTAGTTGCCAAGTTTTATCGTCCCGGGCGCTGGTCAGATGCTGCAATACTGGAGGAGCATGCTTTCGTACAGGATCTGGCAGATGCGGAAATCCCTGCAGTGCCGGCACTTATACTGAATAAGCAGAAAACCTTGCATGAGTATCAGGGCTATCGATTCACCATGTTTGCCAAGCATGGAGGACGCGCACCTGAATTGGATCGGGAAGGCGTGCTGGAATGGATAGGGCGCTTTATTGGCCGTATACATGCAGTAGGGGCACTCGCTGATTTTAAGGAGCGGCCTACACTGGATATTGAAAGCTTTGGCCGGGAGCCCAGTGCCTACCTGCTGGCCAACCACTTTATTCCGCATGAACTTGAGGATGTATATCGAGGCTTGGTCAAGCATGGGCTGGAAGGCGTTGAGCGCTGTTTTGAGCGCGCTGGCGAGGTTGCCATATTGCGACTGCATGGTGATTGCCACATGGGTAATCTGTTGTGGACGGATGACGGCCCGCATTTTGTGGATTTCGATGACAGCCGAATGGGGCCCGCGATGCAGGATCTATGGATGATGTTGTCGGGCGAGCGTGATGAAATGCGTACACAGCTCAACGACTTGCTCAGTGGCTATGAAGATTTTTATGAGTTCAATCCCCGCGAAATACATCTGATAGAAGCACTGCGTACCTTGCGCCTGATTCACTATGCCGGCTGGATAGCACGCAGGTGGGATGATCCGGCTTTTCCTTTGGCTTTTCCCTGGTTCAATACCCAGCACTATTGGCAGGATCGCATACTGGAGTTGCGTGAGCAGATTGCGCTGATGGATGAGCCTATCTTGCTACCGGGAAATTTCTAACAAAAAAGCCTCTTGGAAAAAGAGGCTTTTTTTGGGATTGCTACTACATCAATTACGCTTTAACTTATGCGGTATTGACACGGATTTTCTGTAGAATAATTGCTGAAAGCTCTTCAATAGAGCGGCTGGTAGAGTCAGCCCAAGTGATACCCGATTTGCGCATCAGGTTTTCTGCAGTGGCGATTTCCTTGCGGCAATTGTCTAATGATGCGTAAAAACTATCCGGCCTGCGCTCGCTTCTTACTGAATGCAGGCGTTCCGGCTTGATAGTTAATCCATAGATTTTATCCAGGTGCTTATGTAACACCTCAGGCAAGGCGCCGCGTTCAAAATCCTCAGGAATCAAAGGGTAATTGGCGGCTTTAATACCAAACTGCATCGCCAGATAAATGCTGGTAGGGGTTTTGCCACAACGTGACACGCCAACCAGAATCACCTGGGCTTCGTCCAGGCCGGAGTTAGTCATGCCATCATCGTGACCAAGGGTAAAGTTGATGGCTTCCATACGTTCATGGTAGCTGCTGCCCATTACGCTGTGAGCAATGCCTGCGCCGGTTAATGGCTTCTGGTCCAGTTCAATGCCCAGCGGGTCGATAAAAGTATTGAAGAGGTCGATAAAGTAGGCGTCAGACTCCTTTAAGGTATTGCGCAGCTCAATATTTCCCAACGACATGATGACTACTGGGCGTCCGCCATCAGTTTCAGTGGCATGCAGGATAGCATCCTGCGCTTGCTTGATTTTTTCCTGCGTATCGGTAAACGGTAGCCGCACTTGATGAAAGTGGGTCTGAGGAAAATGCTCTAGCAGTTTCCCCAATGCGCCTGCCGTAATACCGGTGCCATCTGAAACAAATAAAACGGTACGGTTAACCATCGTTATTTAGTCAATCTTTTCCAGGTTGCAACGACGGTATCTGGGTTGAGTGACACTGACTGGATACCCTCAGCTACTAACCATTCTGCAAAGTCAGGGTGATCCGAAGGGCCCTGGCCGCAAATGCCGACATATTTACCCAAGCGATTACAGGTATTAATTGCCATTTTCAGCAATACCTTTACGGCATCATTACGTTCATCGAAACCATCAGCCAGAATGCCCGAGTCACGATCTATACCTAATGTGAGCTGGGTGAGGTCGTTAGAGCCAATCGAGAAGCCATCGAAGTACTCGAGGAACTGTTCTGCCAGCAAGGCATTGGATGGAATCTCGCACATCATGATCAGGCGCAGGCCATTTTCACCGCGTTTCAGGCCATTCGCAGCCATGATTTCGGTAACAGCTTTTGCCTCTTCCAGTGTGCGTACGAAAGGAATCATCAATTCAACGTTAGTTAAGCCCATTTCATCGCGTACTTTTTTCATGGCAGAGCATTCCATGGCAAAGCACTCTTTGAAGTCTTCTGCCAGGTAGCGCGCAGCACCACGGAAACCGATCATTGGATTTTCTTCGTCCGGCTCGTAAATATCGCCAGCGACCAATTTTTTGTATTCGTTGGATTTAAAGTCGGAAGTACGCACAATCACAGGTTTTGGATAGAACGCAGCCGCAATGGTAGCAACGCCTTCCGCCACTTTATCAATGTAGAACTGTTTCGGGCTAGCGTAGCCGCGGGCACGATTGCGGATGGTTGCCTGAATGCCTGATGGCATGGCATCAACATTCAAAATGGCCTTGGGGTGTATGCCTACCATATTGTTGATCACAAATTCCAAACGCGCCAAACCTACACCGTCATTCGGTATTTGTGCAAAACCAAATGCCATATCCGGATTCCCCACGTTCATCATGATCTTGCAAGGCGGCTTGGAAAGGGCAGTCGCGGCTTGCTTGCTTACTTCAAAATCCAGTGCACCATGGTAGACAAAGCCGGTTTCGCCTTCGGCGCATGACACTGTGACGATTTCACCTTCACGCAGGATATCGGTTGCGTTGACTGAGCCCACAATGGCAGGAATACCGAGCTCACGCGCAATAATAGCGGCATGGCAGGTACGGCCGCCGCGGTTGGTCACCAGCGCGCTGGCACGCTTCATCACAGGCTCCCAGTTCGGGTCAGTCATATCGGCAACCAGTACATCACCAGGTTGCACTAGGTGCATTTCGGAAGGATCCAGCACGATACGCACTGGGCCCACGCCAACCTTCTGTGTTACGGCACGGCCAGCAACCATAGGTTTGGCCGAGTGTTTTTGCAGCTTGAAGGTTTCAGTGATATTACTGGCAGATTCTTGTGACTTCACAGTTTCAGGACGTGCCTGCAAGATATACAGCTTGTTGTCTACGCCATTTTTGCCCCACTCAATGTCCATTGGGCAGCCGTAGTGGGCCTCAATGGTCATGGCGTAGCGAGCCAGTTCCAGGATATCTTCATTGGAAAGCGAGTAACGGTTGCTGTCGGCAGTATCTACCTCAATGGTGTGGGTACTTTTACCTGCACGGGTAGCATCTGAAAACACCATTTTGATGAGCTTGGAGCCCATGGTGCGGCGCACAATAGCTGGCTTGCCTTGTGCCAACAGTGGTTTGTGCACATAGAATTCGTCAGGATTCACGGCACCTTGAACGACAGTCTCGCCCAAGCCGTAAGAGGAAGTGATAAATACAACATCCTTGAAGCCGGATTCGGTATCAATGGTAAACATCACACCGGCACAGCCAATATCACTACGCACCATTTGTTGCACGCCTGCAGACAAGGCTACATCAGCATGCACAAAGCCCTTGTGTACGCGGTATGAAATTGCGCGGTCATTATATAAAGAAGCAAATACTTCCTTGATCGCATGCAGGATGTTATCCAGGCCTTGAATGTTCAGGAATGACTCTTGTTGACCAGCAAAAGAGGCATCCGGTAAATCTTCTGCTGTCGCCGAAGAGCGCACCGCAAATGTTGCGCCATCACCTGATTTCGCGGTCAGGATGGCATAGTTTTCTGCAATCGCTTTGTCCAGTGCAGCTGGGAATGGTGCATCCATAATCCATTCACGCACTTGCTTGCCACAGATGGCGAGTGCTTGTGTGTCATCCACATTCAGTTTGTCGAGTTCGGCATTAATTTTGTCATCCAGGCCATTTTGTGCCAGGAATTCGCGATAGGCGTCTGCCGTTGTAGCAAAGCCTGTGGGTACGCGTACACCTTTTGCAGATAGTTGAGAAATCATCTCGCCCAGGGAGGCATTTTTGCCACCGACAGAACCTACATCGGTATTGCGAAGTTGTTCAAAAGGAATAACGTGGACTGACATATTTGATCTCCATCTGTTTCCATAAGCTGATTAAAGCGTGGGTAACATGATTGTTTTCAGGTAATTAACTCGATAATGAAGGTAGTAACTAACCATTCAGTATTATTTGGATACGCACTACAGTAAGTAAAAGCGTTGTAGCGAGTGACATTTTGCCTAATCTATCGCCTTGTGTCACGTTATCCTGATGAAACTTTTGTAAATTTAATGGGGTTTGGCGCAAAATTAACCCTGATTTAAATTACAACCATGGAAAAGGAGAAGATCATGAGCAATATCATTGTTGAACATAGTCCCAGCCCCGAGACATTAAAAGCCATGGGCGTCTCAAACTGGCCAACCTGGTCTAAGGATGTTTCAGTATTCCCCTGGACATTCAGCACGCAGGAAATTGCCTATATTCTAGATGGCGAAGTGACGGTAACCCCTAAAGGTGGAGCCCCTGTATCTTTTGCGAAAGGGGATCTGGTGACATTCCCGGCTGGAATGTCCTGTACCTGGGATGTGAAAAAAGCGCTACGGAAGCATTACCAGCTTGGCTAGACTGCAGCACATACAATATAGGTGCTTGCAGGGTTAAGGTCTGTTGTGCCGCCAGTGCGGAGAGTGGCAGCAGGTGCGCCCAGGGCATAAGATGAGCTGTCAGGGGTAGCCATAATCTTGCCGGTACCAGGGTTGCCATCGTCCATCAAGTTGTCGAGTTCCAGGGCGGTTTTGCCGGTGATGCCTCGGCTACATGCAATATAGTTGCCGGCTATGGGGCTGCCGGCGATATCAATAATTGGCGACTGCGAGATATTGCTTGAGCCACTTTGCAGGCCGATAAACCCGCCGGAAAAGTTGGTGGGCATATAGCCCGGATCATTGGTGGATGTGGAGCCTTTTTCCAGCCCGGCCAGACGCAAATGCAGCCACGCCTGTGATGCTTCGCTGGTAGCACCGGTATCAAACCAGTTACCGTCTATCCGCATATTGCCATTGCCATTGCTGGTAAGCGGGGCGTTGAAGTGACTGCTGGCGCGGGCATCGTCTCCCGGTAGCGCCTTGTATTTATCCTGAAACATATACATAGCGACTGAAAGTGCTCTTAGCTCACTGGCCATGGTCTTGACCTGGCTCGCGGCATACAGCTCTTTTCCGTGCAGCGTAGTGATGAGCATCATGCTGGTAATACAAAGCACAACAGCCAGTTCAATCAGACTAAAGCCCAGATTGGAAGTTTTTTTGCGAGACGGATGCGAACAGCTACTGTCCGACTGGTAATGCTTGAAAGATGCCTGATTTTGCACGATGGCCCAACTTGTGTGAATTTAAGATACAACAGGGCTAGTGCAATTCCAATGCCAGATATTAATTCAAGTTATCCTATTGATAATTATATTATTTTCAACATGCAGACAGTTGTCACCATGTCGATATTTCATTATATGTGACCAATTAAAAACAGGCAGATGCAAAGCATGTAAAATTGATTGGTCTATATTTCAGGCATACAAGCAAACTCGTGATGAATCCACAAGCTCACTTTTTAAAACTGATGGCAAAAATCACCGAAATCTATGGTCGTAGCCTGATCTGGTCCATCGCGATGATATTGATAGTCAGTTTCACCGTCTGCATGATTGCCTTCCTGTTTTTCAATTCCGCCGCCCCCAGCACCATTACTATTGCCAGCGGCCCGAAAGACAGCGTATTCAGTAAACACGCAGCTAAGTATAAAAAAATCCTGGAAAAAGAGGGGGTAAGAGTCAGGGTGCTGCCATCTGATGGGTCCGGTGACAACCTGCGCATGCTAATGGACCCAAAAATCAAGGTCGATATCGGATTCGTACAGGGTGGTCAGGTCAATGAGGACAACATCAAAGGCATAGATAAACTGGTTTCACTGGGGAGTGTTTCCTATCAACCATTGATGGTCTTCTATCGCGGTGAAAAAAAGAGCCTACTCTCCCAGTTCGCCGGCAAGCGGGTATATATCGGTGAAGAGGGCAGCGGAACTCACACCTTGGCGCTCGCTATTCTGGAAGAGAATGGTATAGATGGGCATGATAAGACGCGATTTATTAGCAACCTGACTACCGAACCGGGCCGGGCATTGCTTGATAACCGCATTGATGCCATTTTTATCATGGGTGATTCAGCCTCAACAAAAGTCATGCGGGAGCTCGCAGAAACCCCGGGCATACACTTGTATAACTTCACTCAGGCTGATGGCTACACGCGCCGTATCAAATATTTGAATAAGCTGGAATTGCCTCAGGGTGCATTTGACCTTGGGAAGAATATCCCTGCTGAAGATATAGAGCTGGTCGGGCCGACGGTTGAGCTGATTGCCCGCGATAGCTTGCATCCGGCGCTCTCCGACTTGGTGTTAGGCGCGGCGAGAGAGGTGCATGGCTCGGCTGGGATGTTCCGAAAAAGTGGCCAGTTCCCCGCGCCGTTGGAACATGAGTTCAGGCTTAGTGAAGATGCAAGTCGCTACTACGCCTCCGGTAAAAGCTTTCTTTACCGCACTTTCCCTTTCTGGCTGGCAAGCATGATCAGTCGCATTCTTGCTGTGATTGTACCTATTGCTTTGTTGCTTATCCCCGGCTTGAAAATAGCGCCCGCCATTTATCGCTGGCGCATGCAGTCCCGTATTTACCCCTGGTATAAAGCGTTGCTTGAGTTGGAGCGTGATGCTTTTGATCCGGTGGTAGATGCCAGCAAGCGCGAGGCTTTATTGCACCAGTTAGACCATATCGAGAATGCGGTAAACAAAATCAAAATCCCGGCATCTTTCGGCGACCTGTTTTATGGGTTAAGGGGGCATATCAGCTTCGTCCGCGATCGCTTGCTGTCGGAAAACACCTCCCCTGAAAGCGCTGCATCCATTGACGCTGAGCCAGTCAAGTAAGTAAACATCCGGTAATGAACTGCTGCCGGACCGCAAGGTCAATTCTTTACTGAGATTTCTCAAGGAACAAATATGGCCAACTGGAATACAGGGACAGTAGTCAGGCAGAAACAATGGAATGAAAAACTGTTCTCATTGTATATAGAGTCCGAGATAGAGCCATTCCAGGCTGGTCAGTTTGTAAAAATTGCCCTGGAACTAGGTGGTGAAGTTGTCGGGCGCCCTTACTCTCTGGTCAATGGCCCGGATACCACGCCTCTTGAGCTTTACTATATCAAGGTGCCTGACGGCCAGTTGACTTCTGCGCTGGTCAAGCTTGATGTGGGCGATAGCATATTAGTGACGCCACGCGCACATGGCTTCATGATTCTGGATGAGATCCCGCAAGCAAAAAATCTATGGTTGCTGGCCACAGGTACAGGAGTGGGGCCTTTTCTATCCATGTTGACAACAGCCAAGCTATGGCAACGCTTTGAGCAGGTTATCCTGGTGTATGCCGTGCGTAGTTTGTCCGAGCTCAGTTATCAGGAGAGGATTTCACAAATACTGGCAAAGCATGCCCACCAGTTTTCATATGTGCCATTTATCAGCCGCGAGGCTTCGACTTTCGCTATTCCCGGACGCATCCCCCAGGCGATCGACAATGGCACGCTGGAATTGCATGCCGGCGTCAAAATCAACGCCAACGATAGCCATTTCATTTTATGCGGCAACCCGCAAATGATAGAAGACACCACTAACAGCCTGGTTGCACGCGGGCTGAAAAAGCATAGACGCAAAGAGCCGGGGCAGATTACGGTGGAAAGCTACTGGTAACCCCTGCAGTTTAGTCTGGGAGTTGAGTGGTGATCCTTCCCCTCGTCAGGCGAGGGATCACCCCGCACTGCTAGGCCGAGACTGAAACAGCGCTAGCCGTGGACGAATCCGACAGCCCATAAGCCTGGATGAGCTGGGCAATTTTCATGAGTGCGCTAGCCGCTTGCTGATCTATGGATGACTCGGGGGATGACTCGGAGGATGACTCGGAGGATGTGTTGGCGGAGGTCTTGGAAGACGAACTGCCGGAGGAGCCAGATTCAGCCTTCCTTTGATAAGCCATTGCTTCCTGTGAACTGACTTTACCATCTTCATTGGTATCTGCCGCTTCAAAATTTGCAGCAACGGAAGTCATCAAGCCCGATAGCTTGGTGTCATCCGTAGTCGATGCAATCTCAGTTAGCTCGTCCTTGGTAAAGCCTTCATCATTGCCAGCACCTGGGGGCGGCATACCGCCGGGTGGCGGTGGAGGCGGCATTTCCTGGCCACTACGCGCGCTATTCAACTGCGAGTTGAGTTGCTCAACCAGATTATTAATGCCAGCTGTCAGCTCACTCTCGGTGATTTTCCCATCCTTGTCCCCATCGATTTTACTGAAAAATTCGTCAGTATCTGACGATGAAGAGGCCGAATCGATATTTGCAAAAGCGCTCTGCAAATCCGCTTTCTCAATATACCCCTGACTTTTTGTATCCAGTTTTGAAAAGATACTGGATGCCAGACTCGAGACACTACTTGAGATATTCATTTCATATCGCTCCTATATGTAAAAACCAATCGTTAATGAAGGTGTTAAATAAATATCGGCTTCCGTTGAAATATATGTATCTTTACAGATGTAAAACTATGTAAATATATTGTTTATTTTCAATAAGTTACGTGATATTTATTAAGCGTGATTCTATGCGCACGGGATTGTGTGAAATCTGAGATAAGAAAGGGTTTTGTACTGCTGATCGCGAGTTATAGGCCTGAGCCCGCCATTTTTCGTGCATTTCTGGCAATAAAGTTTTATCAGCAGGGTATCAAGTTTTTCTCAACTAAGCCGTTAATACCATCCGATTATTTTATTCAATTAATACAATAGGTTAATTTAACATGTTGTAATAATACCTACACAAAACTTGGTTAAATTCTCCTTTATTAAATGATGATAAAGGTTGGTTTAATGAACGCGCTCCAAGTAAATGCTAAAGCTGGTTTAAGTGAAATTGAAGCTGAATTTATAGCAAAAACCCTCTTGATCGATGTGCCGGTGATCAGCCCGGCGCAAACGAATGACGAGGTTTTCAAATTATTTTTTGAGCATAAAGACGTCATCGGCTTACCGGTAGTCGAGAGCGGCAACCCTATTGGTCTTATCAACCGTAATATTTTTATGGATGGCATGGCCAAGCCATTCCATAGAGACCTGTTCAATAGAAAAAGCTGCATTGCCTTTATGGATAAAGAGCCATTAGTGGTGCCTGAAACCATGAGCATCCAGGACCTGAGCTTTCAGGTAGTGAATTCCGGCAGAAAAACCCTTAACGATGGCTTCATCATCACCAATAACGACGGGCAGTACCTGGGCGTCGGTACAGGTGAGGATCTGGTGAAAGTCGTAACCAACCTGCAGGCCGAGAAAAACCGCTTGGTGATGGAGAGCATCAACTATGCAAGCGTGATCCAGAAATCGTTTTTACGTAGCTCAAAAGAAGATTTAAACGCCTGCCTGCAAGACTTCTACATGCACTGGGAGCCAAGGGACAAGGTTGGCGGCGATTATTACTTCTGCAAAAAGTTTGATGACGGTTTCTTTTTTGCCCTGATTGATTGCACCGGTCATGGCGTGCCAGGCGCGTTCATGACCTTGATCATGGCCTCGTTTATCGACCACATCCTGTTGGAAGATAACCGCCATGACCCCGCTGGCGCCTTGGCCATCATGAATAAAAAGGTAAAGACAGCATTAGGCCAGATGGAAAACGTCGAATCTTCAGCAGTCGGGGGCTCAAAGTTCGCAAAAATGGTGACTAAAGATGGCTCGGATGACGGTATGGATGCCGCATTTTTTTGGGTTAACCGGCAGGATGAAAAAATAGTCTATGCCGGGGCAAAAACTCCTATTTTTTACATCAACCCGCACGATGCTGAAGTCTCTGTTGTAGACCCTGACAGAAAAGGCGTGGGCTATGTAGACACGCCGTATGACTACTTATGGACGAATAAGGAAATCCCCATCGCAAAAGGCATGAGCGTGTACCTCACTACGGATGGCATTATCGACCAAATCGGCGGGCCAAAAAATATCGCTTTCGGCAAGAAACGCTATGCAAGCATTCTGCTGGAACACCATGCAAAACCAATGCTGGAGCAGGAAGAAATCCTGATGACGGCTTTTTACGAATATCAAGGCAGGCAAAAGCGGCGTGACGATGTCAGTTTAATGGGCTTTAAGCTCTAATCGGAGGTTATGTGGAAATAGATTTATTCAGTAGTTTTCAGGACGATGCAGACAAAAAAGGCGTTGTCTTTTATTACAGCGGCGGGCTTTCGCAAAACGTCATTGCGACGATGGGCGACATTTTAAAACAGCGGCTGGATAACAACGATACCAAGGGCGTGGCCACAAAAAAGCTGTTCTCGAGCTTTATCGAGATGATCCAGAACGCGCTGCATTACTCGCCTCTGGTGCCTGATTCAAAAGTCGAGATAATCGGCGCGGTAGCGGTTGGTAAAGCAGATGAGCATTTCTATATTGTCTGCGGCAACCTGGTGGATAAGAAATACGTGAACCGGATTTCCCAAAAAATCGACCTGGTGAACAGCATGACCCGGGATGAAGTAAAGCAGGCCTATCGCACCCAACTTAAAAATGAAAGCCATAACGAAGACGAAGTGAGCAAAGGCGCCGGTCTTGGCCTGCTCACGCTGGCAAGAGATTCGATATCCGCCATCGAATATTCATTCCGGGATGTGCCGGGTTACGAGCACGAATACTCAGAACTACACCTAAAAACATTTTTCTAAAGGAACCGATATGAAAGACTTATATATTCCCCGCACATCAGATACCCCGGAAGTAGATTTCAAATATTCAAGCAACCAGCTCAATCTCAATGGCGAAGCGTTTCCAGAAGACGCAAACAGCTTTTTCTACCCGGTGCTGGTTGGCCTGGAGGAGTATCTGAAAAGTGTCGATAACCGCGATATAGCGTTTAATTTCAACCTGACCTACTTCAATAGCGCCAGCACCAAGATGCTGTTCAATATTTTTGAGCTACTCAATGATTCAGCATGCTTAAGCAACAGAATCGTACTGAATTGGCACTATGACGAAGACGATGACACCATCAAAGATTTTGGTGATGATGTAAATGAGGATTTTCCGGCTATAGACTTCAATCCGGTGATTACCTATCTGGCTTAAGTCTGCATAGGTAATTTGCTAATTGCTTTTGGCTGGGTCTGGTCTGTGGTTTGCTGAGTATTGAGGAGGGGGCAGTTTTTTGCCCCCATTTGCATGGACTGGTAGGAGTTAATATGAAATTAATCAGCCAACAACTCGCCCATTCCTACAAGTCTATCGGACAAATCCCTATACCGCGAAAGAGAGACTCCTATTTAAATAAGACCTTAGGAAGTTTTTCTTTAACGACATAGGAGAACCACCATGATTAATACCAACGAGATACAACCAGATATGCCGGTTGTTTGTTCACTAGATGGTCAGTTTGCAACCGTAGACCATATGGAGGGCGCCAATACCATCAAGCTGAAAAAGGATGAGACTGGCCAGCATCATTACATTCCCGTTCGCTGGGTAATTTCAACCGATGGTGGAAAGGTGAAAGTAGATCGCCCTGGTGAAGAGGCAATGCAGGAGTGGTCAACTACGCCGTTGGAATAGCCCAGGTTGTATAGCGCAGGGGGATAGCCCAAGGCCACTGCAAAATGAATTTATCATTGCCAGAAAAGTCGAAAAACTAAATGTAGCACTGCCATATTTAAGTGATGCCTGGCAGATTAGTGGTTTTGGTCACGCCTGTCCGGCAATAACAAAACGTAGGAGAATTCAGCATGAATGAAAATAAATTTCTAAGACACCCTGATAAGCTTACAAGCCAGACTGGGATCGAAGTTAAAGAGGTTGAGTTTAAAGAGTTTGACCGGCGGCTAAAACCTGCGCAGAATCCATTGCAAAGAAAATTCGAGCGGCGTGGTTTCATCACCGAGGTAGAGCATTTGATACAAGACATCAACATGAAGACTGCCCGCGCTTACTCCATGAAGCATCTAAAGAAGTAATCGCTGTAATCATCCTGAGTCCGTTGAACCGAAAGGAGCACCCATTATGTCCACAGGAACAATCCGACTTCATCGTGTACTGAAAGCCAGCCCGGAAAAAGTCTATCGCGCATTCCTGCAGGGCGACGCGATGGCCAAGTGGCTTCCGCCATATGGCTTCACTTGCAATGTTCAGCACATAGACGCCAAAGTTGGCGGCACCTACAAAATGTCCTTCACTAACTTCACCACAGGCCAAAGCCACTCGTTTGGTGGCGAGTATCTTGAACTGGTTCCTTTCGAAAAAATTCGGTACAAAGACAAATTCGACGATCCGAACCTGCCCGGTGAAATGCAAGTGACTGTGTCTTTAAAGCAGGTGCTGTGTGGAACAGAGATCAACATAGTGCAAGAAGGGGTCCCGGAAGTCATTCCGGTCGAGATGTGCTATCTCGGCTGGCAAGAGTCGCTCGCCCAGCTTGCAACGCTTGTCGAACCCGATATTCAGGAGTAACAAGGCGGTAGCTTCGTCCGGCATTAAAGAGCAGGCGTCTAATGCTGGGAAGTATGGCATCGCCAAGTGAGTAAGGCTTCAAGGGGAGATGGTAATGAAAGCGTGTGCCGTATTTTTAAGCCTGATATTCGCTTCAACTAGTGTGCTAGCCGGAGAGCCTGTTTTGCCAATTCTAACCATCGCCGGCAAAAAGAAAGCAGATGTCGATGCTGCTATTGGTAACCCCACTGCGTGCGATGTGGTTAAGCTAGTATTAACGTGCTATTACAAAAAAGGCGATACCACCGTCGTGTTCATTGATAACAAAGCTGACCAGATAACCGTAGAAGCGTTGGACCAAGTCCTACTCGCACAGGACGTGCTGCCTGCATTGGGTCTAAAAACTGTACCTCCAGCCTTTCAAGACAACAAGGCCGCAAGATGGTCACACATTCATGGAATACTCGAGATAACAGCATTTCAGGCAGCACAGCGTGTTGACTATGCCTTGGTTAAAGTTAGAACACCCTAACAAATCCAAACGCTATATTTGCCAGTTATCTGTCAGAGTGAAAAACATAACCTATATGTCCAACTAGGCTATTGAGTTAAATTTTTGTTTGTTTTAAGTTTTAATCTAATATCTTTAGCGACTTTATCAGCAATTAACCTATACCCATCTTTGGTAAAGTGAACGTCATTCTTTCCTTGATATAACTCATGAGAGAACCCATGGGTTAACTCATGAAGGTCACTAATGGCAATTTCGTTATTTTTCATAATTCTATTTGCGATTCGGTTATATCTCTCCTCATCCCCCTTAAAGCTGCCACTAGTATCTTCAGGCACTGCGCTTGTACTTGCCCATATAAGGGCGGCATGAGTTTGCTTTAATTTTTTAATTAAGTTCACCAGGTTTTTTTCATAGTCATCAGCATTAGTAGCAATTGTCCCATTGACTTTGTCTGCTTTTCCGATTGGGTCTGAATCTGTAGGATTCAGGCGGTAACAAATGTCCCATAATCCCCAATTAAAATAAATAACATCCCATTTTGTCTCGCCAATCCAATCATCTAGATTTTTCAATGCAAATTTTGTAGATTGCGCATTACCAGCTATGTGAATTACTTCTGCTTCAGACTGCAGCAATTGCTGCACGTACGGCGTATATCCCAAAGAGATTGAATCTCCAATAATTAGTATCTTGGGGATATTAACGTCAGAGGTTACATCCCCAGCATAAGCATTAAATGAAGTGAAAATTGTGAGAACAAGTGAAAGTAATAGCCGCATTGTGGTTGACTTTAGTTTTTTAAAGCTGGTAAAAGATAGTACTTTGTTCTACTTCCTCCTAATTAGATAATCGTATAATAGTTTTGATGTTCGCCGTACCAAGTTTCGAATTTAGTTGAGACGGTAGCCAACTAATAGCCTACTTTAGAATTTGGCTTCTCGGCCTGGACTAGAATCAGGGACACACGGATTAATGGGATTAACCTGTTGATATATATTATATAGTCTCTCCCTTACTTGCTTATACTCGTCAAGCATCTTCACTTTGTCACACTTGTAAATCAACATGCACTATTTGATCCAATGACCGTTATGGGGCGATTGCTAACGTTGATTGCCCAGATTTTACTCATATATACAAAATAAAAGCTGGAATCCGAGGAATCGCTTTTATTTTGGCGAGGTACCCAAAACGATGAAATTGGGGCAAGGCAGGTAAGTTTATTGCTTAATACAACTGCATCCGCTACATCAAATAAACTATGCCGGGACGACACAGTAAATTAATTCCATTTTTATAGGATGCATGACAATTGGCTATTCAAAAAGTTAATGTAAGCCACTTACCTTGGCTTGATGGTTCGCGGGGCATTGCTGCGCTATGGGTTTTCCTTTCTCACGTTCAGATTCTGAGTGGGCTTCGCAACATCCCCGTACTATCTTGGGGAAGTTTGGCAGTGGATCTTTTTATGATGTTGTCTGGATTTCTGATGGCACATCACTATATCGAAAGGAAAGAAAAAGAGCCTTGGACTTCTAAGCGAACAATTGGATTGTTCTGGATTAGACGGTTTTTCAGGATTGCTCCATTATTTTATGTATTGCTAGCCGTTGCTTTTATAATTGGTCCCTATCTCGGGGAATGTAGAGCGGCAATTGCTGCTCTGTGGCCTAGTAGTGCTACGCCTTTAGAGCGATACAACGATAATAGTATGGCCAACCTTGCCATGCATACTTCCTTCCTATTTGGGTTGTTTCCGCACTGGTCGTTCCGCAGCCCACTACCTGACTGGTCCATAGGTCTGGAGATGGAGTTCTATCTAGCATTCCCATTAATTATGCTTTCGATGATTCGCTTGGGGCCAATAAAAGCTAGTCTTTTTATAGTTGTTTTATGCCTTGGTTTTAGATTCCTATTCCCTAGCTTTTACTATTCATTCCAGATGCCATCTTTCCTGTTAATCAAGCTATATGTTTTCTTACTTGGGATATGGATTGCCTATTCAAGATGGCATGGGGGCATGAAGCATGGCTTTTTTATTGCTGTCGGAATCGCAATGTTGTGGTTAATAATTGACCGCAATTCGATAGCATTCGGAAGGGTGATATTAATAGTGTTTATGTTCTATTTAATGGATAACGGAACCATGCCTGGTAGTAAACAAGTTAGCTGGATCGTAATAAAACTGAGAACGATTTTATCTAATCGGCTAAGCGTATTCCTCGGTGACACATCATACGCATCTTACTTGCTGCACCTTCTGATAGTGTTGCCTACCTTAGCTTGGTTAATAACGTTCCCTGAATATGTAGATCAGAAGCAAAGTGCGAGATTTTTGATATGCGTTGCGATAACTTTACCACTTATCTATGGAGGTGCTTGGCTGCTTTATCAGGGTGTTGAGAAAAAAGGGATTGCAATTGGTAAGCATTTTATTCAAGCACTCAAAAAAGAAAAGTCGTTGAACTCTTTGTCAGGCAGGAATAAGTTGTGATGAACTCAAGGAGTTTGGTTCTGGAAAACTACGTCGATGATAGATCGTTATGCAAAATTTGCAACTGAAAATCTGGCGTTCGCCGCATCAAGAATCGAACTCAGTCGAGACGGTAGCAACGTGGTGAGTTTGTCACGTTCCAGAATTGAAAAAGGCCAGCGCCTAAGCGCCAGCCTTTAGAATTTGGCTCCTCGACCTGGGCTCGAACCAGGGACACACGGATTAACAGTCCGTTGCTCTACCGACTGAGCTATCGAGGAATCGGAGAAGGCGCAATAATAATGACTTAGCGCCGATAGGTCAATATCAACCGAGGATAAATAATGAAAAATAGCAGGCAATTTGCTATTGCAGGTTTTCTGATTTTGGTGGTGTTGTTTGTTTTGCCTTTTTTAATTCCGACGAAATCTTATATTCCCAAATTAGAACAAATAGTTGCGGAAAAGGTGGGGGTGCCTGTGCATATCGGTGTCATGAGTGTAGCTTTTTTACCGACGCCGCGACTTAATCTTGAAGAGGTGGCGGTGGGCGACCATCAGGAAGTATTTGTAAAGAAAATATCGGTTATCCCCGCGTTGACTTCCTTGTTTTTAGATACCAAGGTGATCTCCACCATTAGCATTAACGGCCCTGTGGTGAAAAAAGCCGCTTTGCAGATACTGGCCGGGCTTGCCGATAAGGCGAGTAGTGAGCCAAGCAGAATGGAGGTGGCTGTGCGCGAGATTGAGGTGAATGATGCCGAGCTGGTGTGGCTTGATGATGCTGACCAAGCCACACCAGGTAAGGCAGCTAAGAGTGAACGGGTGAAGATGCCGTTGTTCAATGCGACTATTACCCTGGCTGAAGGTAACAAGCCGCAATCAGCATTGATAGAAACCGCAGATGGCAAGCTGAAGGCTAGCCTGGTGCCAGATGAGCAGCCCGTCAAAGGCAGGGTCGGACTGGTGACTGTGCATGCTGATCATTGGGTGGTGCCTGTTGGTTACCCTTTCCTGATCGACAAGCTGAACATGGAAATGACGTTGCATGAGGATAAGCTGAATATCACCAAGCTGGAGGCCGCTTTGTATCATGGCAAAGTTACCGGTAGCGGCAAGGTGAACTGGGCTAGTGCCTGGAATGCACAGGGTAAGCTTAAGGTGGATGATTTATCGGTACGCGAGCCATTGAGCCTGGTGAGCAAATCTACCCAGCTCAGTGGCCGCCTGTATGGCGCTGGCGGCTTTAACACAACAGCAAAAGAGCCGGGTAAATTACTGGAGCAACTACGTGCCAATTTTCGCTTTAAGGTGCAGGATGGGGTGCTGTATGGCTTGGACCTAGTGCGGGCGGCAACTCTTTTGTTGCGTCAGGGGCAGAAGGGTGGTGAGACGCGATTTGACGAGCTCTCCGGCTTGCTGAATGTGTCGGGTAGCCATTACCGGGTAAGTGAGCTTATCGTGAGCTCCGGGCTGATTGCTGCCGATGGTGAAGTGAAGATGAATGCACAGAAGGAGCTGGATGGCGTCGTCAACGTGGAGCTGAAGAATAGCGTGAGCCTGACGGCGATACCCATGCAGGTTTCCGGCACTATGGATAAGCCTGTGATTTTCCCTACCAAGGCCGCTCTGGCGGGTGCGGTTGCCGGCACGGCTTTGCTGGGGCCTGGCGTGGGCACTTCACTAGGTGTCAAGGCGGGCTCTGCGGTGGATAAACTCAAAGGGTTCTTTGGCGGGGACGAAAAGTAATATTGGCAATGTTAATGACAGTTAATAACAAAGAGGGCAGGTAGCCATGTTGAATATGACTGTGCCGTGGTGGGAGCTGGTGGCAAGGGCCCTGGTGGTCTATATGTTCTTGATACTACTGCTGCGTGTCACAGGCAAGCGGCAGATCGGCCAGCTTTCACCGTTTGACCTGGTGTTGTTGCTTATTTTATCCAATGCCGTGCAAAACTCGATGAATGCCGGAGACAACTCGCTGGTCGGTGGCTTGATCTCGGCGGTGACCCTGGTTGCAGTCAATTATCTGGTCGGCTTAATTACGTTTAAAAGCAAAAAGCTGGAAGAGGTGATAGAAGGCCGGCCACAGCTATTGATCCATGAGGGCAAGTTGTTTGAAGAGGTGATGACGGATGCCAAACTGACGCGGCATGAGCTGGATTCCACTCTGCGGCAATCTGGCTATTTTGCGATCAAAGACGTGAAGCTGGCGATACTGGAGCCCAACGGCACAGTCAGTGTGCAAGGCTATGAGCAGAAATGACAGCAATTAAAAAGGCCTTTAATCAGGCCTTTTTAATTGGATAAATATTTCTTAAGCTTGGCTCAGTAATTTAACTCAGTGCCTGGGCAATCCTGTCTAGTGCGTTACGCAGATTGTCCATCGAGGTAGCAAACGAGATGCGGAAGTAGCCTTCAGCACCAAATGCAGAGCCCGGCACAACTGCTACGCCCACTTTTTCCAGCAGGTATTCAGACAGTGCCATATCGGTTGGCTCACTGATCTTGCCGGCCTTGTACAGGCTGGCAATCGCTTCGCGGGCATCCGGGAATGCATAAAACGCACCGCCAGCCTTGATGCAATGCAGGCCAGGCATGCTGTTAAAGCGGTTAACCACATACTCATGGCGCTCGATAAACGCTTCTACCATGGGGGTAATGCAATCCTGCGGGCCTTCCAGCGCGGCTTGCGCAGCGACTTGCGAAATGGAGGTCGGGTTGGAGGTAGATTGCGATTGTAAAATCTCCATCGCCTTGATGATGTAAGCAGGGCCTGCGGCGTAGCCTATGCGCCAGCCTGTCATGGAGTAAGCCTTGGATACGCCATTCAACACCACACAGCGCGGCTTGAGCTCAGGCGTAGCGTTAAGGATGTTGTAGAACTTTTCGCCCGTGAGGTTCACGTGCTCATACATGTCATCAGTGGCCACCAGCACATGCGGGTGCTTTTTCAACACCTCACCCAGCGCCTGTAATTCGGCCAGGGTATACACCGAGCCAGTGGGGTTGGATGGTGAGTTAATCATGAACAGCTTGGTCTTGGGCGTAATGGCGGCCTCAAGCTGGGCTGGCAACAGTTTAAAGCCTTGCTCAATACCACACTGGATAATGACGGGCTTGGCTCCGGCGACCATTGCGATATCGGCGTAAGAGACCCAGTATGGGGCTGGCACAATCACTTCATCGCCAGGGTTCAATACTGCCAGTGCCAGATTGAAAATACACTGTTTACCGCCTACCCCGACGATGACTTCTTTCTCAGTGTAGTCAAAACCGTTTTGCTGCTTGAATTTGGCCACAATGGCTTTTTTCAGGCCGGGGATGCCTGCCACCGGGGTGTATTTGGTAAAACCGCGATCAATTGCACCTTTGGCAGCATCTTTGATGTGTTGCGGCGTGTCAAAATCAGGCTCGCCGGCACCCAGGCCAATAATGTCTTTACCTTCAGCTTTTAGTTTTCCTGCACGCGCAGTGACTGCTAGGGTGGGTGATTCCTTGATAGATTGAACTCGCTGCGAGAGTTCTAATAACGGTGATTCCAAAATTTCATCCTTGGCTTGAGAGTAAAGTGGGTGCAAAACCCTAATTTTACTCATAAAACTACCGTCACGAAAGCTGCAGCGAGCTTTTAAATGAAAATTAACATTGGCGAGCTAGCATTGGGTCGGGCACCCAACCGCCTTGCTGAACTCATCAGCCAGGTCCTTATCAAGGCTCAACAAACTCAGGTTGATGCTGTGCATTTCTGTCTTGTCGCCTTTTTCTGACGCTAATATGCCTATGCGGTACAAGGCGTCGGAGTTGTTTGCATCCAGCGCGACTGATTGTCTATAGGCTTGTTCCGCCTCAGTTTTCATGCCCATGCTTTCCTTGGCGTGTCCCAGCTCATACCAGGCTTCAGTGCTGCCGGGTTCAGCTTTGGTCCAGTTGTTTGCAACCTCTGCCAGTGTCGCCCAATCCTGCTTGATTTCCGGGATGGCCATTTGCATGAAAAATGGCTTTTGCTCATCCTGCTCTTCCCAGAAGGCTTTGCCATCAATAGGGAACTTGGTTTCTACCGGTTGCTTTTCCAGTTTGGCCAGCCATTCAACCGGCAGGGCGTAGAAATAGGCGCTGCGCCCTGGCGACTTGAAGGTGTTGATGCCGATCAGCTTGCCTTCGCCGTTGAATAACCCGCTACCGCTGGCGCCCATGGCGAAACGCGCAGTACTTCGGATTACATTGCCATTATTGAATGGGTAGATGGATTTTAATGCGCCTGACGAGGTTAATGGTGCCGGTGTGCCACTGGAGTGGCCAATGGCAATCACTTCCTGACCCTTTTTCATGTCGCTGGCCTTACCAAGCGCAATCGGTTTGAAGGGCAGGTTGTCTGAGGTAACCAGGCAAATATCATGGTATCTGTCGGCTTGGATGGAACTGATGTTGTAGGTGTCTTCACCGCGCGAGATCCAGGGTTGTTTGGTCTGGCGGAAAATGTGGCAATTGGTCATCACTTTATTGTTGGCTACAATCACGCCAGAGCCGTATGCCATGCTGCCATCGGGGTTGTATCCACGTATCAGTACAATCGAGAGGAAAGAATCCATCAGCTTTTCCCGATCATAGGCATAGGTAGTTGGGATGAAACTGGTTAGCAAGCACGCTGTAATACCAGACAAAGCGATTAATTTTGTTAGACGACGCATGTCATACCCCATGGTGAGTCACTAAGATAGTGAGGTTAAAAAAAATGGCGTACTTACCGAGACGCCATATCGTTTGCTGCTGAGCCCATTTTAAATCTAGTTAAATGACCCGAAATAACAGGCAAAGTTCTGGCACAGCCCTGCTAGAATGAAAGGTGGTTCCTAGAGAAAAAATCCAGGAACCCAGAGTATTACGTAAAAGTGTGGGTTTGTAGTGCCCGAAAGTCTTTGTATAAGGTGTAAACAAGTGATTGTCACATTCCCAAACAGTAAATTCCAGCTTTTCCAACCGTTTCCCCCTGCGGGCGACCAGCCGCAAGCCATAGATAAGCTTACTGCGGGAATCAACGCCGGTATGAAGTATCAGACACTACTTGGCGTGACCGGCTCCGGCAAGACTTACACCATGGCCAATGTGATTGCTCGTATCGGCCGGCCGGCTATTGTGATGGCACCAAATAAGACACTGGCTGCGCAGCTGTATTCTGAGTTTCGCGAGTTCTTTCCCAATAACGCGGTGGAGTATTTCGTTTCTTACTACGATTATTATCAGCCTGAGGCCTATGTGCCATCACGCGATCTGTTCATCGAAAAAGACTCAAGCATTAACGAGCATATCGAGCAGATGCGGCTCTCAGCCACCAAGGCACTTCTGGAGCGCGAAGACAGCGTGATTGTGGCTACCGTTTCAGCCATCTACGGTATCGGCGACCCGGTGGATTACCACGGCATGGTGTTGCACGTGACGGTGGGCGAGAAAATCGCGCAGCGCATGATGATAGAGCGCCTGGTCGGCATGCAATATGACCGCAATGAGTTTGATTTTTCGCGTGGTACCTTCCGGGTGCGCGGCGATGTGATTGATGTATTCCCCGCAGAAAATAACGAGACAGCGGTACGCATCTCCATGTTTGATGACGAGATCGAATCCATCACCATGTTTGACCCGCTCACCGGGCAGATTTTCAACAAGATACAGCGCTATACGGTCTATCCATCCAGCCATTACGTGACGCCGCGTGAGACCACTATTAAGGCTATGGAGAAAATCAAGTCCGAGCTGCGTGATCGCGTGGATTTTTATATCAAGACCGGCAAGCTGGTAGAAGCCCAGCGCATAGAGCAGCGCACACGTTTCGACCTGGAAATGCTGAACGAGATTGGCTTCTGTAAGGGTATCGAGAACTACTCGCGCCATCTTTCAGGCCGGAACCCGGGTGACCCGCCACCCACGCTGATTGATTACTTGCCACAAGATGCGTTGATGATTATTGATGAGAGCCATGTGACAGTGCCGCAGATAGGCGGCATGTATAAAGGCGATAAATCTCGTAAGGAAAACCTGGTGGATTATGGCTGGCGGCTGCCGTCAGCGCTGGATAATCGCCCGCTCAAGTTTGAAGAATTCGAGAAGATCATGCGCCAGTGTGTGTTCATCTCTGCTACGCCAGCTGATTATGAGGCCACGCACCAGGAACAGGTGGTCGAGATGATCGCCCGCCCGACTGGTTTGATAGATCCCGAAATTACCGTGAAGCCAGCCGACACCCAGGTGGATGATCTGCTTTCAGAGATCAAGCTACGTGTGGCCGTAGGCGAACGCGTGCTGGCCACTACCCTGACCAAGCGTATGGCGGAAGACCTGACCGACTATCTGGCCGAGCACGGCGTGAAAGTGCGTTATTTGCACTCTGATATCGATACGGTAGAGCGCGTGGAGATTATCCGCGATCTACGCCTCGGCGAGTTCGACGTGCTCGTCGGCATCAACTTGCTGCGTGAAGGCCTGGATATCCCTGAAGTTTCTCTTGTGGCGGTACTGGATGCCGATAAAGAGGGCTTCTTGCGTTCCGAGCGTTCACTCATCCAAACCTCAGGCCGCGCTGCACGTAACCTGAATGGCAAGGTGATTTTTTACGCCAACCGAATCACGCGCTCCATGAAAGCAGCGATGGATGAAACCGACAGGCGCCGCAAGAAACAGATGGCATTTAACGAAGCCAATGGCATTGTTCCCAGAGGCATCGTCAAACGCATCAAGGATATTATCGACGGTGTTTACGATAAAGATGATGCACAGCGCGAACGCAAAGCCGCACAAGACCAGGCCAGCTACGAAGCCCTGAGCGAGAAGCAGATACTCAAGGAGATCAAGCGCGTAGAGAAAGCCATGCACGACAGCGCCAAAAACCTGGAGTTTGAAAAAGCCGCTGATTACCGAGATCAACTCAAAAAGATGAAGGCAAAATTCTATGGCGCCGATGTGCCGGACGAAATGGCATAACCATTTAAAAAATCTAAATTACTTGTGTTGATAGCCTCGTTTTTCGTACATCGGCGGACATGACCCTTGCGGTTATGGCGCTGACATTCCCGACGAAATGTCCTAATTAATCGCCGATATTGATCGAAACTTTGACCATGTAAAACTGTCATTATTTAAGCTCTATGACTATTCACTATAACAACTATAGGGAGATAGAAAAGGAGATGAAAATGGCAAAAGTTCTCTGTGTTCTTTATGACGATCCTGTCACGGGTTACCCCAAATCTTACGCACGTGACGCCATCCCTGAAATAGCGGTCTATCCTGATGGACAGACCATGCCGACACCAAAATCCATAGATTTTCATCCAGGCGAGCTACTGGGCAGTGTTTCCGGCGAGCTTGGTTTACGGAAGTTCCTCGAGTCGAATGGGCATACCTTGGTGGTGACATCCGACAAAGATGGCCCCGACAGCCGCTTGGAAAAAGAGTTGCCCGATACAGATATCCTGATTTCCCAGCCGTTCTGGCCGGCGTACCTCACTGAAGAGCGAATCAACAAGGCGACCAAGCTTAAATTGGCGCTGACTGCAGGCATAGGTTCTGATCATGTGGATTTGCAAGCTGCTATCAGGCGCGGTATCACGGTTGCCGAGATCACCTATTGCAACAGTATCAGCGTATCCGAGCATGTTGTGATGATGATACTCAGCCTGGTACGTAACTATATTCCATCGTACCAATGGGTAGTAAAGGGTGGCTGGAATATCGCCGACTGCGTATCACGCTCTTATGACCTGGAAGGTATGACGGTAGGGACAGTAGCTGCTGGCCGCATTGGGCTTGCCGTGCTGCGCAGGCTGCAACCGTTTGATGTGAAACTGCATTACACCGATCGTCACCGTTTGCCGTTAGTGGTGGAACAGGAGCTGAACCTGACATTCCATCCCGATGTGGAATCCATGGTCAAGGTGTGCGACGTGGTGACGATTAACTGCCCATTGCATCCTGAAACCGAGCATATGTTTGATGACGCCATGATTGCCAAGATGAAACGAGGTGCTTATATCATCAATACGGCACGCGGCAAGATTTGCGATAAAGATGCCATTGCCCGCGCGCTGGAAAGCGGCCAATTGGCTGGCTATGCCGGTGATGTGTGGTTCCCGCAACCTGCTCCACAAGACCACCCCTGGCGCCTCATGCCGCATCATGGCATGACGCCGCATATCTCAGGCACCAGCCTGAGTGCACAGGCGCGTTATGCAGCAGGGGTGCGTGAAGTACTTGAATGTTGGTTTGAGCACAGGCCTATCCGTGAGGAATACCTGATCGTCGATGGTGGAAAATTGGCTGGGGCAGGCGCCCATTCCTATAGTGCTGGCAATGCGACTGGTGGCTCGGAGGAGGCATCAAGGTTTAGGACTGCGGCGTGACAGGGAAGGTAGTGCAAGGCAGGCGCAAGGCAATTGCGCCTGTACTTGTTACTTAAGTATTTTCTTCCAGTACCTGTAAAAAGGCATCGCCATAACGTGCCAGCTTAGCCTGGCCGACACCGCTAATCCTGCCTAATTCCGGCAGGCTGCCCGGCCGCTGATTGAGTATCTCCAGCAAGGTGCTGTCGTGGAAAATGACATAAGGTGGTACGCCTTGCTCCTTTGCCAGTTCCATACGCCTGGCCTTAAGCGCTTGCCACAATGGGTCTTCATTGGCGCCATCGAAGGCCTCACGTGCTCTTGCGCCGCGCTCGGCTTTACTCATGCTTTGATTACCGTTACGTTTCACCGGCTCGGCATCGCGGCGTTGCCATACCTCTTGAGCGCCTTTTAAAATGGGGCGGGCAGCTTCGGTGAGTTTTAATCCGCCGTAAGCCTGGATATCGGCCTCAAGGAACCCGGCGGCGGTCAGCTGGCGGAACACGCTGCTCCATTGCGACTGGTTAAGGCCTTTGCCTATGCCAAATGTAGTGACGTTGTGATGCTGGAATTTTTCTATCTGCGCAGTATTCTTACCCAGCAGGATGTCGATCAGGTGGCCGGTACCGAAGCGTTGCCCCGTGCGATATACGCATGACAATGCCATCTGGGCGGCCTGGGTCGCATCCCAGGTATCTACCGGTTGCAGGCAGTTATCGCACTGGCCGCAATCACCTGGGTGGTCTTCTCCGAAATAGCGTAACAGGGTTTGGTGACGGCAACTGGTGGATTCGCAAAAGCCGAGCAAGGCATCCAGTTTCTGGCGTTCAACGCGTTTGCGTTCTTCGGGCGCATCACCCGAATCCAGCATTTGACGCATGGAAACCACATCGCCCAGGCCATAGGTCATCCAGGCATTGGCTGCCAAGCCATCGCGTCCGGCGCGGCCTGTTTCCTGATAATAGCCTTCCATGCTTTTTGGCAGGTCCAGATGGGCCACAAAGCGTACGTTGGGCTTGTCTATGCCCATGCCAAACGCTACGGTGGCAACCATGATGATGCCTTCCTCGCGCAGAAACTTGCGCTGGTTGTTTTCACGTATCTTGGCATCCAGCCCGGCATGATAAGGCAGCGCTTTCCAGCCTTTTTCCTGCAACCAGCCTGCAGTCTCTTCAACCTTCTTGCGCGACAGGCAGTACACTATGCCTGCATCATCGGCATGTTCGGTTTCCAGAAAGCTCAGCAATTGTTGCCGCGCATTATTCTTTTGAGTAATACGGTAGCGGATGTTGGGACGGTCGAAGCTGGAGATGAACTGTTCGGCGTTTTCCAGCGATAGACGCTCTATGATTTCGGCACGTGTAGGCGCATCAGCAGTCGCTGTCAGGGCAATACGCGGTACATCCGGGAAGCGCTCATGCAGCACAGTCAGCTGGCGGTATTCAGGACGGAAGTCATGTCCCCACTGAGACACGCAGTGAGCCTCGTCTATGGCGAACACGGCCAGGCCAACACTGGCCTGCACTTGATCCAGCAGACTCAGGAAACTGCCTGCCATCAAGCGCTCTGGCGCTACATACAGGATAGTAATCTCACCGCTCAATATGCGGGAGGTGACTTTGTACGTTTCTTCACCACTCAGGCTGGAGTTCATGAAAGCGGCCTGTACGCCAAGTTGCTGCAATGCTTCTACTTGATCCTGCATTAGTGCAATAAGTGGGGACACCACGATGCCCAGGCCTGGACGCAGGATGGCAGGTATCTGGTAACACAATGATTTTCCGCCGCCTGTCGGCATCAGTACCAGAGCATCGCCACCCGAGATCACATGCTCAACAACGTCTTGTTGCCGGCCCCTGAACTCAGCGTAGCCAAAGACGTCCTGGAGTAGTTGTTGCGCGTTAGGCTGGGCGTTAGTCTGGTTTTTCATAAAGGCAGTATTGGGTAATCCTGATACGATAAATAGTACATCTCGTTAATTGGCAGCATAAAACAAAAACCCCGACGAATCGGGGTTTTTGTTGGCTACGTGATGCGCAATTACTTTTGGGTTTGCACTATCACTAACGGCTCTTCTTTTGCCGCTTCAGTTGACTTTTGTTGCCATGCGGCTGGTTTGCGTGGCTTCTTTTCTGCTTCCACTACTGGAGCAGCTTGCACTTTAGCTTCAGCCTTGGTCTCTACCAGTTGCAATCCGCTGGCTTCTAAGTCTGCCGGTTTTGCCTTGGCGCTGGGGCGACGAGGCGCACGTGCTTTCTTCTCAGCTTTATCAGCAGTCGGCGCTTCAGTTTTCGCATCTGCCTGAGGGGCAAAATCAAGTTCGGCTGTTGCCTCTGGTTTGCTTTCATTCACTGGTTTAGGCGCTGCCTTGGTTTCAACAGGTGCTTCGATTGCTGCAATCTCAACCTTGGGAGCTGCAACTACGGGCGCTGCTGCCTCAGTCAATACCGGCTTGGCAATCGCTTCTGGTGCTCGTACTTCCTGAGCCTGAGGCTCTACCACGCGAACTTCTGCAACTTGAGCAACAGCTTGTGCTGCCGGTTTGTTTTCATCTAAAGCCGCATCGTTCTGACGCGGAGCGCTATCACGCTGTGCACCATCGCCACGAGGGCCACGGTCACGACGGCCATTGCGACCACGACGACCGCCACGGCCTTCAGTGCGTTGCTCTGTAGACTGTTCCGTACCTTGCGCATCAGCTTGTGCTACTTGCGAGGCTGGTTTTTCACGATCGACGTTTTCGGGACGTGGCTGCTGAGGACGCTGCTGCTGCGGCTTAGGTTGCCTTGGCTCTTGCGGAGGACGTGCCTGGCGCTCGCTGGTACGCTCGCCTGGTGCGCGCTCAGCAGCTGCAGGGCGGTCGGCATTGGTACGTTCTGGGCGCTCGGGACGATCACCACGCGCATTACGGTTGTTGCGGCTACGGTTGTTACGATTGTTGCGGTTGCTATCGCTGCGAGTCTTTTGTTCTTGTTTGGTTTCTTCTTCCGGTTTTGCGGCGGAAAGGCCAAGCAAATTCTTCAGGCGACTGAATAGCGACAAAGCCGGTGCAGCCTTTTCAGCTGGCTTTTCTACAGACAGCGGGGCTGAAGTCGCTGGTGTAATGCCCTTAACGGCAGCTTCTACACGCACGGCCTTGGGTTCTTGCGCAGCAGAGGCAATAGATTCCGTCTCGGAGGGCAGTTCTACCATTTCGTAACTTGCGCGCGTTGTTTCCTCAGTCACGTCATCATGGCGGATACGCGTGATGTTGTAGTTAGGAGTTTCCATATGGATGTTAGGAATCAACACCACTTGCACACCCATGCGCTCTTCAATCTTGTGGATATCCGCACGCTTTTCGTTAAGCAGGAAAGTCGCAGCTTCGACAGGTAGTTGCACCTGGATGATGGCGCTGTTTTCTTTCATGGCTTCTTCCTGCGTGATGCGCAGGATGTGCAGGGCGGTGGATTCTATGCCGCGGATATGGCCGGTGCCATGGCAACGCGGGCAGGGGATGTGGTTGGTTTCACCCAGGCTAGGACGCAGGCGCTGACGTGACAGCTCCAGCAGGCCGAAGCGCGAAATCTTGCCGGTCTGAACGCGGGCGCGGTCGTAATGCAGCGCATCACGCAGGCGGTTTTCCACCTCACGTTGATTGCGCTGGCTTTCCATATCAATAAAGTCGATCACCACCAGGCCGCCTAAATCGCGCAAGCGCAATTGGCGCGCTACTTCATCGGCGGCTTCCAGGTTGGTGTTGTACGCTGTGTGCTCAATGTCACTGCCCTTGGTAGAGCGGCCGGAGTTAACGTCTACCGAAACCAGAGCTTCGGTATGGTCGATCACGATAGCGCCACCTGAAGGCAGGCGTACTTCGCGTGAGAATGCGGTTTCGATCTGGTGTTCGATCTGGAAACGTGAGAATAGCGGGATTTCATCCTGGTACAACTTCACGCGCGGCACGTTGCCCGGCATGACATGGTTCATGAACTGGATAGCCTGCTCATGGATTTCAGGCGTGTCGATCAAGATTTCGCCGATATCCGGCTGGAAATAGTCGCGAATAGCGCGAATAACCAGGCTGCCTTCCTGATAGATCAGGAAAGGACCACTTTGCATGGTGGAAGCACCTTCAATCGCTGTCCACAGTTGCAGCAGGTAGCTCAGATCCCATTGCAGCTCTTCCAGGTTGCGGCCGATGCCGGCAGTACGGGCAATGATGCTCATGCCGTTAGGTACTTCCAGTTGCGCCATGACATCGCGCAGTTCGTTGCGATCTTCGCCTTCAATACGGCGTGACACACCGCCGCCACGAGGATTGTTAGGCATCAGGACCAGATAACGGCCTGCCAGTGAAATGAAGGTAGTAAGGGCAGCGCCCTTGTTGCCACGTTCATCCTTGTCTACCTGGACGATCAGTTCCTGACCTTCCTTGAGCACATCCTGGATGCGGGCACGACCGCCTTCAGCGTCATTCAGAAAGTAACTGCGACCCACTTCCTTGAATGGTAGAAAACCATGCCTGTCAGTGCCGTAATTGACGAAAGCAGCCTCAAGCGAGGGCTCTATACGGGTGATAATGCCTTTGTAGATATTGCTCTTGCGTTGTTCTTTACCTGCGGATTCGATATCCAGATCAATCAGTTTCTGACCATCGACAATTGCGACGCGCAGCTCTTCTGACTGCGTCGCGTTAAATAACATACGTTTCATTGTATTGACTCCCGCGCTCTAAGCGGGTTACAGGCCTTGCCAGCGAAGTGGCAGGTTAGGATAGGCTGGACTTCATTGAAGCAGTATTCACAGGCTGGACCAATCAGATCTACTAGATAGATCAACTTTTAGTACAGCGAACATCAATACTACGCGAGCAGAATGAGTCTGCAGGAGGTTACATAAACACATTGGCCATTCTTTGGCCGGTTTTTTATGATTTCTTTTATTAAAAAAGTATTACATAAAAAAGATTTCCGATATGAAACCAGGTAGATATCGGATTGAATTTGTTGACGAAATGTCTCGTAAACTGTTTGGTTTAAACCTCGGTGCGTTGACTCTGTTAGTTAATTCTAACTCGGCTTAGCTGTCATTATCAGCTAAGATTCCACTTTTCCAGCAAATCCGGGCCACGCCTTCAGTACTCATCATTTAACAAGTACTGGCAATTTTCTGCAGCGGCTTGAGCGCATTAATTTGTATTACAAAATCGCTACTTATTTTATTTGGCGAGCGAGATTAACCAAGGTATTTTTTACGGTATTTTTTTAAAACTTAATTCATTCTTAAAGAAGCGCTTAGCGCATTCTCTTCAAGAGCTGATAGTATAGGTGAGATGATCGATTTAAGCAAAACAAGTAGTGTGGTTAGTGAGTCCAGCTCGGCAATGCTCACTGTGGATGAAGGCAGTGCAGGCCAGCGGATTGATAATTTCCTGACAAAAACCCTCAAAGGGGTCCCCAAAAGCCATCTGTACCGGATATTGCGGAGCGGGGAGGTGCGCGTCAACAAGAAGCGTATTGATGCGACTTATCGCCTTATTCTCGGTGATCTGGTGCGCATTCCACCCATACGCGCTACAGTTTCTGAGGTGCCTAGCGAGAACTCGCGGCCAGTCACTGCGCGTTTTGAGCACTCTGTCATCTTCGAAGATGATGCGATGCTGGCACTTGATAAACCGGCAGGGTTTGCGGTACATGGTGGCAGCGGTGTAAGCCGCGGTGTTATCGAGCAACTGCGTATGGAGCGCCCGCATGCCAAATTTCTTGAGCTGGTACATAGGCTGGATAGGGAAACTTCAGGCGTACTCATGATTGCCAAGAAGCGCAGTGCACTAGTTGCTCTGCATGATGCCATGCGTAGCAACCACATGGACAAGCGATATTTGATGCTGGTCAGCGGAGACTGGCAGGAAAAGAAAAAACGGGTGGTGCTGACTTTACACAAACATCACACTGCCAATGGTGAACGTCGTGTGAATGTGGTTGAGCGTGCTAGTGAAGAAACCCAGGAGTCGGAAACGATTTTTCATTTACGCAAAAACTATGGTGAATTTACCTTGCTTGAAGCGCAATTGATTACTGGCCGCACTCATCAATTACGCGTGCAACTTGCCCACTTGGGTTTTCCTATTGCCGGCGACGATAAATATGGCGATTTCGCGCTTAACAAGGCATTGCAGAAACGCGGCCTCAAGCGCATGTTCCTGCATTCGGCTGAAACCGGTATACGTCATCCATTGTCTGGGGAAAAACTGAAGCTGGTAGCGCCGCTGCCGGCCGAGTTGGAAAAGTTTCTGCAAAAACTGGAAACTGAAAAGACTCTGAAGAGTGTCAGCTAATATGGATAATAATTTCGATTTAATTATTTTCGACTGGGATGGTACGCTGGCGGACTCCACCCAGTTGATTGTTGATGCCATTTGTAATGCGAGCGTGGATGCTGCCTTGCCACAACCAAGCCAGGATGCGGCAAGAGGTATTATCGGTCTGGGGCTGCGCGAGGCTTTGCTGGAACTGTTTGGGCCGATTCCTGAAGATAAGATGCAAGTGCTCATCGCGCGCTATGGTTATTACTACACCAATGAAGAGCACGATATTCCCTTATTTCTTGGTGCATCAGAGGCTATTGCAGCGCTGGAAAACCGTGGTATTGCATTGGGCGTTGCCACTGGCAAAGGCCGCAATGGCTTAAACCGCGCACTTGATAGAAGCGGTATCCAGCAGCATATCCATGCTAGCCGTTGCGTAGACGAGTGCCACTCCAAACCGCATCCGCAAATGATTTTAGAGTTAATGGATGAGCTGGGGGCTGTTCCAGAGCGCACCCTGATGATAGGGGATACCAGTTTCGATTTGCAGATGGCACAAAATGCCAATGTTGCCAGATTAGGTGTAACTTACGGCGCTCATCCGCTGGAGCGGCTTTTGCCGCATGCGCCGCTTGCACACTTTGATGACTTCAGTAAACTGAGTCTATGGCTGCAGATCAACGCGTAATCTGTGCAAGCATAGCCTTGCAGGAAAAAGCACGTGGCGTAAAGTTCAGTTTGCCGGAGCTGGGCGAACGCACGTCAGGCTTTGTTGTTCGCTACAACGGTGTGGTGTATGGTTTTGTTAATCAGTGTGCCCATGTGCCGGTCGAGCTTGACTGGGACGAAGGTGACTTTTTCGACCTTACCAAGAATTATCTTATTTGTGCTACACATGGCGCGCATTATCACCCGCAAACAGGATATTGTGTGATGGGGCCGTGCAAAGGACGAAGCCTTAAGCCAATTACAGTTTCGGAGCAGGATGAGCATATCTATCTACAAGTGGATTCATTAAAGACCAACAAGTAACAAACATCACCATGAAGCCAATTAACGTTTTAGGAAAGAAACAGCATGTCTGAAATTAACCAAAGTAACCCCAACTGGGAACGCCAAACGATAGAGAAGCTGGCACTGTCTGCCATTACCGAGCAAAAGCGCTCACGTCGCTGGGGAATATTCTTCAAGTCACTGACCTTTATTTACCTGTTTGTCCTGCTTTTTTATGGCATGGACTGGATCGGTGGTAGCGGTAAAAGCAGCCTGGATCATACTGCGCTGATTGATATCCAGGGTGTCATAGGCAGCAGTGATGAGGTGAATGCAGACTCTGTTATTTCCAGCCTTGAAGACGCATACGAAAGCAAACATACCAAAGGTGTGATTCTACGCATTAACAGTCCTGGAGGTAGTCCTGTGCAAGCGGGTATCATCAATGATGAGATCAAGCGTCAACGCAAGCTGCACCCAAAAATCCCGGTGTATGCGGTGGTTGAAGATGTCTGTGCATCTGGCGGCTACTATATTGCCGTGGCGGCAGATAAGATTTACGTGGATAAAGCCAGTATCGTCGGTTCGATAGGGGTGTTGATGGATGGTTTCGGCTTTACTGGTGCCATGCAGAAGTTTGGGGTAGAACGGCGTCTGATGACTGCAGGTCAAAACAAGGCTATGCTTGATCCATTCTCTCCGGTGAATCCCAAGCATCAGGAGCTGGCTCAAAACATGCTGAACCAGATACACCAGCAATTCATTACCGTTGTGCGTGAGGGTCGTGGCAAGCGCCTGAAGGAAACGCCTGAAACTTTCAGTGGTTTGTTCTGGAGCGGTGAGAGTAGCATTCAGATGGGCTTGGCAGATGCTTACGGTAGCTCGGATTACGTGGCACGTGAAGTCATCAAGGAAGAAAACATTGTGGACTTCACCAGTCGTGAAGGATTTGCAGATCGCTTTGCCAAACGCTTGGGTGCATCGATTAGTCAGTCATTCTCAGCCAAGACGTTTGCTAGTTTACGCTAGTGCTTATGGGGTAGTGCTCGCGCTGTAGGTGCGTAATAAAAAAAGCCGTAAGCTTATGCTTACGGCTTTTTTACAGCTTACTTATCGCAAGCTTAGTTGCTCTGCATCTTTTGCTTGTAATACTTGATCAGCCCATTGGTTGATCCGTCATGATCAGTCACTTCCTGCGTACTATCAAGCTGAGGCAGTATCTTCTGTGCAATTTGCTTGCCGAACTCCACTCCCCATTGGTCGAATGAGTTGATATTCCAGATAATGCCCTGCACGAAAATCTTGTGCTCATAGAGTGCTATCAGCTTACCCAGTGTTTTTGGTGTAAGTTTGTCAAAAAGCAAGGTATTGGTCGGGCGGTTACCTGCGAAAACGCGATGCGGCATTAGTGTCATCAGCGTCTCATGAGGCAGGTTCTGCGCATCCAGTTCAGCCTTGACTTCCTTGGCAGTCTTGCCTTGCATCAATGCTTTGGTCTGCGCGAAGATGTTTGATAGCAAAATCTTATGATGCTCATTACCATTTTCACCGATGGCATACTGGCTGTGCAATGGAATCATGAAGTCGCATGGAATCAGCTTGTTGCCCTGGTGGATCAGTTGATAAAACGCATGCTGACCATTGGTGCCGGCTTCACCCCAAATGATGGGGCCTGTGCTGTAGTTGGTACGCTCGCCAGAGCGATCTACAAACTTGCCGTTACTTTCCATATCGGCTTGTTGCAGGTAGGCGGTGAAGCGCGATAAGCCTTGATCATAGGGCAAGATGGCATGCGTTTGCGCATGGAAGAAATTGTTATGCCAAATGCCAATAAGGGCCATGATGACCGGCATGTTTTCTTCAAGCGGAGCATTCCTGAAATGATTATCCATTTCATGGCCACCTTCCAGCATGGCTTCGAAATTATCCATACCGATATACAGGGCAATGGACAGGCCGATGGCTGACCATAATGAATAACGGCCGCCTACCCAGTCCCAGAACTCGAACATATTGGCAGTGTCGATGCCGAAATCGCTCACTGCTTTTGCATTGGTAGATAAGGCAACGAAATGTCTTGCGATATGGGCTTCGTTGATTGCAGACTCAAGAAACCAGGTACGTGCCGAGCGTGCATTGGTCATGGTTTCTTGGGTTGTGAAGGTTTTTGAGGCCACGATGAACAGGGTGTTCTCAGGCGTACATTTTTCCAAAGTTTGGGCCAGGTGAGCGCCATCAATATTAGAGACGAAATGTACGTTCAAATCACCGCTTGCGTAAGGTTTGAGCGCGGTACACGCCATCACCGGACCTAGGTCTGAGCCGCCGATACCAATATTGACGATATTGGTGATGTGCTTACCACTGTAGCCGCGCCAGTCACCAGAACGTACTCGCTCAGTGAATTCACGCATTTGTGCCAGTACGCGATTGACATCGGGCATTACATCATGGCCATCTACCAATACCGGGCTATTGCTACGGTTACGCAATGCCGTGTGCAGCACAGCGCGGTTTTCCGTAAAGTTTATTTTCTCGCCGGCAAACATGCGGTCGCGCCACTTTTCAACCTCGCAGTCACGAGCAAGTTGAAACAGCAGTCCCATGGTTTTTTCGGTAATCCTGTTCTTGGAGTAATCCAGGAACAGATCATCTAATTGCAGTGAGAATTTCTCAAAGCGCTCAGGATCTTCTGCAAACATATCGCGCATGAGAAGTGGGGAAATATCTTGCTGATGGGTACTAAGCTGTTGCCATGATGGCGATTTTGTTGGATTTGTCATGCTTTTTATTTAAGGTTAGTGTTCTTTGGAAAGTTATTAAGTTATCGGGTATCTATTAAGTGGTTGTTCTTTAAAGTGTCAGGCCAGCTTCAAAATTAAACCACCTAAAGGTGGCAAATTAATGAACAGGCATTGTGCAAAACCCATCCATGCCTCTGGGGTTGTCCTCAAGCCAGCGCCATTGCCCATATTGCTGCCGCCATAACAGGCAGCGTCGCTATTGAATAATTCTATATACTCTCCAGCTGATGGTACGCCAACCTGGTAGTCTTTGCGTGGCACGGGTGTGAAATTAAGTAATATTAATACAAAGCTGCCATCACGTGCACGTCTAATGTAACTCACCACCGACTGATCGACGTCATTGCAGTCTATCCAGTCAAACCCCTGTGATTCAAAATCCAGTTCATGCAGTGCCGGAACGTGTTTGTATAAATTATTCAGGTCACGGCTCGCATGCTGTATGCCCGAGTGCCAGTGAGTATCTAGCAAGTGCCAATCAAGGCTGGCGTTAACATTCCATTCGCGTCCTTGGCCGAACTCGTTGCCCATGAAGTTAAGCTTTTTGCCGGGGCTGGTCATCTGGTAGGTGAGAAGTAGGCGCAGGTTGGCAAACTTCTGCCAGGTGTCGCCAGGCATTTTATCCAATAACGAATGTTTTCCGTGCACTACCTCATCATGCGAAAACGGCAATACAAAATTTTCGCTATAGGCATATAGTTGACCGAAGGTTAATTGGTTGTGATGGTAGCGGCGGTGTATGGGATCATTTTCAATATATGCTAGCGTATCATTCATCCAGCCCATATTCCACTTCATGGAGAACCCCAAGCCCCCGAGATATACTGGCCTTGAAATCATCGGCCATGAGGTGGACTCTTCAGCGATGGTTAAGGCGCCCGGAAAATCCTCGTGCACCATGATGTTGAGTTGCTTGAGAAAATCGATGGCTTCCAGGTTTTCCCGGCCGCCAAATTTGTTAGGCAGCCATTCATCATGCTTGCGTGAGTAATCCAGGTAAAGCATGGATGCGACGGCATCGACCCTCAAGCCATCAATGTGGAATTCTGCCAGCCAGTAATAGGCATTGGCCAGCAAGAAGTTGCGCACTTCATTACGGCCATAATTGAAAATATAGGTTCCCCATTCCTGATGTTCCCCTAGCCTTGGGTCCTCATGTTCGAAGAGGGCGGTGCCGTCAAAACGCGCCAGTGCCCAATCATCTTTTGGGAAGTGGCCCGGTACCCAATCCAGAATTACTCCAATATTCGCCTGATGGCAGGCATCGATGAAGAACCTGAAGTCATCCGGGCTGCCAAACCGGTTGGTAACACCAAAGTAGCCAGTGGTCTGATATCCCCACGACTCATTTAGCGGATGCTCTGAGATTGGCAGCAGTTCGATATGGGTATATTGCATTTCCTGCAGGTAGGGAATCAGTTCTGCTGCAAGTTCGCGGTAGTTGAGAAAGTGCTCTTTGTCATCTCTGCGCCATGAGCCCAGATGTACTTCATAACAATTAAACGGGGTGTGCAGCCAGTCCGCGGTGCTGCGTGCACTCAGCCATTGCTGGTCTTGCCATGGATAGTTGCCAAGGATAGTGGTTTTAGCAGCAGTGCCTGGGCGCTGCTCAAAGCTAAAGCCATAAGGGTCGGTTTTGGTCAGAATGTTGCCGGTATATCGGTTACGAATTTCGAATTTATATAACTCGTTTACACTCAGGTCTGGAATGAAGATTTCCCAGATACCACTGCCGCCATGAACCCGCATCGGGTTCACCCGGCCATCCCAGCGATTGAAGTTACCAACAACACTGACTCGCTCAGCATTAGGTGCCCAAACTGCAAAACGCACCCCTTGCTTGCCTTGATGCGTACAGATATGTGCCCCCAGCGTTTTGTAGGCTTGTTTTAATCTGCCTTCACCAAGCAAGTGCAGTTCATCGTTGCTGAGCATTGGTACGAAGCTGTAAGGGTCGTGACGCTCGCTTAATTGACCGTCCTGTTCTATACGAATCTGGCAGGGAGAAGGGGGGGCGTCTGCGCCAGTCCATTCATATACGCCATGTCCGGATTTTTTTTGTAATGGCTCCCAGCCCTGCACTGTTTTAAGCCATACTTGTGAGACATAAGGTAAAAACGCACGAAAGATGTGCTTACCTTGCTCTTGATGTAATCCCAAATAAGCAAATGGATCATGATGTTTTGCATCAAGAATGAGGGCTAATTGCACGTTTTCTTTGGATTTTAACAATGTGTTCTTCTATAAAGTATATTTATATTATCTGGTACCAATTCTACTAGATTTCTAGCTACCATCGTGCCTATAATGTGTTAAATGTAACAAAATGTAACAAGGTGGCAACTTGAAGCCGAAATACAGCTTCGACTGTGTCAAACTATAGATCAGGAGTGACAAAAATGCAGCAGGATTCAACATCAACCAGATTTATTAGCGCACTTACTAAAAATACGATTGCCTTGATTTTAGCCGGTGGCAAAGGGAGTCGTTTAAAAAATCTGACAGACTGGCAAGCCAAACCTGCTGTTCCATTCGGCGGAAAATTCAGAATTATTGATTTCCCACTATCTAATTGCATGAACTCTGGAGTACGTAGAATCGGAGTTGTCACGCAGTACAAATCACACAGCCTGATGCAGCATATTCAACGTGGATGGGGGTTTTTGCGTGGCGAGTTCAATGAATTTGTTGAGTTGCTGCCTGCGCAGCAGCGTATACAGGAAGAATGGTACAAAGGCACGGCAGATGCAGTTTTCCAGAACCTGGATATCTTGCGCAATACCGGTGCAGAGTATGTGCTGATTCTGGCAGGAGATCATATTTACAAGATGGATTATGGTCAGATGCTGGCGGCGCATGTGCGTAACAAGGCGGACATGACGGTTGCCTGCATTAACGTGCCGCTTGCAGAGGCGAAGGCATTTGGCGTAATGGGGGTGGATGGTGGCGATAGGGTGATTGAGTTCGCTGAAAAACCTGACAAACCAGCCCCCATGCCGAGTGACCCTGAGCAGGCATTGGCCAGCATGGGTATATATGTGTTTAATGCGGCGTTTCTTTATGAGCAGTTAATCCGGGATGCAGACACTGCTGACTCAACGCATGATTTTGGGCATGACATCATTCCTTACCTGATAAAAAAGTATCGGGTATTCGCCCATCGCTTCACCGATAGTTGCGTAGGTGCGACTGATGGTAATTATTATTGGCGTGACGTTGGTACAGTTGATGCTTATTGGGAAGCGAACATGGAATTAACAAAAGTTATTCCTGAGCTTAATCTGTATGATAGGGAGTGGCCGATCTGGACCTATCAGGAGCAATTGCCGCCGGCTAAATTTGTATTCGATAATGACGAGCGTTGCGGAATGGCGACAGACTCACTGGTTTCTGGCGGATGCATTATCAGCGGTGCGAAAATTAGTCAGTCGGTATTATTCTCGGATGTGCGGGTAAACAGTTACAGTGTTATCCAGGACTCGGTTATTTTGCCTAAAGTGGATATCGGCCGTTATGTCACATTGAAGCGAGTTGTGGTCGATATGGGGACGCGTATCCCTGACGGTATGGAAATCGGGGTAAATCCAGAGCAAGATAGGAAGCGGTTTTATGTATCTGAAAGCGGTATCACATTGGTTACACCAGATATGCTGGGGCAGTCTTTGCATTCAGCACGTTAGTATCTGTGCGTGGCTAATCCAGCCACGCATTTCCGAATTAAGGGCGAATCCATGATAGCTAAGCGCCCCAAGCTCTACCTAAATCTCTACTGGCACATGCACCAGCCCGACTATCGGGACACCTTAACTGGTGAGTATGTGCTGCCCTGGACCTACCTCCACGCTATCAAAGATTACACTGACATGGCTTACCATCTTGAGGAAAATCCGGCAGCGCGCGTTACCTTTAACTTTGTGCCCATTTTGCTGGATCAGCTGGAAGACTATACCAAGCAATTTTTAAGTAATGATATTAAAGATCCTTTGCTGGCGATGCTGGCCAAGGGTAGCCTTGAATACTTATCCAAGGATGAGCGCTGCCTAATCGTCGATAGTTGTTTCAAAAGCCATCATGAAAAAATGCTGGAACCCTTTGCGCACTATCAGCGCTTGCATAATATCTATCGAGCCTTACAGGTAGAGGGCTCAACTGCTTCCAACTATCTTTCCGGCCAATACATGGCCGATTTGCTGGTTTGGTATCATCTGGCATGGACTGGCGAAAGCATACGTCGCAATAATGTATTCGTTCAGGCATTGATGGAGAAAGGCAGCCAGTTTACATTGCAAGAGCGCCTGGACTTGTTTGCACTGATAGGCGAACTGATTGCAGGGTTGATTCCAAGGTACAAGCAATTGCAACAAAGCGGCCAGATCGAGATTTCCACCACGCCGCATTACCATCCTATTCTGCCGTTACTGCTGGATTTCAAATCCACTCGCGATGCCATGCCTTTTGCACCGCTACCACATTGTGGGCAATACCCGGGCGGGCGACAACGCGCCCAAGCGCATATAGAGGCTGCCCAAGCTTCCCATGCCAGACGCTTTGAAGAGCCTTCAGTCGGCATGTGGCCAGCAGAGGGCGGCGTCTCACATGCTGCACTGTCATTGATGGCTGAGAATGGCATCAAATGGGCAGCCACAGGCGAAGGTGTGCTGGCCAATAGCTTGTATAAGTCTTTTGATAATACCGACCTGCCACCACGACAGGAGTATCTGTATAAGCCTTACCGGGTTACTGATGGGAGTCATGACATTGTTTGTTTCTTCCGTGATGACCGCCTTTCCGACAAGATTGGTTTTGAGTATTCCAAACAGTATGCCACTGAAGCCGTGAATGACTTTATCCAGTCGCTGGAAGCTATTTACGAAGGGAATGACACGCCACAAAACCCGGTGGTCAGCGTTATTCTGGATGGTGAAAATGCCTGGGAATATTATCCCTATAATGCCTATTATTTCCTGAGCGAGCTTTATGAGGCCCTGGTGGCTAACCCTCATATTGAGATGACAACGTTTAGCGATATCGTCGCCAAATCCAAGAATATACAGCACGGTGATCTCGAAACGCTGCCCCAAATTGCTGCAGGTAGTTGGGTATATGGCAGCTTTAGCACTTGGATAGGCTCATCTGAAAAGAATCATGGCTGGGATTTGTTGTGCGAAGCCAAGAAGTGTTATGACAGGGTCATGCAGGCCCATGTACTTAACCCTATAGAGATCCGGGCTTGTGAGCGTCAACTCGCCATTTGTGAGGGGTCGGACTGGTTCTGGTGGTTTGGGGATTACAACTCATCGGTGAGTGTAGATAGTTTTGATCGCTTATATCGTCGCAACCTGGCTAACTTATACCAGCTTCTCAAACAACCGGTTCCAGAAGCGCTTAGCCATGCCATCAGTGTAGGCGCGGGAGACCCCGCAGTTGGCGGAACTATGCGCAGGGGCCAGGAGCTAGAGTAAGCAATGTCAGGTCATTTGTTGACCGGCGTCTTGGCGAGTATTTACGCAACTACTGCACACTCCTCAAGATCAGGTAATGGAAAATATCCATGATGTTAGTCACAAAGGGTAGCTGAGGTATAGATCATGGAATTTTATGCGTAATTTACTGAATACACGCCGGGCAGGGGTTTTGTTGCATATCAGTTCGTTGCCCACAAATAACTTGGGGCAGGATGCATTTCGATTTGTAGATTTTTTGCATGAGATAGCGGCGAAAGTCTGGCAGACATTACCGCTCAACATGCCGCATGCCGATGGCTCGCCTTATCAGTGTTTATCCGCCCATGCTGGCAATCCAGATTTTATCTGTATGCAGACCTTGCAACAACAAGGGTTGTTGGCTGCAGATGATCTTGAACAAGGGCATGGCAATGCATACTTGCTCGACAAGGCATTGCTGAGTTTCGAAGTGCAAGGGGATGCTAAAGCCAAAAACAGTTTTGAGGAGTTTTGCAAGGAACATGTTTACTGGCTGAATGATTTTGCGCTGTTTCTGGTATTGCGCTCCCATTTCCAATCAGCCAGCTGGAATCTGTGGCCGGATGCCTACAAGCACCGTGAACCGCAAACCATGCAAAGTGTGCAGCAACAGTTTACACGTCAATTGGATGTCATTAAATTCACGCAGTATTTGTTTTTCCAGCAATGGCATGCTTTAAAACACTATGCCAACAGCAAGGGTGTAGCGCTATTTGGGGATATTCCCATCTTTGTTGCATTTGATAGCGCTGACGTTTGGGCGCATCCGGAGCTGTTTAAACTGGATGCAACAATGAATACGACGGTAGTGGCTGGCGTTCCACCGGATTACTTTTCGGCCGTGGGCCAGCGTTGGGGTAATCCGCATTATGACTGGCAGGCGATGGAGCAAACCGGCTTCAGCTGGTGGTTAGCGCGTATATCCACGCAGCATGAACTGTTTGACATGGTCAGGATAGACCATTTCAGGGGACTGCAAGCGGCATGGGAGATTCCTGCGCAAGAGGAGACTGCCATCCATGGAACGTGGGTGTTGGCACCTGGTGATGCACTGTTGCATACAATCACGCAGCAGTTTCCGGATATTGCATTAGTCGCAGAGGATCTGGGAATCATCACACGTGAGGTGGATGAGCTCAGACACAAGTATCACTTGCCGGGCATGAAAATACTGCAATTTGCTTTTGATGGTGGTCCTGACAACCCCTATCTTCCAGAAAATATAGAGCCCAACAGTGTCGTCTACACCGGCACTCATGACAATGACACTACACTTGGCTGGTACTTATCTCTGGATGAGCATCAGCGTTATCACCTGCATGCCTATCTTGGTGATAATGCGCCATCTATGCCTTTTGCCTTGGTGGAACTCGCGTTATCATCGGCTGCAAACCTCGCAATAATACCTATGCAGGATTTGCTGGAGCTTGATACCACGCACCGCATGAATATTCCCGGTACCGCTTTGGGCAACTGGCAATGGCGTTTTGACTGGAGCCAGCTAAAACCGGAAATGCAGGAAAAAATCACTGGCCTGATAGCCCAGCATGGTCGTTGCTGAGGCTGAACTGATAGGGCATAGCTGATCTCTGAGGTCGGCAGTGATCAATAAATATCAATTACGCTTTTGGGAGCAAATGATTTGGCCAAAACTGTAGCGTTGTTGTTTGGCGTACACGCCCATCAACCGGTGGGTAATTTTGAGCAAGTGCTGGATGATGCACAATTGCGCTGTTATGGTCCTTTTTTAAGGACACTACATGAATACCCGGACTTTCACTTTGCCATTCATATCAGTGGCTGGCTGCTTGAGTATATGCTCAAGAAGTTTCCTGAAGACATGGCCTTGCTCAAGGAAATGGTGGCACGTGAGCAAGCGGAGCTTTTTGGCGGAGGCTTCACCGAGCCGGTGCTGGCGGCCATCCCGTTACGGGACCGCATGGGCCAGATTGAGCAGTTGTCACAACAACTCAAAAGCAATATGGGCGGGGTGCCTCAAGGTGCCTGGCTGACCGAGCGGGTGTGGGAAGCTACTGTGGTGCCTGCACTGGCAGATTCTGGCATACGCTATGTGACGGTGGACGATTATCATTTTACATGTACCGGCAAGGCACCGGATACGCTAAGGGGCTATTTCAGTACCGAGGAGGATGGCCGCCAGATTGATTTGTTCCCCATTTCCGAACAGCTGCGCTATCGCCTACCATTTTCGCCAGCCGCCGATGCAGTGAGTTACCTTGAAAGTCTGGCTGACGATACCAGACAAGCTGCCGCAATTTATTTTGATGATATTGAAAAGTTCGGCATATGGCCTGAGACCTATGAGTGGGTTTATGAAAAAGGGTGGCTCAAGCAGTTTATTGAAGGTGTGCTGAAGTCACGCATTATTAAACCCATGCGTTATAGCGATTACCATGCCATGGCTCGCGGACACGGAGTGGTGTATCTGCCGACCACATCCTACAGTGAGATGAATGAGTGGACGCTGCCCGTTCCTGCAGCGCATCAATATGCCGACCTGGTGGCGCAGGAAAAACATAACAACCGCTTTGAGATCACCAAGCCTTATGTACGCGGCGGCATCTGGCGAAACTTTTTCATGCGCTATCCTGAGTCTAACTGGATGCACAAGCGGATGCTGACACTGTCGACAAGATATCACTCAATTCCCGAAAATAAAAAAACGCCGGAAATGTTGGCAGCCCTATATGAGTCGCAAGCCAATGATGCCTATTGGCACGGCTTGTTTGGGGGGCTTTACCTGCCACATCTGCGGCGCGCAATATATAACGCCATGCTGCGCCTGGAGGCACTGCTGGATGTGGCTACGCACAGGACCAACAAAGTCGTCATGGATATTGACCTTGATGGGTGCGATGAAGCCTTTCTGCAAAATGGGGTACTTCAGGTGGTTGCCAAAGTCGATGGAAATGCTTCCATATTCGAGTTTGACAGTTACAAGTTGCACCATAACTTTGGGGATACCCTGACCCGGCAGGCTGAGCACTACCATCGCAACGTGCATGCACAGCCTGAGCCGCTAAGCCAGGGCCAAACTGTATCTGGCCAGGGCATTGCTAATCCGCATGAACGCATGAGTGCCAAGCATGAAATCACGCAAACAGACTTGGCTGTAGATCAATATCGTAAAGCCTTATTCTGCGATTTTTTCACGCCTGCAGATGAAGCCATACAGCCTGTGCATTACAAGCGTCCAACAGCCGTCAAAAACACCCTGGATTTTCATGCCACCATTAATAGTGGCGAGGTATACAAGAAATTTTCCCTGATCGGTAGCCAGCTAATAGCACACTACGATTTCGCCAGCATGCCTAAAGGCATGTTCAAGGTGGAGATCAACCTGGCAATGCCCAGTTGTGACGGGCCGGCAGGTCGGTTCCGCATGGGTAGCGACATCCTTGGTGGGTTTGGCCAGCTATTGAATATAGCTTCGCTTAAGCATATTGCATTAGAAGATGAAGTCCTGGGCGGAGCGCTACACTTATTCAGTAGCGTGCCTTGCAAGTTGACCAGCCATCCGCACTTTAGCGTATCGCAGTCGGAAGCTGGTTTTGAAAAAATCATGCAGGCAGTCACTTTGGAACTGGAGTGGCCATCGAAAGCCCTTACTCAGGGATTTGAGATCAAGATTGAGGTGATCTGACTGTTTTGGATATGACTGTAAGAAAACTGTCATAAATTAGGCGTAGGCTGATTGCATAGGGGAGTATCCATCATATGCAATCAGCTAAAGATTATTATAAGAGCGACGGTTTAAACCAGGATCAGCAACGTTGCGGTTGGGGCACGAGTATTCTGGCGCTTCCTGATCTAGGCAGGCTTCTGCAGGAAACCCAATCGTCGCAGGAGTTACAGGGCATACTTAAACAGCGCAAACTCAACGCGCTATTTCAGCCTATCATTGATTTAAACAGTGCATCCGTATTCGGCCATGAAGGATTGATTCGGGGGCCAACAGACAGCCTGCTGCATTCTCCGCTGGAGCTGTTTGCGGAAGCTGAGTTGAATCAGGTAGGGGTCGAGGTTGAACACTTAAGTCGCCAGATCGTTCTTGAGTCTTTTGCGCAAGCCGGTAATGCCAGGAAGCTATTCCTGAATGTCAGTCCCGCCTCGCTGGTACAACCCAATTTCGACAAGAGTGCCACGCTTTCCTATATTGAGAAGCTGGGGCTTAACCCTAGAAATATCATCATAGAGCTGACCGAGAGCGCTCCGTGCCTGGACTTTAAACTCATTTACCGGGCCGCAGAGCACTACCGCAACATGGGGTTCAAAATCGCCATGGATGATTTGGGCGAAGGTTTTTCGAGCCTGCGTCTATGGTCGGAGTTGCAGCCGGACTACGTCAAAATAGACAAGCACTTCATCCGCGGCATCAACACAGATCAGGTGAAGCTCGAATTTGTACGCTCTATCCAGCAAATTGCCCAAAGCTCGGGTGCCTATGTCATTGCCGAGGGCATTGAAACCGAGGCTGAGCTGCTAGTAATCAAAGACCTTAAGATTGCCTATGGACAAGGTTATCTGCTAGGGCGCCCAGCGCCAAAAATGCTCGCAGAGCTGCCAGAAGAAATAAAGGTACTGCTTAATATCAATACTGTACGCGTATATCAGGCTGCAGCGATTAATGCGCAGAACCGCAGCAATGTCAGCAAGCTCATCAAGTATGTCCCTACAGTGAGCCCCAATGCGACGAATGAGGATGTCTATCATTTGTTCCAGAACAACAGCAATTTGTATTCATTGCCGGTGGTGGATCAAGGCCGCCCAGTGGGCCTGATTAGCCGCTATTCCATGATCGATGGTTTTGCCCGGCCATACCAACTGGAACTTCACGGCAAGCGGTTATGTGCTACCTTTATGGACAAGCAGCCATTGATTGTAGATAAAGGCATGAAACTGCAGGCACTTAGCGGGTTAATTACCGATATGGAGCCACATCATCTTTCGAATGGCTTCATTATCACGGACGATGGTAAATATCTGGGGATGGGGGGAGGACATGATTTATTGCGTGAAATAACGCAGATGCAGATTAATGCCGCACGTTATGCCAACCCATTAACCATGCTGCCTGGCAACGTCCCTATCAGCGAACACATGGATCGGTTACTGGAGGCTGGCATTACTTTTTACGCATGTTATTGCGATCTCGATAGTTTCAAACCCTTTAATGACGCCTATGGCTTCAGGCGGGGCGATGAGTTGATACAGTTTGTCGGTAAGTTGCTGGGGGAGGCTATCGCCAGTGAGTTTGATTTTGTCGGCCATGTCGGCGGTGATGATTTTATCGTGCTGTTCCAGAGCGATGACTGGGAAAAGCGATGTGAAAAAATACTGGATAACCTCAAGCAGGTAATGCCCGACTTCTATGACCAAACTGACCAGGCACGTGGTGGTGTCGAAAGTGAGGACCGCCTGGGTAATAAATTATTTTACCCTTACGTGAGTATGTCAATTGGGGCTGTGAGAGTCGACCCGAGTAGCTTCCCCAGTCATCATGAGATTTCTACGGCGACGGCTTTCGCCAAGAAGCAGGCCAAGAAAATCGCGGGCAATAGCCTGTTTCTTGAGCGCAGGATGCCGCACCCAGGGCTTAACAAAGCGGTTTGACCAGCCGGTCAAACCGCTTTCAATTATGCTGGCTGGGTAATGCCTGTGGGCTTGCTGTCAGGAAGCTGGGAAATAACTTGGCTCGCCACGCTGCTGAGGTAGGGAAGAGATTGCAGTGCCAACATGGTTACCCAAAGTTGCGCATCAATATTACCGAAGCCGCGCGTCAACAACATAGCGCTAGCAGATAGTATCAATGCAAGCAGCAGCAATAGCTCCTCACGTATCGGATTGATCAAGTCTAGCTTGCTGCCGACCACCTTGCCTTTAGCCGTCACTTTAAATACCCCGTGCTTCTGGATAATACCCATCATCACGCCTCGTGCAATGGCGTGCGATAGACCCAGACTGGCAAGCGAAGCGCCGAAAATATCGAGCCAGCCGCAGCGCATGGTCTTGCGGTATAGCACAGGCCCCAAGGCGCCTTTAACTAGCAGGAAGCACAGGATAGGGGTGAGCATGATGGCAACAGGCAAACTGAAAGCCTTGGGGAAGGCCAGCATGGCCAATGTCCAGCCGATGGAGCCCATAGTGAATATCAGTTGCAAAGCATCGCCAAGCCAGCCAAACCAGCCGGTCAGGAAGTGATAGCGCTGACCGAAGGTGAGGGTGGAGTCACCCAGTAACTTAGGTGTATGGTGCTTTAATATCTGCATTGCGCCGAATGCCCAGCGGAAGCGTTGCGACTTCAAGGCATTAAAGTCACTCGGGGTAAGCCCGCGGCCAAAGGTTTCATCGATATAACGCAGCTCGTAACCGGCCTCCAGCAGGCGCAGGCCCAGTTCCGTATCTTCGCAAATACACCACTCGGACCAGCCGCCACTATCGGCTAAAGCCTGATGGCGTACCAATGTCATGGTGCCATGCTGTATCAAGGCATTGCGCTCATGACGATGATGCATTCCGATACGGAAAAATCCTTCGAACTCCCAGTTGCTCATGCGGCGGAAGAAATTATTTTCCCAGTCACGGTGTGCCTGTGGTGCTTGCACCACCGCCACCTGGGCTTCAGCAAAGTGAGGTACCAGGGTTGCCAGCCAGTCTGGAGTGACCTCATAGTCGGCATCGACTACGCCGATGACCTGCGCTTTGGGATTGGTCTGTTGTAATGCAAAATTAAGTGCTCCAGCCTTGAACCCCGGCCATTTTGGCAGGTGGAAGAAACGGAAGTTGTCCGGAAGCGTTGCCATATAGGCTTCGACCGGCTTCCACTTGGCTTCGTCTTTGGTGTTGTTGTCGATCACCAGTACTTCGTAATGGGTATAGTCCAGCTTGACCAGGCTTTCGATGGTAGCAATCACCATTTCCGGCGGCTCGTTGTAGCAGGCAAGGTGTATGGAAACAAACAGCTCCTGGTCGCTGGGTAAGGGGGCCGCACGCTTGTAGGCACGGCGCCATGGCCCCTTGAACATCACTTCGCTGAACTCGACGCCATAAATCATGAGCACGGCAGAGGTCAGGCCCATGCCTATAATGAGTCCTATCAGGACGATAAAGTCGCGTAAGGTGTAGTAGTAGTCGCCTGGTAAATTCCAGGCAACAACCAGCGTGGTAATGCAGGCCTGCAGTATGACTGCCAGCGAGATACGGCCACCTAGCCCCCAATGCCTGAAGCGCCAGGCGATAAACATGATAGGTAAGAACGCAATGGCAGTAGCCCAGATGGCTTTCGCTAACCAGCGGTTGTCTTTAGGCACCGCTCCATTAAGGGAGTATTTTGGATTGCGGTTTGCATCGAACATGCCCCAATAGGCACCGGCCCAGCCTTCCAACTTGACTTTCCATGGCTGGTCGAAAGCTTCCATCAGGTAGTAGTCGTAATTCTGGTAAGCGGATTTGGCCAGGAATTCGCGTACAAAACGCGCCTGGTTAACGCCAGTCGCGACCGAGGCCCCAATCGTTGGCCCCTTGCTAGGCCAGCCGATTTCGGTAATGACAATTTTCTTGCGTGGATAGGCCGTCATGAGCTCTTTGTAGCGCTCCAGCGTGTAATTGACTGCCTGCTCAATTGGCACCCCTTCATGATAGGGCAGTAGATGCACTGCGATGAAGTCCACATGCTTGACCAGCTCAGGATTCTTTAACCAGACATGCCAGGGTTCTGCGGTCGAAACGGGAGTTTTCAGTTCGCTACGGAAAGCATCCAGATACAGGATGAGTTCTTGTACCGGGAGATCATTACGCAATAAGGATTCGTTACCCACGATTGCACGCTCTATATGCGGGTAGCTTTTGATCTTGGCCTTAAGCGCGTCAATCTCGCGGTTGTTGGCGCGCATGTCCGGCCCAATCCAGGCACCGGCAGTTACATTAAATCCAAGGTTGGAGGCGAGGGCGACTACTTCCGGGTTTTCCAGTGAGCCGTAAGTACGAATACGATTGGTATAGGGTTTCAGTAACTTAAGGTCTTGCGCCAGTTCCGCAGTACTGGGGAAGTTCTTGTCCAGTGGACTTTGGTCTTTCTGAAAACCGCTGTAGGCAAAACCATGCACGATATGCGGTGCATCCAGCAATAATATGGCCCGGTTTGCTGCAGCCCATATGCCGAAATGAATAAGCGCAATGGTTAGCGCAAAAAGCAGGGGAATAGAGAGAAGCTTGATATGTTTGGTCATGTGTGGATCAGGGACTCTTGAATGTTAAGGGCAATACGCTTAGGCCAACTGGTGACGGCAAGCATGATAACTAGCGCCAGCCAGGCATACGCCTGAATGTTTAATGGTTCTGATGCCAGGAAAATACCCATGGTAGTTAACGCAATCACGTTGATATGACGGTAATATCGCCAGTTTGTTCTAAGCCAGTCTGGTTTAGGTTGAACTAGCCACACTCCGATCGCCAGCTGCAACACCGGCAGCATGTAAATCGATAGAGGGAAGTCGCGGTAACGCCCATCCAGATTGTAGAAAAAACCAGAGAGGGAAGGCATGGCTTTGGAAAGTGGCTCTATTACCCATGCTTTGGGCATCAGCAAAGCGCCTGCAATGGCTGCTCCCATTACCAGCACCAGCAGGCCGATACGCATGGCAATCTGGCTGAGATTGTCCTTGGATGCACTTTCATTCGGTTTTGCGATGAATGCGGGTATTGCCAGCAGCACAGCCATGCCTGCCAGATTCAAGCCACCCAATGCTATCCACTCCATGCTGTCGCGACAAGCAATTATCAGGTATTCCAGCTGCAACATGGCCAGCGCCCCTGCTGAGGCACCTAGCGTGGCCATGCCAAAAAGTGCTGCTGCACGACGCTCGCCAAATGCTATGGCTATGGCCAACCAAACCAACAAACCTGCCAATGACCAGTAAACCGGCTGCAGTCCATCATGTCGTTCTGCGACTTCGCCGGTGAAGTCAAACTTTGGTTGCAAATTGGTATCGAACAAGCCCCAGTAGCCGCCGACCGCGCCTTCTAGCAAGCGCTTCCAAGGCTGGTCCATTGCTTCAATAACGTTATATTGCCACTTGGCTTCCTGCGCCCGTTGCAGGAATTCCCGCATGTACTTGGCCTGGCTGATGGCGCTTGGTACCGAAGCATTGCGGTGACGGCCTGCGGAAGGCCAGCCGGTTTCACCAATCAGCAGTGGTTTGCTGAATGTTTTTGATAGCTTGTCCATTACTACATTGACATGATTGATGGCATTGCTCACGGGCTGTGGGTCATCTTCCCAATAGGGCAGTACATGCACGGTCACGAAATCTACTGAAGATTCCAGTGTGCGATGCCTGAGCCAGTACTCCCAGACATCCGCATAAGTTACCGGTACTTTGGTGGCCTGTTTTGCTTTATGCAGATAATCGGCCATTGCTTGTTCAGTCTGTTCGCCACGTAACAGCACCTCATTACCTACCACCAGGCCGGTAACTGTTTGTGGATACTGGTTGGCAAGCTTTATGGCCAGATTCAGCTCCATGTCGTTTTCAGCCTTGACCCAGCCTATCCATGCGCCAAGCAATACTTTCAGACCGATTTTCGATGCTGCTTCCGGAACATAGTCCAGCCCTTGCGCTACAGAGTAGATACGCACGCACTGTGAGCGCTGTGATAGTAGTTTGAGATCACTGTCTATCTGAGACTGACTTATTCTAAAGCCCTTGATAAATGGAGACTGCCCCTCACCATAATAAGGTGCATAGGATACGCATTGAAGCTTGCCATCAGTTGGCAGTTGAGGCTCTGTCAGGGCGACAGGCTTGTTCTGTTGCCAAAACCATAGAGCGATTAATGCGAGTATTGCGAGGTTAAAAAAACCATAACGCCATAACGCCTGGGTGTGGGTGTTAGTCATAAAGTTCTGATTAGGTTCCCGAGAGCTGGTGTGTTGAGCCTATACAGGCAATGCGGATGTTTGCAGGGGTTGACTGTTATTAAGTGTGTCTATGATAAAGCAGGTGCCAGACAAAAACAAAATGATTACAAAAAAAATGAAAATGATGTTTGTCATCGCTACATCACGTTGGCACATCGCGTTACAATACGGCATGTTATTGATTATGGTAAAGCTCGCATGAAAAAAGTTGTAATAGCGTTAGTTGCTTTTGTTTTTGTCAGTGGTGCTGAAGCCAAACCGACCTTTACCAGCCAGAATTACAGTGGTGTATATGCCTGCAAGGGTAACAATGAGTTGGTCGGTGATTATGAAATGACCGCAACCCTCAAATTGAAGCGGATCAGCAGCTATGGTCGTTTTGGTACATATGAATACTCAACAGAAACTGAAAACTCAGTGACCTATCTGGGACAGGCGGTTGCCGATGGCAACCGTATGGCACTGACCTTTAAATTGTCGGATGGCCGTAATGCCGAGTTCAGTACAGGTGTTGCCGAGATCGTCAAGAACCCGCAGGGGCACTGGAGCTTTCGTAATATGTATTATGAGGCAGATGATACCGGCGGTAACTATGGGTCAGAGTATTGTGTAATGAAAACTCTGCCAGTCAAAGTCATCAAGAAGAAACCTGCTCAATAGAATTGAGTGCACCACCAAATTTCTGAAAAAAGCCCGGCATGCCGGGCTTTTTAGTTGGTCAAAGCTTGTCCACGCCCGATGTTTAGTTGGTGCGATTTCAATAAACCTAAAAACGGGGCACTGTTGAAGACTTGGTATTCATGGACTCTTGCACCAAGTATAGGGTCGCCATGACTCACCGCATCAGTTGTTTCTGCAATGGAGGGGTGGCACATCAGGGTGCAGACGGTTTCAGTATTTTGTGCAAGGTTTAGCCATACACTTAACCTACGCTGGTAGTCTTCAGCATTACCATCAAAGTCATATACGCCAAGTAGCAGCTCGGAGCATCTGAAGCCGGCCTGTTTAGCTTGGCTAGCCAGTTGTTTAGCCCCTAGCTGCCTGATGATGCCAGCCTTAAAGCCTGCCTGTCGGGGCGGGCGGGCGATACGTAACCATGGCAGCTTGTCGCCGTAGCGCGCAGACAGTATGTTCAGCAATACCTCGCGAATCTGCGGCAACTGATGCACATGTTGGTGCCCATCTACGTAGTCTGGTTGTGTTCCCAAGGCTTTTTCAAAGTTATCCAGCTGGGTATTGATGGCCGCATGTATCTTTTTTACAGGCAGGCTATGGCTGACTGCCCTGGCAATTAGCAGGGGTAATGGATATTTTAGTGGCTGCGTGTATTGGGTGAAGTCGAGATGCAGACCTATATCTGCTTTATCACGAATTTCTTTGGTTATCAGCATCGCAGCAGCTGGCCAGCGCGGACTCAATGTCATGCAGGATGTGGCGCTCAGGCGGCCTTGCTGAATCAGCGCAATAATGGCTGCATCGATGCCGGCACTTTGCGCAAAATCATCTGCACAAATGATAATGGGTTTCATGGTGCCTTAAATGCCCAATAGCGGCTGAGCAGATAGGTACTTACCGCTACCACTACCATGACTGCCGCCAGCACCAGCCAGAAAGGCAGCTTGGTGAAATGTAACGCACTTAATACCAGTAGCTGGTTAGCCAGAAAGCCACCACAAGCAATCGTTAGGAATCTCGGCAGGGCATGGCTATGCGTGGTTTTCTGTGTTGAGAACGAAAATGCCCGGTGTCCAAAATAACTAACGGGAAAGGCGCACATAAAACCTAGCACGTTGGCATAGGCGGGGGTGAGCAGGGTGCTTGTTTCCAGGCTAACTGCGACGATGTAGTGAACAAGTGCGGCAAGCGCACCTATGATGGTGAACCATGATGCCGAGCGTTGTAGCGCTGCTGATCTAGTAAGCATCTTTGATCACGCTCATTCTGGTTTTGCCAGTGGCTTGACTACTTCGGACACTATATAAGGTGGACGTCCTTTGACCTCGTCATAAATGCGTGCCAGGTATTCGCCGAGAATCCCGATAAATAACAACTGCACGCCTGAGAGGAACATTGTGCTGGCAACCACAGTGGGCCAGCCAGGGATGGATTCATGGAAGAACAATGCATCTATCACCACAATCACGCCATAAGCAAAGGATAGCAGTGCCAATATCACACCCACGGCACTGGCTAGCCTCAATGGCATAACTGAAAAGCTGGTGATGCCTGTCCAGGCCAGACCCATCAGGCGCAGGCGTGAAAATGTGCTTTCACCATGCAGGCGCGGCAAGGGCGTGTATGGAATTCCGATGGACTTATAACCTACCCAGGCATAAATCCCCTTCATGAAACGATTGCGCTCCGGTAATGAGCACAATGCATCGACCACCTTTCTATCCATCAGCCTGAAATCACCTGCATCTTGGGGGATGCTGATTTGTCCACCCAGGCTGATGGCACGGTAAAACAGTCTGGAGCCCCAGCGTTTGAAATGGGATTCCACATGCCGGTCATCACGAACCGCATACACCATGTCGTAGCCTTCACGCCATTTTTCCAGCATCACTATCAATAGCTCGGAGGAGTGTTGCCCATCGGCATCCATGCAAATCACGATATCGCCCCGGGCATACTCCAAGCCGGCAGTAATCGCATATTCCTTGCCGAAGTTACGCGAAAAACGAACCAGCGTGGTATTGAACTGGTTAGCCAGTTCACGCACCAGGAAAGCAGTGTGGTCGCGACTGCCATCATCGACCACCACAATATCCCAGCTGGAGGTCAGCGACTTGAGTCGACTACTGATGTTTTCCAGCGTACTGCGTATGGCAGCAACCTCGTTGTATGCCGGAACTATCACGGTAATATGGGGGTTGCTACGGCTGCGATCTGCTTGCATTTGCGTGTTTTCGATGTTCATGGATGATTGGTGAATTAGCCTTGTGGAGAGCTGGGTCTGCGTTGCAAGCCTGTTAGCTTACGCCTGTCTTTGACCACTGCCAATGTGGCCCCCAGCCGCTCTATGATACCGATTACAGTGCCCTGCAGTACTTTATCGCAGTGCATGCTGGTCGTAGAGATATAAAAGTCAGCAGCTACCCAGTCTTTAGTGACTTTGAAGCGCTTGTCCAGATAGGCCGCGCCCTGGATGGATTCAGCACAAATGGCGACCAGGTAAGGTCCCTTGTGATGCGTATTCTTGTCTTCGGAAATCTTTTCCTCAAGAATTTCCGAAGCCTCACGCAGGCTGCTGGACCAATAGTCTGCTTCCCAGCTTTTTTCTGCATTAGCCAGATTACCTGCAAAATTGTTGTAGTAAACATATTCATAGGGATGCAGGCGTAGCATGGTAACGGCGGTGACCGACATAAGTGCCAGATTGATGACGGCATATCCCAACCGTGTTTTTTTGTGATCCTGCAAGGCAGACCAGACGAAGTGGATGCCAAGCGCTGCAAATATAGTCAAGGGCGGCACCACAAAAGTAAAGTGGCGCACGCCGTTATACAAAGCAGGATCATCCCACAACACAAAAGCCAGCGGAAACACAGTAGCGACAACCAGGCTTAGCCAGGCGAGCAAAGTGGGGGTGCTGCACGACATGACTTGCTTACGCTTCATCACAGTGAGCAATAGCAAACCAGCCAACCCTAGTAATACGACCTCCGGCAGGCGCACCAGCAGGTATTCCAGTAAATAGGTACGCGATACATTACCAATGCTGACGACTTCACCATCCATAATTGTCAGCATATTGAATGCAAAATGCGAGAAAGCATGTGCCGCCTCAAGCGGATGCGACGGCGACATCACGCCCCAGGGCCAGAATATCGCCATTAACGCAAATGCAACCAGACCTGCCGGTATCAGCCGGTAAGCGCTTTGCATGATGAACTGTAATCTGCTGCGTAATGCGCTTTCATAGTGCCAGGCTGCGATTACGATGATAATCACCAGGTAGATGGCGGCAAATACTCCGCCAATACGCAACCCTAATGCGCTACCAACGGCGATGCCCAGTTTGATGCTGAGGTTTAATGATGGCTTGGGCAGGCGCTGCGCAATCAGCATGGTGTAATACAATGCCCAGGTCATGCAGGTGGCAAACGGGATATCTTTGGTATGCGTGAACATGGCACCTGACCAGGCACCTGTGACTGACAGCAGGGCAATGACTATAAAACCGGCGCGCTCACCACCCAGTTCGCGGGCAATTTTGTAAGCGGCAATAATCCCAGCCAGGCCGAACAGGGCTGACAGCAAATGGCGCATATCCCAGACCCAGATAGTGACGAACTTCTCCAGGCCAGCGGCAATCAGGTCGAAGAATCCACCATACAGGTATAGGTTTTTGTAATGAAATGCAGACTGGTCAGCAAAGCCCGAGCTGTAGAACTGCAAAAGCAGCCTGCCGTATATATGTTGTACTTCCTCGTCATTACTGATGCCGTATTGACGAAAGGTGAGGGCGATAAAAATGGCCAGGGCGACGAGTAGCGCGAGACTTGAGTTGCGGAACAGCTTGGCTGAAAACACGATGAACTCTACTTTGAGTAATTTAAAATTGCGCGATTATACTATGGACACTTGGGTTACTTTCCATAGATTAAGTTCAGGATATGAGCCGGGATTTTTTTATGTAATCAGGCAGGATTAGCGCTTGCCTGTCATGCAAGAAAAAAGAGCCTCTCCGGCTCTTTTTTCTTGCTGCCCTGATTTTACTGAAAGTCAGGCTGGCGCTGTATTTTAACGAGCACTTCTGCGGCGCACCATAAAGCCCATCAAGCCAAGCCCGGCCAACATCATGCCGTAAGTTTCAGGTTCTGGAACAGCGGTGATGAAAGCGTGATTGTCTGTTTCAAAAGCGTTTTGATTAGCGGTGAAAGTGACTTTTGTAATCACTTCATTCGTTCCGGCAAACACATTGAAATAGGCTGTGTTGGACCAATTATTATCGAGGCCGAGAACAGAGTTATCGTAGGAGCCAAGTAATGTGTCCCCGTTGTAAAAACTCACGCTATTCCATGGGTCGGGGTCTGGTGAGCCCCACAGGAAGCCAAAGTATGTGACTGGAGCAGCAAATGTCACTGTGCCGGTAACGTTAGCACCAACGGACCAGAAGTTATCCTCTGAGCCGACAGGTCTCGCTGCCAAGCCGGAAATGCCATCTGTCGATGGGTTGAATAAGGCGCCGCCGCTGTAGCCAGTTGGCAAAGCGCCTGTGGTTGCGGTCGAATTGTTGATGGGTGATACACCAAAATCAACATTGGTTGTACCTGCTACATTGGAAGTTGGTCCTGCTGTAATTGTTGTTGTTAAAGCATTGGCTGAAGCAGCGTATAGGCTCAACAGCAATGTAGCAGATAAGGCGACGGCTTTTCTCATGATATCCCCTAAAACTTATTTAAAATAAGACGGTTTATAAAATTATTTTGGTAACCACACTTGCTGGGCATGATTATTATGGGATTTTTATATGAGGTATATAGTCCGAACGGACTAATAAAAAAGCATTTTTTACAACGAAAATCAACGGGTTCAGGGGTGGGTGATTATAGTGAAATGTAAATTATTACAATTGGTTATTATGCTTTTTTAATGCCCATTCTATATGCTCATTTAAAATTGCAGATGTCGCATTCAAGCGGCTGGTTAATGCCTCAATAACCTCTGGTGTACTCGGAGCATTTCCCAAACCTACGGCAAGATTACGCAGCCATTGTTCATAACCGATTCTGTAAATCGCACTGCCCGCCATTTTTGTCTTGAATGTGGTTTCATCCCATGTAAACAGTTCGACCAGGGAGACATTGTCCAGGCCATTCCGCACAAAAAAATCGTCCTGCTCCGTGATGTTGGCAAAACGATTCCACGGGCACGTGAGCTGGCAGTCATCGCAACCATAAACCCGGTTGCCTATCAGCGGGCGCAAATCCTCGGGGATGCTGCCTTTTAGTTCTATGGTCAGGTAAGAAATGCAACGCCTTGCATCAACCTCGTAAGGGGCGACTATTGCCTGCGTAGGGCATATATCAATACAGGCGCGGCAGGTGCCGCAATGGTTGCTGCCCGGTTCATCAACCGGTAATGGTAGATCAGTATAAATTTCCCCCAGAAAAAACCATGAGCCTGCTTCACGGGAAAGCAGCAGGGTATGCTTGCCGCGCCATCCCAGCCCTGCTTTTTCAGCCAGTTCTACCTCCAGTACCGGGGCACTGTCGGTAAATACGCGGTAACCAAACTGGCCAATATTTTCGCCGATACGCTCGCACAGTTGTTGCAGGCGATTGCGCAGAACTTTGTGGTAGTCACGCCCCAGTGCATATCTTGATATGAAAGCCAGTTCGCCGTTTTGCATTACTTCTTCGCTATCGCGTGCCTGTGGCGGCAGGTAGTCCATACGCACAGAAATGACACGTACTGTACCCGGTACCAATTCTGCCGGGCGGGTGCGCTTAATGCCATGTTTTGCCATATAATCCATGGCACCATGAAAGCCTTTTTCTATCCATGCCTGATGTTGCGGCTCAGCGGCCGACAAGTCCGTGTCGGCAATACCGACCTGGCTAAAACCAAGGTCAACGCCCCAGTGCTTGATGTCGGCGGCGAGTTGATATAGATCGTGGTGATGCAAATTGTTCGGGATGTCAGTCATATGTCGCATGATATTACATTAGCGCTTGCCGATGAGGCAGCCACGCTCAATCTGGGGGCGAGAATTGCTGGGGCGCTCAAAAGCGGGCTGACCATTTACCTGCATGGTGACCTCGGCGCCGGTAAAACCACGCTGGTACGCGGCATGCTGCATGCACTGGGCCATACTGGTAAGGTAAAAAGCCCGACCTATACCCTGGTGGAGCCTTATATGGTTTCCGGTCAGCAGATCTATCATTTTGACCTGTACCGGTTTATTGACCCTGAAGAATGGGATGCTGCCGGGTTTCGTGACTACTTTAATCCGCAGTCAGTGTGCGTCGTGGAGTGGCCGGAAAAAGCTGGAGATTTGCTACCCCAGCCCGACATTGATATCCGCCTGACTCAAAAAGACGCGGCGCGGGAAGTGCAATTGACAGCCAATACGGAAATCGGAAGTGCATGTTTAGGGCAGTTTTAAAGAATGGTTTTTCTGGTCAATGATTTGTTCTGAGATAATGTAATCCATGTTTAAAAAGTTTCTAGTTTCCTGTGTCAGTGTCATGTTCCTCATGAGCAATGGTGAGCTTCTGCAAGCCGTAGCGGCTTCTCCCATCAACGTCACGGCAGCTCGTGTCTGGCCTGCGCCGGATTACACCCGCATCACGCTCGAATCCAGCAAGCCGATCAGCAATAAGATGGTCATGCTTAAAAATCCGGAGCGACTGGTACTGGATCTGGAGGATGTCGACTTGGGCGCAGTGCTTAAGGCATTACCAGACAAGATATTGGCCAATGATCCCTATATCAAGCAGCTGCGTATTGGTAACTTCAAGCCGGGCGTGGTGCGCCTGGTGATAGACCTCAAGACGGAGATCAAGCCGCAGTCGTTTTCGCTACCGCCAGCCGGTGAATATCAGCACAGGCTGGTGCTTGATATCTATCCGCTGAAAGACCCGCTAATCGCCATGCTGGAACAGCGAGAGCAGGTTACTCCCGAGACCGCTACTGCAGACAAGGCCCTTCCCCCGGAAGCGAGTCCTGAGGAAATCACTCCGGCACCTGTTCTGCCGGAAGTGACGTTATATCCACCGGCTGCCACACCTGAACCTGTCGCGCCTGAAGTTGCCTTGCCTTCCACCCCAGCCGCACCAAGAGTTGTCGAGCCACCCAAGGTAGTGGTTCCTAACCCGGTGGTCGAGCAGAAGCCAGCCAGCAAGCCAAAATTCAAGACGGGTGACCGCATCATTACCATTGCAATTGACCCCGGCCATGGCGGTGAGGATCCAGGAGCGCGCGGTGCAAATGGCTCTCGTGAAAAAGACATTACGCTCGCGGTTTCCAAGAAACTTAAAGAGCAGATTGATGCCGAACCCAATATGCAAGCCATACTCACTCGTGATGCTGATTTCTTTATCCCGCTGCATGGGCGTGTAGTAAAAGCCCGCAATATGCAGGCTGACTTGTTCGTCTCTATCCATGCCGATGCCTTTATCAGGCCTGATGCGCGGGGCTCTTCGGTGTTTGCACTCTCCGAACGTGGTGCAACTAGTGCTTCGGCTCGCTATCTGGCTAAAAAGGAAAATGAGTCTGATCTTATTGGCGGGGTAAGCCTGGATGATAAAGATCCTAATCTGGCACGTACTCTGCTGGATCTGTCGCAGACCGCCACTATCAGTGATAGCCTGAAGTTGGGCAAGGCCGTGCTTGGTAATATCGGCCAGATCAACACCTTGCATAAAAGCGTAGTGGAACAGGCAGGTTTTGCCGTGCTTAAATCCCCCGACATTCCATCTATTCTGGTAGAGACTGCTTTCATCAGCAATCCTGAAGAAGAGCGCAGGTTGAATGATGATGAGTACCAACTCAAGCTGGCAAAATCCATCTTGTCCGGGATCAAAAAGTATTTCGCCACCAATCCGGCTTTAGCCAAAACCAAGATGGCTAGAGAGTAATATTGAATGGTGCATGGCCAGCACACGGGAGAGAGCGATCAGAAATATCACTAACGCTAACTACCTATATTTCGGGCTTTATAAAAGCTCACCAGTCTGCCACCCGCAGCAAACCTGGTGCTTAACCGCGCCAAATTAAAATCGATCAACATCGAATGCAAAGAGGAAATATCATGAGTAAAGAAGCCGTAGTTATCCGCATGGAAGCCAAGCACGACCAAGCCCGGGAGCTGGAAGCGTTCTTGAAGAGCAAGGTTGAGCTGATAAAAACAGAGCAGGGCGTCAATAGCTGGTACCTGCTTAAATTCAGTGAAGTTGCCTTTACAATTTTTGCCAGCTTCAGTACTGAAGCCACCGCAAAATCGCACCTGGAAGATGAAGTCATGAAATCCATACTCGCGAGTGCCGACGAACTAATGACCAAGGCACCTGCCATTTTCCCGGTTGAACTGCTGGCCTCCAAAATCGGTGATAAAACCTCTGTGGCTACAGAGACTCCGCTGGGCACAAAAAAATACAACCTGAGATTTATTGACGGTCTTTAATTAAATGACGGCCACCATGTGTGGCCAGAGTCCTCTATACCCCCATCCATTCTGTAAATGCCCCATAGCTTGGAATAAATCCTGCTTGTTACAGGTAGGTTGAGACCAGTAGCAAGTTGGCTGGTACTCAACATTTATAACAAGAGTAATGGGGGAGTAAAACGTGTTGGCAGAACTGAATCATTCGAACAAACAAGAAAACCAGAAACGCCAAACCAATAAACAAGCTATCACCAGCGAAATTTTTGGCGCGTTAATCAATATGGCAGGGCGCCAGCGCATGCTGTCGCAGCGTATTGTACTGAATGTCGTTCTTTCTACGCTGAGCCAGGAAGGCGCACTGGAAACCGCACGCGAGGCACTGACGTTGTTTCGCAATAGTCATGCTGCATTGGTGCATGGCAATAGCGAATTGCCGGGCGTGTTCTTCGAGGACCTGCGCCTGGTCTACTTCGGCACGGTTGAAGGTGACCGAAAAATCATGGAGTTTATTAATCTGGCAGAGCAGGCATTGAGTGCTTGTGAGTCCGGTTATCGTACAGCACCTGATTTGCTGGCGGAATTGGGTCGCCAGGCCTCGCCGATAGTGGGCCTGCTTAACCGTATTACGGCGGTGTATGAAGAAGAGTCCAAGCATCATGCCCTGTTACAACGTAAGCAGAACCACGAGTTGATGAACAATATACAGAATATCGCCAAGCAGGCACGCATTGTGTCTGTCAACGCGCAGATCGCCGCGGCACGGGCTGGTGAGATAGGGCGGGAGTTCGCAGTGGTAGCCGGTGAACTCACCCATATCACGGCTGAAATTGATGACTTGGTACGAGTTGCCCTGGCAAATTCCCAAGCGTAATACGTTAATATGCATAGGCTGACTGGCATGAGTAGCTGGCGAAGCTGCTCATGCCAGTCATTGCGAAGCAAAATGGTGCATCAGCCCTCTTCAGGGGCATCGCCAGCCTCCTTTTGATGCAGGCACAATCAATTTCTCCAATATCACCATATACTCCCGCAATGAGCGTGGTAAATATTTAATCTGCAACGCAGCAACAACCTTTAATATTGTCTTTCAATGTTAGATTTCCCCATGATCCGGAGTCCACTATGAAAGCCGTAGGCCTTACCCGTTATTTACCTATTGAGCATCCTGAATCCTTGCAGGATATCGAGCTACCCACGCCAACAGCTGGTGGGCGCGATTTGCTGGTGCAAATATCCGCGATTGCTGTTAACCCGGTAGATACCAAGATACGCAAACCAAAAGACAAGATAGAAGCCAGCCCGAAGATTCTGGGCTGGGATGCCGCAGGCACTGTAGTTGCAGTTGGCTCGGAGTGCCGCCTGTTCAAGGTGGGCGATCAGGTTTTTTATGCGGGTGATGTCATGCGCCCCGGAACCAATGCCGAGTTTCAACTGGTGGATGAGCGCATTGTTGGCATCAAGCCGCAATCACTCAGCATGGAAGAGGCGGCAGCACTGCCGCTAACGGCAGTGACCGCGTGGGAGGCGTTGTTTGACCGCATGGGGATTACGCTTAAGCCGGAGCAGAACCTCGGCAAGAGCATCCTCATTATCGGCGGGGCCGGTGGCGTGGGCTCAATAGCGGTGCAGTTGGCAAGCAAGCTGGCTGGCCTGACCGTCATTGCCACGGCCTCACGGCCGGAATCCATCGAGTGGGTAAAAGAGTTGGGGGCGCATCAGGTCGTCAACCACCACCACGATCTGGCGACACAGATGGCCGCCATGAACATGGCGCAGGTGGATTACATATTGTGTAATAACGATACAGACCGCTATTTCAGTATCATGGCCGAGCTAATCAAGCCGCAAGGCAGGATATGCTCCATAGTCGAGACCACCAGGCCGGTTGATTTGGGCCTGCTCAAAAACAAAAGCGCAACCTTTGTCTGGGAGTTCATGTTTACGCGAGCCATGTTCCAGACGCCGGACATGATACGGCAGCACCAGATACTTAACCTGGTATCCGGCCTGATTACTGAAGGCACATTGAAAACGACAGTCAATGAGAGGTTGTCGCCGATTAATGCCGCCAATTTGCGTACTGCGCATGCCCAGCTTGAGTCCGGTACTACCATAGGCAAAATTGTGCTGTCAGGCTGGGTATAAAGCGCTGCATTGCGGGGGGTGTTTGCGCCATGTCAAGAATCCAGCTGGATATTGCTTAAGGCCGGTCTGGACGAGGTAAGATACAAGCTCGCGTTTACTTAAAAAAGAATAACGATGCAAATAAAATTTCTAGGTGCTACCGGCACGGTAACTGGTTCCAAGTACATGGTCACCAGCGGCAAAAAACACATCCTGGTTGATTGCGGTTTATTCCAGGGTTTAAAGCAGCTCCGGCTTAGAAACTGGGCCAAGCTGCCTGTCAACCCGGCAGACATAGATGCGGTCGTACTGACTCATGCCCATATTGACCATACCGGCTATCTGCCTTTGTTTGTTAAAAATGGATTCACAGGCAAGGTCTACTGTAGTGAAGCCACGCGTGATTTATGCGAGATATTGCTGCCAGACTCAGCACATTTGCAGGAAGAAGAGGCCAAATACGCCAATAAGCGCGGCTTTTCCAAGCACAATCCCGCATTGCCGTTGTATACCAAAGAGGATGCCGAGCGTGCGTTGAAGCTTCTGGTGCCTGTTGATTTTTATAAGGATGTGCCGATAGTAGAGGGCATTACCTTAAACCTTTACCCTTCCGGCCATATTCTGGGTTCGTCTTTTGTGAAGCTGACCGATCACCAGACCTCCATTCTGTTTTCTGGCGACATTGGCCGCCCCAATGATTTGTTGATGGCGCCACCTATCAGGATCAAGCATGCCGACTACCTGGTGCTGGAATCCACCTATGGCGACCGGCTGCATGAGAATGTCGACCCCAAGATCAAGCTTGCAGAGGTGATTAACCGTACTATTGAACGCCGCGGCGTGGTGATTATCCCCGTGTTTGCTGTGGGGCGTGCGCAAGAGTTGCTGTATTACATCCATTTGCTGAAAAGCGCAGGCAGCATTCCTGATGTGCCGGTTTACCTTAACAGTCCGATGGCGGTTGATGCCACCGAGATATTTAACCAGCATGGCGGCGAACATCGTTTGTCGCCTGAGCAATCCCAGGCGCTATTCCGCACCGCACACATGGTCAACACCATAGAGCAATCCAAAGCCTTGAATGAGGCACACCAACCCATGATTATCCTGGCTGCCAGCGGTATGGCTTCAGGCGGGCGAGTAGTGCATCACCTCAAGGCCTTTGCCCCACATCCGCGCAACACCATATTGTTTGCAGGCTTCCAGGCCGCTGGCACACGCGGCGCAGCCATGATAAGCGGGGTGGATAGCATCAAGATACATGGCGAATATATCCCGGTGAGGGCGGAGGTCGAATTGATTTCTAACCTTTCTGCCCATGCAGATTATGCTGAGATTCTAAATTGGCTGGGTGGTTTTGAAACACCACCTAAACGCACATTTATCACCCACGGCGAGCCGGTCGCAGCAGATGCGCTCAGGCACAGGATAGAAGAAAAACTGCACTGGAATACCGAGGTGCCTGATTACCTCGAGACCGTGAATCTGACATAAGCGGGATACTACCCTTGCCCGACAAGGCTACTGAATAGTTAAAAACAGGGATGCAAAGCAAGGTAAAATGCCTGCATCCCAAAATAGCGGTTCGCCATGGCTTCCATACGTTTACTTCCAGACCAGCTCATTAGCCAGATCGCCGCCGGCGAGGTGGTCGAGCGTCCAGCTTCTGCTTTGAAAGAGCTGCTCGAAAATAGCCTGGATGCCGGCAGTAGCGAGATCAACGTTGCTTTGTTACAAGGCGGGGTCAAGCAACTGCGCGTGGCCGATAACGGCAGCGGGGTGGCTAAAGATGATCTTGCGCTAGCCCTGACGCGTCATGCCACCAGCAAGATTGCCACATTGGATGACCTGGAAAGTGTCGCCAGCCTGGGGTTCCGTGGGGAAGCGCTGGCCAGCATAGCCTCAGTTTCGCGCACCCAGCTCATTAGCCGTTATTCCGCAGAAAAGCATGCATGGCGCATCGCCTCAGATGGCAGTGAAATCGCGTCTATCGAGCCGGCGGCTTTGGATGCTGGCACCATCGTCGAAGTCAACGACCTCTATTTCAATACCCCGGCACGCCGCAAGTTCCTCAAAACCGAAGGTACCGAGTTTGGTCACTGCGAAGAGGCATTCCGCCGCGTGGCGCTGTCGCGACCAGACGTGGCCTTTATGCTGCAGCACAATGGTCGCGCACTCACGCGTTTAAGCGTTTCTGCGCCGGAAAAACGCTTCAGTGAGGTACTAGGCAATGACTTTGCTTCCGAGGCCTTTAGCGTCGACGAAACCGCCGCTGCACTCAGGCTGTGGGGCATGGCCGCCAAGCCAACCTTCTCGCGCAATGCGCGCGACACCCAGTATGTCTACGTCAATGGCCGTTTCGTGCGCGACAAGTTGATTGCCCACGCCATCCGCCAGGCCTATCAGGATGTACTGCACCATGACCGCCACCCAGCCTTCGTGCTGTTTCTGGAGCTGGACCCCAGCCTGGTGGATGTCAATGTGCACCCGAGCAAGACCGAAGTGCGCTTCCGCGATGGTCAGGCGGTGCATCGCTTCATCTTCCACGCCCTGCATAAAGCCCTGGCAACGCCCACTGGCACATCGAATCTAGTCACCGCTAGCCAGGCGGCTAGCAATCCGTTTAGTCCTTCCAATATGGGTGCTGATGCTGGTAATGGCGGCTATGCTGCTTCGCCATACCCCACTTTTCAGTCGCGCATGGATTTACGCGCCAACCAGGCTCCTGATTTCTACCAGACGTTATTTGGCGGCATTACACCGCAAAATAGCGATGCCCTGGGAGCCAATATCTATGCGCCTGCTGGCGATGCCACTTTCAGGGAGAACGTTGCCACAGGCAACGCGCTAACGCATGACCTTCCGCTAGGCTTTGCCGTGGCGCAAATCCACGGAGTCTATGTGCTGGCGCAAAACCATCTCGGCCTGGTCGTCGTCGATATGCACGCCGCACACGAGCGCATCATGTACGAAAAGCTCAAGAACGCACTGGACACCAAAGAGGTCCCCATGCAGCCGTTGTTGCTACCTGTCAGCTTTCAGGCTGACAGATTGGAAGTCGCCACGGTGGAAGACCAACTGTCTACAGCGCAAGGTAGCCTGCGCCAGCTGGGGTTTGATCTGGCAGTATTGTCTCCCACCACACTTGCTGTGCGTGCCATCCCCGTCATGCTGCGCGATGCCGATGCGGTCGCCCTGGCGCGCGATGTGCTGCGGGATCTGAGAGAATACGGCGCCAGCCGCGCCCTCACCGAACGTCGCAATGAAATGCTAGGTACCATGGCCTGCCACGCGGCCGTTCGTGCCAACCGCATACTCACCATTCCCGAAATGAATGCGCTGTTACGCGACATGGAAGCCACCGAACGCTCCGGCCAGTGCAATCATGGTCGTCCAACCTGGTTTCAGGTGACGATGGGTGAGTTGGATAAGATGTTTATGCGGGGTAAATGATTTGGTTTCAATAACCACTCAAAAAGAAGCAAGAAATGTAAGAAATTTACATTTTTGTTATATCTGTGGCAGACCTTTGAATGTTGGCGATGTCACCAATCATGACCATGTTCCACCGGAAGCAATATTCGCTAATCAAGATAGAGACTTTCCTTTAAAGCTTAAAACACATCTAGAGCCATGTCATAGCTCGTTGAATTTAGATGATGAGGTTATAGGGCAGTTGCTATCTTTAATTCATGGGAAGCAGCCATCAGCTAGAGATGACAAACTAAAGCTCGATATTTACAAAAACGTTAGCACCAATAACCTCTTAGTTTCCTTTAATCAAAGAAATATTGACTCACTTGTTTGGCGATGGGTGAAGGGTTTTCATGCGGCTTTATATCAGTCACCACTGCTAGATGACAGCCTTCACAATATCCAAACACCTTTTCCATCGGGCGCTTTCAAAAGTGGAGTTTTTACTCCTGACCCAATCTTGGAGCAGCATTTCAAATTTGTGGAGGTCATAAAACGCAATAGATCAGCTAAAAATTTGGATTGCATTGAGTCAAATAACGGGAAACTAAGGTATGAATGTGTATGGGATCAGCTAAACGATAGTAGCTGGATATGTATTTTTGGCCTTGATTTATATGGATGGAAAGACCTTGGTGATGTTAAGCATTTCCAGCCAAGAGGATGTGTTGGAGTCTACAGGTTAGACACGGGATTAGCCCCTAGTAACGCTAGCTTGGCAACTAAGTTAGATGTACATCTACACAATATAGATTTAGCTGATCCATTTACTCCATGAGTTTACCTTCGGCAATTTTTCTAATGGGCCCCACAGCCAGCGGCAAGACTGGCCTTGCCGTCGAGCTATTACAACGTCTACCCGTTGAGCTGATTAGCGTAGATTCCGCACTGGTCTACAAGGGCATGGATATCGGCACTGCCAAGCCGGACGCAGCAACGCTGGAAGTTGCGCCGCATCACCTGATTGATGTGATAGAACCTACCCATGTCTATTCGGCCGCGCATTTTCGCAAGGATGCTTTGCGCCTGATGGCGGACATTACTGCACGCGGCAAGATACCGTTGCTGGTGGGCGGTACTATGTTGTATTTCAAGGCCTTACAGGGTGGTTTGAGTCAATTACCAGAGGCTGATACTGAGGTGCGCGCCAAGCTGGATGCACAGGCGTTGGAAATAGGCTGGCCAGCCATGCATGCCAGGTTGGCCGGGGTAGACCCGGCAACGGCAGCCCGGCTGGAGCCTGGCGATTCGCAGCGCATACAGCGTGCGCTGGAAGTCTATGAGCTGAGCGGACAGACTATGACTGCGCTGCATCAGCAATCTACCGGTGATGCGCTGCCTTATAAGCTGCTGAAAATTGCACTAGTACCAAGTGACCGCAGTGTGCTGCACCAGCGCATTGCTGCGCGTTTTGACACCATGCTGGAGCAGGGCTTTCTCGATGAGGTGCGACGTTTGCGCGCAGAGTATCCTGAGCTTGGGCCAGAGACACCTGCCATGCGCTGCGTAGGATATCGGCAGGCTTTGCAGCACCTGGATGGGGAATATGATCTGGCAGAACTACGAGAGAAAGGTATTGCTGCTACACGCCAACTGGCGAAACGCCAGCTGACTTGGTTGCGCGGTATGGATGATATTGTGGAAGTGGATTGCCTGAATCCGGCAATGAATGAAATAGTATTTAGTGAAATAAATCAGTTTATTAAAAGTTAAATTTAACAAACTGATTTAGATATCTCAGGCCATTTTTTTGATGCGATTGGCCGCCTCAACACATTCTTCCAGCGAAGCCACCAAGGCCAGTCGAATGAAATTCTCACCCGGATTCACCCCATGCGCTTCGCGCGCCAGATAGCTGCCCGGCAATACCGTGACGTTGAAATCACGATACAGCTTGGCGGCAAACTCGGTATCCGGCATGGTGGTACGTGCCCACAGGTAGAAAGCGGCATCCGGCATCTGCACATCCAGCACGCCTTGCAGCATGGGGGTAACAGCCTTGAATTTTTCATCGTAGAGGCGACGGTTTTCAATCACATGCGCCTCGTCGTTCCATGCTGCAATGCTCGCGGCCTGCACCGTCGGGTTCATGGCGCAACCGTGGTAGGTGCGGTAGAGCAGGAATTTCTCCAGTATCTTGGCATCTCCTGCGACAAAGCCCGAGCGCATGCCCGGCACGTTGGAGCGTTTGGAAAGCGAACTGAATATCACCAGCCGGGTATAGTCGCGTCCCAGCTTGTGCGCCGCCTGCAGGGCGCCTAGCGGCGGGGTGGCTTCATCGAAATAGATCTCCGAGTAGCACTCATCGGCCGCGATGGTAAAGCCGTAGCGGTCGGAAAGCTCAAATACTTCCTGCCATTGTTCCAGGCTCATCACCTTGCCGGAAGGATTGCCGGGTGAGCACAGGTAAACCAGCTGGGTGCGTTGCCAGATGCTCTCAGGCACGCTGCTGAAATCCATAGCGTGGTTGGTTTCTGGCAAGGTGTTCAGGAAGTAGGGCTCAGCACCAGCCAGAAAGGCGGCACCTTCGTAAATCTGGTAGAACGGGTTGGGGCAGATGATGACAGGGGCAGGTTTGCTGCTGTCTACAACAGCCTGTGCAAAAGCAAATAATGCCTCACGACTGCCATTAACCGGGATAATCTCTTTCTCGACATCCAGCGCTGGTATGCCATAGCGCCGCGTTGCCCACGCGGAAATTGCCTGGCGTAGCGCTACGATACCCGCCGTCGTGGGATAATTAGCCAGGCCCGCCAGATTGTTGACCAGCGCGTCTTTGATCAACGCGGGTGTGGCGTGCTTGGGCTCGCCTATCGACAGGTTGATCGGCTTGAGTTGCTGGTTAGGGGTAATGCCGCTGAACAGGTCGCGCAGGCGCTGGAACGGGTAGGGCTGTAATAAATTCAGGTTAGGATTCATAGACCGGATTATAAATGAAGCGCTTGGTATGGGCTTTGAATATTTAGGCAAACAAAACAAGAAGGCATGGATTTTTTGAATAACGATAAACAATACCTGGCTACCTTCGGGCTGCTGTTCGGTGCGGTATGCTGGGGCATCATCTGGTACCCGTACCGCATTTTGCAAGAGGCCGGGATATCCGGGGTGGCTTCCAGTTTTTACACTTATGTGATCGCCGTAATACTGGGCTTGCTGATATATGCCAAACATTGGCGAAAAGTCGTTGAAATACCAAAGTCGGTCTTCTGGCTGGCGATAGTCGCTGGCTGGACTAACTTGAGTTATGTGCTGGCGGTCATTGATGGCGAGGTGATGCGGGTGATGCTGTTGTTTTATTTGTCCCCCCTGTGGACGCTGATCATGGCGCATTTCTGGCTGAAGGAGCGTGTCAATGCCAAAAGCCTAGTAGTGATAGGTATTTCGCTGACAGGTGCATTCATCATGCTTTGGCAGGTCGACTCTTTTCCATTACCGCAAAATCAGGCCGAGTGGCTGGCACTTTCTGCCGGCATGGGCTTTGCCACGACCAATGTCATCACGCGTAAATCCATACATTTGAGTGTGACCACCAAATCCATGGCGGTATGGTTCGGTGTTCTGCTGATGACCTTGATATTCATACCCTTTCAAACGCTGCCTTTTCCCAGCCCCGATACTTTCAGTGCTAGCCATTGGCTGATCCTGGTGGTGATCGCCTTGCTTGTGATGGCAGCAACACTGGTAGTGCAATACGGGATTACCCATATTCCCGTTACACGCGCATCGGTGCTATTTATGTTCGAGCTGGTGGTCGCTGCCATTGCCTCGTATTACCTGGCGAATGAAGCCATGGAGCTGCATGAGTGGGTAGGCGGCAGCCTGATTGTCGCAGCAGCTCTGTTTGCAGCAAGAATGGAAAGCGCAGTTAACTAACCCGCCCGGCTGTTTTAAGCCTCAATCTGCACCCCCCCTCTAAAGCCCTGGAAATGCTTGCCGTTAGTATTGGCATGGGGCTTGCATAGGCTAGGCTGACTTTTAATGATTGAGAAGACAAATCAGCATATGAAATTATATTTAAATACCTTAGATCAGACACCTGCGCTTGATACGCTCGGTTTAAAGCATGAATCTAATCCTGAAAAATCTGTTTTTATTTTCGACTTTAGTGATGAAAAATCATTAATCCATACGCTCAGCCAGCTTTCGGAGAATTTGCCGGAGCAACTGCTGGATGTGTCATATGTGATGATTGCCGAGGATGCCAGACCATCAGACCCTTCAGTTACCATGGCAGGTGTCATGCCATTCAATACCTTTTATGCTCGTCGTATGCATTCATGGCTGCTGGATGACTTGAGCTCCAATCAGCAAAACTCACAAGTGCAGATATATTTCCAGCCAATAGTCGACTTCACGCAGAACGGCAAAATTTTTGGTTATGAGGCGCTATGCCGCGTAGAAGACCCATCAGGGCAGTTGTTGAATGGCGAAGAGTCATTCAAGTTGGCTGGCAAGCTTAAGTGCAGTGAAGAGCTGGACATCCGTTGCCAGCAGCTTGCACTGATAGGCAAGGCGCAGTCCATTGAGCCCGGTACGCCGGTATTTATCAATGTATTGCCCCAAACCATCATGAAGAAGCGCTGGCTCGCACTCATGCTGGAAACACTGAACAAATATGGCATTGAACAGCGCGAAGTGGTGATTGAGATAGTCGAGAGCGAGAAAGTGTCGCCTGAGCTTTTGGCGCAATGCTGTGATGAAATCCGCACCCATGGTCTACGTATTGCACTGGACGACATGGGCTCAGGCTTTAACGGCTTACGCACCCTGGCTGCTGTACGTGCTGATTTCATCAAGATCGATAGGACGATCGTGCACGAGGCGCAAGGTAGCCGTGTGCGTACCGTATTACTCGAAGCCATTATCTCCATGGCGCAACGGTTGGGCTGTACGGTAGTGGCGGAGGGCCTGGAGCGGGTAGAAGACATCAACTTCTGCCTTGATTTGGGGCTGGCCTATGCGCAAGGCTATTACTTTGCAAAACCTGAGAGCAAGCCGGTCAGGTCAGTGACAGAACTACCCAAGCGCGATGAGTCACATCGTTCGCATATTCCGGATGAGTTCAGGATAGGCGAGTTTGTGATGCGCGGACTGACAATGGAGGTCAACACGTCGGTAGACGAGGCCAGGGCTATTTTCCAGGAGAATCTGGATACTGAAATTGCTGTCGTGCTGGACAATTTGCGGCCCATCGGCCTGCTCCGGCGTGGCAAGGTGTTTACCCAGCGCAGTAACTCATTGGGCGCTTATTGCGATGCCTTGCCCAAGATGATCAATAACCGCACGCCTTCATCGTTATTGGCGCGCGGCCTTTATCTGGAGCGCGGAGATGCCGAGCCTTGGGTTATGGTGGGTGACGATGGTATCTACATAGGTATTTTGCAGCCGCTGGAAATCATGGCGCAACTGATCAGCCGCAAAATGAGCACCGGCAGCCTGCATCCCTTAAGCCAACTGACCACAGGGCCGACTTTGCGGCAATCCCTGGATGTCAGCATACGCAACAACCCCAGCACCGTGCTGGTTTATATCGACCTGGATCATTTCAAGGCCTACAACGATAGATATGGCTTTATTCGTGGTGATGCCATGATCCGCCTGTTGTCGGAAATCGTCAGGCAGGAGTTTCTGGGTGCTGCCGGGACACTGGTCGGCCACATCGGCGGGGATGATTTTGTATTGATACTGGACCATATCAATACCAGCCTGGAAGCCAAATTGCTGGATGTTATCTATCACTTCCAGGATCTGGCCAGCCATTTATATGACGCATCAGACCTGGAGCGCGGATATTTCACTACCGAAGACGGTAGTGAACATCCTGTCGCCAGTATCTCCATTGCTGTTGTCAATGGCAGTCAGGGCGACCTTTCCAATAGCGTGGCGGCTGCAGAGCGCGCTGCATACTTGAAAAAGATAGGTAAATCCAACATCGGCAGCATTATTGTGGTGGAAGATGACTCACCAAGACTGGTAGTGCCGCAGCATGAGGTGCACTCCGATTGGCAAGCGCGCGCGCTGGAGGCATTGCAATCCCTGCTTAATTATCGTCGGTCAGAAGACTCGCATTGTATGGATAGCTGTTTTGCTGACTATCCTTTCTTCGAGGTGGTCTTTGAATTGAACTCCAATGGCATGCAGCGCTATCCCAACTGGATCAACCCGAATATGTACGGCAAGATCAAAGCCGGTGGTGCAGGGGTTGATCGTAGCCAGCAAGCTTATTACAGCAGTGCTTATGAGACTATGAGCCCTTATGTATCAAGCATCTACCTCTCAACGGCGACTGAAGACTTCTGCTTGACGGTATCCCTGCCGATTCTTAATCAACTGGGTGGGCTGGAATCGATACTCGTTGCCGATATCAGCATTGCGGCGATGGCCATGTTGAGCAGCACTATGGCTGTAGAGAGCAAACAGGTATTAATGGCATGAAATGAGAGGCGCGCAGTTTGGGCTGCGCGCCCAGGGTTTGTCGATTAAGTTGCTGAGCCGTATTCGTTGGCTTCAGTACTGCCTTCCTGGACCAGGAACACGATTACCACGATCCAGCCTATGACCGGCAGAAGCCAAAGCAGTTGCCACCAGCCAGAGCGCTTGGTGTCATGTAGCCTGCGAGCTCCAACTGCCAGCGATGGGAGCAATGTAGCGAGTGAAAACAGGGCGCTGACAATATCGCTGACTATGCCCAACCCCAGGCTTACCAGGAAAATGAAAAGCGCAAACCACCAGTATTCAGACCGTTTGGCACGGCCATTAAAGTTGGCGTACTTGGAAAAACACGCCTGGATAGATTCTGAGAATGTCATTTTTTGCTCCCTTTGATTTTTGTTTATTGAAATGAACTGGAAATACTGCAAACTTTAAGCGCTAAAGCCACTGCTATTGTCACCTTCATTGGCAAAACGGATTTGAAGCGACAAATCGTTACGCGAGTCGGCTGCTGCCAGCGCATTCTCTTCACTGATACGTCCCTCGCGATAGAGGTCAAACAGCGATTGATCGAAGGTGCACATGCCGATATCACGGTTGTTGGACATGATCTCCTTGATTTCCTCGATCTTGGATTTCTTGATCAGATCCGAAACGTAAGGCGTATTGATGAGCACCTCAATCGCTGCGACACGCTTGGTTTTAGTGCCCGGAACCAGTCGTTGCGAAACGATGGCGGCCAGGTTGAGCGAAACGCCAAGCAGCACGCCCGCCTTGGCTTCAGCCGGGTAGAACGACAGAATGCGCTCAATGGCCTGGTTGGCATTATTGGCATGCAGTGTAGCCAGGCATAAATGCCCGGTCTCAGAGTATGCAATAGCGTGCTTCATGCCTTCCATGTCGCGGATTTCACCAATCAGCACTACATCGGGAGCCTGACGCATGGCATTCTTCAAGCCGTTATCAAAAGATAGTGTATCTATGCCAACTTCACGCTGGTCTACTACAGATTTCTTGTGGTTATGGATAAACTCAATGGGATCTTCCAGCATCAGGATATGGCCGCTGGCGTTCTCGTTACGGTGGTCTATCATGGCCGCGAGGCTGGTGGATTTACCTGAACCGGTTGAGCCCACAACAAGCACCAATCCGCGCTGGCGCATGATAAGGTTTTTCATCACGTCGGGCAGGCCTAATACTTCAAATGAAGGAATCTCGCTCTTGATGTGCCGAATGACCATGGCCACCTCGCCACGCTGCTTGTAGACATTGATACGGAACCGGCCAAGGTCTTTTCTACCGAAAGCAAAGTTCATTTCAAGGTTAGTCTCAAACTCCTTGATTTGTTCTTCTGACATAAGGGCATAAGCGATTTCCTTTACCATGCCGGGATTCATGACCTGGGTATTGACCGGTAAGGTTTTACCTTCGATGTCGATATGGATGGCGGTACCTGTGCTGAAAAAAAGGTCGGAACCGCCTTTTTCTACCATGAATTTGAGTACCGGCGTGATGTCAATTGCAGCCATTTTTTTGATCCCTGATTGTTTAACTTGCTGGTCTATTATATTGGTTTTATTGGTATATTGATTCTAGTGAATTACTTTATCACAAGGCTATTCACCTGTGACATTTGTCGTTAAATAGCTTTGCCAAATGTCTTGAAAAAGTTGTTCAAGGTTTCTGGCGAAATCTGGTATGTCGAATAACGGCATTGTAGTTCTGGCTTGCATCAGTTTCTGTTTGATAGCGTTTAATTGGGCAGGGTTGTTGGCAAGCTCCAGCGCACGCATTTCATATTCCTGAAGATTGCTGGTGATCAACTCCGGTAGCCTGGCGGCCTGAAGCAGGCTACCCGCAACACGCCCGGCGAAGGTATCACCTGCACAGGTCAGCACCGGCAAGCCCATCCACAATGCGTCGCTGGTAGTGGTGTGGGCATTGTAGGGCAGGGTGTCCAGAAATAGATCTGCCAATGCATGGCGCGCCAAATGCTGGCTCATGGCAACGCGTGGCGCAAAAATAAGCCTGCTGGGGTCAACGCCTCTAGCTTTAGCTTCGCGTAGCAGGTTGGACTTGGCGGTGCTGTTGCACTCGAGTAGCCAAAGCACACTGTTTGGCACCGCTTGCAGCTGGCGCATCCAGATGTCGAACATGTCCGGCAGTATCTTGAAGGTCTGGTTGAAGCTGCAAAATACGAAAGCGTCTTTTGGTAAATTGCATTCAGTGCGGCTGGGGGGCTTACCAACAGGGCGTTTGCGGTCATTAGGCTGGTAACAGTCGGGCAGCAATGCCAGCTTTTCTGCATAATTTTTGGCCTGGGCAGGTGGCGTAATAAAAGCATCGCTCAGCAGGTAGTCGAATAGTGGGCGAATTTCCAGGCCATCTGTGGTTTCTAAAGACCCCATAGTTCCCGGATAGCCCAGCCAGTTCACGCCTACAGGGGCTGGGCGCAGCGCGACTATGCCGGTACGGCTGCTCTGCGTGAAGCCGGTAAGGTCAATCAGGATGTCGATACCGTCAGCATGAATGCGTTTGGCTGCATCCAGTTGTGACATAGCGCGTATATCCACAAACTGGTCAAAAGCTTGTTGCAGGCGTTTTCTTTCTGCAGTCTTGTCATCCACCGCATAGGAGTAGGCAAATACCTCTACCTTGCTGCGGTCATGCAGCTCTATCAATTCGCTGATGAGCGAGGCCAGCGGGTGCAGGCGGAAGTCACCGGAAAGATAGGCGATGCGTAGCTTGCCGTCGGCTCGTACCGGATACGAAAAGCCGAGTTGCCTGCCTTGATGGATCAAGCCTTGATAGCGGTTTTTCACCCAGTTTTCGACGCACAGCCTCTGTTCTGCTGCGGTGGTGCCGGGCATGGCGAGAAAAGCAAAGGGAGAAATTTGCGCTTGCGGCTCGGTTTTTACCCAGCTGCGGATTTCAGCTACATCCTGGTCTAGCCCTTGCCAGTCGCAGGCATGCTGTTTCTGGTGTACCAGATGCACTTTGGCATGGTGTAATTTTGGGTTCAGGCTTAGCGCAGTCTGGTAGCAGGCCATGGCTTCCTCCAGGCTTCCCAGCTCGCGCAACACGTTGCCCAGGTTGTTGTGAATGTCGGCATCGCCAGGTGCCAGTTTAAGTGCCTGCCGATAGCTGACGGCGGCCTCAGCTGGCTTGCCCAGTTCGCGCTGGGCATTGCCCAGATTGTAGTAAAGCGCCGCATCATCAGGTGCAAACTGTACTGCCTCCTGATAACAGGCTTCGGCTTGCAGGTAACGCCCAGCCTGATGGCATTGATTGCCTAATGCTTGCAGGGCATAACACAGCGCACTCCTGATTTCCGTATCCCTTGGGTTGGCCCGCAGAATGCGGCGATAACAGCCTGCAGCTTCTTCATGGCGATCCAGCGCCTGATAGGCGTTGCCCAGATTGGTTTGCAGGTCGAAGTCTTTGGGCGCAATCTGCAGTGCGCGCTGGTAGCAGGTGATGGCGCGTTCGGTTTGACCTGCGGCGCGCAAAGCCAGGCCCAGGTTGTTGAGATAGTCGGGGTTGCGGGGTTCCAGCACGATTGCGTTGTCGATGAGGCGGATAGCCTCATCGTTACGTTCCGTCTGGTAGCAAAGCACGCCCAGCAAATGCAGGATGTCGGCATTTTCAGGTTGTGCAGCCAGTATCTGCCGGTAGTAGGCTTCCGCCTGCGCCAGCTGGCCGTTGCGATGCAGGCTCAGTGCGGTTTGCTGGAGTTGGCTGATATTAAGGCTGGCGTTCATTCAAGGCATTTTACAATAGGGAAAAGCTGCCAAGCCAAGTACCAGTCGCTTTAATCCCATTTTTCGCAATAAAAATCGATTCGGGTCTAATGCTGCCAGTAGCTTGGCATCGACAGGTGCCGGTTCACCGCAGATGGCACTGGCAATAATTTCTGCGCACAAAGGCGCATTGATCAAGCCTTTGGAGCCATGCCCGGTATTGACATACAAACCTGTTAGCCAGGGTAGGGTAGCGGCATCTGTATTGTGCCGTGGCGGGCTGTTTACGATAGCCGTGTTATCCAGCAATGGCCCTGCCATGGGCAAATAGTCAGGGGTGGTGCAGCGTAATGCGACACGTCCGGTCAGGCCTGTTGTAGGGGCATGCCTGTAGATGCTGGGTGCAAGTTTCTTAAGCATACTGAGATTGGCCTGGTGATCACTCTCTCGCACTTCTGGCGACATGTCATTTGGCGAAAATGTAGCACCCAGGCAATGTATGCCATTGTTGGCAGGGCTGAGGTAGCCCTCGGTACAGATGACCGTTTTGAGTCGCTGACTTGCGTCAGTTTGCACCAGCAGGGTGATTTGTCCGCGTACGGGCTCCAGTTCGCAATGGGATGATTGCTCGAAATGCAGGGTGTCGTTAGCGCTGGCGAGAATGACGGTAGGGGCTTCTGCGATGAGTCCATTGGCATCCCATACTTGCCACAGCCCCCCCTGGCGTTGTAGCCGGACCGCCTGCGTGGAGCGCTTTATGAAGATCTTGTCATGCGAGGCTAAGGCTTTACAGAGTGCTTGAGGGCTTACCCAGCCGGCAGATGGGAAATAAAGGCCTTCATGGGATACAGCTATGCCTGCAATATGGCTGGCCTGTGCCGCTGTGACGTGTTGCACCAAGGAGTCGGGCAGGCCTTGCTGGATGATGGCATGACACCTGGTCAGCTCACGGCTGTTGAAGGCAAGCTGCAGCACACCGCAAAGACTGAGCTCATCACTACTCAACCCCATCGTGGGGAGTAAGCGCAATAAATGCTGATAGCCGTATAGCGCTATGCGACCCAGTGCTGCATCTTGTCCGGCAAGGCGGGGGTAGATCACGCCCATGGGATTGCCTGAGGCCTCCTGCGCCAGGTCAGCATGCCGCTCTATCAAGGTAACCTGCCAGCCGCGCCTGGCAAGTGCATGGCTGCTGGCTGTGCCGGCGATGCCGCCCCCAATCACAATAGTTTGTGGTGATTGACGGGCTTTATTCTTTGCAGTTCTGACGGTAGGAGTGGCGTCTTGGTAATGTCCACTGAGCATTTCACGTTTACGCCCATAACCAGTGACTTTGTTGGCGCTGAAGCCGACGGCTTCCAGTCCGCGCCGGACGACTCCTGCGCTGGTAAACGTGGCAAAACTAGTGCCGGCATGAGAAAGCCTGGCCATGCTGGCGAATAATTCAGGTTGCCACATGGCTGGGTTTTTAGCTGGGGCGAACCCATCCAGGAACCAGGCATCGACATGGGCTTTTAGTTGCGTCAAGGTTGCGCAGGCATCGCCAATCAGCAGCGTGAGCGTGACACGCCCCTCGTCAAACACCAATCTGTGCCATCCAGTTGTGAGAGCATTATATTGCGCCAGCAGTTGCTGACTTTGTGCTGATAACTCAGGCCATAGCGCCAGTGCGGTTTGCATATCAGACTGGGTCAGCGGGTATTGCTCGGTACTGACGAAATGCAAGCGGGCTTGCTTAGGCGCTATTTCATCCCATAGCTGCCAGGCACACATGAAATTCAGTCCGGTACCAAAGCCGGTTTCCGCAATAGTGAATAAGTCGGCGCCCATTGATCGCCAGCGCTCGGGTAACTGATTCTGGGCAAGAAAGACATACCTGGTTTCTTCCAGCCCGCTTTCTGTGGAAAAGTAGATATCGTCAAACTCGGTTGAATAGGGCTGACCAGCTTGCCAACGGATGCTTGCGTGCTGATTGCTCCTTGCGGTCTGATTACTCATGGTGACGAAGGTTTCATTGACTGGTGCGGGTGTATGGCGCTGGTTTTTTCTTTACTGTTTATTGCTTTACTATAGCGTGTATTCATTCGTTAAAAAACTCATTCCATTACTCAATCAATGATGACTCACGAAATTTCCGGCATCCCTATCCCTGCAATGCCTGCCGAGCATGTTCCTTCAGCGTGGCTATGTGCGCATGCGTGCCATATCCAGCCAGGCGGCAGTATACTGGATGTGGCCTCAGGATATGGCAGGAATGCCCGCTGGCTGGCGGCACAAGGATATCAGCTTGAAGCCGTGGACAAAGATGCCATGGCACTGCAAAGCATGCATGGAGTGGCTAACATCAACACGCGCCTGGCAGATATCGAAGCGGACGCCTGGCCGTATGTAAACCGGCAGTTTGATGCGATTGTGGTGTGTCGCTACTTGTATCGCCCCTTGTTGCCATTATTAGTACACAGCCTGGCGCCTGGCGGCGTGCTCATCTATGAAACCTTCATGGATGGGCAACAGCATTACGGGCGCCCGCAAAACCCGAATTTTCTGCTGACTTCCAATGAGCTGTTACGGGTTTATATGGCGGATTTGACGGTGGTCGCCTTTGAACAAGGTCTTTTGCAGCAGTCGCCACCTGCCATGCTGCAGAGGATTTGTGCAGTCAATCCAGCTTAATTCTGGATTTTTGCTACTTTAAGATCAAGCTGAAGGGGTTGCTTCAGGCTTCTCAGGAAAAGCTCCATATTGCTGACGGACAGTGGTTTGCTGAATAAAAAACCCTGTGCGTTGGCACAGTTATTTTCACGCAGGTATTCCAGTTGCTCCATGGACTCTACCCCTTCGGCAATGACCTCGATCTTCAGGGTGTTAGCCAGCGCAATAATCGCATTAGTGATAGCGATATCATCCTGGTCCTCAGGAATATCGCTGATGAAGCTACGGTCGATCTTGAGCGCGCTCAGCGGGAAGCGTTTGAGGTAGCTCAGCGATGAGAAGCCGGTGCCAAAGTCATCGATTGAAATGTGGATGCCGGCATTACGCAACTCTTTCATTTTGCCAACCGAAGTCGCCGTGTTATCCATCAGGCTACTCTCAGTCAATTCAAGATCCAGTGTATTGGCCGGCATCTCGGTGATCAGCAATGCATGCAACACTTTTTCCACCATGGCGTCATCCTTGAGCTGGCGGGCAGAGAAATTGACCGCCATACGCAGATGCTCGCCGAAAGTTTTTTGCCAGACTTTGGCCTGGTAACAGGCCGTCACCATCACCCAGTCGCCGATGGGCAGGATCAAGCCAGACTCTTCGGCCAGTGGGATGAACTCTGCCGGGCTGATCATGCCCATTTTTGGGTGGTTCCAGCGCAGCAAAGCCTCAAATCCGGTGATTTGCATGGTGTACACATCGACCTGGGGTTGATAGTAAATTTCCAGCTCGTCCGCATCGATGGCACGCCGCAAACTGTTTTCCATGTGCAGGCGCCTGCGGATACGACCCTCCATATCGGCGTGATAGTGCTGGAAGTTGTTCTTGCCCAGCGACTTGGCGTGGTACATCGCGGCATCGGCATTGCTTAGCAGCGAAGACATTTCTGCCGCCTGGGACGGGAAGAAGCTGATGCCTATGCTGGCGCCTACGTAGATATTGTTGTTATGCACATTGAAGGCCGCATGCAGCAGGGCAATGATTTTTTTTGCGATGAACTCAGCCTGTTCCGGCTCCGCATCATCCTTCATGATAATGGCAAACTCATCACCCCCTATGCGGCAGACGATATCAGTTTCATTCAGGGCTTCCTGGATTCTTTGCGCAACATCCTTGAGCAAGGAGTCGCCTGCCTGGTGGCCCAGAGTGTCGTTAACAATTTTGAAGTTATCGAGATCAATAAAAATCACGCCTAATGGTGAGTTCGCATTGCGGGCCTGGTTGATGGCATTTTCCAGGTAGTTATTGAAGAAATGACGGTTAGGTAATCCTGTCACATTGTCATAATGGGCCAGTCGATGCAGGCTGCTCTCAGCCAGCGTTCTCTGCGCCAGTTCAGACTCCAGCTCTGCATCCCGCTTTTCTATATGGTCAAGCATATTGTTCAGGCCATTGGCCAGCAGGCCGATCTCATCTTTTGACGTAACTTTGCTGCGAACAGTGAAATCCTCTTCCAGGGTGAGATGATTGATCAGCCTGGTGAGTGCAAGCAATGGCTCGGAAATAGTGAGATTGAGCCGTTTTGATAAAACGAAGGCACCGGCTAAAGCCAGGGTGCCAGCCAGCATGGTAATCAGCGCAAAGATGAACAGGCTCAGGTACATGCCCTGAAGGCCAGCCTCAACCATCAGTTTGCCTACGACCTGCCTGTTCAGCTGTAAGTCATATGACATGATCAGCCTGTACCAGTTACTCCGCGCCAGGCTGATGTCGCTATGAGCCTTGGGGTTGAGTGATGCCTTATGATAGGCGGCAAAGTGGCTACCGTCCGACAATCGAATCTCTGCACGCTGAATGGCGGGAGAGAAACGCAAGGCCGAAAGGATTTCTTCAGCGTTCTTTTTATCGTTAAACGCGAGGGCAGCCGAGACATTGTTTTCGATGATCTTCGCTTGCACATTCAGGTCTTCGATCAAGGTATTGCGGAAACTGTAATACTCATAGCCGATCAGGATGGAGAAAACTATCGCCATTGCCGCGATATTGACGATGAAATAGATCGCCATGAGCTTGATTTTAATGGAGGTGTTTTTCCAGAGATTAATGAATGACATGGCGCGTCTAATAAATCGTTTTGGCCAGGCGTAATAGCTTGGCGCTAAGAGTGAGATTGGCACGACGCACGGCTTTGTTATTCACTTTAAAGCCCAGCCGACTATTGTCCAGCAGCATTTCTATCATCATGCCCTGGGCAGCGCCATTTTCCGTATCGGTGACGGTCAGTACTGGCGTATCTTCCAGTTCGGCAACGATTTTACGCACGCTGCTACTTTGATAGCTACTGATATAGAGCATCTGACAGTCTTTGGCGGCATTGCTGGTGGAGATAGTGATGATGGTCAGTATTTTGCCATTAATAAGTTTATTTTCGATCTTTTCCGCAGCAAAATCAGGCTGGTCAGTTTTGAGTACGCATAACTTTATCCTATCGCCGGCTGGGCTTGGCCAATCTGTAAATAAGGCAAAGTTGTACAGGTAGGCAGCACGCATCTCAGACTCTGGCACTGCTTCTGCGTGTACCAGTGTGGCAGCACTAAACAGAATTAAGCCCGCTAGAAGTTTATGTAAATGGCGCAGCATCATTTGAAGTCGTACGTCATCTGTAGCCAGAAATTCCGGCCATCTTGAGGAATAGCCGTTATCGGCATGGCGGCGCTACTGGCTATATGAGCATAGTTGCGATCAAATAGATTGCGGATGCTGGCAGACACCTGCAGATTCGGCACGATGGCTAATGAAGTGAGTGTGAGGTTGACCAGGGTATAACCACCAACTACTGTACGAAATTCGCTTACGCGTTCACCGATGTACTGCAAATCCAGGCCTGCACGTATTTTTTTATGCATTAAAGGCATGGAAAAATTCAGCTTGGCAAGATGCTTGGGCGAATTGGTCAGCCACAAGCCCTGGTTATCTTCCGCTAACTGCCATGCGTAGCTGCTGCGGATGTGCATGCCGCTATCCCAGCGACGCTCAAGCTCTATATCAAACCCCTTGGTTTTGCTATCACTCAGGTTGATGTATTGCTGAAAAGTTGAGTCAAACACATACTCATCGCTGGCAATCAGCTTTCTGGTGTAGTAATGGTAGAGCGAGCCTAACAGCCGGGTTTTACTGTCTGGACGATGCTCCAGTACCAGTTCGGCTGCATTGACGAGTTCTTTTTTAAGACCGGTATTGGCGACCTGCGATGTCCCGTCGTCGTAATACTTCTCGTAGGCATTGGGCCTGCGGAATGCGGACGCATAGGAGGCCTTGATGGTAGTCGTTGTTAACGGTGAGTACATCAGCGCAAGGCGGGGGCTGATGTAACTGGACTTTCTTTCGCCACTGTAGTCCAGGCGTGTACCAAAATTCAGGTTGATGTTGTCTGTCAGGGTATATTCATCCTGTGCATAGACGCTGGCCATGTAGCTATTGTGGCGGATAGCACCTACAGGCAGATAGAAATCCTGCTGATAATCGCTGCGGTACTCTCCGCCAAGCAATATTTTGTGATTGGCAAAATGCGTATCGGTCAGTTTGCTATCCACTCCCCACCAACGACCAACGTCAGTCTCTTTGTATGGATCGCCACTATATACAGCCCTGGCATTATAGGTATATTGACCATAATACAGCTGAGTAGAAGTGTTGACGTCTTTACCGATGCTGTCGTTATGTTTGAGGCTGACAAAACCGCTGGCGTCTCGTACCCAGTTCGGCCGTACATTGAAATCTGCCCCGTAGGATGCGGTGGGGTCATCCTTGATGCGGTTTACATAGCCGCCTTCTAGCGCCCATTGTTCAAATTGTGCTTTTGCAAAATAGCGCCGGTTACCTTCTTCATCCAGGTTCCTCGCATTGCCATTATTGGTAGCTGGGCTGTTGTATTCCTTAAAATGCAGATTCTGGCCGTTACTTTTATAAACCGATGTTGAAACCAGAATGTCTGCACCGTTCTCCAGGCGTTTACCGTAAGTAATACGCTCCTTGTTGGTGCCATAACTCCCTATGCTGGCGGAGACTTGCAGGCCATTAAAATCATGGCCTTTTTTGGTGATGATATTGATGATTCCATAAAAGGCGCCATTGCCGTAAGTCACAGAGCCAGGACCCGAAACATATTCCACACGATCTATAAGTTCAGTATCCAGTAAGCCGTCATGGCCGAGGTAGGAGGCGTTGTACAGGTTGTCATTTGCCTGGTAGCCATCAATGAGTAGCATGACACGTCCGGCATAGTCGCCAGTGCGGCCAAAACCACGCCCACCCATGTAGGTGTAAATGCGGTCATAGGAGGTATACAGGCCACGCATGCTGCCTATGACCTCTGCCAGTGTCCGGTATCCATAGTTCCTGATATCTTCAGCAGTCACAATACTGACCGCCGATGGTGCATCACTCACTTGCCGGGCAACTTTTGCTGCCGTGATCACTTCGGTTTCGACCAGTTGATCGAACGGGATGTCAATAAGGGGAGTGTTGTCAGCCTGGGCTGCTGCTTCTGCGGCAATTGCGGCGCAGGGGAAAGTCGTGAAGATCCATGCATAAATCACATGTCGTCGGATAAGGGTGAAGCTAAATTTTTCTTTTAACATGCCTGTATCTTCTTAAACGTAGCTATTGGCTTGTTATCTAGCATTCATGCACTTTTAAGAACATAAATGTCGGCAACTTTAGGGTTGCTCTATTAATAGCTTTCTAGACCATGCGGCTAGAGGTTGGCTGATTGCAAAGTAATCAGTTAATGCCATAGCTTAATAACGGGTATTAAAGTAGTTTACTTTAGAGTACCTGAAATTAATTATGGATTTAGCGTAATTCTACGCTGTCGCAGTGTTTGCGATAGAAAAATCGCAAGAAGGGGAAGTGTCTGGTGGTGGGTCAAGCGCCTGCTGTAATGACCTGGCGGCGGTTACCTGGCTTTGCCAGCAGTAGATGGACGTCTCCCAGTGCTCTTTCTTCAAAGCCGCCTTCGCAATAACACAGGTAGAACTCCCACATGCGGATGAATTCTTCCGGGTAACCCAAAGCACGCACTTTTTCGATGTTATCAAAGAACCGAATTCGCCACTCGGCAAGCGTGCGGGCGTAATGTGGCCCTATGTCTTCCAGATTGTACAGGCGCATGTCTGAGGCACGGGTCACGCTATTGACCAGGGCTGTTACAGAGGGAATGCAGCTACCGGGGAAAATGTAGCGCTGGATGAAGTCCACCGAGTTCTTGGCAGACTCATAGCGCTGGTCCGCAATAGTAATTGCCTGTATCAGCGCCATGCCATCAGGCTTAAGTAAAGAGGCGCATTTGGCAAAGTAGGTATCATAAAAAGCATGGCCGACTGCCTCTATCATTTCAATAGAAACCAGTTTATCAAATTGACCTTGTAAGTCCCTGTAATCACTTAATAAGACTGTCACTTTATGTTCCAGCCCAGCCTGCCTGATGCGGGCTGTCGCCAGCTCAAACTGCGCCTTGGATATTGTGGTAGTGGTGACGTCGCAACCATATTGGCTAGCCGCGTGTATGGCAAAACCGCCCCAGCCGGTGCCTATCTCGACGACATGATCTGCCGGGCTCAATTTCAATTTGCGGCAGATATGGTCCAGCTTGCTGATAGAGGCCTGCTCAAGCGTCATCTCAGGCGTATCGAAGATGGCAGACGAGTACATCATGGTGGGGTCCAGAAATAGCTGGAACATGTCATTGCCTAGGTCGTAATGTGCGGCGATATTGCGGCGGCTGCCATCTTGGGTATTGCGGTTCATCCAGTGTAAGGATTTCAGGAGCGGCTTTGCCAGCCATGCCATGCCGCCTTCCAGGTCATCCATCACATCCTGGTTAAGTACCATAAGACGTATCAGATTGGTCAGGTTGTCGCTGCTCCAGTAACCCAGCATATAGGCCTCGCCAGCGCCAATCGAGCCGCCGAAAGCCATTTCACCGTAAAACCGCGGGTCATGCACATGGATAGTGACGCTTAAACTATTATTGTTACCAAACTCTTTAATAGATTGATCTTCAATGACTCTCAGCCTGCCGTTGCTAAGCTTCCTCAATCTTGATGTGACAAGGTCGCGGGCAAGGTTTTGTAGCCAGCCAGTGCGTTTTTTTGGCGCTAGCTTGCTAAGTGTGGTCACGTTGGGCAAGGAGTTGTTCATGGTTATAGGGTGTTATCGTCGAGTTTTGGGTGGGGTATGAATGGGATGTGTTATGAAAGGTACACGCTTGAGCCATAGCCAAAGCGCCTGCCAGTAGATCGCGGCAATCACTTTGAAAGTCATGAATGGGTAGGAGGCGAGTACCCGTGCCAGCGACTTTCCGCTAATTTCCTGGCGATGCATGTTCAGCGTGGCGTCAAACATCTTGCCGTCCGCCATCAGGTTCTGCATGTGCACATTGAGCGTGGCCTCAGGCCGGGAAAATGACCAGTCGTACTCGATATTCATGGGCATAAAAGGCGATACATGAAAGCTCTTGCTGAATTCGAAGCGCAAAAACCTGCCTGCTTTCTGGCTTGTGGCGCAATCCAGCACATAGGCATGGCGTTCACCCCAGGGCGTGTTGTTAATGTCGGTCACTATCGCCTGCAGGGTTGACCCATCAGCCTCAAAGCAATAGTAAAAACTGGCAGGATTAAAGCAGTAGCCAAAGTAGCGCATGTGTGTGAGCAGGCATATGGGGCCGCGCGGTGATTGCCCTGTTTCACGCTCAACCAGTTCACTCACGGAAGTTTTTAGCGGCTGATTTGGATCGCCCAGATAGTCTTTACGGTTAAACCAGGCCAGATTGGACTTGGTGCCGGACCACAGCCAGCGACCTTTAAATAATTCAGGTAGTTCGTCCAGGTTCAGGTACATCATAAACATGCGATAGCTGAAGCTGTGCGCCACAGGCAGAAACCTGCGATGCCTGACCAGACCGGTGAAGATGGCGCTTTGCATGTCAGCTTGCCTGTTCTGGACTTGCGTGGTTTCGGTCATGCAGGCTCTGTGCATGGTGGAAATGTTTTAATGCTTCCAGCGCGCTGACTACGCCGTCCTCATGAAAGCCGTTACGCCAGTATGCGCCGCAATAGCCGGTGCGGTTTACACCGCTGATTTCGGCATGGCGAGCTTGCGCGGCTGCACCTGCCGTGGTGTAGACCGGGTGGTGATAGGTGATGCGTTTGATGATTTTCGCCGAATTGATATTTTTTGTGTGGTTCAGGGTGACCAGCAGCGGTTCAGCACAGTCCAGCCCCTGCAGTATGTTCATGTTATAGGTGACAGCGACACGCTCGGCAGGCTCTGGCGTGACATGGTAGTTCCAGGCTGCCCAGGCCAATTTACGCTTAGGCATCAGGCTAATATCACTATGCAGCACGATATCATTTTGCTGATAGGGGATAGCGCCCAGAATTGCCTGCTCCTGCGCTGACGCATCGCTCAATAGTGTTAGTGCCTGGTCGCTGTGGCAGGCAAAAAATACCCAGTCGAAACTCTCTTCAGCCCCGCCAAGCGGCGTCACCCGTACGGAGCGCTTTAGCCTGCGCACGCTGGTTACCGGGGTGTTGAGACGAATGGCATCACGGAAGCCCGCTGTCAGCGCCTCGATATAGCGCGCTGATCCACCTGTGATGACGCGCCACTCAGGACGGTTATTCACGGTCAGCATGCCGTGATTGTGAAAGAATCGCACAAAAAAACGGGCAGGGAAGTCCAGCATCTGGTGCGCTTCTGTAGACCAAATAGCCGACCCCATGGGGATGATGTAATAGTCGATGAATTTATGGCTGTAGTGGTTTTGTGTCAGGTAATCCCCCAGCCTTATCTCTGCACCGTCATCAAGCAAAGCCAGCGACTCCTGGTTAAAGCGCAGAATCTCCCGGATCATACGGTAGAACGAGAGTTTGAACAGATTGCGTCGCTGTGCGAATAGTGAGTTGAGCGTGGTCCCGTTATATTCCAGGCCGGTCTTTTCACACTTCACGCTAAAGCTCATGCTGCTTGGCTGCCAAGCAACGCCAAGCTCATTGAGCAGATGGATGAAGTTGGGGTAGGTTCTGTCATTGAAAACAATAAAGCCGGTATCCACTGAATAAGGTTTGCCATTATGTTCAATATTGTGGGTATGTGTGTGGCCGCCAATATAGCTACCTGCTTCAAATACAGTGACTTGGTGATCTTTATGCAAGTGATAGGCGAGGGTATTGCCAGCAATGCCGGCTCCAATGATGGCGATTTTCATGTCTATATTTTCTGTTTGGTTACTTGCGGCTCAGGTTTTTTGATCTGGCGGGCCTCGCGGATAGTGGCAGGTACAACGCGTAAATCCCAGATCAGGCCACACGCAGCCAGCAAGCGTAGCCCGTAGTAAGTAAAGTCTATTTCCCACCAGTAAAAGCCCTGGCGCGCAGCGCCGGGAAAATGATGGTGATTGTTATGCCAGCCTTCGCCCAGCGTTAGAATCGCGATCCATAGATTGTTACGGCTATGATCGGTAGTCTCGTAGCGACGCTTTCCCCAGGCATGGGCAAGCGAATTAACGCTGAACGTGGCGTGATATAGCACTACCGTTGAAATCACAAAGCCCCATACCAGAAGCTGCCATCCGTTGGTGCCCAGCTGTGGTGCCGCAGTCACCAGCCAGTCACCCAGGGCATAAATCGACATGGCAAATACCATGGGTACCAGTACATCGAAGCGGTCGAGGAAGCGTAATTCGGGAAATGTTGCCAGCTCTTTCACGCGTTCAGTCTTAGTCGAAAAGTGCGCATCCGATAAAAACCAGCCCATATGGCTCCATAAGAAGCCATGTTGTACCGGTGAATGCGCATCTTCATGCCTGTCGGAAAACGCATGGTGATGGCGATGTTGTGATGCCCACCATAATGGCCCGCGCTGCACGGCGGTCGATCCCAGCACGGCAAAAATGAACTGGCCGATACGCGAGGTACGGAAAGCCTTATGTGAAAAGTAGCGATGGTAAAACCCGGTGATTGCGAACATGCGTAACCCGTACAGGGCGATGGCAAATAGCACAGCGAACCAGCTGGCACCGACCCAGATCACGGAAAAGCAAGCCAGGTGCAGCAATACGAAAGGTAGTACTCTCAGCCAATCTACCTTGTTCGCGGTTGCCGAGGAGGTCGTTGCGTCACTAGCCAGGCCGCTATCCAGCCAGCGCATTAGTCGCCTGGCAAAAGTTTTGTGTTCACGCTTGTTCATAAATAAGTGATTGGTCTACTTGGTTTTCTGTAAGTCTGGTGAGCCCCATTGCTGAGGTACTTTGCGTAGTTTGGCGATGTCATAGCCCAGCTTGGCAACGGCTGCCGTCAATTCTGAGTACTTGGCATCCGGTAATGATGGGCTACGCGCCATGATCCACACATAGTCGCGGGCATTACGGGCAATGATGGTGCTGCCGTAATCATCATCCAGATGGGCGATGATGTATTCGGATTTGATGGGCCAGATAAACTGCATGCCCCATACCGCATTATTGGTGTTCTCGATTACATAGCCATGCGGGTTGTAGCGTTTGGGCTCACCATCAAAGCCGCCTTTGCGGAATGTGAAAGTCGTATCTATGCTGCCATCCGCCTCCAGCTTGTATGACTCGATGGCGTTGTAGGCCTCGGTTTCAATAAAGGTGGGAATGCAGGCGATGACATACCAGTCGCCCATAAAGCGTGGCAGGTCGACCTTGGGTACAGCGCTGATGGGTGGCAAGCTTTGGCTCGCGCAGCCTCCAAGAAGGCTGCACAGGGTAAAAGCCCAGGCACTCAGCCTGGTTTTTTTTGGGGGAATATTGGAGCTGAGATTTTTCATATTCATTGCAACTTATAAGTCACTACATAACCTTCAGGTGTAGTGGATTTCAATGCCAGCCATTCTTGGTTCGGGGAATACCACAGCTCTATCTTCATCTTGGTTGCCTCAAGTTTATAATGCTCTGCCGGTACCATCTGGCCGCGTACCTCTATCGATTCGCTTCCCAATGGCGTTACTTTCACATCCAGCCATTCGCCGGTTTGTGGGTTCAGCAACTTATTCTGCGTCAGCATTTTTGCGTTCCAATAGGGAAACGTCATAATGCACTCCGGCAGTATCTGCCGTGCTTTTGGCTTTTTTGCCACAGGGATATCCACTACAAAGGCAGTATTTTCCAGCTTTCCCTTAATCACTGTGTTCTCGCTATTTTCTTCAGTTTTTGATTCCAGGCTGGTCAGGCAATCGCCACGCCATTTTTCCTTGGCAACATGGTCGTAGTTGTATGCATTGATAAACAACACCTTGACCTTGAACTTTGCAGTGCTGGATAACTCTTTTTCGCCATCTTTCTCATTCACCACAAAGCTGTGCTGGCCCATCAACTTATCATCCAGATAGACCTTGAATTGCCACTCCTTGGCTTGGGCCACATTGGCGGAAAGTGTGCACAATACAAACAAACTGGCTAATATTTTCAAAGTATTACCTTTAATTATCTGGGCTTGCTTAAACCTGGTTTTCCCGGAAAGAACGCGTTGGTTGTGGCGATATAATGCGCATATCCAGGACGTCGATTGCCTATATCTTTTTCCAGCAGGGCAACACCACTGACCTTGAGTAGCAGTACAGTCATCAATACCGGCGACAACAAGCTCCACCATGCGCCAGCACTCAAGGCGATCAGGAAATATCCCCACCAGATGCAGAACTCACCAAAGTAATTGGGGTGCCGACTGTAGCGCCATAACCCTTGATTCATGACCTCACCCTTGTTTTCCGGCTTGGCCTTGAATCTGGCCAATTGCCAGTCTGCGCAGCTTTCCCACAGCAGACCCAACAGCCAGAGCGCCAGCCCCAGGTAATCTAGCCAGGCTATGGGGGTTTGCGATGTAATCGCGCCCAGCAAGGGCAGCGATATTACCCATGCCAGCAGCGCCTGAAATCCGAAGACGATATACAGGCTTTTCAGCCAGAAATGGGGTTCGTTATTTTTACGGATGGCCTGATAACGATGATCCTCATGTGGGCTCCAATTGCGCCATGTCAGGTAAGCTGCAAGGCGTAATGCCCAGATGGCAACCATGCATAGCAGCAGCATGGCCCGGGTTGTAAGTTCTGGTGCAGATAGGGCGTAAACACCGGCAGCCATGAGGAAAAACAGGCTCCACATGCTATCCACCAGCGTCACGTTGTGCTTGACCACGCTCACCAGCCAGCCAGCCAGGCCAAAGGCAGCCATCGCCATTAGTCCGCTCATGTATATATGCCAGCTAAACATGCGTTAATTCAGACATGGTGGACTCACACATGAGTGAAAACCTCTTTCCTGGCGGATGCCATATGGGTATAGCCGTCCAGCCTGGCTGACAGCCATAACAGAACCGGCATGAATACTCCCCAGCCCAAGCTTAGTGTAATCAAGATTGCCGTAGGCTTGAGTAAATTCATGGCGCCAAGTTTTGTTCCGCCCCAGTAAGCCAAAGGGCCTCCAACCAAACCAAACAGAATGGAGATCACATACTTATCGCGCATCCAGCGCAAGCTGACATTTAGCGTGGTCACAAACAACATCCATAACACCATCATCCATGCCGGTAATAAGGCTGATGGCCAGATACTGGGAGCAAACTCGATCAATCTCAGGCTGAGCAGGCTTTGGTCAAACAGGCTGCCAAAAACCGTGGCAATCAACATCAATGCAATCTCAAGCCTTGGGTTGTTGGCTTGCCATAGATGCCACCCCAGGATAGGGATGGCGACTACTATCCCCAGCCATGGCAATTGGTTGGCGGCACCTAGCACGCAGGCAAACCACCCTAACTGGAAGCCGACAAAGTTAATGGCGGCATTGTTTGCTGGAGTTTTCATGCTGCAGGCTGCTCGGTATTGGGCCGCTCGAACAGATAGTGCGTTACCCACCATTCCTGACCATTTTTCAAACCAAACAACTCGGCACAAGACATATAGAAAATACGCCAGCGGTTACGCCACATCTCGGCATCAGCATTGCCATAGGTATTTTCCAGGATAGGCCAGACTTTATCCGCGTTCGCATCCATGTTCTCCAGCCAGGCGTTGGCTGTCTTCTGGTAATGCGTGCCGTCCCAGCGCCACAGTTGTAACAACTTGATCTGCTCCTGAAAGCGCAAGGGCAGGTCGTCGCTGGGCATAATGCCGCCAGAGAAGAAAAACTGGCTCATCCAGTCATCTTCTCCTGCTACTTCAAAGGCGTAAGGCGTTAAACGGTGTACGAATATATGCTTGAAAAAGCGGCCACCCGGCTTAAGCCAGCTATGTACGCGGCTGTACAGCTCACGATAGTTACGCATGTGCTCAAACATTTCGACCGATACAATACGATCAAACTGATGCGGGATGTCGAAATCGGTCGGCTGGAAGTGGTTCATGTCACAGGTAATTACATTGATATTGCTCAAGCCGCGAAGCGCGGCCTGGCTCATGATGTATTCACGTTGTGAGTTGGAGTTGGATACTGCAGTGATTTGGCTGGCAGGGTAGTGCTGGCCCATCCATAAAGTCAGGGAGCCCCAGCCACAACCCAGTTCGAGCACATGCTGCCCATCCTCAAGCGTTGCATGCTCACAAGTCAGCTGGAGTGCCAGCGCCTCCGCTTCGTCAAGCGTGCGAGTATCTTGCGCCCAATAGCAGCTGCTATATTTGCGATGCTTACCCAGGCAGTAGCTGAAAAACTCTGCGGGCACTTCATAATGCTGGGCATTCGCCAACTCCGGTACAGGTGCAATGGCGGATGTATCCATGTGTTGCACAAAGCGTGTTTCGGTGTCTGCCCCGACCTCGCAATCATGTGCTGAAATTTCCTGCAGTCTTTTTTCTACCAGCCTTCGTATACCCGCGCGTATCGCGTAGTCCGGGATCAATCCACGTTCAGACCAGTTAATCGCTAAGCTCGTTACTTGCATTTTCTTCCTTTATTTTTTGTTGTTATCTATTTTTATGCGACGAGCTCAAGCTGTGTGCAAACTGTTTTTTCAGTGTTTCTGCAATATGCTTAAAACTGTAATCAATATCGATGCCCAATGGAATAGCGCCAGCCTGATTTATTACGTCACTGTGAGTGATGGAGGTAAAGCCGCCAACAAATACAGGCACGTTCACTTTGGCTACCAGCGCGCTTAAGTCGTGTTTCAACACTTCTGCATCGGGTGTGAATGATGCCGATAACACGATTGCTTTAGATTGTGACTGCCGGACGGCGGCAGGCAACTCCTCCAGCGGCATATCGGCACCCAGCAGGATGCTGCGATAGCCATGGTCGTAGGCACTCAGTGCAAACAGCAGGATACCTGCTTCATGGCGCTCTCCCGGCATACATGCGGCAATCAGCGCCGGGGCATGGTCGTTGCGTTTACGATGGTGAAATCTGGCGCCCAGTTTGTTGCGCAAGTAAACCCCAAAAAAATGTTCTTCAGCGATGGTGCCTTCACCATCTTCCCAGCGCTTACCCAATTTATTCAGCATGGGCATCAGCAGTTTTTGGGTCACGGTTTCTATAGAGTAAAGCGACAGCGCTTCGTTGTAGGTGCTTTCCAGGGTGGACTCCTCAAAGCGACTGATGGCGTGAATCATGCGTTCAATCAGCCGCCCCCAGAACTCATCTTCTTGCGTAGCGCGGCTGACCGAGTCTCCCGCGATTTGGGAGTAGTTGATCTGGCTGATAGATGCGCCGTTCTGCAGCAGGGCTACCACTCGATTCAGCATCGCGATTTGATCTTTAGTGTAAAGGCGATGGCCTTTAGGGGTGCGTATTGGCTCAATCAGGTGGTATCGACGCTCCCAGGTGCGCAGGGTAACCGGATTAATGCCAGTGAGTGCAGCTACAGTCCTGATGGGGAAAGCGTCATTTGAAGATCGTGTCATCGGACTCATGTCCATTCCTTGGTGCCTATCGCGTATTGATGATTGCTCATGAAGTATAACCAGTCCTACTATCGATTCAAATATTATTCAAAAGTTCTGCTTATCTGCTAAATAAAGCCAAATTAAGGCTTTTTATGAATAAATATATTATTCAATACTTAGTCAGTATAAAAGTTAGTCAGGAAAATATGTAGATATTCTTCAGTATTTTCTGTATTTCATCCGGGTGGTATAGCCAAGCGCATATACCACTCTGTATACTTTGGGTTAACTTAACTCACACATGCCTACATCATGCCTACGCTAAACAAATCTATAGTGATACTCCTGCTGGCCATTGCAACACTCTCAGGGTGTTGCGCTAAAGGCTTAAAAGACGCGACTACCGACAAGATAGATCATGCATCTGCAGGGGACTGGCCGAGTTTCGGGCGTAACTATGCCAACCAGCGTTATTCGCCAGCAACCCAGATTAATCGCGACAATATCAAACAGCTTTCCACAGCCTGGCAGTATCACAGCGGTGTCAAAGCCAGTTTTCAAACGACGCCTATCGTGGTTGACGGCATCATGTATGTGTCTTTGCCGTTTAATCATGTGGTGGCGCTGGATGCTAAAACCGGCAAGCAACTCTGGCGCTATGAACATCAGCGCCGAAAGGAGTGGAGCATGTGTTGCGGCCCCGCGAATCGGGGCGTGGCGGTGGGCTATGGCAAGGTCTTTATCGGCACGGTAGATGCGCGCCTGGTGGCGCTGGATGCTAAAACCGGCAAAGTGGTCTGGGATATCGATGCCGTGGAGGCTGCCGTGATCACAGAAAACCAGGAATCCCTCAACAGCAGTGACCCCAATAGCCGCGCCAAAATCACGGGCGGCACCGGCGTCGGCATTGCCATGGCACCTGTGGTTTATCAAGGAAAGGTCATCGTAGGCATCACCGGCGTGGGCTACGGCTTGCATATTGATAACCCGCGCGAAGATGCACCGCTTGGCGCAGTGATAGGCGTTACCGGTCGTTATGGCAGACCGGGCTTCCTGGCGGCTTTCGATGTCGCCTCCGGCAAACGAGTATGGCAGTTTGACACCATCCCCGAACAAGGCTGGGAGGGTACGTTTAGCGAGACTACCCCGGATGGTGTCCCATTAAACCGTGACATTGCCTCAGAAAAAGCCAATCTGGTTAATCACCCGGATGCGGGACGCTTTGGTGGCGGCTCTGCGTGGAGCACCCCGGCTATCGATAGCAAACTCGGTTTGCTGTACTTCGGTACGGGCAATCCGTCACCGCAGATGAATGATGTTTCGCGCCCCGGCGACAATCTTCATACGGTATCGCTGGTTGCGCTGAATGTAGGTAGCGGCAAGCTGCGCTGGCATTACCAGCAGGTGCCACATGATGTCTGGGGTTACGATCTTGCCAGCCCGCCCGTGCTGTTTAATTTCAAGCGAGGTGGCATAAGCATCCCGGCAGTGGGGCAAGCCAGTAAGACCGGCTGGTTTTATGTGCATGACCGCAAGACCGGCGAACTGCTCATGAAGTCTGAAGCTTTTGTGCCGCAGTCCAATCTGTTTGCGAAAGCCACCTTTGAGGGCACTACGCTATACCCAGGCATACTGGGTGGGTCCAACTGGTCGCCGGCTGCAGTCGATGAGGCCAGCCAGCATGCTTATGTGGCGGCTATTCATGCACCGATTAAATATACGCTGCATGAAACCCCTTCCAAAGACGGCAAGCCTGCTATTCGTTATGCGGCCTCAGAGCCGGCAGATTTGCCGCGCTGGGGCTTGTTGTCGTCCATTGATTTGAGCACCGGTAAAATTGCCTGGCAGCAAAAGACAGATCAGCCGCTAGTTGGCGGAGTATTGGCTACTGCGGGCGGGCTGCTGTTTACAGGTGAAGGTAATGGCAACTTTAATGCCTATGATGCCGGCAATGGCAGCCTGCTCTGGCAAGCCAAAAATGAGGCCGGTGTGAATGCACCCCCGATCACCTATGTGATCGACGGCGTGCAATACATTGCTGTTGCTGCAGGCGGCAACTCTATTTTCGGCTACAAGCAGGGTGACAGCATCGTAGTTTATGCGCTAACTAAATAAAAACATGCAACGTATTGATGAGATGATGGTCAATTTACTAGATTCAATCAACGTATTGATAGTAAATAACAATTCTGCATGGAAGAATCATGACCAAACTAAAGATATACGCTGCCGCTTTAATGACGATGGGCATGCTGCCTGCCACCGGATACACCGCCGAGCAATGGTTAATCGCAACTCAAAGTGAAACTATTAACTTTGGTCAAAAAATCACCTTTGATATAGTCAAACCAGAAGGGGTTACTGACTGGCCGGAGAATTTACGCATCAAATTATCAGGCAATGGCAATAGTGAGGAGATATTGGTTAGTCCCACCAGCGGCAAGCCGGCTAAAGGGGTCAGCCGCACTTATGCCGGCCTGGCCAGCAAGAAATATCTCGGGGTAGTGCGTGCAGAACTCGCAGGTCAATCATCCAATAGATTGGTCATGCTTGCTCCCAATGAATATACCGGGGCAATGCAAGTATCCGAGACGCCAACTGCAGGCTCACCAACAGTAAGCTCAGCTAACTCGCAGCCAAACAACAATACGGTCGTCATGGTTGCAAAGCCTGGCGATGAGCCTGCATTGTCTGCGCATGAGCCTATGTATTTTATTGTAGGCAACACCTCGGAACGCGGTGCCGATTCTAAATTCCAGATCAGCTTCAAATACCGTCCTTTTGACCCCGAAGGCTCGGTTGCCGGTTTTGCGCCATTTCTTAGCAACCTTTATTTTGCATATACCCAGACTACGATATGGGATTTGGGTGGTGAGTCCAGCCCATTCAGGGATACCAGCTACAAACCCAGCCTGTTTTATCGCTGGATAGGCAGCGGTAGAAACTACCTGCCGGACGAATGGCGGGCAGGTGCAGAGCATGAGTCTAACGGGCAGGGCGGGGTAGAGTCTCGATCGTTAAATACGGCATTTGTGCGTCCTACCTGGAATTTTGATTTTTCCAATGGTCGACGATTATCCTTTTCTCCCAAACTGCAGCAGTATCTTGATAAGGAAGACAATTCCGATATTCAACGCTACCGTGGTTATGTCGATTGGCAATTGCGTTATGGCCGCGAAGACGGGCTGATGCTGGGGGGGCTCTATCGTATGGGAACAGGTGGCTATAGCACTGGCCAGTTAGACCTTTCCTATCCGGTGAGCGACAGGATATTTGCACGTACCGGTGCTTTTTTGCATGTTCAGTTATTTTCAGGTTACGGCGAAACCCTGCTTGACTACAACAGGGATGCTGATACACAGCTTCGTATCGGGCTTTCGATTGCACGTTAACCCCATGTCGGAGATATCCGACATGGTTTTCAGCAACACCCCGACTTACTGCTACCAGCAGCAGATTTAACATGTCGCTACGGTCATGACACAGCGTTAATGCGCTGCAAACAGACCGATCAACTTTATTCAAATCGATATAAGGAGTGCGTCATGAATTGGGATCAAGTAGAAGGTAACTGGATGCAACTTAAAGGTAAGGTGCGTGA